>OMKS01002733.1_pt1 | contig 14505 bp, 14 predicted proteins | sample 1674721 | NCBI WGS metagenome assembly OMKS01 (sample SAMN06264996, study PRJEB25208) | sediment metagenome | isolation source: hot spring sediment | place: USA: California | collected 2014-09-02
CTACTATTTCATATCGGTATTTGGAACATATTCTTTAAGTGAAAATATAAAGAGAGGTACATCTGGATACAAGGTTGTCTTTGTCTGAAACAACCCCGGTCTTTATCAAGAAAGAAACTTGTCGTGGCACATTATGGCGATTATAGACATTTATGCTGTTCCTTGCCGGATTTGTTCCGAACAGCCTTTTTCTGTAAGAATCGCAGCAGGAGAACAGCCCCGTTAAGTTATTCTCATGAAAGGACCTTCTTGATCCTTGCCAGTCCTTCTATGATATTTTTCTCCGATGTGGCAAACGAGAGTCTTATATGATCGTCGGCTCCGAATCCTTCGCCCGGAACCACTGCAACCAGGGCCTTTTCCAACAGATACTCTGCAAGAGAGTTTGCCCCGCCAAAACGTTCCAGGTGCCCTTTGATGGAAGGGAAGGTGTAGAAGGACCCCTGCGGGGGAATGATATCGAAACCGGGTATTTCCCTGATTTTCGATACAATAAGGTCTTTTCTGGTTTCAAATATCTTTCTTCGTTCTTCCACGATGGACTGATCTGCGGTCAGTGATGTCAGAGCCCCTTCCTGTGCAAAGCTCGTGGGGTTTGATGTGCTCTGGCTCTGCAGCCTTGTCATTGCCTTGATCACATCTCTGTCACCGATACAGTAACCGATGCGCCAGCCTGTCATTGCATAGGTTTTTGATGAGCCGTTGATTATAAAGGTCTTTGCCGCAACTTCGGGAGATATGGTTGCCATGCTGAAAAACCGAGCATCTCCGAAAAGGATCTTCATGTATATATCGTCGGAGATGATGATTATATCATGCTCAAGGCAGAGTTCAGCTATTTTTTCAAGTTCAGACCGGTCGATAATCATCCCGGTAGGGTTTGACGGGGAGTTTATTACGATTCCCCTGGTCCTTTTTGTGATGGCGGCCTTGACATGATCAGCGGTAAGTTTCATGCCTGTTTGTCTCGTGTCTATGATTACCGGTGCTGCGCCTGTAATTTCGATCATGGGAGGGTAGGAAACCCAGTAGGGAGAGGGGCATAACACCTCGTCACCTGCTTCAAACAGGGTGAGGAAGAGGTTGTAGAGGCTGTGTTTTGCACCACAGGATACAATAACATTTTCCGGTGTTACCCCAAGTCCGTAATCAGAGAAGATGTTTGCGCACACCGCCTCTTTGAGTTTTGGTGATCCACCCACCGGGGTGTATTTTGTCTTGCCGTCCTTTATTGCCTCGATCGCCGAGATCTTTATGTTAACAGGTGTATCAAAGTCCGGCTCCCCGGCACCGAAACCGATTATATCCTTTCCCTGAGACCGAAGTTCCTGCACTTTTGCCGTGATGAAAAGCGTTGGAGATGCAGGTATGTTTGATACGACCTTTGATATCTTCAAATAGTGTCTCCTTGATAGGGATTTCTCTTTTTCATTGCAGGGAATTTATCCATGAGTTTTTCTAAGGCAGGTGTAGGTATCAGTCCTTCAACCGATCCTCCTGCTGAAGCTGTTGCCTTGACAATGGTTGAGCTGACAAAAAGATGATTGTAGTCCGTCATAAGGAAGAATGTCTCTATTTTATCGCATAGACGCCTGTTCATGAGTGCCAACTGCAGTTCCATCTCGAAATCCGAGATTACCCGGAGTCCTCTCAAGATGGCGCATGCCCCAACTGTCTGAAGGTAGTCAACGAGAAGTCCTTCAAAGGAATCGACCTCGATCCTTGGATTGTCACCGATCGATTCTTTTATCATTTCGAGTTTCTCTTCAGTAGTAAAGAGATCCTTTTTCAAGGGATTATGCCCCACTGCTATGATTACCTTATCAAACGCACAAAGACCCCTGCGTACGATATCCAGGTGGCCATAGGTTATCGGATCGAATGATCCGGGACATACCGCAATCTTTTTCATGATTCATCCCTTTTAATATAGGTGATCATAGTGTCTCCATAGATCCTTGTTTTCCAGGGCTGCATATCGATGATTTCATCAGGCGAGTGCTCGATGGCGACAATGCCTCCAATTTTGAGGAGATTATATACATGAGGAACCATCTTTGAGGCAAGCCCTTTATTGTAGGGCGGATCCATAAAGATGAGATCAAATGTCGCAGTGCATTGACGAATAAAGCTCAGTGCGTCAGACCTGATAATAGTTGCGTTCTCAAGAATATCAAGGGATGAAAGATTTATCTGGATACAACGACTGCTGTGAGCAAGACTGTCTACAAAGGTTGCATGTTTTGCCCCCCTGCTGAGTGCCTCTATACCCAGATTTCCACTCCCGGCAAAAAGATCGAGTATATATGCATCTTTGATTTCGAAGGCAAGAGACGAGAATATCGCTTCTTTCACCTTGTCCGTTGTAGGCCGTACGCCTTTAACAGGACATTCGAGTCTTCGTGATTTAAATAATCCGCTGCTTACGCGTATTGACATGGGTTGTTAGAATACGGAATAAGTGGGAAAGGGTCAATCGGAAGATTTCCCGATGTATTCTGAAGGGGTGCTTTACCGGGAATCTATTTCCCCGACGATCCTTTTGACAGCCTCGACAGGGTCATCAGCCTGGCTGATTGGTCTTCCTATGACGAGAAGGTCCGCGCCGGCGCGTATTGCAGCCTGTGGAGACGCAATCCTTTTCTGGTCGCCTTTTGACGCCCAGTCAGGTCTTATGCCGGGGGTGATTACCGTAGTGCGAGCAGGTATATGTGCCCTGACAAAAGCAAGATCCGCAGGTGAGCACACAATGCCGTCTATACTGTTCTTGCACGCCAGTGCCACCATGCTTTTGACATGATCTTTGACAGGCCTGTGTATGCCCATATCACCCAGATCTTCCTGATTCAGAGAAGTGAGCATGCTTACCCCGATGATCTTCGGGGTGCTGATCCCGCAGGAAAGGGCTTCTTCCTGGGCAGCTTTCAGGGCTGCCCGGATCATGTCTGCTCCACCGGAGATATGGATGGTCATCATGTCGGCCCTCAACTTTGTTGCAGATCTGACCGCACCATAGACGGTATTGGGGATATCATGAAACTTCAGATCGAGAAAACATCTCAGGCCGCTTTCTTTGATGATGCCGACCACCGCAGGCCCTTCAGCACTGAAGAGTTCTAGCCCGACCTTGAACCATCCGACCTGTGTGCCCAGGAGCTTTACCCACTCATGTGCCTCTTTTATGGTGCCCACATCCAGGGCGAAGATTATCCGATCTTTAGCAACCATGGCAACCTCTTTATGACTTCGTCCCTTGAGCACCTGCAGGCATCAATAATGCTTTGAATGTCCTGTATTGCAGAACCTATTGTATCATTAACCACCAGGAAATCATATCTGTCCCATGCTTTTAATTCCTGCCTGGCATTGTCCAGTCGGGTCTTCATGGTATTTTCATCTTCTGTTCCCCGTTTGTCGAGACGTGTTCTCAGGTCATCCATGCTCGGAGGGATGACAAATATGAAGCAGCCCGGAGATTTTATTTCCTGAGCCTGTCTTACGCCCTGGACATCTATATCGAAGAGGATGTTTCTGCCTTTTAGTTCTTCGGATTCAACCCATGAAAGGGATGTTCCGTAAAGATGATTGTGTACATGTGCCCATTCCAGAAATGCACCCTGATCTATCATTCTTTCGAATTGTGTGTGTGTGATGAAGAAATAGTCTTTACCTTCGACCTCATGTTTTCTCGGAGGTCTCGTCGTATATGATACGGAAAGAATAAAGTCGCTGTTTCTTTCCAGGATGGTTGATATGATGGTGGATTTTCCAACTCCGGAAGGACCGGAGAGAAAGATCCTCACATCTGCTCCTTGCTGTTGATGTTGATTCTTGCTCCACCGCCATCCAAGAGCCGGTTTGAGATCGTCTCTGCCTGTATTGCACTCAGGATAATATGGGAGCTGTCCGTGATGATGATCGATCGGGTTTTTCTTCCCTGTGTTGCATCAATAAGCAGGCCCCTTTCTCTGGCGTCTTCCCGCAGTCTTTTCATGGGAGACGATGATGGGTTTACAATTGCGATGATTCTCGAAGCAACTACACCGTTATTAAATCCGATATTAAGCAGTTTTGTCTCATGCTTGCTCATAGAAGAACTCCTTTTTTGAATCATATTATATATAAATTATTCGATGTTCTGAACCTGTTCGCGTATTTTCTCAACCTCGGTTTTCGCGTCGATGACAATATGGCTCAAGGCGGTGATCTGACACTTGGATCCGATGGTATTGAGTTCTCTGTTAATCTCCTGAAGCAGAAAGTCAAGACGTCTGCCGATGGATGCTTCAGGGGAACCGATTACCTGTGTAAAGGAGGTGATGTGGCTGTTAAGCCTTACAAGTTCCTCGGTAATATCGGATTTGTCTGCAAGGATTGCCACTTCCTGTTCCATGCGTGTTTCATCGATTATGCCCGGGCGATCAGCCAAGAGATTGTCCAGATGTGATTTCAGACGTTCCCGATAGGTGTCGAGTAGTTCCTTTGTATAAGATTCCATAGCCTTGTGCATGGCAAGGAGTGATTCAAGACGCTCGACAATATCTGCTTTTAACCGTTTTCCTTCCTCAATCCTTGAAGTGCTGAACGCCTCTATGGCCTTCTGGATCGGGAACTGAAGCAGAGGCCATTGTTCCTCGATGTCATGAGCATCTTCAGCCATTATTCCGGGGATCAGGATAATATCCCGAAATGTAACTTCTCCGCCGAAACGTCCGGCCATTGTCTTCAAGTCATCGTAATAGTCCTGTGCGAGAGTCCAGTTGATTGCCATCTTCTGTCCGGTTGCCGATTGAGTATTTCTTGTTATGGTAATATCGGCCTTGCCGCGGTAAATAACCTCATTGACCATATCCCGCACAGGGATTTCAAGTGCCGAGAGTTCCCTGGGCAGCCGCACCCGGGTATCCCTGAAACGATGATTGACCCCCTTGATCTCTACATTGTATCCGTTCTCGTCTGCTTGTCCAAAACCGGTCATGCTTCTCGGCATCTATAGTCTCTCCCTGTACATTTCTCTGAGTTCATTGAATATTCCGATCATATCCCTGGACGAATAGTCGGGATAAGACCAATCAAGGCCCCGATACGAGTCCTTCCGGTAAATCAGCGTGACCTCAGCCCAGATGCCCTGGTCGAGATAAATGCGATGACTGTACGGTTTTGTCGTTGCAAGACAAATGTTTTCCAGGGATAGGATCCCCGGGTCGAGGTTGATTTGTCTTTTTCCTGTGTGCATGAAATCGCTTTCGATCTCATTGGTTCTGATCTTTATCTCGGGCAGTATGTTTCTGGGTGAGAGTTTCTCGAATGCAACGAGAATCCTTGTCAGTCCTGGACCGAACTCCTTTTCATAATAGGAAGTATAGGTAAACGGCATGGCCTGAGATCTGTACGCAAGGTCTCCATAGTCTTGTCTGAGCGAGGACAGTGCATCCTCTACAGATGCATCTTTGCTGAAAAGGATGCTGGTAAACAGCATTACCTCACGAGGAATGAGTATTGTCCCCACGAATCTCTTCCATGCATGTCTTGTAAAGTCTTTCCCATGGTATGCTGGCAGCTCCAACCTCGGCAACCACAAGGCCTGCTGCCAGGTTTGAGATAAGGGCAGCCTCCCTCGGTGTTGCACCTGATGCCAGGCAGAGCGTAAAACACGAGATCACGGTATCTCCTGCTCCTGTCACATCGAAAACAGCCCTGGCTGTTGTTGGGATATCAATTATTCCGCCTGTCTTGTCAAACAGGCTCATTCCATGTTCGCCCCGGGTTACGAGCACCATGTCGCATTCCAGGATGGACTTTACCTTAAGGGCTGCCTCGACGATATCCTGTTCCTTTTCTATCTTGATGCCAGCTCCGAAACCGAGTTCCTTTGTGTTCGGGGTGATACAATTCACGTGCCTGTAGAAGGGAAAGTTTCTTTCTTTGGGGTCAACACAGATGAGCACGCCATTGTCTTTGGTAAGATCAACGATCTCTTCAATAAGTTCCTTGCTCACCACGCCCTTGGCATAATCCGAGATTATGATTGCATCGATATGGTCGATAGAGTCCTTTACTGCAGCTATAAGCCTTGATCGCAGTATGTCTGAGATGATGTCCCTGTTTTCCTTGTCGATGCGTGCAATCTGCTGAGTGTGCGCAATGATCCTTGTCTTGACGATAGTCCCCTTGGCGGGATCCGAGAGTATATGTGTGGTGGGTATATCCCATTGATTCAGGATCTCGACAAGGATGTCTCCCTGCGGATCATCGCCCTTGACGCCTCCTACGATGACTTTTGCCCCCAGCCCAAGGAGATTGTTGGCGACATTGCCCGCACCCCCGAGTTTAAACCGTTCGTCCTGGATCTCTACAACAGGCACTGGTGCCTCCGGAGATATGCGATCAACCTTTCCCCAGATATAGTGATCGAGCATGATATCGCCGATGACCATGATGGTCTTTGATTTCATGCCATCAAGAATGACCTTTAGCCTGCTTTCTTCTATCTTCAGCATTTGCCAACTATCAGGAAATTATTATACCTTGTCAAGGAAAAGGGCATGCACAAAGTCTTTGGCCCTGAACGGTTGGAGGTCATCCATGTCTTAGCCGACCCCTATATATCGTATGGGTATCTCGAATTCGTTGGCAATGCCGACAATGACACCCCCTTTTGAAGACCCGTCGAGCTTGGTCAGGGCTATGCCGGTTACGCCAAGTGAATTGTTGAACTGGCGTGTCTGCTCTATGGCGTTCTGCCCTATGGTTGCATCGAGTACCAGCAGGATTTCGTGTGGTGAGCCGGGATGTTTCTTGTCGAGGACACGTTTTGTCTTTTTCAGCTCTTCCATGAGGTTTTCTTTGGTATGCAGCCTGCCCGCAGTGTCGATGATGAGTACGTCATGCCCCCTGGAAAGCGCTGCCTGCAGACCGTCAAATGCAACAGATGAGGGGTCTGCTCCCTCATGCGATTTTATAAAGTCTGCTCCTGCCTTATTAGCCCAGTGCTCGAGCTGTTCTATGGCTGCTGCCCTGAAGGTGTCTCCCGATGCTATGATAACTGACTTGCCCTGATTCTTCAGATGGTAAGCGATCTTGGCGATCGTGGTTGTCTTGCCCGAGCCGTTTACCCCGGAGACCATTATGACAAACGGTTTTTTCTCTTCAGACAGTGATAAAGGCTCTTCACGTTTTTCGAGGATGTAGGTTATTTCCGTCTTGATTGCCTCCATGGCCTGGTCGGTATCTTTTATCGTTTCAGCATTATTTCTAACAAAGTCGAATATGGTATATGCTGTTCTCACTCCTATATCTGTTCCAACAAGTGTTTCCTCAAGCTCTGTGAGGATCTTGTCGTCTAATGATCCGGACCTCTTGAACACCGCCGAGATCCTGTCAATGAACCCTTTATGTGTCTTGGACAGACCTCTTTCGAGCTTGTCCTTTGAGCTGGGCGCAGGTTTTTTCTTGGGCTGCGGCAGCTCTTTTTCTTCCGGTGAGGGTGTTTCGACCGTTTCCGGGGCATGTCTTTCAGGGATTGTCCGTGGATGAATACCGGGTATCGGGATGGCCCATACATTTAGCGCAACGGCAAGGGCCAGATAAATCCATGAAGGGATGGTCTCGGGCAGGTTCAGCGGCAGAGCATTCAGGATATCAGCAATATAAACACCAAGAAATGCATAGCTGAGAAGATATACTACATAATCGTATGCATGAAACCGGTATTTCAAGTTGTACCTCCTCGGATAAATTATGACGGCTATCTCCTATCACAGAGATGTCAAAAGGACAAGTGCAGGCATTGTCTTTATCTATATAAAAAACATTCCGAGCTTGACAAAGACAGTGCAGACAGATACTAAAGTATGAAGCACGACTTAAAGCTTTTGTATATCTAAGATAAAGTCAATACAAGGGAGGAATATATGATAAAGACTGCTATTACCGAGATGTTCGGAATCGAGTACCCGATTATCTGCGGGGCCATGATGTGGCTGTGTAAGCCCTCGTTGTGTGCCGCCATATCCAATGCAGGGGGTATGGGGAATCTGACTGCAGGAAATTATGAGACACAAGAAGATTTCAGGAATGCCATACGCCAGACTAAGGAGCTGACGGACAAGCCTTTTGTTGTCGGCCTTACCCTGTTGCCCTCGATCAGGATCACCGGGGAGCATCACAAGATGTATGTAAAGGTCTGTGCCGAGGAAAAGGTCGCCGCCATAGAGGTTTCAGGCTCGCCGCTCGACAAGGTTGCAGGAAGGGAAGGCATGGACATGCTCAAGAACGCAGGCGTAAAGCTTTTTCATAAAGTCGGTTCTGTCCGCCATGCATTGCATGCCCAAAAGGCCGGATATGACGGGGTTTACGCTGCAGGTTTCGAGGAGGGCGGCCATCCTCTGGACGATGATGTCACCACCATGGTCCTGACGCCCAGGATAGCGGATTGTGTGGATATCCCGGTCGTGACAGTGGGGGGCATCTGTGACGGGAGATCAATGGCCGCCGCGTTGACGCTGGGTGCCCAGGGGGTAATGATGGGAAGCAGGTTCATTGCAACGACCGAATGTGAGGTTCATCCCAACATCAAACAGGAAATTATCAAGCGCCAGGAGTTTGAAACTACCATGATCTGCAAATCCCTTGGTCTGCAGGGAAGGGCACTGAAGAACAGGGTGATCTCGGAGGTTCTCGAAGTGGAAAGACGCGGCGGAGGCCTCGAAGAGCTCATCCCGCTGATTTCAGGACAGCGCATAAAAAAGGCATGGCAGGATGGAGAGTATGAAGAGGCGCCTTTAATGGTTGGGCAGTCGATAGGTCATATCCACGAGGTAGTGAGCTGCAAGAAACTCATGAAGAATATGCACGACGATGCAATAAAAGAGCTGAACAGGGTAAAGTCTATGATTCACTGATCTGTCTGAACGTGTAAAATAAAAAGGCGGCTGTGGGGTTGTACACAGCCGCCTTTTTTTGCCCTGTTTCATACGATATTATTTCTTTTCTTTAGGCTTTGCCGTGGTCTTTCTTGCCGCTGGCTTCTTTGCGGCGGTCCTGGGCTTCGCCGCAGTCTTTTTTGCCGCGGGTTTGGCCGATGTTGCAATATTAGCCTTTTGTGCCAGCACACCTGCGATCTCTTCCGCCTCTTTGACTGTCCGTTCAATCACCTGCTTGACAGTCGGATTGTCATTGATCAGGCCTGTTACCTGGCCGACAGGAAGGACGCCGTTTTTCACGTCGCCGTTTTCCGTAGCAATCCGGATCGACTTGAAGGCATTTGCCATATAGGCGAGCTGAATGGCATTCTTCCATCCTGAGAGCATGACCCCGATAAAGAGCTTGAAATAGGGAAGATGGAGCTGGTTGGCGATGTCCACTGAATTCGGCAGTGCCTCGAACATCTTCTTGAGGTTCATACCCTGCCTGATGGCGTCGCGGGCCCCTTTTGTATCGAGGACCCTGCAGCCCAGTCCGTCAAAACGCTTTGAGTAGACAGTGTCATAGGTCCCTTTCTCAATGGAGAGCTTCTTGTAATTATCGTGGAGAGGGCTTTCCTGTGTTGTCATGAGCCGGGTTCCCATGGCCGCGCCTTCGGCGCCAAGGGCGATCGCCGCTGCAAGGCCTCTTCCGTCTCCGATCCCGCCTGCAGCGATAATCGGGATATCGACTACAGAGGCGATGGTCGGTATGAGGCAGAATGTCGTTGCATCGCCTCCATGAGCGGCTGCCTCATGTCCGGTAACCAGCAGGGCGTCGCACCCGTAGTCCTGTGCCCTCTTGGCATGTCTGTGGTTCACCACGGTCGCGATGACCTTGCCACCGTATTCGTGGGCAGCTTTCACGATCCAGTCGCCTTTTCCAAGGGAGAAGTTGATGACCGGCACCTTTTCCTCGAGTGCCACGCGCGCATTGTCTGCAGCCCCTGGAAAGAGCAAAGTCGCGTTTGTGCCGAACGGCTTGTCGGTCAACGACTTGATCTCCCTTATAGCCTTTCGCGTCTGCTCGGCATCGAATGGCCCTGTGGCAAGGATTCCCAGGCCACCAGCGTTCGATACTGCTGCCACCATCTTGGGGACACTGATCCAGCTCATTCCTGAAAGCACGATGGGGTGCTTGATGCCTAAAAGTTCGGTTAAGCGAGTTTTCATGCATGACTCCTTTGTAAGGGTTGTGTTCGTAATATGTCAGCTTACCTGTTCTATTTGATGCTCGGTATTAAGGTTAAAGTTAAACTACAAGGATGTATTATAAGAAATCCCGGATTCTCTGTCAAGAAAAGATTGTCAAGAAAAGATTTTCAGGTTCAGTCAACGTGCATATAACAGGAGCTACTCCTGTACATTTACGATCACCCTGTCAACCCAGGTGTCGTTCATGGCATCCTTACAGAAGATGGAGATAGTGTGCCTTCCCTCTTCTGTGAAGGTGAAGGTGGCATCGAGGGGGTTCTCGTCCCAGGTATACACAACGGTGTTGTCGAACCTCCAGACGTAACCGAAAGGAGGGTTCCCTTTCTTTATTTCCGCTGGGAGATGAAGGCTTTCGCTCGGTTTCACGTTCAGGCTCTCTGGCCTGGTTATTACGACGAATACCATCTCTTCATAAGGCTGACTGTAGTCCAAAAGGTGTATGGAGGTGATGAACCGGTAGTCGCTGTATGAATCGCCGCCGCTGTCTATGGCAGTGAACAGCACAGTGTAGGTGCCGGGAACATCAAATGTTGTCCAGCCGGGGTCCTTTTTGTTTGAGTCCCTATCGTCTCCCATATCCCAGAAGAAGGTGTAGCCTCCGGTACCGCCTTGTACATGACCCTGAAGATTAAAGGGGATGCCCGCGATAACGACGGAGTTGTATCTGGGTCTCTCAATGTAGGCCTTCAGAGACTTGTCCCTGTTCTCCTCGGCCTCCAGGTCTTCCAGTTCGATTCCGATAAGGGTTTCTTCCAGGTGAATCTGTGCCTCTTCTGCAGAGACGAGCGAGCGTTCTTCGGCGTAGACATTACTTTCATTGAGCAGGTCAAATACGCGCTGAACCCCGGTGCTGCCTTCAAAATCTTCGGCCGAGAAGTTTATGGGGATTCCGGCAAGTCCTTCCCGGATTTGCTCCGGTATGAGTATCCCGTTTCTCGGATCTCCGTCCAGATCCAGGGACTGGAGGAACTGGGCTATGTTGATGACCTTCGGGTGGTTGATGTCGGCGCCTCGCGGGCCTAGATGAATGGGGGTGACGATATCTTCAGGGCTGGCCGTGCCAAGGGTTACATGCCCGACGGAAAAGGTCACCGGCAGTCCCGGATGATAGATGAAGGTGCCGTCTTTGCCGGTTACGCCGGCATAGCCGAAGGATGAATATCTAAGCCCTTCAACATGGCTGTCTATGAATCTGCCTTTTTTCCCCGGGGGGGTTATCATTATCTCATCACCGCCCCTGTCGCTGCAGCCTGCAAGGAGGAGCAGTATCAATGATGAGACAAGCAGGTGCCAAAAAACTGCCCTGGCAGCACTAACCTTATTGATTCTCATTTTATTGTTCCTCCTCAATATTATAAAATCCATTGAGAATAAATCAATGATACAACAGTGCAAGCAAAATCCATGCTAGGATCAAGATCTTTGAAATTCAAATGGTTAGCTTGTGCCGTTAAAGGGTTCCATACAGGAAAAGGAAATGAATTGCCCTGCCAAGGGAAATAAAATGCCCAGTATGGACTGATTGCCGCCAGATGTGCATATCCCGCGAGGTGATGGGATATGCAATGCATGACGCTGTTTTTGTTCTGCCTGCTGAGCGGTCCTGTTCGTTGAGATGTGTGTATTGTCAGATCCTGTCCGGCTCGAGCTTGTTCATGTATGTCCGGTTTCCGAGCTGGCCTGATGTATTCTTTCCCCAGGTCCACATGGGATTGCCTTCGCCCTTGATGCCTGTCGAGTGGGAACCTCCCGCTGAGAAGGCTTCTGCCCCAAACATGGATAAAATCTGTACAGGTTTGTCCAGGATGCATCCGGATTCGTTGTTTCCGAGCTGACCATGGGTATTGTCCCCCCAGGCCCAGAATGTCCCGTTTGTCTTTGCTCCCAGGGTGTGATTGCCGCCTGCCGAGATCCTGGACCAGGTATTGCCTGTCGCTGCCAAGACCGGTATAAACCTGTTTTCAGTGTCCAAATCGTCGGGATTGCCCGTGCCGAGCCCGAGCTGGCCGAACTCGTTATAACCCCATACAAACAGAGCGTTATAATCTTCCCCCTGATTTGCCAGTACGATACTGTGCGACCCGCCGGCAGCAACAGATACCGGGGTCCATCCTTCCCAGTTCGAATTTACCTCAGTGGGTTCGAATGTGTCTTGGAAACCATCGCCGATGCCGAGCTGGCCAGATTCATTGCAGCCCCATGCATAGACATTGCCTTCTCTGTTCGCCAGGCCCAGGCTGTGAGACAAACCTGCAGCTACAAAAACCCATAGCTGAGCATTATCGATCAGCAATGGAGTATCGCTGCCGCCTTCAATATCATCTCTGCCGAGCTGGCCAGATTCATTGCTGCCCCATGCCCACAGGGATTTATCGTTATCCATGATGGCAAGGCTGTGCCATCCCCCTGCCGATACGGCAAGCCATTGCCCGTCTTCATCAACCCGAAGAGGGATGTTGTCCTGCCCAATCCTGCCGAGCTGGCCTAACTCATTGCTTCCCCATGACCAGATATGCCCGTCTTTGATGGCCAGACTGTGCTGGAACCCGGCGGATACCTGCAGCCAGTCCGTATCAGCGCTTATCATTACAGGACCCGGTCTGCGGATGTAATCGCCGGTGCCCAGCTGGCCTGAGGAATTGTCGCCCCATGCCCACAGACAGCCGTTCTGGTCAATGGCAAGGGTATGCGATGCCCCGGCCGAGATGGTTGCCCAGTTCGAGGTGGGCTTAGAAACAACAAGGTCCACCCGGGTATTGTCCAGCACTTCTTCGCCGGCCCGGGGTGTCTGGTTGATTACGTGCCCGACAGGGACTGTATTGCTGAAATCTTCTTCCATGGACAGGTCAAGTATGCTCTCAAGGATGATGTATTGCGATCCATCGATGGATAGTCCCTCGACAAAGGGGACGATGACGCTGCCCTGTGGACACAGGTGCAGGAATGAAAACATGTCGCCACTCTGGTCAGGCGTTTCAAGATACCAGGAGCCGTTATACGAACCCACATTAAAAGATGGGATATACATGCTTTCGCCGGACAGATCCAAGACACCGGACATATAAACGCCACTACCTGTGCCCTGCAGGGATATCTCTTCTAAGTATATGTCTTCGCCCGCATACACGGCTTCTTCCGTCGAGCCGGGCGATGCCCACTCGATATCATACCGGGACATGCTCTCAGGCGTTCCTCCGCCCATGCTGGTTATCTCGACACTGGTGAATACGCTGGGAGATATGCTGTCTGCATGGTACACACCGTGTATGTCGCCTTCAACCCTTCCCCAGACATCGGGGTAATAATCGACATGATAACAGGTCAAGTACATCTGGCCTGCCATGATCTCTTCGTTAACGGTCAGGATCTCCCATGAGGCCCTGGCAAGCCACCTGCCTTCATAATAACCGGACTCGACGGCATAGGAGACAGAGCTTATGACTATCTCACCTATCAGTGTCACCTCATGTGTCACGGGGTCTGTTTGCGTGACCGTGCCTCTAAGCCCTCTTGTCATTGTGGCCCGGATCTCTGAATCGCTCTGATCAATTATCCTGGGCCAGACATCCGTGAACGTGCCTGTCCAGTAGGTTATGTTTTCAGGGACCGTATTATAGAGATATTCGGATTGGGCTTCCCATGTCGTATCGGAGAAAAAGGGCTCATTATGGGTTGCCTCCCAGATGCTGTCGGTTGGTGTCTTGGGTTGATTATAATTGATATTGACCCCTTTATGATTCATCACCATGTCCGGAACTTCCTGGCCAAGCGATATGAAAAGGTGGATAAGGGTTCCCTGGGAAATGCCTGTGCCTGCGGGCGGATCGGTCTGAATAACGCGATTGCAGCCGACAGTATCGTCATATTGGATAAAAATAGTACCTGGGACAAAGCCGGATGATTCGAGTTGTGTAATTGCAGCATCTCTTTCCATATCCTCAAGGTCAGGAACGATCGCATCAGCTTCTATAACCGTAATCTCTACTGTATCGCTGTCTGAAAGGTTGTCGCTGTCGGTCACGGTGAGAGTTGCGGTATAGTCGCCAGCATTGCTGAAGATCACACCATCGGGGTTTTGAGATGTGGAATTCTCGGGTGTGCCGCCCGGGAAGTTCCATGAATAGGAGTAGGGGGTGCTGCCTGATGTTGCCGAGCCCCGGAAATTGATGGACTGGCCTGCAATGATCGTTGTAGGTCCGGAAGGAGAGGTAATGTCTGCAATCGGGTTGTCTTCGCCTGTAGGGGTTTTGGCCGGTGGAATAGCGCCTCCGCCACCCCTGTCTCTTATACACATCTCCGAGCCCACGAGACCGTACTAGATATCGTA
>OMKS01002734.1_pt1 | contig 14503 bp, 14 predicted proteins | sample 1674721 | NCBI WGS metagenome assembly OMKS01 (sample SAMN06264996, study PRJEB25208) | sediment metagenome | isolation source: hot spring sediment | place: USA: California | collected 2014-09-02
TTTTTTTTCAAGCAGAAGACGGCATACGAGATCTAGTACGGTCTCTGGGCTCGGAGATGTGTATAAGAGACAGGTTCGGCACAACCCCGGGATCATACGCCTACCATCAGTGGCAGCCCCCTATGCTGATAATTCAGTGGCAGGATCGCCGGCAGGTGGTTGTCTATCCAAAGGAGGGGGCTACAGGTGAGCTGAAGCGCTGATATAAGGGGGCCGCCCCTGAGAGGGGGCGACCCCTGCCCCGCTCAATCTCACTCGAGATCGTCAAGGAGGATCCCCGGAATGAGTGATTTGACCATGTATTTGACAAACGGGGTGGTCATGGGAATCATTTATGCCCTTTCCGCCCTGGGAGTCTCTCTGGTCGTAGGCATCATGAATGTGATCAACTTCGCCCATGGGGAGATCTACGTCCTGGGGGGATACTTCAGCGCCCTTTTTTCCGTGGCCCTCGGCGTACCTCCCCTCGTGGCCATCCCCCTGGCCGTTGCAGGCGTTTTTCTCTTCGCCCTGGTTGTGGAATGGGCCTTTATCCGCCACACCTACGGCAATGAGATGAAATCGCTGATCATCACCTTTATTTTGTCCATAGTCCTCCAGAACGCATATCTCCTGGTCTTCGGCCCATTCCCGATGAAACCGCCCAACTGGGTGCACGGGGCGAGCCATGTGTTCGGGATGTTCTTCTACAGCAATCAGCGCCTGGTGAGCATGCTGGCTGCTGTGGCCATAATCGCCGGGTTCTTCGTGCTTCTTCACAAAACATGGTTCGGTCGCGTGATGCGGGCCGTTAGTATGGACCGGGAAGTGGCCGCCATGATGGGAATCAACCCGATCCGTGTCAACCAGGTGAGTTTCGGGGTTGGGTGCGCCCTGGCCGCCATGGCCGGCGTTATACTCACCCCCATCTTTCCGGTGACCCCCACGGTCAGCGTCGGGGTGAGCCTGACCGCATTTGTAGTGGTGGTCCTGGGCGGTATGGGCTCGTTCGTGGGATGCGTGGCCGGGGGCCTTATTCTGGGTATCGTGGAAAACCTGGGGGCGGCCTATATAGCAAGCGATTACAAGCACGTCTTCGGGTTCATCATCCTTATAGCGGTCCTCCTGTTGAGACCGGTGGGGCTTTTCGGTCAAAAACGCTTGTGAAATTATGAGAGAGCGCTCATGTACGTTCTAGAGGGAAACCGGCAGTGGCTCGGGTGGGATCATAAGAGATGGCTGTGGGCAGTAGCCGGGGTTGTGGCCTATGGTTTGCTGCCCTTGATACTGGACCAGTACTGGCTGCATGTGTCCATCATGATACTTTTCTATGTCATGATGGCCTCCAGCTGGAACCTCCTGGCCGGGTACACCGGACAGATTTCACTGGCCCATGCAGCATTCGCGGGAGTTGGTGCCTACACTTCGGGAATATTGGCTGTCAAATACGGGGTCCCCCCTCTTATCGGGCTACCCCTGGGTGTAATCATGGCGGCGTTGCTGGGCCTGGGCCTGGGGCTTCTTTGCATACGCATGGGAGGCATTTACCTGACCTTGACCACCCTGGCCTTCTCGGAAATCATCCGACTTGTCATAAACAACGAATACGAGATCACGAGGGGCACCATGGGTCTCAAGGTCCCTGTGCTCTTCGGGACCTACAGCAAGGTCACCAGTTTCTACGTGATGATGGCGGCGGCGCTGCTGGTCGTTTTCGTGATCCGAAAAATCCTTTACTCGGATCTGGGGATGTCTTTTCGGGCCGTTCAAAACGACGAAACAGCCGCTGCCTCGGTGGGTCTGCCTGTTTTCAAGGTCCGAATCGCGGCCTTCGTGATCACAGCGGCCATGGCGGGTATGGCAGGATCGCTTTACGGCCATTATCTGCTGTTGATCACGCCGCACATACCCTCGCTGGACATGATGTTTCTGGTCCTGGCCATGGCGGTTATCGGCGGCCTGGGAACATTTGTGGGACCCATCCTGGGGGCGGTTTTTCTGGAAACACTTGCCGAGCAGATCCGGGTGTGGGGCGAATTTCACGTTTTGATTTACGGGTTGATAGCCCTGGCTGTGGTGCGATTTGCACCCTTGGGGGTAGTGGGTAGTCTTAATGAGCGTTTCAGCACCGGGGCCGTGGGAGCCCCTCGGGTGGCAAAGGAGTCCACCTCATGAGCCATTTGAAGGTCAATGGGCTAAGCAAACGTTTCGGAGGGGTCCAGGCCCTCAGCGACGTCAATTTTACCGTTGAAGAGGGTGAAATACTCGGCTTGATCGGGCCGAACGGAGCTGGGAAAACCACCCTTTTCAACATGGTGGCGGGAAGTCTGCCCGTGGACAGCGGGGATGTGTTTTTCATGGGCGAACCCATCACAGGACTTCCTCCACACGAGGTTTGCCGCAGGGGTATCGCCCGCACCTTTCAGATTACTCGAATTTTCGCTGAAATGACCGTGATGGAAAACGTCCTGGTGGCCCAGATCGGAAACAGGCAAAAACTCCCCCAGGGCCACCTGGAGACCCACGCCTTCAAACTATTGGAACTCACCGGCCTCGCGGGCAAAGAGTACATGCAAGCCGGTCAGCTCAACCTGATAGACAAGAAGCGCGTGGAGCTCGCCAGGGCCCTGGCCACCGGTCCGCGGTTGATTCTGCTGGACGAGGTGCTGGGGGGGCTCAATACATCGGAGATCCCCGAGGGCGTTGATCTGATCAGAACCATCCGCGACAAATTTCAGGTAACCGTGTTCTGGATCGAACACATAATGGGGGCCATCATGCGGCTCAGTGAGCGGGTGTTGGTCCTGGACCAGGGCCGTCTCATCTCCGAGGGGTCTCCGGAAAAGGTTTCCAGGGATCCTCTGGTGGTCGAGGCCTATCTTGGAGAACAGAATGCTTAGGGTCGAAGAAATCCGGGTGCTCATACAGGAGAACGTGATTTTGAGGGAAGTCTCCCTGGAAGTGGGGCCTGGCGAAAGGGTGGCGGTGCTTGGGGCCAACGGGGCTGGAAAGTCCACCCTGATTCGCACTATTCTGGGACTGGCCTCACCCATAAAGGGCCGGATCCTGCTGAACGGAACCGAGATACAGTGTATGGCCTGCCATCAAATCGCCAGGGCCGGGGTTGCCTGCGTGCCTGAGGGGAGACGGGTGTTCACGGACATGTCCGTGCTGGAGAATCTGCGCATGGGGGCCTACATACCCGGAGCCAGGGCGCTCATGGACCGGAGCCTGGATGAGATCCTCGAGCTTTTCCCCGGGCTGGCCAAACGCATGAATCAGAGGGCGGGAACTCTTTCGGGCGGCGAACAGCAAATGCTCTCAATAGGTCGCGCCCTGATGAGCCGGCCACGGATGCTTCTCATTGACGAGCTCTCCCTCGGATTGGCCCCGGTTGTGGTACAGGGACTCTACCGTACACTGGATCAGTTGGGCTCCGACATTACCCTGCTTCTGGTGGAACAGAACGTGGAGCAGGCCCTGAAACACAGCAACAAGGCATATATACTTGAGACCGGAAAAGTTGTAAAATGGGGGTATTCAAAAGATCTCCTCCAGGATACGGGCATCCGGGAGGCCTATTTAGGACTTTGATTCGGTCCACATAAATAAATATTTCAAGAAAATCTCAGGGAGGAAATATGTTTGGCTGGATGGGAAACCTGTTGCGTGTTGACCTGACCCGTGGTGAAATCAAGGAGGAGGCGGTGGACCCTTCTGTTGCCAGGGATTTTATAGGCGGCCGAGGACTTGGCGTATACTACCTGTTGAAGGAGCTGGATGCCGATTGTGAACCGCTCTCTGCGGAAAACCTCCTGGTAATGGCAACAGCACCCTTGACAGGGACCGGCGCGCCCACGGGCGCTCGATACATGATCATTACCAAGTCTCCGCTTACCGGGGCGATCACCTGCTCCAACTCGGGCGGATTTTTTCCTACCGCGCTAAAGCGTTCCGGGTACGATGCACTTTTGTTCTCGGGCCGCTCCCCGGAACCCGTGTATCTCTGGGTCGAAGACGGCCGGGCCGAGCTCCGCTCAGCCACTCATCTGTGGGGCAAGACCTCCCACGAGACCGAAAACATCCTGAAGGCGGAAACCCATGAAAGGGCTCGGATCAACAGCATAGGCCCTGCAGGGGAGCGAGGGGTGCTTTTTGCTTCGGTGATGAATGACCTCCATCGGACAGCGGGCCGCTCCGGGGTCGGCGCCGTCATGGGGTCCAAGAATCTGAAAGCGGTTGCGGTCAGGAGCTCCGGCAAGGTCCCCATCCACAATTCCGGGGAGTTCAAGCAAATCTGCGCCGAACTGGACGCCAGGTTCAAAGACGCCTACAAGGACGCTCCGCCACCCCTCAGAACCTATGGCACAGCCATCACCGTGATCGCAACCAACAACTACGGTGCGCTCCCCACCCGAAACTTCCAGACCGGCACTTTCGAGGGGGCGGATAAAATCAATGGTGAGGCCCTGACCCGCAAGTTCCTGGTGCAGGCCAAGGCTTGTTTCAGATGCCCCATCGCCTGCGGCCGCTCGACCAAAGTAGAGGAGCCAGGCTATGAGGGTTCCGGCGAGGGTCCGGAGTACGAAACCATTTACGCCTTCGGCAGCAACTGCGGGGTGGATGATCTCGCCGCAATAACCAAGGCCAACTACCTATGCAATGAACTCGGCCTGGACACCATTACCATGGGGGCTACCATTGCATGCGCCATGGAGCTTTCAGAGCGAGGATGGCTCCCTGAATCAGACATCGGCAGGCCTCTTCGTTTCGGTGACGCCAGGGCCATAGTGGAGCTTACCCGCATGACCGGTTACAAAGAAGGATTCGGGAATATCCTCGCCCAGGGGAGCCTGAGGATGGCGGAGCGATACGGTCACCCGGAGCTGGCCATGGTGTCCAAGGGGCAGGAGTTCGCCGGATACGAGCCCAGGGCTGAGCAGGGTATGGGCCTGGCATATGCCACATCCCCCATAGGTGCATCCCACATGCGGGGAGATCCGGCCTATATCGAGCTGCTCGGAGTCCCCTTCCTCATCGACCCATTGAGCTTCGAGGACAAACCGCCGATAATCAAGGACTGGCAGGACAGCTTCTGCGTGATCGATTCGGCGGGCCTCTGCGTCTTTTATTCCGTACGTAATCTTATGACGGCCACCAAAGACATCAAGCCACAGGGGATCATGGAACTCCTGAACGCGGCAACCGGTGCCGGCTACACCCTGGAGGAACTCATAAAATGTGGAGAAAGGGTTTTCAATGCTGAAAGAGTTTTCCTGAACCGATGCGGCCTGAGGCGGACTCATGACAGCCTCCCACCGCGAATCACATCGGAACCCCTGCCTGACGGCCCCGGAAAAGGCATGTTCTGCCACCTGGAAGAGATGCTGGACCAATATTACCGGATACGAGGCTGGGATGAGCAGGGCGTCCTCACGAAGGAGAAACTCGCCGATCTGGGGCTTGAGTGGACCCGCACGGACTGAGAACCCATACACATCTTAAAAAGTCTTCATAACAGCACAGGTCAACCGCCGGCGGCAGGCGGAAACAGAACGACTCGGTCCGCGTCATTCAATTCGCTGCCCCCCGCTGCCGGCCGGCCGTTGATGAGTACGATCCTTTCCACATCATCAGGAATCCCAAGCATCTGCAACAGCTCCTGAATGGTGCTGTTTTCAGGTACATCCAGAATGGAAGACGTCTCCTCGGAAGGCCCATAGGCACGAAGGGTGGCATAAAGCCGCACCTCAATTTTCATGATTGGCTTTCCGCCCCCTTACCGTCAAGGCAAGCCGCAAGGTCCGCCGGCCCCGGGTCGGAAGTGACTTAACGGCATCTATTATTCTGTTTTGCATTGCTCCCGGCAGAAGAGGGGGAGCGATTTCCCGAAATTTTCGGACAATCATTTCCCAGTTCATAGGAAAGTCCGGGTCCGGATAATTATTCAACCCAAGAGCCCTGTCAAAGGTGTGTACTTCTATGAAAACGATGTCAGACGGCCGCAAATTGTTATCAATCAAAATTCTGTTAAAGCTTTCCAGAGCGCTGTGAATCCAGCGGCCCGTGGAAAAAGTGTCCAGGGCGCTGAGATCCCTTGCGGCCGATACCCGCACCCCTACCTCGTATCCGGTCACGATGGCGGCCATGATCGCCGGCCAGTCCGCCGAAATCTCCTGAGCGACCGCTAAAACCGCCGGAATAATAGACGAACCCGGATGTCCTCCGGTTGCAGAAGATGACTAAATGCCGCCAGTATTTCGGACGTGTACCCATCCTCTTTCCCGGTAAAGGCTTCAAGTTGTTTCATCCGTCCCATTTCTCGCGGCGTGAGATTTTTATCCCACGCTTTTCAAGTTCATCCAAAACTTCCCGGTGGGGAACATCCCTGACCGGGCTGAGCACACCCGTTTTTCGGATTTTTCCTTCAAGGACCATTTGCGCTGCGATGCTCGCAGTGAAACCAACAGTGCGGTTCATGGCAAAAAACCCCGTCTCAAGATCCCGGAAGTCGATCAACTCATGGCTGACCTGCAGTGGGCGGCCGCCTTTCAAGCCCCACGCCTCCACCCGAACGACGACAACGTCTTTTTCATCTTCTTGAAACTGCAATCTGGGAGTAAGGTGCTCGGCAACGAAACGACGTGGGGAGATTTCCACATCCCCGATTCGAATAGGATCTTCATCAAGGAATCCCAGCTCGGCCATTACATTCCAGAACTGGACGTGTCCCGGCCAGCGCATCGCGAATCGACCCATTTCCTTCAATTCGGGACCGAGACCGAAAACGTTTATGAAATGTACTGCGTCACCGTTGTAGTAGGCATCCATGGCACCGAGCCCCGGAACATCGATCATGTGACGGTTCTCTTCACGCAGGATTTGTCCTCCCGGAATCGTGCATTCCTTCCCGTTCTTCAAGAAACGGGCAGGACGCATATAAGCCTTGAGAACACCCTCGAAGGTCCAGGAAATCTTATAGTGAAGGGGGTTGTCGGCGGCGCTCCCCGGGTCAGGAACCCCGGCCCCATAAGAGTGCATGCCGTGCACCTGGTCCAGCTCATCTACGCTGAGTCTGCCCAGAATCAAATCAATACCGGGGTCCAAGCCCATTTCGGGCAGAACCGTCACCCCTTTTTCCCTTGCCATACCGTCAAGCTCAGTCAGACTGCCGGCATAACTTGAGCTGACAAAGGGAACCCTCTCATCGATTGCAATTCGAGCGATGCCCGGCTGGAAATCCGCCGGCAGCATGCAGACCAACACGTCTGGACCTGTTTTTTGAATGAGCCCTTTTAGATCCTCCGGCTGGGATGCATCCAGCGGCACAACCGTCACCTTACGGTAACCCTTTCGTGCCACATAAACTTCGGATTTATCGACTTCGATATCGGCCACCGTTATCTCGGAAACACATTCACTCTGCTCGAGATCATGGATAACAGCCTTTCCTTGAAGTCCTAAACCCAAAATAAGAACTTTCATAAACAACTCTCCTTTCAATTTTCACCTGGGAATATTGCGCAATCGTGGATCAAGCGCGTCCCTCAAACCGTCTCCCAGAAGGTTGATCGACAGGATGGTCAGCATAATCGCAAGACCCGGTAATGTAACCAGCCACCATGAATCGGTGATATAAACCCGCCCCTCAGCCAGCATCCGTCCCCACGTGGGCATAGGCGGAGGAGGCCCCATCCCGAGAAATGACAGGCCGCTTTCCCAGATGATGATATTTGCCACTCTCACAGTACCAAGAACAAGAACAGGGGAAAGAACATTGGGGAAAATGTGCCGCAGAAGGATAATTCGGTGCTTGGTACCCACGCTGCGTGCGGCCATGACGAATTCCTTCCCCTTAATGCTGAGAACACTGCCACGTATAGTGCGAGCATAAGTCACCCAATCGGAAAGCCCCAGCACCAGAATCAAGTTGAAAATGGAATTACCCAACACTGCAATTAAAGAAATCGTCAGCAACATGAAAGGGTAAGCCATGAAAACATCCGCCAAACGCATAATCACGCTGTCACAGCGGCCGCCGTAGTATCCGGAAATAAGCCCCAGGACGATGCCTGTGCTGGAAGCCACAAGAACGGAGGCGAACCCAACCATTAAACTGACCCTGCTGCCGTAAAGAATTCTCACCAGAACGTCTCTGCCCAGATTATCGGTGCCTAAAAGATAAGCGAGAGATCCACCTTCCTGCCAGAACGGAGGAGTCAGTCGGGCAAGAAGGTCTTGAGCGAGGGGATCTCGGGAATAAAATAAAGGGAAAAAGATGCTGGTACCTATAATCATCGTGAAGAGCACGCCCCCTACAACCGCCCCGGGACTCCGACCAAGGGCCCGAAGCGTCTCGCGCCACAACCGCAGCGTCGCGTACAGGTTACGAAAACGATCTTGGCGTGGGATGGTCATTTTTGCTCCAGGTAGCTGATCTGGGGATCCAGGTAGAGATAAATCAAGTCGGTAAGGAGATTGACCAGGACGAAAAGGACGGCCAGTACCAATACCGTCGCCTGCACCAGAGGGTAATCCCGACTGAAAATCGCCTGAACCACCAACCGGCCCACGCCGGGCCAGGCAAATACCGTTTCGATGATTACCGTTCCGCCGATCAGGAAACCGAACTGCATACCGGCAACGGTGACCAGAGGGATAAGAGCATTTTTGAGAGCATGTTTCCCGATGACAAGCTTCTCTTTCAGTCCCTTCGCTCTGGCAGTCCGAACGTAATCCTGGCTCAGGACCTCGAGCATTACCGACCGGGTAAGCCGCGCGAACATGGCCATCAAGCTCAGCCCCAACGCCAGGGACGGCATGACCAGTTGGGCCAGTGTACCGCGGCCGGAAGTCGGCAACCATCCCAGATTGACTGAAAACAGCAGAATCAACATGATCCCAAGCCAGAAATGAGGCATGGAAAGGCCGAAAAGAGCCCCCAGCATCGAAGACGCATCCCAGAGGGACCCGCGCTTCACAGCAGAAATGATTCCAAGCGGAATAGACACCACAATGGCGATCAGCATAGCGGCACCTGCAAGTTCGAGACTTGCCGGTAATCGCTCCATTATCAAATTGATTGCCGGGGCTCTAAAGTAAAGAGACGAACCCAGATCCCCCTGAACCGCCCGGCTGGCAAACCGCCAATACTGCACATAAATAGGATCGTTGAATCCCAATTCTTCCCGCAGTGTCTCGATTTCGGCCATGGATGCGTCAGGAGGCAACATCAGCATAACCGGATCCCCGGAAAGGTGAATGAAAAAAAAGCTGATGATGGAAATGCCTACGACTACATAAACCGTGTGCCATAGTCTCTTGAGGATATAATATCCCATACCGGATTTCTTCCCCATCGGTAAAACAAGCATCGGCCGATTTGGTGATGAGTCGGATGGCCGATGCTCATTACCCCTTTTTGATGCGGGAACGGCTACTTACCGCTCCCGCAAGTCTCGGCGTTTTATCGTCTAGGTTTTGCCGTGTTCATTATGAGATATCCATCCCGCAGCCCTTTGTATTCCACAGAATTGGCGACACCGTAAACCTCGGGTATTACATAGAGATAAACCCAGGGCGCATCCTGGTAAAGGAAGCAGTCAAGATCATTGTATACCTTGGCCCGTTCTTCCCGGTCCATGGTAGATCTTCCTTTTTCAAGGAGTCGATCAACGGTTTCATTCTTGTAGTAGTAATCCCGGCTTTTGGAATGGAACAGAGAGTACATGTAGCGGTCGGGCTCAGGTGCATCGTCCCAGAAATAGATGTACATTTGATGCTTTTTGTTCTTGTAACGATCCCACATAACCGCCCTTTCATAGGGTTCAAGTCTTACCTTTACACCCACCTTGGCAAGGTCCGCGGCGATAGCCTCGGCCTGCTCCTGGATCTGGGGCATGTAGGTGCCGAAAGCCAGTCGTGTTTCGAAGCCGTTCGGATATCCCGCATCCGCAAGCAGCTGTTTGGCCTTTTCCGGGTTATATGGATAAGGCTTCAAATTCGGGTCGGCACCAAAAGTCCTGGGGCTGATGGGACCGGCGCATAGAATGGCCTCGTCGTTGAAGAGAGCCTTGTTGATTAGAGGCCTGTTTACAGCATGGTTGAGCGCCTGACGTACCCTCACATCACTGAAGGGTTTCTCGTATGTGTTCAACCCGAGATAGTTCATGGAGCCCATCTGGTCCGTCAAATAAGCCTTCCCCGATTCCACGATCCTTTTACGCTGGTGCATTGGTATCCCGCTGATTACGTGAGCCTCGCCTGTCAAAAGGGAAGCGATTCGCGATGCTTCTTCCGGTATTCCTTTGAAGATCAGCTTTTTAAAAGCGGGTTTCGAACCGTAATAATTTTCATAAGCCGACATCACGACTTCCTGGCCCCTGACCCATTTATCCAGCTTGTAGGGCCCGGCGCCCACCGGCTGTATGTTGTATTCGGTGTCTCCCACCTTCTGAACATAGCCCGGCGGGACGATGAATAAGTACTGGGCGAGCATATAGAGACCGGGCGCATAAGGTTGAGCCAGGGAAATCGTAAAGGTATGCTCGTCAAGGACTTCGACCCCTTTAAAGCTGTTGAGTTTCCCCCTGTGAGGACTTTTTAGATCGTCACTCAAGATCCGCTCAAAGGAAAATCTAACCGCTTCGGCATTTATGGGCTCGCCGTTATGAAACGTCGCCCCTTTTACCAGTGTGAATTTCCAGGTCAAATCATCAATTTTTTCCCATTTCTCGGCCAAACCGGGTAAGACACCTGCTTCCTCCGTAGGCTTAAGCAGTGTTTCATGGATGTTGTAGCATACACTCATGGTCGTCTGGATGGAACTTTGCATAATGTCCAGACCCACCGGCTCCGCTTCCTGAACCACCACGAGAGTTTCCTCATCAGCGAGTGCCGGGAGAGCCAAAACCACTATTAACGTAAACCCAACAATCAACGCCATCATAACTTTTTTCATAAACGATCTCCTTTCTTTGTACTTTTGCCGGCACTGCATTCGCAGGCCGTCAACAGGGGTTCAAGGCTTAACCGCTGCCATACAAGTGACAGCGTACGGTATGGTTTTCGTTAACGGTCCGTAACTTCGGGGGTTGCTCGCTGCAGATCGGCATCGCTTTCGGACACCGCGGGTTGAAGCGGCACCCCGGCGGAGGGTCAATCGGCGAGGGAACATCACCGCCGAGAATGATGCGTTTGCGAATCCGCCGCGGGTCAGGTACAGGCACAGCCGAAAGAAGAGCAACGGTGTAAGGATGCATAGGGTTCGAGTAAATCGCGGCTGCATCTGCAAGTTCAACAATCTCTCCCAGGTACATCACCCCTACACGGTGGCTGACATAGCGTATTACCCCCAGATCGTGTGAAATGAAAAGATAAGAAAGATTTAACCGGCGCTGGAGTTGAACCATCAAGTTCAACACCTGTGCCCGCACCGACACATCAAGAGCGGAAACCGGTTCGTCGCCGACGACCAGGCTGGGTCTCAAAACCAAGGCCCGGGCGATGCAGATGCGCTGGCGCTGGCCGCCGGAAAACTCATGGGGGAATCGACCCATATGTTCCGGCAAAAGTCCTACCATTTTCAAAGCTTCTGCGACGCGGTCACGCCGCTGTCCTCCATTCAACACTTCGTGATTGAGCAAAGGTTCCTCTATTATACGCTCCACTGTAAGGCGCGGATTGAGGGAGCCGAATGGATCCTGGAAAACAATCTGCATCTGTCGCCGCAAAACGCGCAGGCGATCAGGATTCAGCAAAAGGATGTTCTCGCCCCTGAACCAAACCTCTCCCGCCGTGGGCTCAATGAGCCGCAGGATGCTGAATCCGGCGGTGGACTTACCACAACCCGATTCACCCACGAGTCCCAGCGTTTCGTTTTCCCCCAGAGTGAAAGAAACATCGTCCACGGCATGGACCTTGGCTGTTTGGCGGCCGAAGAATCCACGCCTCACCGGAAAATGCTTTACCAGCCCTTTCACATTCAGGAGTTCAACCATTCGTCATCCTCCAGCAGGCCACCCGGTGTCCGGGCCGAACTTCCTCGAGGGCCGGAGCTGTCTCCCTGCATATATCCAGGGATTCGGGGCATCGTGGTTCGAAATGACACCCCGCCGGCAGATCCAAAACACTGGGAACCGTTCCCTGGATTTCATCCAAGGTGGCTTCTTCAAACGATACATCGGCTCTGGGAATAGAAGACATAAGGCCACGAGTATAAGGATGCAACGGCTCTTCGAAAAGTTCCAGCGTGGATGCTTCCTCCATCACTCTTCCCGTGTACATCACCGCCACTCGCTGTGTGATTTCCGCGACAACACCCAAATCGTGGGTGATCAGGAGGATTGCCATCCCTAATTCCTCTTTCAATTCGATCATGAGTTCCAGAATTTGAGCCTGGATACTTACATCCAGGGCGGTGGTAGGTTCGTCGGCTATCAAAAGCGCCGGGCGGCAGGCGAGAGCCATCGCGATCATCACTCGTTGCCGCATTCCGCCGGAGAGCTGGTAGGGATATTCTCTGACCCTTCGTTCAGGTGCAGGTACACCCACCCTGGCAAGCATGTCGATCGAGCTTTTTAACGCATCTCTCCGCCCCAGATTGCGATGGGTGAGAAAAATTTCCATGAGCTGGTTGCCCACAGTGTAAACAGGGTTCAAGGCACTCATCGGTTCCTGGAAGATCATGCTGACTTGATCTCCACGAATGCGCCGTATTTCATCGGAAGTCACTTTGAGGAGATCTTTGCCTTTGAAGAGAATTTCGCCTCCGGCAAAGAAGGCCGGCGGACAGGGCAGCAGCCTGAGGATGGACAGAGCCATAACCGATTTCCCGCATCCGGATTCGCCCACCACCCCCACCACTTCCCCTGGCTCGATGTGGAGGCCAATTCCATCAACTGCTCGCGCAACGCCTTGTGGTGTGCGAAAATAGGTTTTGAGGTTTCGAATGCTAAGCATGCCTGGTTCACCGTTTCATACCTGGCCCCTGGTTTATTCCGACGGGTCCGACTTCTTGCCCCTGGCATGCTCCATTCCTTCTTTTCGGGAACCGGCTGAAAAGGATGCACATGCACAATACGACTCAAATGACAAGGTCCTCTCCAGGGTACTTTCCATTGAAGCCTCCAACATTTCCCGGTGCAGCCGCACCTCGAAAAAGTAGTTGGAAGCAATTTTTTTTGCCATGTTCAACGCTTCTTCGTCGAGTTTATCGAGGGGGACGACCTTATTTGCATATCCTATTCGATATGCTTCCTGGTCGTCGATGAGTTCAGCCGTGAGAATCATTTCCTTGGCCCTTCCAAGCCCGACGATGCGAGGCAGATAATATGTTCCGCCGTTTGTTACCGTGGCTCCGACCCGGGACTCCGGAAACCCGACTTTTGTTCCCTCTGCTAAAATCCGTATGTCACAATTGAGAGAGAATTCCATCCCCTCACCCAGGGCGTAACCTTTTACCGCTGCGATCGTGGGCTTTCCGAGTCCAACTATGGCACGCGTGATGTTCTGCATCAACTTCGAGTGCTCATAGTACTCTTTGAAATCTCGAGGTGACAATTGCTCCTTTATATCGGCTCCCGCACAGAAAGCTCGGCCTTCTCCGGTGATAATCACGACCTTCACCTCGCTGTCTTTCTTTACTTTCTCCAGAACCTCAACGAAATCCGAGAGCAGTTCATCGGTCACGGCATTGAGGGAACGGGGTCGATTGAACTTTACCACTGCAACTTCATCAATTTTTTCAAGTAAAACAGTATCTGCCATGATTTCCTCCATAACACGAAGCCTCATGCCCCATCCATGACGGATGGGGATATGTTGGATTTTTGACTGTGAGATCTCCTGCGCTGCAGTAAATAAACCAAGACCATAATACCCAGGCCGACCAGTGAACTGGTGTGTTCGTGCAGCAACATGCAAAGGGCCGCAAGACCTGTCAGCAGTCGTTCGGGCCCCGTGGACCTGGTTTTGAAATAACCGATGATCGTAGAACCCAAAAATACCACACCGGCAACGACCGTACCGAATACTATAAAAAACTCGAGGTAATCAAAGCTGACGCTGGGGTCCAGAATCGCCGGCAGCCAGAGAATAATAGGCGAATAAACAAAGGCGAAGGGCACATAGATTTTGGCCGATGACAGAGCAAAGGCCACGAAACCGCTCTTAAAGGGATCCCCGCCGGATATGCCGGATGCCGCATAAGCAGCCAGCGCCACGGGCGGCGTCACATCTGCCAGCACGGCGTAGAACAGGACGAACATATGACTGATGAGAGGATGAATGCCCCATTGAAGCAGCGCCGGGGCGGCGATCATCGAGGCGATGATGTACTGGGCGGTGGTAGGTATGCCCATTCCCAGTATGAAGCAACTGATCGCTGTAAAAACCAGAGTGAAAAAGAGGGTGACACCATCCAGGGTTGTTACGCCGAATAAGTCTATGCCGTGAACAAAAGTTGCGACACCTCCTGCCAGCTCGATGACAGCCGCAGCAAATTTTAAACCCAACCCTGTTAAAG
>OMKS01002735.1_pt1 | contig 14487 bp, 10 predicted proteins | sample 1674721 | NCBI WGS metagenome assembly OMKS01 (sample SAMN06264996, study PRJEB25208) | sediment metagenome | isolation source: hot spring sediment | place: USA: California | collected 2014-09-02
ATTGGGCAGGGTCCCGACATCCTCTCTCTCATAGTGGAGTGTTATGGCTGTCAGTGACATTTTACCACATTAATTCTTTTAGAACATAACAACGAGGGCAGATATGGTTACAATTATGTTACGAGTGAATCTGGTCGAGTTGTCGAGTTTACATCAGTGGCGGTCTGTGGCCTACAAGCGTCCCAGGTTGAACGTCGTGAACTCGTTCCAGGCGTAGCGCAGCGGAGTGTACCAGCGGTCGCGACCGATGCAGCGAAAGTAGGGCGAGCGAAAGGCCAGGATGAGATCACCGATCTCGTAGCGGGGCAGGATGGGGGTCGAGACGACCAAGCGTCCCATCTCTCCAGGTTGCATCTCGTGCAGCATCTTGACGCCCGACCGCGTCCGTACCTCGAAGAAGAACTGGTCATAGTTCGGTGCCCAGGCGCGCTTGTCATCTCGCTGCTGGCCAAACATGCCCTCTGTAGTGCCGTAAATCTCGCGGATGACGGCCCGCCGCCCATAGAGGGCCTGGAGGGCTGGTCGGTGGTGCGTGTTGATGCCCGGCACGCTGCCCAACGTCATGATCTGGATCTGCCACAGGTCCTTGGGATAGAGCTTGTGCTCGCGCCGTAGATACTGGGCGAACTTGATCGCCGTTGGACAGACGCCACCCACCAGCGTGACGTTCTGATCCCGGCACGTCCGATAGGCCAGCTCGAAACGCGCTTCCCAATCGCGAACCGTTTTACCGCCCCCCAGTTCGTCAATCTCTTCTTGCGATGGCGCGGAGCGAATGGGGGTAAAGGCCGAGACGTGCCTGGTATAGATGCCCGAGCTGTAGCCGTACTCGACCGCCCGCTCCCCGACCTGCACCGTCCCCACGGCGGAGGGAAAATTCAGGTTCAGGTTGACCCCGTCGAACAGATCGTACCGCTCACTGGTGAACACATAATTCATCATAGCCCGCCCGGCACTGATACGCATCATCAGGTCGGTGTATGTCATAGGGATAAACTTGGATTCGTCCCCGGTCGTGCCCCGGGTGATGGCCCATCCGACCGGCTCCTCGTTGAGGAGCAGACTCACGTCCCCCGCCATAACCCGGGCGATGAGTGGTTTGTACACCTCGTAGGTGGCGACTGGAAAAGCCCGCCGATAGTCCGCAATGTTCTCGATCTGGGAGGCGTGGTGTTGCTTGCCATAGTCGGTCTGGGCATAGAATTGCAGGTAGCGGTGCAGCACCTCCTCCTGGGCCTGGGCCGGGTCTGCCACAGCGTCGTGCCAAGGTTGCAGCAGTGCCTGGAGCAGTTGCGCTTGGGCAGCTTGGGGCGGTGAATTGTGAGGTGCCATTCAGGTCTCCTGTGGACGAGTGGTCAACGGGGTCCTCGAGTTTTCTCTGCTGGACACTGGCGATCTTGTTCAGAGGAGGAGTATAATATCCATTTGCCAGGTTGTCAATCAGGTGTGCAACTCTAGGTATCCGGTATACGTATAATTTTAAGGGCGATCTGACCTGCTCACCCTGGCGGTTCAGCGCGGATCGCAGCCCGCCGGGAACAAGCTGGCAGCTAATCAGTTATGATGTAAGGAGGAACGGATATGTCGGACTTGTACGAAGCATCCAAGATTGGGGAGCGCCATCGTCGCCGGCCTCCCTCTTTCTTCTGGCCGTTGGTGCTCATAGGGGCCGGTGTTCTACTGCTGCTTTCCAACCTGGGCTACCTGCCCTGGGAGTCGTGGAACGCGCTGTGGCGACTGTGGCCGCTCCTGTTGATTGCTATGGGCATTGACGTGCTCATTGGGCGCCGCTCCATGCTGGGCGCTGTCGTCAGTGGATTGTTGATCCTGCTGCTGATCGGTGGGGCCGTGGCTCTCGTCCTGTTCGCGCGCGACATCCCAGCCCTTTCGAAACTGACCGCTGTGCCGGAGGTGCGTGTCCGGCACATTGAATACCCCCTGGGAGAGGTGGAACGAGCCCGGCTGGACGTGGATTGGACCAGCATGCCGGGCTACCTGGGCGTGCTGCGCGATTCGTCCAATCTGATCGAGGGGGACGTGGCCTACTGGGGCGAACTGGTGTTTGACGTGAAGGTGGAGAATGGCCTGGCCGGCATTACGCTAGACAACTATTCCTCGCAGCCCTGGTTCGGACCGGCCGATTGGGGCCGGCGTGGAGATTGGCGTTGGGACGTGCGGCTCAACCCTCACGTGTCCTTCGACCTGGTCCTGGATGCCGGTTCTGGCGCGTGCGAATTCGATTTGCGGGGTTTGACCATCAATGCCCTCGTCCTGGACGTGGGGTCTGGGGCGGTGGATTTGGCTTTGCCCTCTGGGGGTGCTTTGGAGGCCCGGATCAAGGGTGGGTCCGGTTCCCTGGATATTTTTCTGCCGGAACAGGTCGGAGCGCGGGTAGTGCTTGAATCGGGCAGTGGATCCTTCCATCCCAGCGAGCGGCTGCGGTTGATTCAGGGAGATTCGCACGCCGACGGGGTCTGGGAGACCGACAACTTTGACATGGCAGAGCACACCATCCTATTGAGGATAGATCAAGGGTCAGGGGCGATTCGTATCACCGAGCGCTGAACGTGTGCGAGCCCTTGACCGTAGGATTGAATATGGTATAATACGGCTCGCCGGCGTAGCTCAGGCGGCAGAGCAACTGACTTGTAATCAGTTTGTCAGGGGTTCGAATCCCCTCGCCGGCTCTCAGTGAAAGATCACTGACTGGGGGCCGGTGGCTCGACAGCTTGATTTTTCGCTGGTCAAGTGTGGGTCGGTGTCCCGAGCGGCAAAGGGGGCGGACTGTAAATCCGCTGGCACAGCCTTCGTAGGTTCGAGTCCTACCCGGCCCACCTCGTTGTGAATACGTGACCCCCTGGGTGTGTATCCATCCAGGGGGTCTTTCCTATGCTGGGATGGTTGTCTCTTTTCTTTCAAATCAACCCCAACCACCCCGCGATGGTGCTGCCCGCCCCCACCATATTCAACCCAATCGGCAAGAGCAGCACCCCCATACAGTTCATCCGGCGCGACCCCCACAGCACCGGGATCAGGCCGATGCCGGTGGCGACGGCGCAGATGAGCAGTCCGCCCCAGCCGGTCATCCCGATCACCACGGTCAGCAGCACCGCCAGCGTGCCCAGACTGATCCACCGGTAATGGACCTTGTGGATCAAGCCGATGGTCACGCGGGTCATCAGCAGGAGCAGGAAGAAGGAGATGACGCCGCTGAGCACCACCGCTGCTACTGCCAGGTAGTAGGCCTGGGGTGTGTGAGATGTCCACAGGCTGCTCAACATCCACGCCATACCCCCACGCGTCAGGTGCAGCCCCGGCACGAAAAAGAGCAGGAATCCGCCCACATAGTAGACGACCTTGGAGGTGCCCTGCGAGATGATGAACAACCGGTCGTCCCGCTGGGCGGTGGCGTGCCCGGCCAGGAAGCCGCCGATTCCGCCGGTCACCACCGGGAAAAAGGCGGCGAACAGCCCTCCCAACACCCCCGCAAAGGTCCCCCGCAGGAACAGCCAGGGGGTGGCATCCATCGTGGGGGAGACGTGCTGTTCTGGCAGCTCGACCCGCGAGAGGATGTTCTGCAAGATCCATGGCACCGCGAACAGCCCAACAAAGGCCGGGAGCAGGTTCTGGTAGGCGACCATCACCGGGACCAGGCTGCGGTAGAGCAGGATGAACCCGAGCAGCCCAGAGAGCAGAAAGGTGATCAGCCCGGCCGTCAGGCTTTTCCAACCATCCCACCAGCGCTTCAGGCCAGCCGGGGCGCGGTCGGATCCCTTAGGCCACTCGGAGATGAGCATGTAGGCGATCACCGTCCACAGAATCCAGTGCAGGTGGGGTTGGAGGATGGCCCGTAGCGCGGGAAAGAGAGTGGAGGCGACGGGTGTCAATAGGGCCAGCACCGCGATGCCGCCCAGTCCACCGACGCCGGTCAGCGCGGCGGCCTCGTAGCCGCGTCGCTGCAGCAAGTACTTTTGGCCGGGCAGCACGACGAAAACGGTGGAATCGTCCGGCGCGGATAAAAAGATGCTGGGGATGGTGTTCAACATGCTGTAGCCAGTGACCAGGCCGAGAAAGAACATGGCCAGGTATTCCGGCGGCAGCCGCTCCCCCAGCGTAGCTGTAGCCAGTATGATGAACCCGGCCACGTTGTAGATGTGCAGCGCCGGCACCAGCGAGATCGCCGAGGCCGCCAGCGCGCCCACGGCGGCCGTTGCTAACAGTGCCGCCATCTCTGCTACAGACATTGCAGCCTCACTCTCATTCCACCGTCCTTCCCGCTCTCATTCCCCGGACAGCACGATCACGTCGTTGGGCAGCGCTGGAGTCACTTCCAGGTTGCCCTTGTACAGACTGACCTGGCCAACGACCCGCACGCGGCTGCCCGGCGTCCCCAGCGCGGTGTTGGCGGAGACCCGATCGAGCACGGTGCGCCACAGCAACACGACGATCTCTCCCGTGCCATCTTCCACGAACACCTTTACTACCTGTGACAGCCCCTCCACCCGCGCTACCCGGCCCTCGATCATCACTCGCTGACCGGCATCGTCGCTGCCGAGAGATCCGATCTGCCGCGCCGTGGCCTGGGCGACCGCCTCCGTGATCGCCTTCACGTCCCCGCCCCAGTCCGGCTCGATCTGCAGCTCGCCCTCGTACAGACCGACCTGGCCGGCGGCCCGCACCTGTGCCCCCAGGTTGATCTTGGCGGCATCCCAGCAGTCGTCGTAGACGTTGTGCCACATCAGGAGCACGATCTGCCCCGTGCCATCGTCCAGCGTCAACTTGAAGCCGGCCGAAAAACTGGCGGTTCCGACCACCCTCCCTTCGACTGTGACCTGCTGGCCGACGTCGCCGGCCGTGATGCGGCCGATGGGCGTCACGACGACCATGGGGGTGGGCGTGGCGGACAGCGTGGGCGTCAGCGTCGGCGTGGACGTGGCGGCTGGTGTGAGGGATGGCGCTGGCGTCGCGGTGGCAGTGGGTGACGGTGTGTCGGTCGGGACAGGCGTGTCCGTCGGCGGAGGTATGGGCGTGGGGGAGGCCGCCGTGGTCGCAGTGAGCGAGGGCAGCGGTCGGGTCGTTGGGGTGAGGAGTAGTGTAGGGGGCGAGGATGACGTCCCGCATCCCGCCAATCCAACCAGCAGCGCCACGGCGATGATCGTCAACCACGTTTTACCCATGCCCATCCCTGCACTCCTTTGACTGACTTTACTCCACCACCCGCACGCCAGCGGCGTCGGGAATGATCTCCAACTCCCCGCGGTACTCTTCGATCCGGCCCGTCACCTCGACCCGCGCGCCCGCGGTCCACCGGTCGGCGTCGGGGAGGGCGGCGTAGACCTCTTTCCACAACAGCAGCACGATCTCGCCGCTCTCATCCCGCAGCGGGAACTTGACGCCGGCCGAAAAGGCCTCCCGCTCCCCCAGGACGCCCACCAGTGTGAGGACCGTCCCTACATCGGCCGCGGTGACGTTGCCGATGGCCTGCGGCGAGGGTGAGGGCGTGACCGTCGGCGTGGGGGGTGAGGGCTGGGAGGCAGCGCGGCCGGTCACCTGAACCTGGCTCGCGTCGCGGGGGATCAATTCCAATTCACCCCGGTACTCGGATACCTGTCCCGTGACGACCATCCGGTCGCCGGCGCCCGGTTCTGCCGCCAGCCCCTCGTGAACATTGCTCCACAGCAGCAGGGTGATCTGCCCCGTGCCGTCGTCGAGGGGGAATTTGACGCCGGCCGAGAACGGCTCCGGTGGGCCGATGGTCCCGCGCACTGTCACCACGCGGCCCACGTCTCCCGCCTGCAGCGCACCGACGGTCGTCTCGCTGGGCGGCGCGGCGGCGATCAGCACCTGCACGTCCCCAGCCATCTCGGGGATCAGCTCCAACTCGCCCCGGTATCGGGAGAGCTGCCCCTGCACCTGGATATCGGCCCCAACGTCGAGCTGCGCTGCCGGGTCCAGGCCGTCATAGATTGACTGCCACAACAGGACCACGAGAGAGCCGCTCCCGTCGTCCAGGGTGAGCTTGACGCCAGCGGAAAAGGGGTCCACCTTGGCGATGGTCCCGCGCACGGCGACCGGCCGGGCCGCATCCTCGTCCGTCAGCTCCCCAATCCGCCTTTCGACGGCCACGATGACCGGTTGGGCCAGGGGCTGGAGGTCGGCGAGGGAGGCCGGGACGAGCTGCGGAGTGTCCCCATAGAGGGAGACGGCGGCCACGATTCGGACGGACTGACCGATCGTGATCGGCAGGGTGGGGGAGGCGACCCCTCCACTGTCGAGGGCCAGCAGGTCCTCGCTCACGGCCACGGGGATGGCGCCGCTCCCGTCGCGGATGGTGATCAGCGTCAAGCCCTGGTACGGCCGGTAGACCTCGCGCACCTGTCCCTGGATCTGCACCCGCAGGTACTGATCCTCCGGCCCGATGGCGCCGATCTCTCGCTCGACCGGTTCGGCCCGGGTGATGGCGAGTTGCTCCGGCACGTTGACCGTCAGCGACAGGAAATCCTCCCGCACGCGCAGGGTGCCGGCTACCTCGACCAGGTCCCCCGGCGCGGGCACGCGGCCCTGGGCGATGATCTGCCGTGTCTCCGCCCGGTAGGCCGAGACGCGAATCTCGCCGGTGTCGTCCTCGATCCAAAAGCTGAGATAATCGCTCGCCGGGTCGTAGGTGGGGGAGCGGGTGCAGTGACCCTCCAGCCGCACGTAGGCCATATTCATCGTCGCGCCGGCCTGTCCGATCTGGACCATCGGCACCGGGGCGCGGACGGCAGCGAGCCACAGGATGATCAGGCCGACGGTGGCGAGCAGTATGGCGGTGATCTGGACGGCGCGGACCGAGACGCGCCCGGTCAGGCGAGCGCCACAGTAGGGGCAGGCTTGATGCCCACCGGGTCCAACGTACCGTCCGCAACTCGGGCATCGGTTCGCCGTGTCGGTCGTGTTCGTTGCCAACGTGAGCCTCCTGGTGGGGACAAGAGTTCGGCTACGGGAATACTTTACCCCAACTTGTCGGATTTGTCCAATCATGATGATGAACAGGCGGGCGTGACAATCGGTGGAATAAAGAGTACAATGACACGAACGTCGAGGGCCGTTCAGCGATGAGCAAAGTTGGAATGAGGTGGCGAATCACGCGCGTAGAAGCAAACTGATTCTGGTTGAGGGGATTCCCGGATCGGGGAAAACCAGCATAGCGCTCCACATCGATCGCTTTCTGGCGGAGCGCGGTTGGGCGACCAGGCTGTATCTCGAGGGGGACGTGCATCACCCAGCCGATTACGAGTCGGTGGCCTATTTCGAGCGCCAGGCCTGGGAAGCGTTTCGCTCCCGGCACCCGGAGCAGCGCGCCCTGCTGGAACGACACCTGGTCTGGCGGGGCGAGGACGGATTCCTGGCCTATGGGCAGCTCAGCCGGCAGCTTGATGGGCGGCACGACCTGCCGGCTGCTGTGTGGGAGGAACTGGCGGCGCGGGACGTCTACAACGTGCCCTCCCAGGATACGTACCGGCGGCTGGCCCTGGCGCAGTGGCAGGCGTTCGCCGACCAGTCCCGGCTCGGCGAGGAGACGTTCCTGTTCGAATGCTGTTTTCTCCAAAACCCCCTGACCGTTCTGGTGGGGCGGCACAACCGGGACGGCGCGGAGGCGGTCGCCCACATCCAGGCCGTCGCGGACAGCGTCGCGGCGCTCCATCCCATCCTGATATACCTGCGGCAAGAGGATCCGCGCGCTACCCTGGAGCGGGTAGCGCGAGAACGCCCCCATGCCTGGTGGGATTTCCTGATCTCTTACTTCGTTGGGCGAGGATGGTGTCAAGCGCTGGGGCTGGAGGGGCCGGAGGGGGTGATCGCCTTTTACGAGATGCGCCAACGGCTGGAATTGGACATCCTGGCCCGGCTGAATATGAGGGCGCTGGTCGTGGATACCGCGCCCGATGACTGGGAGAACAGTCACCGGACTGTCGAGGAATTCCTGCAAGTCGGGTGGGATGCACTTTAGCCGCTGAAATCGCATGAACAAGTGCGTCGCACCTTATTTGCCTTCCTGGGGATTATGTGGCACAATGCGGGGGAATTCTGATGACGACCCTGACGCTCTCTGACCGCCAACTCGCCCTGGTGGACGCCGCTGATTCCGCGGATCGGCGGGTCTTTCTCCAGGGACCGGCCGGCAGCGGCAAGACGACCGCCGGTGTGGAGTGGCTGCTCCGGCTGCTCCAGGCCGATGTGCCGGCCCGCTCCATGCTGGTGCTGGTGCCTCAGCGCACGCTGGCGCTGCCCTATTACGATGCCCTGCGCCGCCCGACCGTCCGCCCCGGCGGGCAGGTGACCATCGCCACGGTGGGCGGGTTGGCCCAGCGGATGGTGGACCTGTTCTGGACGCTGGTCGCCGAGCCGGCCGGTTTTGCCCATCCCGACCGCCCCCCCACGTTCCTCACCCTGGAGACGGCCCAGTACTATATGGCCCGCCTGGTCCGTCCCTTGTTGGAGGAGGGGTATTTCGAGACGGTGGTCATTGACCGCAACCGGCTCTACAGCCAGATCATTGACAACCTCAACAAGGCCGCCGTGGTCGGCTTTCCCTACACCGAGATCGGGGAACGGCTCAAGGCCGCCTGGGGGGGCGAGCAGGCCCAGCGGCGCATCTATGACGAGGCCCAGGTCTGCGCGACCCGCTTCCGCGAGTACTGCCTGGCCTATAACCTGCTCGACTTTTCCCTCCAAATCGAAGTGTTCGCCCAACACCTGTGGAACCCCGCCCGCTCCGATCCCACCGTCGCTCACGCCGCCGCCGCGCTGTGCCGCGATTACCTGCTCGAGACCTTCACTCACCTGATCGCCGATAACGTGGAGGAGGACACCCCGGTGGCCCACGACGTGCTGCGGGACTGGCTGCCTCACTGTCGGTCGGCGCTCTTGATCTGCGACGAGGAGGCCGGCTACCGCCGTTTTCTGGGCGCGGACCCGGAGGACGGCCTCGCTCTCGGCGAGCTGTGTGACGAGCGAGTCCGCTTCGCCGATACCTTTGTCACCGCGCCCGGTCTGGCGGCGTTGGGGAGCGAGTTGGCCCACGCCCTGAACCGCTCCCCGGAGGCGAAGGCGAGGGTGGAGAGAGCGCCGCTTTCACGCCGGATCAGATCCCAGATCTCGGACAGCCTGATCTACGAGCACCACCGCTACCACCCCCAGATGCTCGACTGGGTCGCCGACCAGATCGCCCAGTTGGTGCACGAGCAGGGGGTTCCGCCAGGAGAGATCGTCGTCTTGGCCCCGTACCTGACCGACGCGCTCCGCTTTTCGCTGATGCACCGCCTGGAACTGCGCCAGGTGCCCGCCCGTTCTCACCGCCCCTCGCGTGCCCTGCGGGAGGAACCGGCCACCCGCTGCTTGCTGACGCTGTCCGCCCTCGCCCACCCGGCCTGGGGGGTGCGCCCCGACCGCTTCGACGTGTCCTACGCGCTGATGCAGGCCATCGAGGGGCTGGACCTGGTGCGGGCGCAGTTGTTGGCCGAGATCGTCTACCGCGTCCAGGATGGCGCGCCCGCCCTCACCTCCTTCGACCAGATCAAGCCGCTTGTGCAGGAGCGGCTGACCTATCTGCTGGGCGAGCGGTACGAACAGCTGCGGGTCTGGCTGGCCGAGTATGCCGCTGCCTATTCGCCGGCCGGGGAGGCCCGGCTGCCCTTTGACCATTTCCTGAGCCGGCTGTTCGGCGAGCTGCTCTCCCAGGCCGGGTTTGGGTTCCACGCCGATTATGACGCCGGGCGGGTGGCCCACGACCTGATCGAATCGGTGTGCAAGTTTCGCTGGGTGGCGGGAGAGGTTGAACTGGCGGATACAAATGCGGCGTCCGGGCGCAAGCCTCTGGGGCAAGAGTATCTGGAGATGGTGCAGGATGGCGTCATCGCCGCCCAATACATCTGGGGCTGGCGTTTGCAATCGGAGGAGGCCGTGCTGTTGGCCCCGGCCTATACCTTTTTGATGAACAACCGGCCCGTGGCGTACCAATTCTGGTTGAACGTGGGGGGGCGGGGCTGGTGGGAGCGGCTCTACCAGCCGCTGACCCATCCCTACGTGCTCAGCCGGCGCTGGCCCTATCGCCAGGACGAGAGCGTCTGGACCGACACCGACGAGGTCGAGGCCCGGCAGGACGCTCTCTACCGTCTCGTCCTCGGCCTGCTCCGCCGCTGCCGGCAGCGCGTCTACCTGGGCTTGAGCGAGTTGGGCGAGCAGGGATACGAGCAGAAAGGCGCGCTGCTGCACGCCATCCAGCGCGTTCTGCGCCGCCTGCCGGTCGAAGGAGGGGGGGAGTGATCCCTTTTCGACCCCGTCCCAAGCAACAAGAGGTCCTGAGCTATACCGGCGGCCGGATGGGGGTCTCGGCGGTGCCGGGCAGCGGCAAGACCTACACCCTCTCGGCGCTGGCCGCCCAACTGGTCACCGGCGGGCTGTTGGAGGACGACCAAGAGGTGCTGATCGTGACCCTGGTCAACTCGGCCGTGGAGAATTTTGCCGCTCGGGTGGCCGGTTTCGTCCAACAGCGCGGACTGCTGCCTCACCTGGGCTACCGGGTGCGGACGCTGCACGGCCTGGCCCACGACATCGTCCGCGAGCGCCCGGCGCTGGTCGGCCTGGCGGATGATTTTCAGATCGTGGACGAACGAGCAGCAGACCAGATGTTGCAGGAGGCAGTCGAGACCTGGCTGCGCACCCATCGCCCTGCGGCCGACGATTTTCTCTCCCCCGATCTGGAGGAGGGACGGCGGGAATGGGTCCTGCGGGGTCAGTGGCCCCTCTTGGCGACCGATGTCGCGCGCAGTTTCATCCGTCGGGCCAAGGACTTGCAGATCACGCCGGCCGATCTCTTTCGGTGGCTGGAGCAGCGGCGGGATGGACTGCCCGGCCTGTTCGCCGACTCCCAGTCCCTCCCCCTGGCCGAGATGGGGGCCGCCATCTATGCCGATTATCAGCGGGCGCTGATCTATCGGGGCGCGGTCGATTTCGATGACTTGATCCGGCTGGCGCTCCAGGCGCTGACGCTGGACCGCGAGTACCTGGAACGGCTGCGCTACCGTTGGCCGTTCATCCTGGAGGACGAGGCCCAGGACAGCAGCCGCCTGCAGGAAGAGATCCTGCGCCTGCTGGTCGGGCCTGAGGGCAACTGGGTGCGGGTTGGCGACCCCAACCAGGCCATTTACGAGACCTTTACCACGGCCAGCCCTCATTATCTGCGTGACTTTTTGGACGAGTTGGGGGTGGCGGCGCGCGAACTGCCCAACTCGGGCCGCTCGACCCTCAGCATCATCCGTCTGGCTAACTATTTGATCGCCTGGACCCAGACCCAGCACCCGGTGAGTCCCGTCCGTGAGGCGCTGACGGAGCCGTACATCGAACCGACGCCCTCCGGCGACCCGCAGCCCAACCCGCCCGACGATCCCTCCCAGGTGCGCCTGGTGGACCGGCGGTTCACGCCGGCCCAAGAGTTGGCCGCAGTGGTGGATTCCCTGGCCCGCTGGCTGCCCGAGCACCCGCAGGAGACGGTGGCCGTCCTGACGCCCCGCAACCAGCGCGGATTCGAGCTGGTCAGCGAGTTGAAGAAGCGAGACCTGCCCTATGTCGAACTGCTGCGCAGCACCATGTCCACCCGGGAGGCGGCGGGAGCGCTGGGCAACGTCGTCAACTATCTGGCCGACCCGATCTCTCCCACCAAGCTGGCGACGGTCTACCGGGTGTGGCGGCGCGCGGACCGGGAGGACGAGACCAGGAAGGTCCAGGCCCGTTTCAAGGTCGTCTCCCAGGCCCTGCGCCAGTGCCGGCAGGTCGAGGACTGCCTGTGGCCGCGCCTGGACCGGGATTGGTTGGACGAGGCAGCGCGGGAGCTGGAGGACGATTACCCCGACCTGCGCGAGCACCTGTTCGAGTTCCGCGCTCTGGTCCGTCGCTGGCAGGAGGCGACGCTGCTGCCCATTGACCAGCTTGTCCTCACCTTGGCCCAGGACCTGTTCCGTGAGCCGGCCGACCTGGCCGTGGCCCACAAGCTGGCCGTGGTGTTGCGCCGGGCGAGCGACAGCCATCCCGATTGGCGACTGCCCGAGTTGACCCAGGAGTTGGCCGTGGTGGCGCGAAACGAGCGCCGCTTCCTCGGATTGGGCGACGACGACACTGGTTTCGATCCTGAAAAGTATAAAGGCCAGGTGGTGGTGGCGACGGTCCACAAGGCGAAGGGGCTGGAATGGGACCGGGTCTATCTGATGTCGGTCAACAATTACAATTTCCCCTCGGCCCAACCCCACGATCAGTTCATCGCAGAAAAGTGGTTCGTGCGCGACCGTCTGAATCTGGAGGCCGAAGCCCTGGCCCAACTGGAGGCGCTCGACTCTGACGCGGCCGGATACGAGGAGGGTGAGGCGACCCGGCAGGCTCGGCTGGAATACGCCGCCGAGCGGCTGCGGCTGCTCTATGTGGGCATCACCCGCGCCAAAAAAGAGTTGATCATCACCTGGAACACCGGGCGGCGCGGCGACCAGCAGCCGGCGACGCCCTTGATCGCGCTGCAGACGTTCTGGGAGGAGGAGGGGTGATGCTGCCGCCTGATTTTCAATTCAGCCAGGCCAGCTTGCAGGATTACGTGGACTGCCCGCGTCGTTTCCAACTGCGGTACGTGGAGCGGGTGGCCTGGCCGGCTCCCCAGGCCGATCCACCCCTGGAGAACGAGCGGTATCTGCAGCAGGGGGCGGCCTTCCACCGCCTGGTCCATCAACACCTGTTGGGGCTGCCGGCCGAGCAGTTGTCCCGCCTGATCGTGGGCGAGGATCTCGGCCAATGGTGGCGTAATTATTTAGAGGCCAGACCGCCCGATTTGCCCCCGCTCCACTACCCCGAAGTCCTGCTTTCGGCGCCGGTGGGCGGCTATCGGTTGGTCGCCAGGTACGACCTGGTCGCTGTGGCGCCGGGACGGCGGGCGGTCGTCGTGGATTGGAAGACCTCGCGCCGCCGGCCGCGCCGCGAGAGGCTGGCCCAGCGTTTGCAGACCCGGGTCTATCCCTACGTGTTGGTGCGGGCCGGCGCTCAACTCAACGACGGCCAACCGTTGACCCCCGCCCAGGTGGAGATGATCTATTGGTTCGCCCCGTCTCCCGCCCACCCGGAGCGTTTTGTCTACGACCAGGATCGGTACGCGCAGGACGAGGCCCGTTTGACGGCGCTGATCGAAGAGATAGGGGGCTTGGCCGTGGGAGAACTGCCCCGTACCTCCCAGGGTCGGCGCTGCGATTACTGCTCCTACCGCTCTCTGTGTGAGCGCGGGGTGATGGCCGGCCCCCTGGCCGAGCTGGAGGACGAACAGGAGGGGGAGGAGGTGCCGGAGCAAGAGGAGAATTGGGACGTTGCCTTCGATTTCGAGCAGATTGCCGAGATCGAGTATTGACGCCCTCCGTGTGAGGTGAGCAGCTTGTAAATCCCCAAAACCCAGGAGAAGAACCACGTATGAGCACAGATGAACACCCTATCGTTTACCCCTATATCCCCAACTCGGTCCCCGCCGTCAAGCAGCAGATGTTGGCGGACGTTGGGGCCGCGAGCGCGGATGAGTTCTATGCGGACGTGCCAGAACCGCTCCGGCTGCGAGATACGCTCCAACTGCCCGAGCCGTACCCCTCCGAATATGCTCTGAGACGGCACGTCGAAGGGCTGCTGGCGCGGAACCGCACCGCCGACGAGTGCCTGAGCTTTTTGGGCGGCGGGTGCAGTCAGCACTATGTGCCGGCCGTATGTGACGAGATCAACCGGCGGGGCGAGTTCCTGACCGCCTACGCCGGCGAGCCATACGACGACCACGGCCGCTTCCAGGCCCTCTTCGAGTACACCAGCATGATGGGCGAGCTGCTGAACATGGACGTGGTCAACGTGCCGACCTACGACGGTTTCCAGGCCGCCGCCACCGCGCTCCGCATGGCGGTGCGGATCACCGGCCGGCGCCAGGTGTTGATCGCCCGCACCGTCGGCCCCGACAAACGGTCCAAGATCCGCGACTACTGCCAACGGGCGGCCGAGATTCGGTGGGTGGATTTCGACGCCGAGACCGGCGGGATGGATCTGGCGGCGCTGGAGACGGCCCTCTCGGACCAGACGGCCGCCGTCTACTTTGAGAACCCGGCCTACCTCGGCTTCGTCGAGACCCACGGCGACGAGATCGCCCAGATGGCTCACGCCCACGGTGCGCTCTGCGTCGTCGGGGCCGACCCGATCTCGCTCGGTGTCTTGACGCCGCCGGCCGACTATGGCGCCGACATCGTCTGCGGCGACATCCAGTCGCTGGGCATGCACATGCAATACGGCGGCGGGCACGCCGGCTATATCGCCACCCACGACGAGGTCGAGTACGTGATGGAGTACCCCTCCCGACTGTTCGGCATCGCACCGACGCGTGTGCCGGGTGAGTACGGCTTTGGCGATGTGGCCTACGAGCGCACCTCCTTCGCCGTCCGGGAGGAG
>OMKS01002736.1_pt1 | contig 14487 bp, 10 predicted proteins | sample 1674721 | NCBI WGS metagenome assembly OMKS01 (sample SAMN06264996, study PRJEB25208) | sediment metagenome | isolation source: hot spring sediment | place: USA: California | collected 2014-09-02
AACCGCACGAATGCGGGATATTCTCGAAACCGTTTTCTATGCCCTATCGGCAGCCGCGTGAATGGCTAAACCGCACAATATCCGGCCGCGGATTAATGAAGACGGCACCGAAGTCACGATTCTCGTGGACACCATGGTCTCGGCGACGGTGCCGGGCGCCGACCTGGAGATGCGTGCGCCGGACAACGTCGTTCTGGCCTCGGCCCCGACGATTTCCACGCGGCGCGTGCAGACCTATAGCCGCATTCCGAACAATACGCCGCTGATCATCGGGGGTTTGGTCTCCAGCGAAACGATCTCCACCAAGGATAAGATTCCCATCCTCGGAGACCTGCCGCTGGTGGGAATCGCCTTTCGAGGGACGAGCGAGAAGAAGGCCAAGCGGGAGGTGATCATCGTTCTGACACCGCACGTATTGCCGGAGAGACGGGAAGTCCGCCGATCGTTCCCGAAGGACGAAGACAACTTTGATAGCTTTGGGAATGAACTGTATCGCGATTCCTACCGGATTCGCAGTGAAGACCTGTTCGACCTGACGTTCCTGCTGGAAAACCGGCGCATCGTGTCCTATCGCCGGATGGCACGGCAGGCGGCCGCGAAGAACTTCCGACTGGGAGAGGTCGAGCCGTTCCGATCCTTTGTCCAGGACCGGATCCCCGGGGAATCGATTCTTGTGACGCGTATGATCTACGAGGTGATCAAGCGGCTCGACATCGCCGAGCCAATCCAGCCGTCTAGGATCATCTATTTCGAAAGTCAAGAGGTCGGGGGCTACAATGTGCACTTCCTCGACGAGCTGCTCAAGGACGGCGGCAAGGCGGGCGTCAAGGACTTCGGCGACCAGGCCCTGGCCATGACCTACACCTATGACCGCGAATCTCTCGAACAGGGACGCCTTGGCAGCGAGCCCATCCCCGAAATTCGGCTGGTGAACTGTCCGGATCGCGATGCCTGGGGCACCCTGCTGTGGGAGTTGAATCAGCCCACGCCGGAGGGTCAACACCGTCACACCATTCTCATCCAGAATGAGTCCGATCTGCTGCGTCTGCGCCGGGCCTTGGCCCTCAAGCGGATCGTGGTCCTCAACGGCGGCGACGAGCATCTGCGGTTGCGGAACTTCAGCGTGGGCAAGACCCTGCTCATGCCCGATCTGAAGGACGAACAAATCCACGTTATCGACGCCGATACCGCCCGGTTCTTCTTCCATACGGAGCATTACTACGCCGCGGCGCTGGCGGAGATTGAAAAGCGATTGAACGAATTGGATGAAATGCTCAAACGTCCGGACATCCAGGTTCTGCTGGATGCAGGCGTGGACGAGACGCAGGCGAGTCGGTCCGATGAGTAGGCCCCGGTATGGAGGGAGCTCGCTTTGCGGATGAGGCCACGATGATCTGCGAGACCAGGGCCGCCACTGTGCCTCGGTGCCCGAGGACGACGCATCGCCGGATGCACTCGTCGGTGCGAGGCGGGGTCGTCGGCCTTCTTGTGGCGGTCGTGCTGGCCGGCGCCGTCTGTGCCGCCACGTTCGAGGGCGGCGACGGCACCCCGGCCGACCCGTACCGCATCGCCACGGCCGGGCAGTTGATTGCCGTCGGCTCGGACCCCAACCTCTTGGACAAGCATTTCGTTCTGACCGCCGATATCGATCTGACGGGCTTTACCTTCGAAAAGCCCCTCATTGCACCGGACGGCACACCCTTTACAGGCACGCTGGACGCCGCCGGCCATCGCATCGCCAATCTCGTTGCTCGTGTGCCCGTCGAGGCCGATTCAGCCGGGGCGGCCAACGGCCACCTTGGCTTGGTCGGTAAACTCGGACCCGGCGGCCAGATCAAGAACCTCGCGATCCAAAACGCGACGATCACCGGCGCGATAGACTCCTCCGACGACAAGAAGATATACGGCAACACCCTTTTCCAGTGGATCCGCGCGAGCATCATTATCATGGCCGCCGTCGTCCTGGCCAGGGCCATCTACTGGGGGATCGGCAAAACGGTCAAGCGCATGGCCGCCAAGACCCGGACCCGTCTGGACGACATCCTCATCGACATGATCGAGGAGCCCGTCCTCCTGGCCATCGTCGTGTTCGGCATCTGGTACGGGCTGCACACCCTGACCCTCTCCAAAGGCGTCGCCACCTTTGTTGACAAGGTTCTCTACATCGTCATGAGCCTGAATATCGCATGGCTCATCACCCGCGTCTTTGACGCCCTGGTCGAGGAGTACCTTGTCCCCTTTGCCAAGAAGACCGAGAGCGATCTGGATGACCATCTCATCCCCGTCATCCGCAAGGGGATCAATATCTCCGTCTGGACCATCGCGATCATCATGGCCATGGACAACGCCGGCTATGACGTGTTCTCGATCCTGGCCGGCCTGGGCATCGGCGGGCTGGCGTTCGCCCTGGCCGCGCAGGAAACCGTCGGCAACTTCTTCGGCGCCATCGCCATCTTCACGGACAAGCCCTTCAAGGTCGGCGACCGCATCCAGGTCCGCGGTCACGACGGCGTCGTCACGGCCGTCGGTCTGCGCAGCACCAAGATCCGCACGCGCTACGAAGGCCGAATCGTCACCATGCCCAACTCGCTCGTCGCCACCGCCGATATCGTCAACGTCGACACCGAATACGGGCGCCAAATGTTCGCCGTCTATCGTCTGACGCCGGACATGGACGACCGCCGGATCACCCTCGCCATGGACATCCTCAGGCGCATCGCCGAGGAGGACCCGGATACTCAGGACAAGGTCGTGACGGGTTTCTTCGCCATCACCGAGTACTCGCGCGACATCATGCTGCTCTACTGGATCAAACCCGATGCCTCCAACCTGAAGACCCGAACCCGCATCAACCTCGAAATCGTGCGCCGGTTCAAGGAACACGACATCGAGCTGGTCAAGGCCCGACCCGTCCACACCAAGATCGACAAGGTTGAGTTGGTCTGAGCCGTCCGGTCTTTGTCGTGAGGTGATGCCGGGGTGCAGGCAAGGCATGCTGGAAAGGCCCGAGAACGCGGGCCGGTCTGACCTCGATTCGTGATGGGCCCCGGCGGATCACGTCCGCGGCGGGAACGACAGGCAGCGACGGCAGGGCTGGCCCTGCGTTCTTCAACGAACTACTCGGCCAGACTCACGTGGTAGTTTACCGGACAGCTCAGCGCATTGGAGATAAGGCAATACCTTTCCGCCAGCTCGGCCAGCTTCTGGGCTTTGTCTGAAAGATCCTCGCCCGTAGCGCGGACCCGGGCCTGGACATCCACGTGCGTAAACCGCAGACCGTCCTTTGTCTTTTCGACAGGCGCTTCGATATGGCTCTCATACGATTGGACGTCAACCGCCAGCTTCTGGGCGAAATGATAGAAGACCAGCATCAGGCAGCTATTGATCGACGCGACGAACAACTCCTCCGGATTGAGCGTGTCTGCCCGCCCGCCATACGCCACGGGTGCGCCGATGGCGGCGTCCTTGATCCCGCTCATGGTGAGGGTGGCGGTGTTTGTGCCCGTGCAGCGCACCACATTCTTGAATACCGTCATTCTCGCCTCTCTCCTGCGTTTCACTATGGATACAACATCCCCGTCGATCGGGCCGTGTCGCACGATTGCTTGACAGTCAATTTTAGGCTCGCCGACGGCCATTGCCAAACACGGTTTTCAAAAAGGCGGCGCCCCATGCCGGCCGGTCGGACGCGGCTCGTCCACATCGACGCCACGGAACACCTGGCAGGATGTGGAGCCATGGAGTATAATCACCGTCGATCGGACGGCTGGCTGAACTGTCTGAGACACATGGACGTTGCCGTGCCGTATGGGGATGCGCGCTGTATTCAGCCGAGCATGAGGGCGCTTCACGCGTCACAAGAGTGGGGAATCGGCGTATGGCTCATGAACGCATGCAGGGAAGTCGAACATGGGGTTGGACCAGACGAGAAGCGATCGTGTTTCTGGGAGCCTCTCTCCTTGGTTGTGAATCACTTCAGATCGACCGCTCAACACCTTGCCCGCTGGACGATGTCGGCATCATCGGCCTGGGCACAATGGGGGGAGAAATCGCGGCCTATCTGGCCGAGCGAAAGAGCCGGGTGTATGGGGTGGATATCGCTCCGGACGCCAGGCGGCGTGCCACAAAGCAAGGCCTGACCGGTGTTTATGCCCGTATTGACGACCTCCCGATCAACCTGGGCACCGTCATTGAGGCGGTCCCAGAGGACCCTTCACTGAAGGGCTCCATTCTGGAACAACTGGGCGGCCACGTCAGCGAGCACACGTATCTGGCGACAATATCCTCGATGATTCCGTGCAGCCGCTACGTCGACAAGGTCACCCATCCCGAAAGACTCCTCAACGCGCACATCCTGCCGGATCTGAGGACCAGGAGATTTGTCGAGCTCCAGGGTCCCGGACCCTACACCGAACGGCAACGGCTGGAAGCTATGGCCCGCGCCTTTCGAGAGAAAGGGTTCGCCGTCGCGATCGTCAACGGCGAGAGCACCGGTTATCTCTTCAACCGGATATGGCACAACGTCATGTTCACCATGTTTGATTTGATGGACGAGCACACTCCGGTGACGATTGAGTATTCCTGTCGGGATTACTTCGACATGCCGTATGGCGGCATCATGGCCATGGATCTGATCGGCTATGATACGCTATACACGGTCTTCAGGCAGGTGGAAGAGAGGATGGGCCTGCCCGTGCCCGAGGTCGTGACCCGGATGAAGCGACAGAAGACTTATGGTCTCAAGTCCGGCGAAGGGTTCTTTGTGTACGACCGGACGGACCTTGATGGCTTTCATGAACTAGCCCGGAGATTCCCGGAGCTCTATCCAGGATCCCCCGATCAGAAGGTCGGAGAGCGCATTTGGAATGTCATCAAGGCCGGAGCAAGAACCCTCGTGGAGGAGGGCCAGGATAGAGACGATGTCTTTACGGCGGTCCGGTATGGCTTCCCCATAGAAAAAGAGAACCTTTTGGAAGATTTGGATCTGTTCATTGGCAAGAAAAGGGGCTGACGAGGATCGGGCTCGGCCAGGGCAAACGCGTCAGGCTGAGACATCAGCGTGATGGGGCCGTCCCCTCCGGCCATACCTGTCTAAAGGTCAGGATGTCCCTTGCCCCCAGGGTACTGTGTCCATCCCGGCCGATCACGCGATTACATCCCCGGCGGCCAGAGAGACCTCATCGCAGAAAGGCCGGAATGAGGCACGATGTAGGCACACGTGGAGGTACTCCAGTGCGGATACGTAAGTGGTGGTGCGGCATGGGGTGGGTCGGTAGGGCCGTGGTTTCATTGCTTCTGACAGGCGCCTGGTGCCTTCCGGTTGTCAACGCCGGCCAGGCCGAGTCGAGCATCGCATCGATCGACAGGCACGCCCTGGTCACGCGACACAACGTCGAACTCCATCGTCCCAATCCGCTGAGCCCCCTGAGCGTGGGCAACGGCGAATTCGCCTTCACGGCGGACATCACCGGCCTTCAAACGTTCCCTGAGTTCCACGAATCGGGCATGCCGTTGGGCACCCTGTCGCATTGGGGCTGGCACAGCATGCCCAACCCCGAAGGCTATGACCTGTCCCAGGTTTTGGACGATTACGTGGTGGCCGGGCGCAAGGTGCCCTACGCCGCCGATGGCGCGTTTTCCGGTGGATACTCACCGGCGGGAACCTGGCTGCGATCCAATCCGCATCGGTTACACCTGGGCCGGATCGGCCTGCATCTGCTCAAGTCCGATGGAGCCGAGGCCCGGATCGAGAACCTGGAGAATACCACGCAGAAGCTGAATCTCTGGACCGGGTTACTGACCAGCCGCTTCGAACTCAACGGGCGGGCGGTCTCCGTGCAGACCGTCTGCCATCCTCGTCGCGACGTCCTGGCCGTGCGAATCGAGTCACCCCTCCTGTCCGAAGGGCTGCTGACGGTGAGAGTGGCGTTTCCCTACGCCGGCACCGATTGGAGAAACGCCGCGGACTGGTCCAGTCCTGACCGCCACACCACAACCGGACGCATGCTGGACGTGGGAATGGACCTTGCTCGCGTGTTGGACCGGGATCGCTATTACGTCCGCGTCACCTGGTCCGACGGCGGTCACATCGAGGCCAAGGCCCCACACCTCTATGAGATCACGTGCCGGGATCACCCATCTTTGGAAATCGCCTTTGCCTTTTCAAAGACGCCGATTCAGCATTCACCGCCCGGTTTTTCCAGCGTTCGCAAGGCGGCCGCGGATCACTGGGCCGCATTCTGGAATCGCGGCGGCGCCATTGATTTCTCGGCCTGTACGGACCCACGCGCGGCCGAGTTGGAGCGACGGGTGGTGCTCTCTCAGTATCTGACGGCGATCCAGTGTGCAGGGTCCCGGCCACCCCAGGAGACCGGCCTGGTCTGCAACAGTTGGCATGGCAAGTTCCACCTGGAGATGCACTGGTGGCATGCAGCGCACTTCGCGCTCTGGAATCGGATCGACCTGCTGGAGCGCAGCCTGCCCTGGTACGAGTCCATTCTGCCCATGGCCCAGGCGACGGCGCGGCTTCAGGGTTACTCCGGCGTGCGATGGCCGAAAATGGTCGGCCCCGATGGGCGCGAGAGCCCCAGCCGCGTGGGCGTGTTTCTCATCTGGCAGCAGCCGCATCCGATTTACTACGCTGAGTTGTGCTATCGTGCTTACAGAGACCGCGAGACGCTGAAGCGTTATGAGGACCTCGTCTTTCAGACGGCCGAGTTCATGGCCTCCTACCCGGTGTGGGATAGTGAGCGACAGCGCTATGTGTTGGGCCCGGCGCTGATCCCGGCGCAAGAAAGCTATGGCTCGACCCGGGCCCGCAATCTCAATCCCACGTTCGAGCTGGCCTACTGGCACTGGGCCCTCGAGACGGCTCAAACGTGGCGTCAGCGGCTCGGGCTGGAGCGCAACCCCCAGTGGGATCACGTGATGAAGCACTTGGCCAGGCCGCATGTCCGGGAGGGTGTCTACACCGCCATCGAGACCGCGCCCTACACGATCTATAGGGATCACCCGTCCATGGTGGCGGCCTTGGGGGTAATCCCTCCGACGCCTCTTATCGACGCCGAGACGATGAAACGAACGTACGACCACGTGCTCGAGCATTGGGAGTGGTCGAGTACGTGGGGCTGGGATTATCCCATGCTGGCCATGACGGCGGCACGTCTGGGCCGGCCCGAACAGGCGGTGGATGCCTTGTTCATCGACTCGCCGAAGAATCGCCACCTGCCGAACGGCCACAACTACCAGTCGCCCCGGCTGCCCCTGTATCTGCCGGGCAACGGAGGGTTGCTGACGGCGGTGGCGATGATGGCCGCGGGCTGGGACGGCGCCCCGGAGCGGCCCCATCCCGGCTTTCCGGACAACGGCAAGTGGAACCTCCGCTGGGAGGGACTCAAACCCATGCCCTGAGGCCCTGCCTTCAACGAGCCAAGGTTGCGGGACGGTGCCAAGTACGGTAGGATAGGGCCAAGTGTGGCGGGGCGTCACCGGCCCGCCTGGTGAGAGATGGCCCGACACGATGCCAACCTGCGCTGGAGGAAGTACCATGAGGAGAACACGGACATATGGGGCGGTCGTATTCGTCGTGCTGGCCGGACTGGGGCTGTCCGCCTGCGCGCGGACGTTCAGCGTCACCATCGACCTGGATGACAAACGTGAGCCCATCTCCAAGTACATCTACGGCCAATTCATCGAACATCTGGGGCGTTGCATCTATGGCGGTCTCTGGGCCGAGATGCTGGAAGATCGCAAGTTCTTCTATCCCGTCACCGGCGAAGCCCCGGCCTGGACCATGTACAAACCCGGCCCGCGGTCCTGGGACGGCGAGGGACATCCCTACGAACTGCTGACGGCTTCGCCCTGGATGATCATCGGGGACAAGAAGTCTGTCTCGATGATGACGGAGGACCCCTACGTGGGTGAGCACACACCCCAGATCACGCTGGCCGGCGATGGAACACCCGGCGGCCTCTTTCAGGAACGGCTGGGGCTCGTGGACGGCAAGGAATACACGGGCCGTATCGTGCTGGCCGGCGATCCTCAGGCCGCCCCGATCGAGGTCAGCCTCGTTTGGGGAGGCGGAGCCGGCGACCGGCACACCGTCGTGATCCGCAGTATCTCACCGAGTTTCGCCAAGTTTCCACTGCAATTCACGGCCAAGGGCGCTACGGACAACGGCCGCCTGGAGATCGTTAGCCGTGGGAAGGGACACTTCAAGATCGGCACGGTTTCGCTCATGCCCGCCGACAACCTCTTCGGCTGGCGAGCGGACACCGTGGCCTTGCTCAAAGAGCTCAACGCACCGGTCTATCGGTGGCCGGGCGGCAATTTCGTCAGCGGCTATGACTGGAAGGACGGCATCGGCGATCCGGACCGTCGTCCGCCCCGCAAGAATCCCGCCTGGAAGGGCATCGAGCACAACGATGTAGGCCTCCATGAGTTCCTGCAACTGTGCCGCGAGATCAACGCCGAGGCGTTTATCGCCGTCAACACCGGCCTGGGCGGCGCCGAGGCCGCCGCCGAGGAGATCGAGTACGTCAATGGCGCCCCCGACACGCCCATGGGGCGACGCCGCGCCCAAAACGGCCACCCCAAGCCGTGGGGCGTGAAATGGTGGGCGATCGGCAACGAGATGTACGGGGATTGGCAACTGGGTCACATCCCGCTGGAGGAATACGTCAAGAAGCACAATCGCGTGGTGGACGCCATGCGCAAGGTCGATCCCACGTTCAAGCCCATCGCCGTCGGGGCCAAGGGACCCTGGAGCCGACAGATGCTCACCACGTGCGCCGACCACATGGACCTGATCAGCGAGCACCTCTACTGGCAGGATCGAAACGACGTGGTCTCTCACGTCAGCCAGATCGCCGCGCAGATCCGCGACGTGGCCGATGCGCACCGGGACTACCGCACGAGCATCCCGGGTCTGGCGGACAAGGACATCCGGATCGCCATGGACGAGTGGAACTACTGGTACGGGCCCAACGAATACGGTGAGCTGGGGGTCCGCTACTTCCTGCAAGATGCGCTGGGGATCGCCGTCGGGCTGCACGAGTTCTTCCGCAACAGCGATATCTACTTCATGGCCAACTATGCGCAGACCGTCAACGTCATCGGCGCGATCAAGACGACCAAGACCCAGGCGGAGTTTGAAACCACCGGGCTGGTCTTGAAGCTCTATCGGGAGCGGTTCGGCACGATTCCCGTTCGGGTCGGCGGCGACTTCAAACCGCTGGATGTCGCCGCGGCGTTGTCGACGGATGGGACCGTCCTGACGATCGGCGTCGTCAATCCGACCGACCAGGCCCATTCGCTCTCACTGAAATTGAACGGCGGGACCCTTGCCGCTCCCGGGCAGCAATGGACGCTTACCGGTGCCGATAAATGGTCCCACAACGCCCCCGGAAAACCCCGCCAGGTGGATATCACCACGCGGGCGGTCCCCACGGCCACGGACAGCCTGGAGGTGGTTGGACTGAGCGTGATGCTTTATACATTCGGGGCACAGTAGCATCCGAATGTGCGGCTGCGCCAGGATCGGGGGCGCAGTCTGCGACGCCACCACCCCTGCCGGGTTATGGGGCGATACGGGCAAGTACGGCCAATTCCGGCTCTCTGCGTGCGGGAGGCGGACTTGCCTCTGGACAAACCGGGGGAGTGGCTGTACGATCAGGTCCCGTCTGACCCCATAAACCGCAAACGGAAGAGACAGTCTTGCGGTCACCGGGGATTCTGGCCGTGCTATCAGGATCCGACGGGAATCTGTCAGGATGATGAATGACACACCAATGGAGGGTATCGTGGCGAGACCTCATATCAAAGGATTGGTCGCGGCGGCGTTCTCGCCGATGGGGGCCGACGGTTCGATCCATACCGAAATCGTTCCATCCGTCACCGAGCACCTGATCGCGAAGGGGGTCGCCGGCATTTATGTCTGCGGCAGTACGGGGGAAGGCCCCCTCCTGAGCGTGGCCGAGCGAAAGCAGGTGGCCGAGGCGTATATCAAGGCGATTGACAGGCGGATCCCGGCGATTGTCCACGTCGGGCACGACAGCCTCATCGAGGCCCGGCACCTGGCGCAGCATGCCGCCGCGCACGGAGCCGATGCGATCGCCGCCGTGGGGCCCAGCTACTTCAAGCCGCAACGGCTGGAGATGCTGGTAGCGTTCCTCGCCGAGATCGCGAAAGCGGCGCCGGAAACGGACTTCTACTATTATCATATCCCGCAGTTGAGCGGAAACAGCTTCGACATGATGGAGTTTCTTCAAAGGGCCCCAGCCGTGATCCCCGCGTTCAAGGGGATCAAGTACTCCGCCATGACCGTACATCAGTTCCAGCAGTGCAAAGAAGCGGTCGGCGATCGGTACCAAGTCTTCTTCGGCTGTGACGAGATGCTGACCAGCGGCCTGGCCGCGGGGGCGGATGCCGCCATCGGCAGCACCTATAATCTGGCGCCGCGCCTCTATCGTGAGATCATGGACGCCTTCGGCTGCGGCGACGTCCGGACGGCCCGCACCCTGCAATCGCTGGCCGTTCGCATGATCGGCGTGTGCTATCGTTACCGCGGTCTGCCGGCGATCAAGGCCATGATGAAATGGGTAGGGTTCGATTGCGGCCCCGTCCGTTTGCCCTTGGAGAGCCTGGCCGCGGACGAATACCATGGCTTCACCGCCCAGATCGAGGCGTTGGGCCTGCGCGACTGGGTCTGACTTCTCCTTGGCGGGGTCAGAGAGAAAGGTGAGTCTTCAAGGAATGGCCGCAGAGGGACACATCTGGATAGGCACTTCCGGCTGGCACTATGCACACTGGCGAGGGGTCTTTTATCCGGATAGCCTGCCGGCCAATCAGTGGTTGCGCTATTACATCGACCACTTCGGCACCGTGGAGATCAACAACTCCTTCTACCAGTTGCCGGACGGGGCCACCTTCGAGCAGTGGCGCAATACGGTTCCGAAGGGTTTCGTTTTCGCGGTCAAGGCCAGCCGCTACCTGACTCACATGAAGAAGCTCAAGGACCCGCACGAGCCCGTGGCGCGTTTTCTCGAACGCGTGAACCTGCTGAAGGATCGGACCGGGCCGCTGCTCTTTCAGTTGCCGCCCCGATGGCGGGCGGATGTCGCGCGGCTGAGGGCGTTTCTGGAGGCCGTGCCGGCCAAACACCGCTGCGCCTTCGAGTTTCGCGACCCCACCTGGTTTCGTCCGGAGGTCTACGAGGCACTCGCCGAGCATAATGCGGCGTTTTGCATCTATGACCTGGCGGGGCAGACCGCGCCGAGGGAGGTCACGGCGGATTTCGTCTATGTACGGCTGCACGGCCCCGGCGGGGCCTACGAAGGATCGTACACGCCGCAGCACCTGGCCGGCTGGGCCGGGGCGTTCTCCACCTGGCGACGTCAAGGCAGGGATGTGTACTGTTACTTCGACAACGATCAGCACGGCTATGCGGTCGCCAATGCGACGCGGCTGCAGGACATGATGAGGTAGGGGGCCTGTATGCCGATTCCGAACCACGACGTTGCCGCCATCTTCAGCAAGGTGGCCGACCTGTTGGAGATCAAAGGCGAAAACCCCTTCCGCGTGCGGGCCTATCGCGAGGCGGCCAGGACCGTGTCGGGCCTGTCCCAAAGCGTGGCGGACCTGCTCAAGGAAGGCCGGGATTTGACCGAGCTGCCCGGCATCGGCAAGGACCTGGCCGGTAAGATCGAAGAGATTGTTACAACCGGCAGGCTGACGTTGCTGGAGGATCTGACCCAGCAGATTCCGGGCGAGCTGACCGAGTTGATGAAGGTGGCGGGGCTGGGGGCCAAACGCGTGGCCCGCATGTACCAAGAGCTGAACATTCGCAGCCTGGATGACCTGAGACAGGCCGCCGAGCAAGGCCGGTTGGCCGAGCTGGAGGGATTCGGAGACAAGACCCAGACCAAGATTCTGGAAGAGGTCAAACGGCTCCGGCGCGACCAGACGCATCGGACCCTTCTGGCCATCGCCGCTCAATACGCCCAGCCTCTGATGGACCATCTGGGCAAGGCCAAGGGTGTGAAGGACCTGATCATCGCCGGCAGCTATCGCCGCCGCCGCGAGACCGTGCACGACCTGGATATCCTGGCGACCTGCAAACGCGGCTCCACGGTCATGGACCACTTCGTGAAGTACGATGAGGTAAAACAGGTTGTCTCGCACGGCAAGACCCGCTCGACAGTCCTTTTGCGGTCCGGCTTTCAGGTCGATCTTCGCGTAGTGCCCCAGGTTAGCTACGGCGCCGCCCTGGTCTACTTCACCGGCTCCAAGCCGCACAATATCGCCATCCGAAAGAGGGCCGTCCGGAAGAAGCTCAAGATCAATGAATACGGGGTGTTTCGCGGCAATGGCCGCATCGCCGGTCGAACGGAAGAGGAGGTGTATGACACCCTCGGACTGCCCTGGATCCCGCCGGATCTCCGGGAGAACCGTGGCGAGGTGGAAGCGGCCGAGCAAGGCACGCTGCCCACGCTCGTGGAGCTCGGTGACATTCAGGGCGACTTGCACGTCCATACCAACTACACGGATGGCCGCCACACCATCGAGCAAATGGCCCGGGCCGCCCAGAAACGCGGATACAAATACCTTGCCATCGCGGACCATTCCCAGCGTATCACCGTGGCCCACGGCCTGATGCCCAAGGCCCTGCGCGAGCAGATCGAGCAGATCGACCGGTTGAACGACAGGCTCAAGGGATTTGTCGTCCTCAAGGCGATTGAGGTGGACATCCTGGCCGATGGGCGGCTGGACCTGCCCGACGAGGTGCTCAAGGAGCTGGACCTTCGGGTGTGCTCGATTCACTCGAAGTTTAACCTCTCCCGGACCGAGCAGACCGAACGCGTCCTGCGGGCCATGGACAACCCCTACTTCAACATCCTGGCCCATCCGACCGGACGGCTGATCGGCGAGCGGGATGCCTATGACCTGGACATGGAGCGGATCATGGAGCACGCCGCAGCCAACGGATGCTATCTGGAGCTCAACGCGCATCCAGAGCGTCTGGACCTCGACGACAACCACTGCCGGATGGCCAAGAACAAAGGGCTTAAGGTCGTGGTCTCCACCGACGCCCATCGGATGGACGATCTGGCGTATATGGTCTATGGCGTCGGCCAGGCGCGACGCGGCTGGCTGGAGGCCGACGACGTGCTCAACAGTCGAAACCTGAAGGACCTCCGGACGCTGCTCCGGCGATAAGATGCTTGCTTGTCAGGGCACCGACGGCGGCCCTCCCCCGGATGCGGATCATTGGAGCCGGCGGGAATCGAACCCGCATCCCCGCGATGCGACCGCGGTGTACTCCCATTATACGACGGCCCCGCTGTGCTGACCTGCATTATACCGACCCCCGAGAAGCAATCAACCCCTTTGCTCACAAAGCGCCGGCAAAGTGGCCGACGGCTCAGGCGGCACGGCCGAGCGGGCACGGCACCCGAATGACGGAAATGCGCCTTCAGCTCCCAAAGTTCCCGGTGATTGATCCACGGCCGGCCCCCGGACCCTGATAGTGGGGCTGGGCAAGGGCCGTCTATCGGACCGAGTGAGGGCGATGTGCTACGGTGAACAATGGGGCTAAAGCCACCCCTCCGCCGGGCCGAAAGATAGACAAGTACAGACGCAAATTCCACGGCCCGGCAGGGGACTGTGTGTGGATAACCAGCGGCGTAAACGCATCCGACAACTGGTTCGCCGGCTCAACCAGACACGGCGCCGGCAGGCTTTGCAGATAGACATTCTCTGTCGGGACATGGTCGCCGCCCATCGTGAGTTTGCCGATCGCATCAATGAGCTGGTGTTTACGGTGGAGTTCTACGAATCCCTGCTGGCCCAGACCGACCGCGGTGGGCTTCTCGATGTCGCCGCCCAGGCCATCGCGCGGCGGGTGCCGGGGGCTCGGCTGGTGATTTTTCTCCTCGCCGGCGACGCGTTCGAACTGCATTGCTTGGACGATCAGAGCCCCATTCAGCCACAACCCGACGGTCTGGAGCAGTTTTTCACCCCAGAAGCCGTACGGCGGATCAGCCGAGCCAACTGGATTTGCTCGGTCGAGGACATGATCGACATGGGGCTCAATGCCCCCGGTCAGGTACTTTCGCGTGTCAGCGCCGCCGCCGTGCCACTCGGTCGGTACAGCCCGGGACTGGGATTCTTGCTGCTCTATCGTGCGGCCGAAACGCCGCTGCGACCGGTTGAGTTGCAGACCCTGGCCCATATCTGCCCCGGCCTGAGCCGCGCCCTGGCCGCCTGCCGACGGCACCCCCCCACGACACAGCCCGCTTCCTGAGCAACAGAGCGTCTCTGGTTTCATGGGGCGTTCCACCCGTGGCCCTGTCCGGGCGGTCACCCGCCCGGGGTGGGGTCGGCGGCGATCCAGTTGGCCGGGTCGTTGCCATAGAAGTCCGCCGGCGTCGGGCCGTCCGGGTGCCGATGCTGCAAGCTTGCCCCCGTGCCGTCGGCCGCGGTCGGCCA
>OMKS01002737.1_pt1 | contig 14486 bp, 12 predicted proteins | sample 1674721 | NCBI WGS metagenome assembly OMKS01 (sample SAMN06264996, study PRJEB25208) | sediment metagenome | isolation source: hot spring sediment | place: USA: California | collected 2014-09-02
TAAGTAGTCTGGGCAATATAGGCAAGAATAAGCCACCAACCCTCGCCCGACACCAGAGTCAAAAATGAAAAACAAACCCAAACATAGGCAATCTGGGAAAGATAGGTAATCCGCGCGTATCTGCCGCGACAACCCGTCCAAGCCACTGGTCAAGGGTCCTCTGCCTGCTCCGCGGTGCAATAGCGGCTACTTGCCGGCGAGCCAGTTGGGACCCCAGCCGATATCGACCTTCAGCGGCGTTTCGAGCCTCATCGCGCCGGCCATCTCCTGGCGAATCCACTCGGCGTGGCCCGCCGCCTCGGCGCCGGGCATCTCGAACACCAGCTCATCGTGCACCTGCAGGATCATCCGCACGGCCGGGAACTCCCGCTCGATCCGCCGCTGGATGGCCACCATCGCCACCTTAATCAGGTCCGCGGCCGAGCCCTGAATCACCGTATTGACGGCCAGCCGCTCGGCCAGGGCCCGCTTGTTGGCGTTGCGGGAGTGCAGATCGTCAATCCTCCTTCGCCGCCCCAGGATCGTCTCGGCGTAGCCCGTCCGCCGGGCATCCGCGATGCAGCGGTCCATGAACGCCCGTATCGAGGCGTACCGGCGGAAATAGTCCTCGATGAACTGCCTGGCCTCGCCCTGCGTCATGCCCGTCTGGCGGGCCAGCCCGAACGCCCCCTGCCCGTAGATAATGCCGAAATTGACGGCCTTGGAGCGGCTTCGCATGTCCGGTGTGACCGCGTCTTCGGCGACACCATAGACCTGCGAGGCGACGAATCGGTGGATATCTCGGTCCTCGGCGAAGGCCTGCCGCAGGGCCTGGTCGCCCGAGAAATGCGCCAGGAACCGCAGCTCGATCTGGCTGTAGTCAGCCGCGAGAATGCAGCCGTCGGGCGTCTGCGGCACAAAGGCGGCCCGTATCTTGCTGCCCAGTTCCGTGCGGATGGGGATATTCTGAAGGTTCGGGTCGGACGACGAGAGCCGGCCGGTCGCCGTAACGGTCTGGTTGAAGCTCGCATGGACCCGGCCGGTTCGCGGGTGGATCAGCGACCCCAGGGCGTCGAGGTAGGTCCGCTTGAGCTTGGTCAGGCCGCGGTATTGCAGGACCATCTCCACGATGGGGTGCTCATCGACCAGTTCTTCGAGCACCGCCGCATCGGTGCTCCGCCCGGTCTTGCCAATCCGCGTGGACGCCAGGCCCAGTCGGTCGAACAGCACCTCGCCCAGTTGCTTGGGCGAGTCAATATTGAACTCGGTCCCGGCCTGCGCGTAAATCGCGGCGGTGAGCTTGTCAATCGCCTCGGCCAGTTCGCCCGACATATTCCGCAGCAGGCCCGCATCCAGCGACACGCCGTTGTATTCCATCGCCGCCAGGACCTCCACCAGCGGCATCTCGACCTCCTCGAAGAGCTGGCGGATGGCGGGTTCGGCCTCAAGCCGGGGACGGAGGTACTCGTAGAGCTGCCAGGTGACGTCGGCGTCCTCGGCGGCGTACTCGCAGGCAACGGCCGTGTCGACCCGGTCGAAGGTGATCTGTTTGGCCCCCTTGCCAATGAGGTCGGAGATGGGAATCGGATCGTAGTCGAGGAAGTCGCGGGCCATGGCGTCGAGCCCATGGCGGCGGAGCGGATCGAGGCAATAGGAAGCGACCATCGTATCGAAATGGACCCCCTTGACGGGCAGGCCGGCGTTTCGCAGGACCAGCAGGTCGAACTTGAGGTTCTGGCCGATCTTGCGGATCGCCGGATCGGCAAGGACCTCACCGAGTGCCTTGCGAACGGCCGTCAGGTCGAGGTGGGGGGTCCCCAGCGGGGCCCGGATCGCCAGGTAGTACGCCTCGTGCGCCTTCCAGGAGAAGCTCATGCCCACCAGGTCCGCACGCATCGCCGCTATGGAGGTGGTCTCGGTATCGAGGGCGAAAATGGGCTGTTGGCGCAAGACAACGGCAAAATGGGCAAGCTTATCGGGGGTGTTAATCAGGTGGTACGTGTGCTCGGTGTTCGATGCCCGATGGGTTGCGCTGGCTGTTGCGGTGCCGCCAGTGTCAAATAGATAGGGCTGAACAGTCGGCCGGGGCTTGGCCGCTCGCGACACAAGGGGCGCCGATGGCCCGGGTACCAGATCGGCGGGCGGCTGGGATGTGGCCGGGACGAGCTTGAGACGGTTGGCAATATGGGTAAAGCCCAGTTCCGTGAGGAGGGGCATCAGTTTCTTAGTGTCGGGAGGGCGGCGATCGAGGACCTCCAGGGGTATTTCGATAGGGGCGTTGGTGTCGATTGTGATGAGTTTTCGGCTCAGGTCCAGCCGGTCCTGGAACCGGCGGAGGTTCTCGCCGCGTTTGCCCTTGATCTCGTCGGCGTGGGCCAGGAGGTTGTCGAGCGAGCCGTACTGCTGAATCCAAGCCAGGGCCGTCTTGGGTCCCACGTCGGGGACGCCGGGGATGTTGTCGGAGGTATCGCCCTGCAGGGCCAGGACATCGAGGAATTGCCGCGGGGTAACGCCCATCTTCTCGGCGAGGGCGGCCAGGTCGGTCTTCCGGTCGGTCTTCAGGTCGTAGGCGAAGACGTGGTCATCAATAAGCTGAAGGATATCCTTGTCGCCGGAGCAGATATAGACATCGCATCCCGCAGCGGCCGCCCTGGAGGCCAGGGTTCCGATGATGTCGTCGGCCTCGTAGCCGGCGATGCGGAGGATGGGGATGTTCAGACCGTCGAGAATCTGCTCAATGCGAGCGATCTGGCCGGGCAGATCGTCCGGCATGGGAGGGCGCTGGGCCTTGTAATCGGCATAGAGGTCGTGCCGGAAGGTCTTTTCCTTGCTGTCCATCGCTACGACGAGCATATCGGGGTTGTGCCGCTCAATAAGGCCCAGGACGGCCTGGGTGAAGATGTACGCGGCCTTGGTCGGCTCGCCGGACGGCGATGAGAGACGGCCCCGCATGGGGGCATAATAGGCCGCGTAGATGTGGGCGTGCCCGTCGATGATAAAGAGGGTTCTCGGCATGGATGCTACTGTAGGCGGGGGCAGACGATGCGTCAAGCATGGGCCCGCGCCAAGGGACTACACCCAATATAAGCCTTGACGCACGAGGGCCCGGTGGGGTATTGTATCGGGCCTGTGGGGGCGGTCCGGGTGGACTGCCGTTCTATACGGGCACTTTTTGATTCCAGGAGGCGCTGATATGGCGGCCAAGAAGGCGGGTTCGAAGGACAAGGTGATCGAGGTTCTCAACCAGGCGCGGGCCATGGAGTTGCTGGCGATCCATCAGTACATGAACCAGCACTACGGGCTCGATGACATGGATTACGGGGAGCTGGCGGCGAACGTGAAACTGATCGCCATCGATGAGATGCGCCACGGCGAGCAGTTTGCCGAGCGCATCAAGGAACTGGGCGGCGAGCCGACGACGGAGAAGGCCGGCAAGGTGATACGGGAGCAGCCGGTGCAGGAGGCTTTTACGTTTGACTCGAAGCTCGAAGATGACACGATCCGGGTATACAACGGATTCCTCCAGACGTGCCGGGACTGCGGCGACAGCACCAGCGTCAAGCTGTTCGAGACGATCATCGACGACGAACAGGCCCACTACAACTACTTCAACAACGTCGAGGGGCATATTGATCAGCTCGGGCAGGTGTATCTGGCGAAGATCGCCGGGACGCCCTCCACGACGGGGCCGGGGATGAAGGGATTCGTGACCGGTTCGGCGGCCGGGGCCTGACGCCAAGTTCATCTCGGCAAACCGTCACGGTCGGGGGCCTGTTCGCTCCGTGCATAGTTTCGGGGCCGGTGAGCCCAATGCATTGGCGGGCATGGTGTGTCGTCACCTGTCCGGTCAGAGGGTCTTCTGTTTGCCGCAGTGTTCGCAGAACGGCAGCAGCGAGTGGCGGATGTTACCGCAATCGGCGCATTTCTCATAGAGGGCCGTTCCGCAGGAGGGACAGTTGTAGGCTCCCTGCGCCGTGAGGGCTGCGTCGGCGCCGGTGACAATGACCTGTCGGCGATGTCCCGGGGCGGCATAACGCAACGGACCCGTGCGGATGGGTTTGGCGCAGATGGGGCAGCGGTGTCTGTCGTAGGCTTCCTGATAGCGTCGGATGAGCAGTTCGGCCTTGGGGGCGATGACGGCCCGGACAAGGTGGATAATGAGTCTCACGACGATGCCAATCAGGACGAGGATGGCGATGTACTTGAAGTACTCGCGCGGGAAGTACTCGTGCACGATCAGGCCGACACGGGCGAAGGCGGACAGAAAGACCGCGTAAATGATAGGCCACCATGCGCCGGATCGGGCCTTCATAAAGAGGATCGTAGCCAGGATGAAGATGGGAAGGACCACCGCCAGTTTCAGGGCGGCGATCTGGCTTTCGGTGCGGGCCAGTTCCTGCTGAAGCTGCTGCCGCTGGGACGTCAGGGCGGCGATGTCCGCGTTGAGCGTCTAGTACTGTCTCTGCTGATCGAGGAAGGCGGTCTGGGTCTCGTTGAGGGTCTGAAGTTGCTCGGCGGCGAGGTCCGTGCCGCGCTCGACACTGAGCTTCTGGATGGCCAGAAGCTGGTTGATCGTGTTCTGGAGGCTCTGCGTGGCGTCGCGGACGATAGCCTGCCGCTGTTGCTTGTCGTTGATGGCGGCCGTCGTTTCGGCGATGGTCCGATTCAGACGGGTCCTCGCTTCGTCGAGATTGGGGCTGACGTACTTGTCCCGGATGATGTGCCGATCCGGCCCTCGCAGGTTGCCGATATCGCGTGTAACGAAGCCGAGCAGCCAGAAGAACAATACGGCCAACACGGCGCCGAGCAGAAACAAGGCCACCGTCTGAAGCCATGCTCCTTTGGGTTGGGGTTGTGCAGCCACGATGGGTCTCCTTACACATGCCGCGGATTCGACTATTGCGGCGGTTCCTGATCGCACTGGCCGTGTTGGGCGTGTTTCTCGATCTCGCTGAGATACGCGAGGGTACGTTCGAGTCTGTCGCTGAGGTGTTTGAGTTTGAGCATGGTCTTGACGCGGGTGAGCAGTTCGAGCTTGTTGACGGGCTTGCTGATGAAGTCATCCGTGCCGGCGCTGATGCCACGTTCGATATCTCCGAACTCGCTGAGAGCCGTGACCATAATGATGGGAATGTCGTCGGTGGCGGGGTCGCCCTTGAGCCGCTCGCAGACTTCAAAGCCGCTCATTCGGGGCATCATGATGTCCAGGAGTATCAGGTCGGGCCGGTGTTCGGCGACCATCTCCAGGGCTTCGATGCCGTCCTGGGCGGTGAGGATGCGGCAGTCGATGTCTTCGAGATAGACCTGGAGTAGTTCAAGGTTCTGGAGGTTGTCGTCGACGACAAGAATGGTGGGGGGCTGTTCTTTATCCTGCATGTGAGCTGTGCTCCTGTCTGGGAATATCAGACTTCCAGTGCTTTGAGTATGGCCCGGCAGAACGCGGGAAGGTCGTCGGGTTTGCGGGCCGTGATAAGATTGCCGTCGACCACGCACTCGGCGTCGATATAGTGGGCTCCGGCGTTGACAATGTCGTCCTTGATGGCCATAAAACAGGTGGCCTTTCTGTTCCTAAAGGCCCGGGTGCTGCAAAGGAGCCATCCTCCGTGGCAGATGGCGGCGACGATCTTGCCGGCATCGACCATGGCACTGGCGAAGGCAATAACCTCGCCGCTGCGCCGCATGAAGTCCGGGGCGAACCCGCCTGGGACGATCATGGCGTCATAGGCGCCCGGGTCGGCGTCGCGGGCCGCCACGTCGGAAACACAGGGGTAGCCTTCCTTGGAGGGATACGAAGTCCGTGCCTCGGCGGCGACAAGATCGACGTCAACCCCCTGTTCCTTGAGGCGGTAATAGGGATACCATACTTCGAGGACCTGGTACATTTGGTCCACCATGATGGCGACTCGCTTCTTGCGCATGGGGGGATTCCTTTCAGTGCGGCCGGTTTGTGCGAGCTTCAATGAAGTCGCGGACTTCGGGCCGCAGGTAGATGGACTCAATATCGACGGTCCTGGCCACGGCCTCGGCGCAGGCACAGGCGGCATCGGAAGATGAGGCGTCGGTGTCGTGGAAGAAGACCGGACGGCCCTTGACTGTGCAAAGCCCTCCCCCGGCGCCGCCGAGAGGCTCGTTGCGGACGGTGACGGCGTTGCCTTCCAGCAAGGCCAGGAGTTCCTCGAGTATCTGGTGGTCCGTCATGGCGTCTTCGCCGCGGGCGTGGCCGGCCGCGGCCGATTCAAGAAAAACCATCGTGGGAGTCGATATACTGTTAATATGGATAAAATCGCGTGCTCTGCGCGTCGATTACAGCCAGATTCTATAACGAGGCCGGAAAATTGACAAGCCTATTGGAGAAACGGCGGAGCCTGCATCGTCATCTGACCGACCGCCAGGATGAGAATGCCCTTTTGCGAGCCGAAATTGAGCGTCTGGAGCCGCTGGCAAATCTCGGAACGCTGACGTACATGATTGCGCACGAGATAAACAACCTCCTGACGCCGCTGCGAAACTACGCGGAACTGGCGATGGCGAATACGGAGGATGTGAAACTGGCGGAAAAGGCGCTGCGCAAAACCGCCCGGAATTGCGAGCGTGCCGCGGCCGTGATGGAGGGCCTTCTTGCGCTGGCGAACGGCTCGGGGCAGAGGCCGGAGATCGTGTCGGCGGCCGAGCTGGTGGATGGGGCGTTCACATGCCTCTGCCGCGACCTGAACAAGGATGGGATTGACGTGCGGGTGCACGTGGCGCCGCAGGCCCGCGTGCGGGTCTCGGCCGCTCATATCCAGCAGGCGTTGATGAACCTGATCCTTAATGCGCGTCAGGCAATGACGCCCGGCGGCGGGATTCTGACGGTGCAGGCCGTGGAGGAAGGCCCAACGACGCGGATCTCGGTGGCGGACACGGGCGTCGGCGTCGATCCGAAGGTCATGGACCGCATCTTTGAACCGTTCTTCAGCACGAAGGGCTCGGCAGGGTCCGGATTGGGGTTGGCATTCTGCAAGAAGGTCGTTGAGGCGCATGGGGGGTGTATCCGTGTGGAATCGTCGCCGGGCCAGGGGGCATGTTTCACGATCCTCCTGCCGAATTCATAGGCGAGTGCTCTGACGTGGCCGCTTTCTACAACAACATCGGGCGTATCCTTGTGATGGCGATTCTCCTGGTGTGCTCGGCGTTTTTCTCAGGGACAGAGACGGCCTATTTCAACCTGTCCATTCGCCAGCGGCGGCTGTTGGCGCAGTCCGGACATCGGTTGCAGATACTGGCGGCCCGCCTGCTGGAGTCGCCTTCGCAGATGCTCAGTTGCCTGCTGTTCGGCAACATGACCGTGAACGTGCTGTTCTATGCGACGGCAAGCGTCCTGACGATTCGGCTCAAGCACGACTATGGCGTGGCGGCGGCGGGGACGGCGGCGTTTGTGGGGTTTGCGTCTCTGGTGTTGTTTGGGGAAATCCTGCCGAAGTCACTGGCGTACGCCAATTCGCGGTCGGTCAGTATTCTGGCGGCCCTGCCGCTGTATGTGTGCATGAAGGTCCTGGGGCCCATCGTAGCGATGTTTCGCGTCCTTCTGGTCGGTCCGATTCTGGGGTTGATTCTGGGGCGGCGCCGGTCGGTGAAACGGGCGACCACGGGCGATCTGAAGGTGCTCATGGAGCACATCCGCAAGAGGGGACTGATTTCAGACGACGAAAACCGCCTGCTGTACGAGATCGTCGAACTGGGCCATCTCAAGGTCCGCCACGTGATGGAGCCGCGGGTGGACATGGTAACCTGCTCGGTTCGGGCTTCACGGGAGGAATTCATCTCGAAGATGCGACAGTGGCGGATGACGAAGATCGCCGTATACGGGCGGACCATCGACGATGTGGTGGGCGTGGTGTATCTGCGCGACCTCCTGTTGCATGGAGAAACACCGGCGGACAAACTGGTGCGTCCGGCGCACTTCGTGCCGGAGCAGCAGTCCGTGGAGCAGTTACTGGAGCACTTCCGCCGGAGCCACACCGACATGGCTGTGGTCGTGGACGAGTACGGGGGGCTGGCCGGATGTGTGGAGTTGGAAGATGTGGTGGAAGAGTTAATCGGCGATATCGAGCGTTCGGGAGAAACGCCGGCCGAACCCGAGACGATTGGTCCGTTCACCTACCGGCTCAGTGGGGCCACGCCGATTCACGACTGGGCCGAGGCGTTCGGGCTGGACCTGGAGGAGGTCCGTGCGACGACAGTGGGTGGATTGGTGACATTCGTCCTTGGGCGGATCCCGCATCAGGGGGACGAGGCGCAATGGAAACATCTTCGATTTCGGGTAGAGCGGATGCACAAACGTCGTGTCGATACGGTGGTCATGACGATATGGCCGGGCGGCGGTCAGGGGTCGTGAGATGCTGTTGATTTGGATACTGGTTGTGACGGGCTTCTTGAGCTTCGTATTCTCCGGAGCCGAGACGGGCTTGTATCGATTGAGCCGTGTCCGACTTCGCATCGGAATCGAAAAACGGTCATTCTCCTACAGACTGCTGGGTAAGGCGATTGCGGACGGTCCTGGGTTACTGCTGGCGACGCTCATCGGCAACAACCTGGCGAATTATGTCGCCACAAGCGCCGTCATGGCGTTGCTGCTTCGAGTGGTGACCGACACAAGCACCGCCGAGGCGTTGACCACGGCGGTGACGGCGCCGGTGTTTTTTGTCTTTGCCGAGATGATTCCGAAAAGCCTTTTCTTGTATCGGGCGGATACGCTCATGCCGTATGCGGGGCCGGTGCTCTTCGTGTCGCACAGGGTATTACAGTGGTCCGGAGTGATTGGAGTATTGAAGGTGGTGTCGGACCTGTTCGCCAAAGGGGTGGGTTCGGAGCGGTCGTCGACGAATCTCGTTTCGGGGACACCGAAACAGCATATCCGGGCGATTCTGGCTGAAAGCCGGGAGGAGGGGTTGTTGAGTCATGTGCAGGCGGATATCGTCGGGCGGCTGGCGACGATTCCCCACACGCCGCTTCGCGCGGTCATGACGCCGCTGGGGCGGGTCGAAAAGGTGGATGTAGCATGTGGCAGGGACGGACTGTTGAAGATTCTGCGCGAGCATCCGTTCACCCGCTTGCCGGTCTATGAGGGACGGCCGGACCACATCATCGGATACCTGAATGTCTACGATGCACTGGCCGACAGCAACAGCCTCACAGACTTGCGGGGCCTGGTCAAGCCAATAGCCAGGCTCGGGGCCGAGACATCGGTTACGCACGCCATTGAGGTGATGCGCCACCAGGGGCGCCCGATTGTCCTTGTGGAACACCGAGGGCTTGCCGGCCAGGGTCGGCCCATAGGGATCGTGACCATGAAAGACCTCGTCGAGGAGCTTGTGGGGGAGCTGGCGGCGTGGTAACAGGGGCGTCGTGGTCACGCGGGCATCGTATAGCGGCGTGTGCCTTGTGGGACTTTATGGGGCTGTCATAGCCAGGCCGAGCCTGGGCACGACCTCGGCGGCTTCGGGGCGGGCGTAGTTGAAGATGGTGAAGCCGCCGGTCTTTACGGTTCGGGCGGCGTGGATCTGGTCGATGAGGCGGCAGATGTCCGTGCGGTCCGGCCAAGTGCTCAGGCCAATGCCGGGATAGACGGGCACACCGGCGGCCCATTCGAGCTGGTTTTCGGTCATGCGCTGGAAATGGGAGGCCTGTTCGGTGTAGTTCATCGGGCAGACAAAATCCAGGTCGCCTCGCTCGCACCAGAGTCGCCAGTCCTGGCCGATGGCGGCGCGGTGGATAGGCCAGTTCTGAAAGACGGCGGCAGAGATTCTGATACCGGGGCGGATTTCGCGGGCGCGCTTTGCGACTTCGGCGACGACACGGGTGATCTGGTCGCGGCGGAAGCCGAGCCATAGTTGTTCGACGTTCGGATCGTTGCGCGTGTCCGCCGGCCATTTGGCGATCTTGCGGCCTATGCGGGCCTCGAAGCGGGAGCGGCAGCCGGGGCAGAAGCAGTGGTCACGGTCGGGGTAGCGGATGTAGTCGAAGTGCAGGCCGTCGACGGGGTACTTGCGGGCGACTTCCAGCATCGATTCGACTTCAAGGGTCTGGTTGTCCGGGTGCGAGGGGCACAGCCAGCGTTCTTCGGCGGCGCCGCTGAAGCTGACCTGGGTGCGGGCGGCGTCTTTCATCTTCTGCATGAAGGTGCGGTCGGCGGCCCAGCCCATGTTGTAGTTGACCTTCCAGACGTGGCATTGGACGTTGTACTTGCGGCAGGCGTCGAGGCAGAGCTGGATCTGGTCGCCTCTTTCGGCGACGGAGGCGTGGGTGGGCAGTGTGTTGCTGGGGTAGTAGGCGACGCCGGCCCAGAGCATGTTCGGCAGGATGGCGGTGAAGCCGTTATCGGCGAGCGTCTTGATGGCCTGGTCCCAGGTCATGCCCTCGACGCCGAAGGCCGAATGGCACCAGAAGGCGCGGTGCTCGTTGGGCCGGGCGGTCTGGACGGCGCACCAGGCGTCGATCATGGCGGCTCGGGCGGATTGGGCGGTGAGGATGGCTTCGCTGAACTCGTTGGCGGCGCGGTGGGATTTGGCCTTCGTGGCGAGCTTCTCGGCCTCATCGAGGGCGTCGAGAGCGATCTTGCGGCCGGCGGCGCGGGATTTGAGGTCGGCCAGAGCCGGCGCTAACTTGGTATAGTGGGCCACTTGGGCAATCTGGGCGATGTTACGGTCGGCGGCGGATTGCCAGAGGTCGGGGGCCAAGTGGCCGACCATTGCCAGCAGCAGGAGGGTCTTGTTGGGCAGGTCGTCGCCGATGAGCACGTGCGAGTAGAAGATGGCTGTGTCGCTGGCGGCGATGGCGGGTTTGCCGGTGGAGCGGCCGTCGTCGGAGTGCCAGTACGCGACGATGCGGGCCTTGTCGGAGGCGGGGGCCGGTTCGGTGATGTTCCAGGAGGCTTGGGCGGTGATCGGGGGCATGGCCTTGAGGGGGGTCTCGGACGGGTGGATGGAGGCGAAGTAGCCGGGGCGGGGCTGGGGCGTGAACGGGCCGGACCGAATGGCGGTCAGTGATTCCAGGCCGCCGGGCAGGTGGAAGAAGACGATGAGCTTGCCGCCGGATTGGAGGTAAGTCTTTATGTGGTCAAGGGTTGCAGGCGGGACTTGGGGATTGTAGGGCAGGATGAGGATCTTGCGGTCCTTGAGGCGGTCGGCGGTAAGGTCGCGGTCGCTGAGGACGATGTGATCCAGGCCGGCACGCTCGATGCACTGGGCGACGGTCTCGCTGTAGCGGGTGATTTCGCGGGCGGAGTCGGCGGATTTGGCGGCGGTGGTTTCGTCGCGGAGGATAACGATGGGGCCGCGGCCGCCGAACAGGGCCAGGCGGGCGATGCGGATGGCGGTGTCGGTTTCGCGGGCCTTCCAGGCGGAGATGCGGATGGCGTCGACCTTGGACCAGCCGGTGGGCTGGCCTTCGGTGGAGCAGCTCTTCTTGTGGATGTGGATGGGTGTCCAGCCGTCGGCGGCCGGCGCATCGAATCGGCCGGAGTACCAGCCCCCGCCGGAGCGGAAGTACACGCTGAAACCCGAGATGGGGGTCGGGTTCGGGCAGTGGAAGAGGAATGTCAGGCCGTCGCAGGCGGTCATATCAATAGGACCAAGGCGGTCCCAGCTCGCCCGTTCCACACGGTTGCCGTGGAACTTACAGGCCATCAGCAGCGCCTTGCGGCCGCCAAAACTGGTAATCTCAACGGCCGGCGAGCCTTCCATGGGCTGCCAGGTCTTACGAGCCGCATCCTGGGCATAAGCGACGTCGTCGAAGACGCGAAGGTCTGATTCGTCGGCGGTATACATGGAGGAGCAGATACAGACCGTGAGGGTCATGGTGATGATGCGGGTCATCATGTTCTGGGGCCTTTCAATCAGGCAATTCTCGTCAACGCTGCCTGTATTATATCAGAAATGGGCGACTTGGAGAAGTGGGAGACTGTGAACGAATGAACACCTCCGGCGTATGGATGTTGTTTTGGGGTGGATTTGCGGCGTGCGCAGGGCTATGGTGCCGGCTTTCAGGCCGTGTGCCTTGTCGAGGCTGGGTACGGCCGGGCGGTCATGCCCGTGTGTTTGATGATAACTTGGCAGGAGTTGGAATGAGACAGTCGTTCGGCAGGCGCAGGAGTGTGGTGTTCATGGTAATGGCGGCGGTCGCCGTCTTGGGTTGCGTCTTGCCCGCGGGGTCGGCCGCGGAACCCAGGGCGAAGAACGTCATTATCATGATCGCCGACGGGTGCGGTTACAACCATGTCGATGCCGCAAGTCTGTATGAGTACGGCAGGACGGGGATGCAGGTCTATGAAGGGTTCCCGGTTCGGCTGGGGATGTCCACTTTCAACCACAAAGGCGGCTATGATCCGGACAAGACATGGGCCAAGTTCAGCCATGCCTCAAAGAGCGGCGCGACGGATTCGGCGGCGGCGGCGACGGCCATGTCGTCGGGGGTCAAGTCGTACAACGAGGCCATCGGCGTGAATCCCGACAAGGTCCCGGTCAAGCACGCCATAGCGTATGCGGAGGAGTGCGGCAAATCGACGGGCGTCATCACGAGCGTTCAATTCAGCCACGCCACGCCGGCCGGGTTTTGCGTGCATGACGCGAACCGCAGCAATTACGACGCTATTGCCCGTAGAATGATCTACGAAAGCCCGCTCGAGGTCATCATGGGTTGCGGCCATCCCGAATACGGCAACGACGGCAAGCGGGCGGCGAAGAAGGACTACCAGTACGTCGGCGGCAAGAAGGCCTGGGCGGACCTCAAGGATGGAACCGTCATGGGCGCCGACGCCGACGGCGACGGTTCGAAAGACCCGTGGACCGTGATTCAGGACGCCGCGGACATTCGCGCCCTGATGCAGGGCCCGGCGCCAGCCAGGGTGATTGCGATTGCAAAGAAGCGCAGTACGCTTCAACAGAAGCGAAGCGGCAATGGCAAGGCGAGGGCGTTTGAGGTTCCGTTCAATGGGGATGTGCCGACGCTGGCGGAGATGGCGACGGCCGCGATCAATGTGCTCGACGACGACCCTGACGGCTTCTTTCTCATGATTGAAGGGGGCGCGGTGGACTGGGCCAGCCATGACAATCAGGCGGGTCGCCTGATAGAGGAACAGATCGATTTCAACGAGGCCATGACGCGGGTCGTTCAGTGGGTGACCGAAAACAGCTCCTGGCAGCAGACGCTCCTGATTGTCACCTCGGACCATGAGTGCGGCTATCTCACGGGGCCGGACTCCGGCGAGAAGGACAGCGGGCCCGTCTGGAATCCCATTGTGAACAACGGCCCAGGCAAGGACCCGGCCGTGGAATGGCACAGCACATCACATACGAATTCGCTCGTCCCGTTCTACTGCAGAGGGGCCGGCAGCGACCTGTTTGACCGATTCGCCGACAAGACCGACCCCGTTCGCGGCCGATACATGGACAACACGTGCATCTTCCGGGGCGTCATGGCCGCCATGGGAGCGCCTCGTCCGGATCCCGAGTAGGGGCCGCGGGAGATGTTGCGGGCCATCAGTGGTTGTCGACGATGGCCTTGGCGATGTCGTTGAGGGGGCCGCGGCCGGCGGAGTTGTTGGCGAGGATGGAAAAGACAATGTCGCCGGAATCGGTCTTGCAGACGCCGGAGAGGGCGTTGACGCCGCTGACATAGCCGGTCTTGGCGAGGATTCGGCCCCGGTAGCGTTCCTGCGTGAAGTAGCCGCCGATGGTGCCATCCTCCCCCCCTGTCGCCAGTGAATCGCCGAACATCGGCCAGTTGTTGCCGCGGTACATATCCAGCAGGACGACTGAGACGGCATTGGCGGTAAGGCGGTTCTCCCGGCTCAGGCCCGAGCCGTCGTCGAGTTTGAATTCGGCCGGGTCGATACCCAGGCCCACAAGGTAGCGGCCGATGTGTTCATTGCCAAACGTCCAGCTTCCATAGCGCCGGCCGGGCGCGTTCTCGGCGGCGATGGTCTTGACGAGCGCCTCGGCCACGAGGCCCAGACTGTTCTTGTTGCACCGTTTGAGGCAGTCAGCGATGGGTGTCTTGTAGATCGTCAGCGGTTCGAGATCGCCTTGGAAGCCATTTGGACTCTCGGTGAGGCTACCCGTGACGGGAATACCATTCTTGCGGAGGTGTTCGGCCAGGCAGGTGGCAAAATAGAGAGCGGGCTGTTCGATGGCGATGTCGGCCGGGCCCTGGCGGTCGCGGCATGTGCCGAAGAAGACGAGGCGGTTGGGCTCGGCGGTGCGGTATGAACCGAAGGCGTCGTCGCGGGAGGTGGTCGGCTGGACCTTGTTGGTGAAGCGGACGAAGTCGGTTTCGGGCTGGATAATGATGGAAACGCGGCCGGAGCGGTTGATGGCCGTGGCGGTGATGCAGTTGTCGTTGAAATTGAGGCCGCTTAACTCGCAGGCGAACCAGCGGTTGAGGTCCTTGGCGGGCCAGCTTGGGTGGACCCGCTGCTGGTCGAAGAAGGCGGTGTCGATGATGATGTTCCGGACGGTCTTGATGCCGTTGGC
>OMKS01002739.1_pt1 | contig 14482 bp, 10 predicted proteins | sample 1674721 | NCBI WGS metagenome assembly OMKS01 (sample SAMN06264996, study PRJEB25208) | sediment metagenome | isolation source: hot spring sediment | place: USA: California | collected 2014-09-02
GCCAATACTGCTATCGCACCTTTATTGGCATATTGGAACTGTTCGGCAAAACAATCGACATTAGCACCAAAGCACCCATGAGGATCTGCTACAGTATTGTCAATATTATCAAACCAACCTGTCTTACAACAAACACTAAGGATAAATGGAAGTTTTGATCCATTAATTAAGGCTGGGGATATCATAAACGTCCAAATATGTGTTACACATACCTCCAGTATGCCATCCAAATGCTGAACCGTGTGATGCTTCATAATTGACAATATATCTACCATCGTTGATTTGGCTTATTAAACTCGTTGTTGGTTCATCTTTATTGGCGTAATAATACATATAATCTGCATCTGCCCTTGGTGGTTGATAATTATATAAAAAGTGCGTCTTGTTTCCTTCTGCTTGCAGATAATCGTCGATGGCATTAAACTGACTGGTGAAATCTTGACCTTCAAAAAGTAATATATCATCCCGCCAATCACCACTTGCGTAAACCGTTTCATAATCTATAATTTTATTAACCACATTAGCAAGCTCAGTCGAATTCCCTACAGATAAACGTCCGATCATAACATCTGGTAAATCATCAGGTCGTGATCCGCTGAATGTTAGACAGGCATAAAAATGATCGGCACACTCTTCGTACGGACGACGGTTCAAATAGTTATACGCATCATAATCCCAGAGCATTCTGGTTGCATTGTCGTCTTTATAGGCATCGCCTATAAGAAGAACGAATCCTAAACGCCCATCACTCATGTGTTGTGCACTTTGCGTGTCATATACACCTTTGATAAAATCACGAATTCCCAAAGTGTCGAAAGGAAATCCTGTCATGTTTTGAACATTCACGATGGCGATGTTATATCCGTTGTAACTTGCCCTATGGTTAGCCAGGTTATCGATGTAGGAGTTGTTATAGAGATCGTTTGCGACCATCATCAGATAGTCGGTCTTGTTATTGGCACAGTCTGCGACGGTAGAACAACGAATAACACCTGCTTTGGCTTCGGGGTTAATGATTATGGTTCCAAGTGTCAAACTCAAAACAGCTATTAGCATTATATAAAGCCGAATACGTTTGACAACAACTAGTGTTTGAATGTTGGTTATCATTTTTCGACCCTCCTTTTTAAAATCTACTTAATGGTTACTAACTTTATTGCTTTGACATTTTCTTCTGATTTAAGCATGCACAAATAAACGCCACTGGAAATTACATTTCCTTGTTGATCTCTGCCGTCCCAGTAGACCTCGTGATAACCTCTGGAGAGCATTTCATTACTAATCAGATTTTTTACCAATCGTCCATGAACATCATAGATAGAAACGTTCACACGATCAGAATGAGGAATGTAATAACGGATGGTTGTTTCCAAATTAAAAGGATTGGGGTAATTCTGCAGCAACTGGAAAGTATCGGGATAAACACCATCATTCAAAGTGTTGTTATCTATATTGCTGGAACCACAAGTATACTTTAGCACCGTACCAAGGCCTAGCTCGCCTCTTGCAACGCCTACGGCCCAACCAGTACAGGTATCCATAAAGCCCACTGCATTCAATGCCCCCATTTCACCCATGCCTGTTTCTTGAGGAGTCCAGGTTTCTCCGCCATCGTCAGTGTACAATATGGTTGGAGTGCTAACACCTATTGCTTGAGCACCTACAATCCAGCCGTGTAGCGAATCCACAAATGCAATGTCAGCGTAATACCAAGCATTTGGAAGACAATAGATATACCAACTTTGACCGCCATTCAGGGTTCTTAAGACCGCCCAGTTACTGAGTTCACCTTTTACTAGCATCCATCCTCTTAGATTATCAATAAACTCCCAGTTTCCCAAGGGCAATAATGGGCACGATGAGCAGCGATATTGCTCTTCCCAATTCTGACCACCATCCCTCGTGTGGAAAATGACTCGCGCATCTTCCATCACCCAACCGTGCAATGAATCAACAAAACAAATCCTGGCAAGAGAAGCAACTTGAGTATACAGGATTGTCCACGTATTTCCCCCATCATTTGTGAAAAAAATGTTTCTTCCATTATTTCCAATCCTCCACCCCCTTTGTGAATCAATAAAAGAAAACTCCCCTCGCCATGGCTCTTGGTTCCAATTTCTGCCGCCATCGTTGGTGTGGAATACCACGACACTATCGGCTAGTGCCCAACCGTTAAGCGAGTCTACAAAATCAACGACATAAAGAACTCTGCCGGTTATAGATTTTTGATATTCCCAACTTTCCCCGCCATCGCGAGTATGGATGATTACGCCTTCTGGAGGCAGAAGTGATTCCGGAACATATCCAACCACCCAGCCGTTATTTTTATCAACAAAATCCACATCAGTATAAATGGTCAAGGTATCTATTTGTCGGATTATTTTCCATGATCCTTGGGCGAATAAATTTTCAGCTTGAAAAAAATTGAATAAAGCAAAAATGACTGATAGCATTAAAAGTTTCGTGAGCCACATTTTCAAATCTCCTAGTAACTGACAAGTAATTTTCTGCCATTTTTTGGCAGAAAATTTAAAACCTGTTTGGTTCTGGCTTCGCCAGGTTAGGATTATCTGTAATTCAAAATTGTTGCTTTACAGGCTTTGTAGAACGGTCCTACATCTTTCACAACTGCACTTTTCGGGAATATGAAATCGAGTTCAACTTTAATGTGGGAGTAAACCTTTAACTTGTTTGCCAAGGGGTTAAACTGAACGGGATAAATTTCTACTCTGGCAACACGCTGCTCACGTATACTGCCTAATTCAGCGATTTTGCCCATTGAATTTGAAAAATAGCGGTCCACGGAATAGACACTATCATTTATGACAAATTCTTCTTCAAGATATGAATACCCAGTCCACCCTCTATTTTATTATTATTTGAGATGTGCGAAACTTAAGTTAATAATAGCAGAGGGGGAGTTTTGAATGTTTTAAACTCCCCGCAGCGGAGATTATAATCTGTTTAAATAATAGAAAGCCTTGTTAATGTATTCACTGGATGCAAAAGTATTAATAAACCAATTCAGTTCAGATTGTGCAGTTCTTTTTTCGCCCAATTTTATAAAAGCTAACCCCAGCATAAGCTGAGCGTCGTCCTTTTTGCCGGGGGCATCGTAGGCAGCGACTTTATTGAATTCGACGATTGCCTGATAATAGTTGCCCTGGGCAAACCAGCATTCTCCGATCCAATACTGACAGTTGTCGGCGAGGTTGTGTTTGGGATTAATTTGTAGCAGTTGATAGAACTGTTCCCGTGCGTTTCGGTAGCGGCGCTGGTGAAACAACCTCAGTGCATCCTGATAACTGATTTCAAAATCATCTATCGACTGGGAAAATGCGCCGCCAGAAAACTCAGGCTGTCTGCGATCAAACGTTTGAGGTGTAGCTTCGCTGTAACTTGTCTGGCGCAGTTGAAAATTTTGACCGCTGCGCGAGTTTATTTTCGCTTCGAGTTCCGCGATCCGTTGATCATACTCCCTGATTTGGCTTTCAAGATTCTGTTTTTCAGAGTTTTTTTCTGCATAAACATTTTCCAGATAGCTCACCTTTTCACCTAAATCAACGCCAGTGCTGCCGGATGTGCCGCTTTGAGCCGCTGCCCTTGTTTGCTTGCTTTCAGCAGGAGTGTATTGTTTTGCGGATTCAGTCAGTTGCATTAAATCTTGCGGAGCTTGTACGGATTGTTCCTCAGTCTGCAACAAAGAAAGCAGTTCGTCCATTTCCGCATCACCTTGTTCCGTGTATTGGGACGAGGTGAATGATTCTTCTCCTTCGCTTAGCAGGGCTGCCAGCAAGTCATCTTGAGTGGATCCTGATTGAAGCGTGTTCGAATCCGAATTAATTTCATCTAAATTGTCGAGATCAATGTCTTCACCAGTATCAGCCAACAAACTCAGCAGCGACTGCTCGTCGCTTTCCACCGTCGCCCCATTCCCATAAATCGACTCATCCGTATTGATCTTAGGAGCTCTGCTGATGCACAGCATAAACAAGCCTACAGTTACTATCAGGATGGAAGCGATGGAGGAACGAATGATTGTTCTCGTGTTGTCCATTGTGATATCCTCCTCAAAAAAAATGCCCAAATAAATTTTTCCCCGCCAGTAATCCAGATTCTGCCGGTTTAATTCCGACAAAAAAAAGTTAATTTAGCTATTGAATAAGCGCAGTAAAGAATGGAGCAGCAAAAATTGCTCCAACTTGTTTTGAAATGTCTGAATTAAAAATTAAAATTTAATTCATCAATAATATACAATTTTTTAATAGGTTAAAAGCGGATAAAAATCTGGCGAAAAGCAGAGAATGAAGGAGAAATAAACATTCGCATTTGCGGCTTTGTATCAAACTGCGCCAATGTTCATCTGCCGCGACTGTTCGATCAATTCTTTGGCGCTATTGATGTGAGTTTCGGTAACTATTTCACCGCCCAGCAACTTTGCCACTTCAAGGGCGCGCTCCTGTTCGTTGAGTTTGCGAATCCGGGTGCGGGTGATATTGTCAGTGGTGGTTTTTTCAACCACAAAGTGGTGGTCGGCAACGCTGGCAATCTGCGGCAAGTGCGTAATGCAGATGATTTGGTGAGTTTTTGACAACCGTTTGAGGCTGAGCCCAATTGCCTGAGCGATCCTTCCGGAAATACCCATATCGATTTCATCAAAGATTAACACCGGAATCATGTCCGCGTCGGCAAGTGAAGATTTTAGCGCCAGCATAATGCGCGATACTTCTCCGCCCGAGGCAACTTTAACCAACGGTTTTAAATCCTCACCGGGATTGGCAGCGATGAAAAACTCAACCTGGTCGACGCCGGTCTGGGATGTTTTATATCGTTTCCCCTCCAATTCTGCGGCGCCATTTTCATGCAACAACTGCTGAATACGAACTTCGAACAGAGCGTTTTTCATTCCCAATTCTGCCAAATGCATCCGGACAAGTTGCTCCAGCTTTTGCGCGGCGGCTTTTCTGGCAGCCGTGAGTTCAAAGCAGGCGTAGGAAAGCTTTTGGCGTTGACTCTCGATCTCGGCATTTTTCTTCTCAATGGAAGCGTCCAAATTTTCGATCTCAGCCAGCTCAGTTTCGAGCTGGCGCTGATAATCGATGATCTCATCAAGCGAACGGTTGTATTTTCGTTTTAATCCGGATAATTGTCCCAGCCGCGAGCGGATTTGCTCAAGCCGGTCCGGATTAAATTCAATGTTCTGCAAATAGCTCTGTAAAAATTTGGCGATTTCCTGAACTGATAATTGCGCGGCTTCGCAATCCTTTTTAATGCTTTCCAGTGTGTCATCAATGCGGGATAGATCTTCCAATTTGCTCAACCCATCGGATAACCGATCAAAGATTGAATTTTCGCTGTCGTAAAAATTTTCAGTAACTTCTGATGTAAGTTGATATAATTTTTCGCTGTTGCCCAGCAATTTTTCTTCCTGAACAAGCTCGGACTCTTCGCCGGGGTAAAGGTTTAACTGGTTGATTTCATTGAGTTGAAATTGGAACAGCTCTTTTTTTTCGGATAACGACTGTTCCCGGGCGACCAGATTTTTTAATTGATCGATCAATTCAACAAAATGGTCATAGAGGGTTGAGACGTTTTTCAACAATAGAGGATAATTTCCGAAATCGTCGAGATATTTGATGTGGTGATTGACTTTCAACAATGCCTGGTGTTCGTGCTGACCATGCAGATCGACCAGCATGTCTCCGATCGCAGAAAGCGCCGCGTTAGATGCCGGCGAATCGTTAACAAAGGCGCGATTCCGTCCTGATTCCGAGTATTCTTTTCTCAAAATAAGATCGTTATCGCTGCAATCGAATTGGTTGTGCTTGAGAAAATTTATTATTTCGCCCACATTTTTCAGGTCGAAAAGACATTCAGTAATGGCTTTGGTGGCGCCTTTTCGAAGTGCATCCGCGGGGATTTTGTCGCCAATGGCAGATCCCAACGCATCAATGAGAATGGATTTTCCCGCCCCGGTTTCACCGGTGATGATGTTCAGTCCGGGTTCAAAATTGATTTCCAATTTATCGATCAGCGCGAAATTTTCAACGTGGAGATTTTTCAGCATGTTTGACGTTTTTCTTGTTCAAATTTTTTAAATTACTTCAACGATACCCATACATCCAGCAACACAAATTGTAGCATAGTTGCGACACTCCAAATTTGAGAAAATCAATGAATCACCGCAACTTTGCCGGTGCGATTCATTCCGACTTCATGGCTATAAATAACGAACAGGTAAACGCCACTGGCGACAGGGTGTCCGGCGTCATTTCTGCCATCCCAGATCGCCTGAGAACCGAGAATTTCTTGTTTGGAAATTTGGCGGACGACCATACCGTTTTCAGTCAAAAATTTGATCGACACATCATCAGACAGGTTAGAAATGGCAAAGTAAGAATCCCGGCTTAAGATGAACGGGTTGGGACCGGCTTTTACCTGAGTTAAATCTTCCCGGGGGCGGGAATAGGGCGTTTGCAAACAGGACAGTCCCTTGGTGGTTCCGATATAAACCCTGCCTGTCTCCTGATCGAATCCAAAAGCAGTCACATTGTCGCTGACGATCGGGCTGTTATCGGTGTTGTAATGGATCAGCGTGACGCCATCGGGCTCCAGGACGCTGACACCGGCTGTCGTTCCGAACCATTTGTTGTTTCGAACATCCACTTCAATCTTATTTACGGTATTGCTTAACAATCCGCCTTGATAATACAAGTTTCCTCGATTCCAATAATTCAATCCAAGTTCAGTTCCAATCCAGGCAATGTTATCGAGGTCGATTGCCAGATCTTTGACTTTGTTGGATTCGAGACCGTCGACTGTGGTCAGGGTGCCGGAATAATCGTCGTCGCTTTTGTCCATCAGGGTGTTATTATAGTCGATAACGTTGACGCCACCATCAGAGCCGATCCATACGCGGTCGTATTGATCGAAGTCAATCGCCCGCACATATTGACTCAAAATTCCCTGTTGCAGGGCAAAATACTGCCACTTGCGCAGGTTCGAATAAACCGCGATAACATTGTTATTAGCGGCTGACATATTGAGAATCCAGGCGTTGTTAAAACGATCTATCCCGATGTCGGTAATTAAGACATAATTTGGATCACTACTGATTCCTGAAAGTTCGGGCTTATAAAAAAGGCTGATGTTGAGCTGATTGTCGGCGTCATCGATGAGCGCTACTCCGCCACCCACAGTGCCGAACCATTTTCGGTTTTGATTGTCAATGGTTACCGATTCGATACGATTGGTGGGCAACCCGTCCTGTCTGGTGAGATGTTGCCAGTTTTGTCCGGCGGTTTTTACATCGTAAAAGAAAACACCGTCATTCATCGATCCGCACCAGAGTACACCGTTATGGTCAACGGCCAAACAGGTAATTTCATTGCCCGGAGGCCCGGGAGCAAAAAATTCGCGAACCTGTTGACTGCTGGCTGAATAAAAAACAAAACCCTGCGTCGTGCTGCTTTTTTTTCTGCCAGCCCAAAAATTTTCTTCTGGGGTTACAAGAAAACAACTGAGCCCACCGATAAAAGTTGTTGCGTAATCCCAACGAAGCGCCGCTCCGTTCCAGCGAAAGATGTATTGTGAATTTAGCGCGTAAAATTGACCGCTCTGCATTCCCAATGCCAGCACGTCCAGTGAATTCAATCCCTGGTTGACCGTCCGCCAATTTTGACCATCGTACACAGCGATGCCATTATCTGTGGCGACAAAAACAGTGTCGTTATGGCTGATGATCGCGCGGATGGTATTGCTGGGGATGCCTTGCGTCATTGAATAATTGGTCCAGCTCTCTGGCGCCATCAAATTCGCCAAATCAAAGCTGGAGTGGGCAATGCCTTGTCCTGTTGCTGCCCAAATGTCTCTGCCATGAATAAATATTTGTGAGACGGGCGTTTCAACCGGAATCTGCCGGCCCAGATTTTTATAGGTCTCTTTTACCTCGCGACGTTTGATATCGTATAAACTGACGCCAATATCTAACGCCACCAGCAAAGAATCGCCGGTTGCGTGAAGATCATAAATTGCATGCCCGAGATAATCGTTGATGGCAGTCCAGGTTTGTGTGGCGCCGTCGCGATAGTTGAGCCAACCATCGGCGAATCCCACCCAGATGTTTCCGTGTTGATCTTCTTCAATGGCGCGGGCGTCAAGCGAGGATAATCCATTGGTGTTATAAAGCTGAACATAGCTGCTATCTGTAGTATCATATCGAAAAACACCGCCATTGGTGGCGCACCACAGATGTTGATCCACAAGAATCATGTCGCGGATATCATTCTGGTTGGTAAATGTGGTCCAGTCGCCCACCCCAGCCGGTGCGGTGAGGGGCAACAGAAAAATGATTAGTAATAGCGCTAAAAATTTCAATAAAGTAAGCAAAATTCAATCCTCTATTGTGTGATGGTTGTCATTAAGTCAGCCATTTCCATTGCGGACATAGCGGCATCCCAGCCTTTATTTCCCGCTTTTGTACCTGCCCGCTCGATCGCTTGTTCAAGAGTGTCTGCGGTGATCACGCCAAAGATTGTGGGGACGCCTGTTTGCAGATTGATCTGGGCAATGCCTTTAGTCACCTCGGCTGCGATGTAATCAAAATGTGGTGTTGCCCCGCGAATCACAGCGCCCAGACAGATAACAGCGTCATATTTACCGCTCTGCGCCATTTTCAATGCGGTTAATGGAATTTCAAAAGAGCCCGGGACCCAGGCGATGTCGATGTCCTGATCATTGGCCTGGTGCCGCTGAAAGCAATCGAGCGCGCCTCCCAGCAATTTGGAAGAGATAAATTCATTGAAGCGGCTGACAACAACACCAAATTTTTTTCCCTTCCCAATTATTTTACCCTGTTTTAAATTCGGCATGATACCTCCGGAAAAATTTATTCAATAATGAAATCAGGATTTCTGATCATTCAATGCGCCGTTTAGAATAAGGTGTCCCAATTTATCCCGTTTCGTCTCCAGATAGTGGGCGTTCACTTCATTTGGAGCGACCTCAATCGGAATGCGTTCCACTACATCCATTCCATAACCCTTAAGACCAACGATTTTTTTGGGATTGTTGGTGAGTAGGCGGATTTTTTTTATTCCAAGATCGGCTAATATCTGAGCGCCGATGCCATAGTCTCGTAGGTCCGCCTTGAAGCCCAGCGCTTCGTTCGCTTCAACCGTATCTTTGCCGTTATCCTGTAATTGATAGGCTAATATTTTATTGGCGAGCCCAATACCACGACCCTCCTGGCGCATGTAAAGCACCACGCCCGCTCCCTCCTTTTCGATTAGCAACATGGCGTAATGAAGTTGATCCTGGCAATCGCAGCGCAATGAACCCAGAATGTCGCCGGTCAGACATTGCGAATGCACCCTGACAATAACCGGATTGTCGGTATTAACGTTTCCTTTGACAATTGCCAGATGATGATGCTCGTCAACCGCGCTTTCGTACAAATATAATTTAAAATGTCCGAATTTTGTCGGAAAATTTGTTGCCGCTTTTCGGGTAACCAAAACTTCGGTGCGTCGCCGGTATTCGATCAGATCGCGAATCGAAATTATTTTCAAATGGTGTTGCTGAGCGATCTTTAGCAGTTTAGGAACCCGGGCCATGGTGCCGTCGTCATCGAGAATCTCGCAGAGCACCCCAGCCGGATAAAGCCCTGAAAGTCGCGCCAGATCCACCACAGCCTCGGTATGACCAGCGCGGCTGAGCACACCCCCTTTTGCTGCTTTGAGCGGAAAAATATGTCCGGGACGGGCAAGGTCTGAGGGATGGGCTTTTGGATCTACCAGGGTACGAATGGTTTCCGCGCGATCAAATGTAGAGATGCCAGTAGTTGTGTTTTTAACAGCATCCACCGAAACTGTGAATTGCGTACCATGATGAGCGGTGTTTTTTTGAACCATGGCATCCAGTCCCAATTCTTCGAGTCGCTCCTGAGTCATTGGAACACAGATTAAACCCCTTCCGTATTTAGCCATAAAATTAATCTGCTCCGGTGTGGCTTTGGTCGTTGCCATAATAAAATCGCCTTCATTTTCCCGGTCTTCGTCATCAACAACAATTAATATTTTTCCGTCTCTAAAATCCTCAATTGCCTCTTCGATAGTATTAAATTTTGACATTTGGTTCTTCCGAAATTATAGTTTCAGATTAATGGTATCAGAAAATAGTTTTACAAATATATTCTTTGAATTTGTCTTTAATGTTGATTGTTTTTCTATCCAAATTGAGCCAATTTCTAAAACCATGGAGTCCAAAGAGAAAAATTTTTCTATTTGAAAACCATGGAAAACTCAATCACTTTATCTGTTGAACAAATCAATGCATCGTATTCACTGACTGAATGAGTACACAGAGAAAAGCACTTTTTTTATTTGCAGCAGGTTGCTCTATGTCTTCTGTTGTGAATTCACTTGTTTGGGTATATTTTAAAATCCTTGCAGTTTTAACCACTCCTCGGTTATTTTTGTTTCGCCAGAGTTTGATAACAATTGTTCGATGTATTTAGCAAAAAAATCAACTTCAATATTAACCAGCTCGCCCGCTGTTTTTGTATGCAGGGTTGTACGTTTCAAAGTGTGGGGAATAAGCGCAATCGTTAACCGGGATTTCTCCTTTCGGGCAATGGTCAGGCTGACGCCATCGATGGCAATGGAACCCTTGGAAATGGTATATCTTTCAAATTCTGAGGGCATTTCGATGGTCAGCAAGCTGTGATCGCGGTGAACCGTCAGACTTTTGATAACCGCGGTGCAATCCACGTGTCCCTGGACTAAATGCCCCCCCAATCGGTCCTGAAGTCGGAGCGCAGGTTCTAAATTAACCGGCTGCTTCTTCTTGGCCGAACCCAGGGTGGTTTTGGCCAGTGTCTCCGGTACCGCGTCAGCGATGAATGAATTCTCAGAAAAATCAGTCACCGTAAGACATACACCGTTAACCGCCACGCTATCGTCGATTTTCAGGTCGTCAAGAATTTTTTGAGCCGCAATTTCCAGTCGTTTTCCGTTCCCCAGCGAAGAAACGTTTTGGATAATCCCGATCTCTTTGATAATGCCTGTGAACATATTTCTGCTAATTTGCTTTTTTAAGAATAACTTTTTGTTTCACGTTTTCGCGGTAAACAATATCACCGCTGACGATAATATCTGTTCCCAACTGTTTAAACTTTAATTTTGTTAAATGAATGCTGTCATCAACGGTGGCAATATTGAGCGGACCGATGGATTCAACCCCGGCGCCAATAATTATCGGAGCGATGGCGAATACGATGCGATCGGCCATTTTTTCTCTTAAAAAAGATGTGATAACTTCAGCCCCGCCCTCTACCATGACCGCACTCATCCGTGCCTGCGCCATCTTTCTCATTAACGCTGAGATCGAAGTTTTACCGTAGGCGTCTTTTTCCAACTGCCAGACATGGGCACCTCTCTCTCGGATTCGGTCAATTTTTACTGAGTTGCCTGTGGTGGTAGCGATGATAGTTTGGTTGACATAAGTATCGGTCAGTAAATTGCAGTTGAGTGGAATCCGCAAATGACTGTCCAGCACAATACGAACCGGATTTTTTCCGCGAGTTAGCCTCACAGTGAGGCTGGGATTATCCGTCAAAACCGTTCCCAAGCCAACAATTACAGCGTCGTTCGCCGCCCGGATGCGATGAGATTCCCGGCGCGCCGCTTCGTTGGTGATCCACTGAGAATGCCCAGATTCGGTTGCAATGCGGCCATCGAGCGATTGAGCGATTTTTATGGTTACATAAGGTAGCTTTTGAGTGATATATTTGATAAAAGCACGGTTTAAATTTTCGCAGGCTTGCTGTTCGACCCCGGTGGTCACTTCAATGCCGTTTTGTTGTAAAATTTGAATCCCCTGTTGATTCACCAGCGGATTGGGATCGACCATACCGATTACAACCCGTTTAATTCCCGCCCGGATAATGGCTTCAGTGCAGGGTGGAGTTTTTCCGTGATGGCAGCATGGCTCAAGGTTGACATATAATGTGGCGCCGCAGGCGTCGACACCAGCCTCGCGAATCGCAGCGACTTCAGCATGCTCTTGACCGAAGCATTTGTGAAAACCGGTTCCGATGATGCGGCAATCTTTGACAACAATCGATCCAACCATCGGGTTGGGACTCACCCGGCCCAAACCGCGCTTTGCTAACTGTATTGTTTTAATGATGAATTTGGCGTCCTGTTGTTGTTGCACCTTATCACCCTGGATTTTTGATGATTTTGCTGTACGCCACCCTTTTTCATTGAAAATGGCATCTTTAATTGGTTAAAAAGATTATTAATTCAGCAGGCTAATATAAAGATTATTTAATTACAAGTCAAGAAATTTTTGGCGATGCTCAAGCCAATAGCATTAGCCTTTACAATATGTTGTGTAGCCAACATATCGCTATATATTGTATGGCATTTATAAAACTACACAAAATATAGATATTTTTTTTTATTTTTAGCTTGACAATTAACTCTCAGAGTTGTATATTGTAATTGCTTAAGCGTTACCATTTAAGCCCTAATTCGTAATAAAGCCCCTGATATATGCAAATTGATGAGGAAGTGCCATGTCAGCTTTAGCAAGTAAAGATTCACAAACCATGAATTTGTTCAATGATTTATCGATTCAGCGGGTGTTGGGTGAGCAGGGAAACGGTGATGAGAATCGACATGAAGAAGAAGTTCCCGAGGAGAGACGCATTAAAGATTTATTTCGCGATGAAGATGACGGAGCTCCAGAGAATGTGTCGGTTTTGAAGTTATCAGAAAATGCAATGACTGTTTTAAAACGGCGCTATTTAAAAAAAGACGAAAATGGGAATGTTGTTGAAACCCCCGAACAAATGTTTCGACGGATTGCCAGCTTTATTGCATCAGCGGATCAAAATTATGATAAGGATGCGGATATTGAAGCGGTTGCCAATACGTTCTATTCAATGATGGCAAATTGTGAATTCATTCCCAATTCACCGACGCTGATGAATGCCGGCAGAGAATTGGGGCAGCTATCTGCCTGTTTTGTTCTGCCGGTTGATGATTCGATGGAAAGCATTTTTGAAACAGTAAAGAACACAGCTTTGATCCATAAAAGCGGCGGCGGCACTGGCTTTTCGTTTTCTCGCATCCGTCCTAACACCGACATTGTTCAATCCACCAAGGGCGTCTCCAGTGGGCCGATCTCCTTTATGACAGTTTTTGATGCAGCCACCGAAGCTATCAAACAGGGTGGAACGCGTCGCGGCGCTAATATGGCGGTGTTACGGGTGGATCATCCGGATATTATGAGTTTTATCACCTGCAAACAAGATAATTTTCGGCTCAACAATTTTAATATTTCGGTGGGATTGACCGAACAATTTATGACTGCTCTGAGTCGCGACGAAGAATATGAACTGATAAATCCCAGAAATAATCAACCGAATGGGAAGCTAAAAGCACGCGATGTCTTTGATAAGATTGTTGAAATGGCGTGGAGAAACGGGGATCCGGGAATTGTTTTTCTCGACCGCATCAACGCGGATAATCCGACACCGGAAGTTGGCGAAATCGAATCCACCAATCCTTGCGGCGAGCAACCATTGTTGCCTTATGAGAGCTGCAACCTGGGATCGATCAATCTGTCCAAATTTGTGGCAAATGGTAAGCTGCGCTATGACCAGCTACGGCAAACAGTTCGCAATGCCATCCATTTTCTGGATAATGTGATTGATAAAAACAAATTTCCACTGCCGCAAATTGAAGAGATGACCCGAGGAAACCGTAAGATCGGTCTTGGTATCATGGGTTTTGCGGACTTGCTGATCAAAATGGGAATCCCTTACAACTCTGAGCGGGCTTTGGAAATTGCGGAACAGGTGATGCAATTCATCTCTGAAGCTGCGGATGAAATGTCGACAGAGCTGGCTCAACAACGCGGCGTTTTTCCAAATTTTGAGCGCAGTATCTATCGCGAGCATGGTCCCGGTTTCCGCAACGCAACCCGAACCACAATTGCGCCCACCGGTACCATCAGCATCATCGCCGGATGTTCTTCGGGCATCGAACCGCTGTTTGCGCTCAGCTACTGGCGCAATGTTATGGATAATGATAAGCTACAGGAACTCCAACCGCTGTTTAAACAAACGGCTGAAACCATGGGATTTTACAATGAGGATCTGATGGATGCTGTGTTGGAAAAAGGCGGTATTCAGCAAATTGATGAGATCCCGGATGAAATCAAAAAGGTCTTCGTGACTGCTCATGAAATTTCACCTGAATGGCACATTCGAATGCAGGCGGCATTTCAAAAATACACCGATAATGCCGTTTCAAAAACAGTGAATTTTCCCAACCAGACGACAGTTGACGATGTCCGCCATGTGTTTGAGCTGGCATATCAACTGAAGTGTAAGGGCGTTACCTGTCTCTTATACACATCTCCGAGCCCACGAGACCGTACTAGATCTCGTATGCCGTCTTCTGCTTGAAAA
>OMKS01002740.1_pt1 | contig 14482 bp, 17 predicted proteins | sample 1674721 | NCBI WGS metagenome assembly OMKS01 (sample SAMN06264996, study PRJEB25208) | sediment metagenome | isolation source: hot spring sediment | place: USA: California | collected 2014-09-02
ATCATGGCCTGAACCTTCTTGCCGAATTCGTCATAGAACCAGCCCCGTTGCCCGGCGAATTTGAGGCGCTTCTTGAGCATTTCCCGGCGATTGCTGGGCAGTTCGTCTATATTGGCGGGCAGCGTCATGGTCAGATCGGTTACAAACCGCTGAGGCGTAGAGTCTTGGGCCGTGAGCAAGAAGCCTAGGCCCGCATGATTTAGCACCTCGTAAGCCGTTTTTGTCGTGGTGGTCTTGGCGGTGATCCCTGAGCGCGCGGCTAGGGCGATATAAAGCGGCGTGAATTTATCACCACCGAAGTTGTACGTCACACGGCGCGCAGCGATCACTGAGAGCACCCAAACCCCGATGGCCTCATGGTAGTGAGAAAAGGCGCGCGGGGACCACTTACGGCTAAAAGCGATGTAGTCATCGAGCCAGGGGCAAGCGGCGGCTTGTTTCTGGGGGTCACAGTAGATGACTGCCGAGGCGGGTAAGGGTAGCATGGCGGGGGCATAGTCGAAGGTGTCTTTGTCTGGGTCGCCAGAGAGCAGCGCGGCAATATCAGGCTGAGCAATATACTTGAGCACGCCGGCTTTACCTGCTTTTTGGTGAAGATCGTGGGCGGCCTGGATCACCTGAGCATAAGCGCCGAAGGTTTCCGGGGTGACACCATCGGGCGCGCCCCCCTGTGCCAGGCGTAGCAGCTCAGCGCGCGCGCGGGCTAGGTCGTTGTGTTGGGTTGTCATGCGTAGCACTCCCACCAGAGTTTCATACCGGCGACGTAATCATAGCACGCGGCCAGGGCTTGCATTGTGCGCGGTGAAGGGGTATACTGAAGGTAGGAATTTGACCGCCCGTCAGTTCCCGATCCCCGCCGCCCGTTGTCCCGACGGGCGGCTTTACGTTTTAGATTTTGCATGGTTGATCTCCTTCTTCTTCGGCTGCTAATATCTCCTTAGCCGCCTTTACTCGAAAGCCAAAGACTTTAGGTCTTTTCTGCATGATTCACTCCCCGCTTGTTCATCTGTTCTAATTTTAACATATTGAAACACCAAAAGAAAATCTCGTAAACCTCTAAGTCGTGGTAAGTAACCCATCGCCCGTACCCTACTCGGTCAGCGCGTCCAGCGCGTCCAGCGCGCGCAAGTCGAAATTGTAGACTGCTGGGGCGCGTCGCCGGTCGGCGTCCAGTGTTCCGATGTAGCCGAGCGTGGTCTTGAGGTCGGCATGGCCGAGGTTTTGCTGGATGGCTACCACGTCCAGGCCGCCCTCGTAGAGCCGCCGGGCATATGTTCTGCGCAGGTCGTGGGGCGTCACCGTGCCCTTCTGCCCGCCGATCATCACGGGGTAGTCTTTGAGGATCATTTGCACGGCGCGCGGGGTCAGGCGCGTGGGGCGCAATTTGCGCTTGCCGCGATAGAAGCCCCGAAAGACAGGGCCGCCGGTGATCCCGGCCACGGCCAGCCATTTCTCTACAATCGCCAGCGCCCAAGAGAGATCGCCGTAAGGGACCAGGCGCGCCTTGCAGCCTTTTCCCCGGCGCACGTGTACTGCCAACTCCCCGCCAAGGCTTTGCCGCAGGTCGGCCACGTCCAGATTGCACAGCTCGGCCTCTCTCAGGCCCGTGCATAGTAGCAGCGCGATGATAGCGGTATCTCGTAGCCCTACCAGCGAGCCAGTCCCCGGCGCACTCAGGAGGGCCTCGGCCTCGGCCTGGGTGAGGCGCACGTGGGCAGCGTCTGCCACGTCCTGGGCCGTGAGGGTTTCGACAGGGGCGGCGTCAGGCTCCAGGGCATTGTCCAGGCGCGTGAGCACTTCATCCACAAAGGCTTTCTTATCGGCCAGGGCGCTGTCTGGAGGGGCGGCGTCAAAGAGACGTTGCCGGGCGGCGTTGCTATCCAGAACGCGCCGGCGGTATAGACTGCGCACGGTCGAAAGGTGCGCTCGCACGCTGGCTGGGACCAGGCCCGCCGAGAGCAGCGCGTCACGGTAAGCGGCCAGGTCGGGATCATACCAGCGCCCGCCCGTGGCTTCGAGCCAATCGGCAAACTTGCCCGCGCGGTGCAAGGTGTCCTTGTCCCCGCTGGTAGGGACCAAGAGCGCGCGCGCGTCCTGGGGTCGTTTTGTCAGGTGGTAAGTAGTCATTTTTAGCCTCCTAATCCTTCGTATAATTTAGAGTATAAGAAGGATTATAGCATCATTGCTCCAAACGGCGCGCCCAGGCCCACCAGGACGCCCCAGGACGCGCGCCGGGGCCGTCCAGGTCAAATTATCCGCGCAAATGCGCCCAGAACCGCCCTGGGGCTTCACCGTGCGCCCCCCGGCTCGAAGAGCGCCAACTGCCCCGCCGCGTCGCTTTCGAGGGGGGCGGCCCCTGCAGGGGCTTCCCCGGCTTCGATGGGGCCAGCGAGCAGCGCGCCGCCAGTGCGCTTCACTTCCAACGGGGCCACGCCATAGCGAGCCAGGAAGCGCGCCCGCGCCGTCTCTTCTGTTGTGTTCACAGTAAAGGCCAGGTAGCCGCCGCCGCCGTCTTGTCTGGTCATCGTTTCACCTCAGCAAATAACCGTCAAATGATAATGTTCCTCTGCCCTATGTGTTCCGGGCGTTCCTGGAATGTTACCCCGGAACGTTACCCCGGAACGTTACCCCGGAACGTATGAAGCACAAAGGCCCGTTTTTGTCCTAACTTGTCCGCGTGCTTCATACTCAAGCCCAGCGCAAGAAGCCGATCACCTCGGCCTCTACAGTGGGGGCCGTTGCCGCTTCCCTGGCCGCCGCCGGTGAGGGCGTCACCGGCGGGGTTGGGGTTGAGGTTGCCCGCTTCACCAGCCAGCCGGTCAGGGCGAGCAGCGCCGCCGCTGTCAACAGGCCGCCAACCAGCCAGCGCACCGCGCCGCTCTCGCCGCCCCGCGTCGCTGCCAGCGTCACCGCCGCGCGCGTCGGTGTTGGGGGTTGGGGCGTGGGCGTCGCTTGCCAGGCCGTCACCGCGTGGTCAACTGTGGCCGCCCAGTCTGGCGAGTTCACAGCGACTACCGCGCCCCCGGCCAGGAAGGTGAAGAAGGCCAGCGTCACCCATGCCAGCGCGCCGCGCCGCATTATGCCCGCTCCCCGTGGGCGCATTTGAGCAAGGCCCAGCGCAGCACAAAGTCGGCTTCGAGGGGGTGCGCTTCGAGCGCCCGCAAAGGTCCCACCAGGCCCGCCGCTGCTGTCTTGGCGTTGCGATACCACGAACGCAGATCGCCGCCCCCATTGCGCACGCGCTGGAATAGCGCCATAGCCTGATTGAAGCTCTCAGCACCCCGACAAAAGGCGAGCACAATTTCGGGGTCGGGGAAGCCGAGCGGTTCGTATTCTACCAGCGCAAAGCGCCCCACCTGGCGCACGCCGCGCGCGTATTTGACGGGCCAGCCGAGGATATCCGCCGTGTAGATCGTCACCAGGTCGGCGTCCAGCACCGGGGTCGCCGGCAATGGCGGGTAAGTCGCCTCACCCGCTGCCAGGATCGCCGGGCCGCCTTCGAGGGCGGCGAGCATCGCCCGCGCGCTCACTACAGCCGGAGGGCGTTCCTCGACGACCGTCAAGACCAGATCGCCCATGGTTATCACGTTATCTGTCGTTTGCATCTTGTCACCTCGCTTATAGGTCAATCACGCGCCCGTTGTTATCCGCTGCCCGATAGGTCAGGGGAATGTCACCGCCGCGCGCGGGTAGGAACGTCTCAAGTACTTCAATCTTAGTCGCCGGCGTCATCGCTTGACGCGGGGCCGCCATCCGCGCCCGGCTATGATCGCGCAGGTCAACCGCTTTGGTCAGGCCGTCCAGCGCCCGGTCGAAGCCGCCCAGGAAGCCGCGCACTTCGACCTTGCCGAAGTAGAAGCCCGCGCCGAAAGCGCCCACAAGGGCAAAGGGCGAAAGTACCACCAGCCAGCGCCAGGTTGTTGGCGACCAGCGCCCGGTGAGATACCACAACACCGCCAGGAGCAGGGCCAGCAGTGTCGCGACCAGGGCGATATTGAGCAGCCAATCCGCCGCTGCCGATGGTGGTCTCTTGGTTTTCTTGGTCATTGTTTCACCTCGCTTTTTGCTAACTGCCTGCCTGCCTACCTGGGGTATATACACCCTGGGGGCCGTTTTGGGGACTGTAGGGCCAAAAAGGTATATATACTGGGTGCGGGCAGGCAGGCAGGCCGCTAAAATTCATCTTCGAGCGCGTCATCTTCCAGCGCCGCATCATAGAGCGCCCAGCCCTCACCGGTGAGCCAATCCCAGCCTTCGCGCCCCAGATCCAACAGCCGCTTTGAGCGCCCGCCACCGGGGGTGCTACCTGTCGCCTGGCCGATCATCCGCTGGAGGGCGGGCCGCCCCTTGCCCAGGGAAGCGGCCAGGATGGCGACGGCGGCCTCGGTTCCTGAGACCTCGAAGCAGGGCGCGCGGTTTTCTGGCAGTGTCCCCGCCGCTTCGGGGTCGAAGTCGGGCCAGGCGTCCAGGTCGGGGCCGCCGTTGCGCTGGGCTTCCAGGTCATTTTCCGGGATGTAGGCGACCTGTAGCCGCTGGACGGCGCTGGGGGTCACGGCGTAGGCATCGCCCGCGCCCAGCAACCGGTCGGCGCGGGGATTGGAGCCGCCCACGACGACGTTGGAGGCGACGCCATCCTCGACGCGGAGGGCCAGCCTGCCGGTCAGGTTGCGCTTGACCGCTGGGTCGCCGAAAGCATTTTTGGTGGGGTGTTGGGTGCCGAGCAGGACATGCACAGCCGCGCCGCGCCCTTGCACGACCAAGCGGCGCAGGAGGGCGACGGCCCCGGCATCGTCGGTGAGCTCTTGCACCTCGTCGATGGCGACGATCACGCGCCCGGCGAAGTTGCGGCCCTCGTACCGGCGGCGCATTTCGAGCACCGCCCAGGAAAGCGCGTTGCGGGCCATGGGCAGATCCGTGGCGACCGGCCCGACCAGGCCGGGAAGTCCCGATAGACACGCGAAAGAAGCGCCCCACTTGGCATCTACTAAAACGATGCGATTGGCGGGGTCGTGGGCCAGTTGTGCCAAGGCCGAGCGCAGCGCCCAGGTCTTGCCTGAGCCGGCCCAGCCGCCAAAAAGCCAGTGGGGTTTCCTATCGTCAACCCCAAGCGTGATAGTTGCGCCTGACTCGTTTTTGCCCGCGATCCAGCGCCCGCCGCCGGTGGGGAATTGCCCCAGGGAAGCCAGGGGGATGTCAGACTCGGCCAGGTCGGCGGGCCAGCCCGCTTCGAGGCGCACGTAACGCCGCGAGAGGTAGACGGCAGGCTCGCCGACGAAATTCCAGGGGATGAGTTGGCGCACGAGGGCGTTATCATCTTTGCCCAGGCCCGCGAGCACCCGCCCCGCTGCCAGGCCCGCGTCCAGTTCGAGAGCACCCGCGCGGGGGCCAGCGATGGCGTCCACGCCGCGCAAGCGCACGGGATCGCCCACCAGCCCGCGCCCCAGTGCCCCGGCGACGCTTTGCGCCCATTGTGTCAACAGTTCGCGGCGAGAGTCGCCGCTTACGGTTCGTTTTTGTGTTCTCATTGCGTTGCCTCGCAGTCATGCTATACTGTGAGGGTTGCCCCCTATCGGGGGCTTCCCTGTGGGCGCGGGGGGTTGCGGTTGACGGCTACCCCCCGCGCCCCTCTCGTTATGGGTAAATCCGCGCCATATTCGGCTGGCCCGGCTTGTCCTCTTGCCAGGCTTTCACGCGCCAGCCATAGCCCGTGGCGTTGCCCTCACCGGTCGCCACGTCCACAACCGGCCAGATTCCCTTTTCCCCGTCGCCGGTCGCTGTGAGCGTCGCCGGTCGCCAGTCCCGGAGCGTATTGTCGAAAAACCAGACGCTATGCCCCACCAGCGCCTTGAGCCGCGCCCGCTCGTTTTCCGGGCTGGCCGGTCGCCAGCGTTCGTAAAGTTCGTAGTTCACAACCGGCCTGAGGTCCTCGCTTATGTCTTGCCAGCCGTCGCCGTCCCAGCAAGCCTTGTATATCGCGCTGGCGTTGTGTTCTGGGGCCAGGTCGCTGTCCTCGGCATAATCGCCCACCACGGCCACGCGGTCGCCAGCCCAGCGCCCGATAATCCGCGCCGCCCGCTCTTTGTAGGTCGGGTCAAGGTCGGTAAAATCAAGATGAAAGTCGCCGCCGCCGCGCTCGTTACGTTCCGCAGCTAGCAGGATCACCCAGGCCGCGCTGATTTCCCGACTGGTCAAGTGAGATACTAACTTTTCGCCCGTCCCGAAGTGGTGAGGGTTGAAAAACTCTTTCTTGTCCAGGTTCACTGGTAGCCAGTACTGCCCCATGTTACACCCCCTCCAGGCCGTCGCCGGCGTCATCATCTTCGTAGTAAGTGTCAGCCAGGAGATCGTCAAAGTCGGCTTCCCAAAAGCGCGCATTGCAGGCGCGGCAATGAAAGCCAACGTCATCTTCGAGCACCGCGTTTTCCACGCCGCAGCGCGGGCAATCGAAGACCTTAAGGCCGCCGGGGTCCTCAGCTGGGAATTGCCCTGCATAGTCGGCCCGCGCCCCGGCGATTCCGTCCAGTAGGATTTGTCTTTGCTCTTCCATCGTCCTATATCTCCAGTGCCTCATCTAAAGTCAGGGGGCGGCCAAATCCGCAAACCGCGCCCAGAGCATCAAAGCGCCCGCCGGGTCGCAGGTCCTCTTCCGTGACCTCGGTGAGAAATTCGGTGTTAGGCTCGCCTTGCCAGTGTGACCACTCATAACTATGCACAATGAGCCGCCCGTCCTCAGCACGGTAAAGCGTCTCAGTCGTGCCCCGCGTGTCTGTCAGATTGCCGCGCTCCAGGCCGTACTCTTGATATTCGCCGAGCTCTTCGCCGGTGAATGTCACCGGGCGGCGCGTGTCCTGTTGCGCGCCGTTGCTCATGCTTACAACCTTCCCGACGTAAACCGTAATCTCTTGCATTGCTCATAACCTCCAAAGTTGTTTTGTACCGCCCCCCTGTGGGGCAGATTTCCATTGCATGATACTTGTAAATAATAAAAGTAATGAAAGGGTATGGCTACAACCCGCCTCTTTCACAATCCCAGGCTATCGAGCGCCGCCGCTAGTTCTGGGTCTTCCTCTACCGGCGCGGTCGCCGCCGTCACTTGCAGCCCGGCCAGGCGCGCCCCCAGGCCCTCGATGGCCGTTAACACGTCGGCGAGCGTCGCCGCTGGGCCGTTACCTTGCGCCGCTGACAGTGCTGCCCGGATCGCCTCGCTTTTGTTGTCCTGAGCTTCGAGCCAGGCTATCAGCGCGGCGTCGCGTTCGCTATCGAGGGCGAAGGAAAAGCGCACGGTTGCCATTTTTCACACTCCCAGCCCCTCTGAGCCGAGAAGGTCGCCGTCACCTCTACCAGGCGGGGGGGCGTGGCAAAGTTCGCAATCGCAGGTATGCTCGGCTTCCCCGCGCGCCGTGAAAAATACCGCGTATTTTTGCATCTTGTCACACCCCGAATTGCCGGCGCGCCAGCTTCCAATAGCCGCGCGCGTTAGCGTGTACCGGATCGGCCACAATGCGCGCGTGTTTCCAGTGCGCGCGGATCGCCTCACCCAAGAGCAAGGCCCCGCCGCCGGTTACGAGCACTGCGTCAAGTACCGCGCCGCCGTTCCAAAGGTGCGAAGCCTGGGCGATCACTTGCCCGGCCAGGTCGCCGGCGATCTCGGCGATCACCGCCGCAAAATCGGCGACCGGCTCGCCATAATAGCGCAGCTCCCCCGCCTGGATCGCCTCGGCCAGTTGGTGGTCGCGGAGGTCGTCGAGGCCGGGGTAGTGCTGAGAGAGCCAGCCGCGCACGGCTCGGACCAGGTCCCAGCCGCCGACGTTCACGCTAGCCGTCTCTTTGCCGATCTCGGCCAGCCGGTTGACGCTCAAAAGGTTGGTAGTCTTGCCCCCGCAATCTATCACCCCGACCGCGCTTTTGGCGAGCGCCTGGTCAGCGATCTGGCCCCGGTTATCGAGCACCTCGGCCAACAGCGAGCCGAACGGCTGGGGGATCACGCGGGCTTGTGTTACCCTGAGCACCTGAGCGCGCCGGCCCTCACGCTGGGGCCGATGCTCGCCAAGCACGCGCGCGGCCACGGCGTTTTTGTCACCGTAGAAGGCGACGGGCAACCCCGTCACCAGGGACACGTCGGCCACGGTCGCCGGGGTGAGTTCCGTAAGCGCGGCCAGGAAGAGGCTATACCACTCTTCGCTTTCAATCCACTTACGATCTTCCCGGCGCGTCAAGAAGCGACTTTGCGTTACCGCTTCCTCACCGATTAGCACATGAGTAGGCGCAACCAACACGATGGCCCCCGCGCCCGCGCCGTTTAGCGAAAAGCGCGCCCGGTCGGGCGTGCCTACTGCCGAGGGGAAAGCCGCCCGCCGGTCGCCGTCGCCGATGGCCTTTACTGCGTTGTATCCTAGGTCAATCCCTGCAAACATTGCTCTTCTCCTTTGCTTACTCTATCCGGCCCCGGCCCTGTTGGGCCAGGTCATCACGCCAGGGGTTATGTTTTTCACTGCCCAGGGCGTCCATTTTTTCACGCCAGGCCAGCGCCGCCTCACGGCTTACTAGCCAATCGCGCCCGGCCTTGACGGCGGGCAGCGTCAAGTTGCCGTGCGCGCAACAGATTCTCAGCGTCCCCGCTCGCTACGAGGCGGAACCGATACCATTTCTGGCGGCGTCGGTCGTTCTGACCCAGTCGGGTTTGTATGACCTCGACGTGACAATTGAGATGGACGCAGACCCCGAAAATGCATTTGACGACCAGCGGGCGTGGAACGATCACGTGACAGCGACGGTGAACGCTGCGTTTGACGCCCGCCCGGATCTGGCGATTACGGACGTCTGGTGGCAATTTGATTTGCCGACGATGCAGAACGGCGCCCTGGACGTCGCTTTAAGGGTCGGCAACGAAGGGATATGGCCGACGTCTGACGTTTCGGGCACGCTGTATCTGAGCGATACGCGGGGCAGCCTGCTCGTACCGGCCCAACGCTTCACCGTTCCCGCGCTGCTCTATGGGGAGCAGACGACAATTGATGTGGATTCGCTGCCGCTCTACGTCGCCGACGATTTTTACCACTTGACCCTGGAAGTGGACGACGACGCCATTCTGGATGAGGTGAGCGAGGAGAACAATCGGGTTGATTTGTTGATCCCTGCCATTGTGACGGCGACCCTGTATCCAGAAAGTGGGGTCGTGATCACTTCCACCAGTGGGGACGTGACCCTTGACGTCTCCGCCGGGACGGTGACGACGACGACGGTCATCTACCTGATCCCACGCCTGGTCTCGCAGGTAGCGCCCGATTACCTGGGAGGACTTTCGGCCTTCGGATTGATGGCCTATCAAAATGGACAAATGGCGACTGCTCCGTTTTCCCGTTCGATCACCTTGACGTGGCGCTACAACGCCGATAACATAAGCGGCGTCATGAGCGAGGAAGGCCTGAAACTGTACCACGAAACAGAAACGGATGGCGTGTGGGAGGCGGTTGCTTGCCCGGGAACGTGCCTGCATCCCGACAAAGATGAATTAACGAGCCCCCTGTACGACGTGGGGGAATATCTCCTCGGCCAGTGGATCTATAAATTGCGGCTGCCGGTGATTTTCAGAGAGGCCCAATAATGCTTGCCCAGCGTAACGACTGCTCATCATACGTGTGCCGTGCGGATTACAATCCGCCGACCGGGCGTTGAGGGGGCTGATGCGTCGCCTGCAAGTGACTGGATTGTGATCCAGCGGGCGCGAGGTGGGCAGTTGTCACCTAACCTGGACGAGCCAGAACCAAGAAGGGTCATCGACGGTTGAAGCGAAGGGCAACCCAAAGTTGCACGCTCTTGCTCATCGTGCAAGGATCCTATTGGTTAGGCCCTAACCTGGCAGAAGCCGCTGCGCTTCCAAGCCAGAGCCAAAAAGGAGCCATTGACCGCTAAATTCTTGCTCGCTGTGCAAGGATCCTATTGGTTAGGCCCTAACTTGTAAATGCGCCCCGGGCGGTCACAGTTCTATCAATCTATGCGCTTCAATTGCGCCAGGCTGGCGATCAGCCGCTTCAACCCGACCCCCTCGAAGGAGACGGTGACGATCTCGTCGGCGCCATCGGCCCGGCTTTCGATGACCAGGCCCTCGCCGAACTGGGCGTGACGCACTCGCTGCCCGGCGCGGAACTGGGAATCGGGCCGGCGCGACGGCGATGAAACGTCTCCAGTGGGGCCGCGAGTGGGGCTGCCAATGACGACGCGGCCCGACCCACGGCCCGACCCAAGGCCCGACCCAAGGCCCGGCCGTCGGCGACCGGATTGGGATGCCCGACTCGGTTTCTCGTTCCCCTGCCAGGCCCCATCGACGAGCTCCAGCGGGATGTCCTCCAGGAAGCGGCTGGGAATGGTGACTTCCGTCTCGCCGTAGCGGGTGCGGACGAAGGCGTAGGTGAGGAACAGGCGCTCCTCCGCCCGCGTCAGGCCGACGTACATCAAGCGCCGCTCCTCCGCCATCTCCTCCGGCGCTTCGAGGGAGCGGCTGTGGGGCAGAAGCCCCTCCTCCAGGCCGGCGATGAAGACGACGGGGAACTCGAGCCCCTTGGCGCTGTGGAGCGTTAGCAGCGTGACCGCGTCCACGTCGCCGCTCAAGTTGTCCACGTCGGAGACGAGCGCCACGTCAGCCAGAAAGTCAGTCAGCGTGAGCTCACTGTACTCGGCGGCGACGTTGCGTAACTCCATCACGTTGTCCCAACGCTCCTCCCCCTCGTCGCTCGATGAATCCGCGCCGTCGCGGATATAGCTGCTGTAACCGGTGTCCTCAAGCACCCGGTCGATCAGCTGGGCCACGGTCGATTGTTGATTGAACGCGATCCAGCCATCCAACATCTCCAGGAATGCGCTCAACACGCCTCGGGCGCGCGTGCTCAGCTCGTCGGGCAGATGCTTGAGCACCTCGTAGATCGAGACGCCGCGTCGCTTGGCGAGATTCTCTACCTTCTCCACCGTCTTGCGGCCGATGCCCCGGGGCGGGACGTTGATGACGCGGGCCATGCTGATCCCCTCGCTTGGGTTGTGAATCAGGCGCAGGAAGGCGATCACGTCCTTGATCTCGCGCCGGGCGTAGAAGCGGGTCGCGCCGACCAGCTTGTAGGGCGTTCCGGTCCGCATCAGGGCCTCCTCCAGGGCGCGGGACTGGGCGTTTGTGCGGTACATCACAGCGCAATCGCCGAAACGCTTGCCCTGGCGCGTCAACTGGGCGATGGTGCGGGCGACGAAGGCGGCCTCGTCATCCTGATCGTAGGCCTCGTGGATGACGATCTTGGGGCCGCCGCCCCGCTCGGTGAAGAGCGCTTTGTCGGTGCGGTCGAGGTTGTGCCGGATGACCGCCTGGGCGGCGTCGAGGATGTTCTGGGTGGAGCGGTAGTTCTGTTCCAGCAGGATGGTGAGGATGTCGGGGTGCTCGTCGCGCAGGCGGCGGATGTTGCGATAGTCGGCGCCTCGCCATGCATAGATCGACTGGTCCTCGTCAGCGACGCAGAAGAGGTTGTGATGACCGCCCTGCAGGTGGTGGAGCAGCGTGTATTGGGCCTGGTTGGTGTCCTGGAATTCGTCCACCAGGACGTGCTGGTACCGCTCCTGGTATTTAGCCCGTACGTCCGCGTTCTGGCCCAGCAAATGGGCGGTGACCATCAGCAGGTCATCGAAATCGAGCCCGCTGTTGGCCCGCAGCAGTGCCTGGTATCGCTCGTACACCCGCTTGACGACCTCGCCGTAGTAGGTGCTGCTGGTGTAGGCCTGGGGCGGCGTGAGCTCGTTCTTGGCCCGCGAGATCGCGCTGTGGATCGAGCGGGGGCGATAGAGCTTTTCATCCAGGTTGAGGTCCTTGAGCGCCTGTTTGATGAGGCGCCGCTGGTCGTCGCTGTCGAAGATGGCGTAATCGCGGGGAATGCCAGCCGCCTCGGCCTCGCGCCGGAGGATGCGGGCGCAGACGGCGTGGAAGGTGCCCAGCGTCAGGCTGCGGGCGCGCGCGGCCCCCAACAGACGATCCAGCCGATTCCGCATCTCGCGGGCGGCCCGGTTGGTGAAGGTGACCGCCATGATGCGCCATGGGGCGACGTCCATCTCCTGCACCAGCCAGGCGACGCGGCGGGTGAGCACGCGGGTCTTACCACTCCCGGGCCCCGCCAGAACGAGCACCGGCCCCTCAGAAGCGGCGACCGCTTTTTGTTGTTGTGGGTTGAGTCCCTGTAAAATATCCATAATGGCGCATTGTAACATGGTCGGCGGGTAAGCGCCAGCGCCCCGCTTTGGAATCTGGGCGAAGTATGTTATGATAAGGCCTGATGGGATCGACAGGGATGAGGAGACAAAGATATGGTGATTACGCAAGAATTACACGTGAATACGAAGGGGAATTGTGACATCCAGGACGTCACTTCTCAGGTCGCGCGGGCTGTGGGTGAGTCGGGTTTGCAGGTGGGGACGGTCACGGTCTTTTGCCCCGGCTCGACCGGCGGGCTGACGAGCATCGAGTACGAAAGCGGGGCACTCTCGGATCTGAAGCAGGTGTTGGACGAGATCGCGCCCCCGGATCGGGATTATCGCCATCACCTGCGATGGGGGGATGACAACGGTCATTCGCACGTGCGAGCAGCGTTGATAGGCCCCTCTTTGGCGGTGCCCTTCGTCGATGGCCGATTGACGTTGGGAACCTGGCAGCAGATCGTGTTCATCGATTTCGATACGCGCCCGCGGTCACGGCACTTGATCCTCCAGATTATGGGAGAATAACGCGCTGTTTACAGACGGAGAAAGGAAAGAAGGATGGTCAATCACAAGGTGCTGGAGGCAGCGGCGGAATGGCGGCACAGTCAGCATCGCCAAGCCCAGCGAACTTACACGAAGCACGGCGATCGCGTCCCCCAGTTGATCCGGCAATTGGCGGGGCCGACACAGGAGATCCACGATCGCGCGTTTGACCTGTTGAGGCAGATGGGCGCGCTCGTTATAGAGGAATTGTTGGCGGCTTTGGCGGATCCGGCGTTGGATCCCATCGCGGCCGACGAAGTGATCTCTCTGTTGGGGGTTACCGGTGAGGAGGCGGCTAAAAAGCCGGTGTGGCAATTCCTGCAGGCCAATCTGGACGATCCTGAACGGGCTTCGACGGCGGCGTTGAGCCTGGCCGGTTTGGGGGATGAGCGCGCCTTGCCCTACCTGCGAGAGGGATTGGACGACGATGACGAAGACCGGGTGTCCAACAGCGTTGCCGGTCTAATCATGGTGGGTGAACTGGAGGATGTCGAGCATTTGCGCAAGGTGCATCGCCGCCACCTGACCAATTCAGAGATTCGAAGCGGGGTCGCCAGCGCCATTCTGACGATCCTGGAATCGAGCGACGAGCGGACATTCAGCCGGATCATGGATCACATCCGCACCAGTTTCGCCGACCGGTACCTGTGGGCTGACATCTGGGATATCATGGAGCGCGAGTTTGGATCGGGCCAGCAGCCCATCCATTGAGATGAGGTATTGATGAGCAAGTGGTCTGTATCTACGTTCAAAGGATCGACCTGGCGTTGGCTGGCTACGGCCCTGATCGCATGCGTGTTGCTGGTTGTGCTGGTGGTGACACCGGGCGGGATTCTGTTCAAGGCCGACTGGGTGGGGTACGCGGTGTGTCACCGGATCACAGAGCGCTCCTTCGTCATCGCCGGGCGGCAGCTTCCCCTGTGCGCGCGCTGCACTGGGACGTTCATCGGTGCGTTGCTTGGCCTGGCGGGCCAGGCCCTCGTCCTGCGCCGGCGTCGCGCGGCCAATTTCCCACCCGCACGGGTCCTGATTTTTCTCTTTGCCTTTGTCCTGTTTTGGGGCGCCGATGGTTTCAACTCCTACATGGCCTTGATCGGTGGCCCTCACGTGTACGAACCCCAGAACTGGCTGCGATTGACGACGGGGTCTCTGCAAGGGTTGGCGATGAGCAGTTTCGTATATCCGGTGTTCAACTTCACCCTGTGGCGACAACCTAGTACCGAAGCAAACGTGCGCGATCTCCGGGAGTTGGGGATACTGGTGTCGATGGAAGTCGCTTTGGTCGCGTTGGTGCTGACGGAATGGGGATTCTTGCTCTACCCGCTGGCTATTTTAGGCGCTCTGGGCGTTCTGACGTTGCTGACTATCGTCAACAGCATGCTGTTACTGATGATCACACGACGAGATAACCTGGCGGCGACGTGGCCGGATGCCATTTTGCCTCTATTGATCGGTTTCGTGTTTAGCCTGATCCAGATCGGCCTGATTGATTACGTGCGATATCGATTTGCCGGTATGATGGTCGGCGCGCCGCCAATGTGGTAAAAGTTGCCCGGTCAGGCTATAATACAGCTTGAGTGCCTATCCAGTGAAATTCTTGTTTTTTGTGCAACAATTTTGCATATGTGGTGTGATACTTATGGATCCCGGATTGTCAGGGTTCTGTCTCTTATACACATCTCCGAGCCCACGAGACCGTACTAGATCTCGTATG
>OMKS01002741.1_pt1 | contig 14482 bp, 12 predicted proteins | sample 1674721 | NCBI WGS metagenome assembly OMKS01 (sample SAMN06264996, study PRJEB25208) | sediment metagenome | isolation source: hot spring sediment | place: USA: California | collected 2014-09-02
AGGCATCGATGTGCTTTTCAGCGGCGGCGGTACGTACGTGGTGGCAGTGCTCGTAAGCGACGACAAGGGCGCCAAGACGTTCCAATCGGTCCCCGTGAACATCGCCGGGAACCAGGCGCCGACGGCATCGTTCACAAGAGCGCCCTCAAGCGGCGCTCCGCCGCTCATCGTGAACGTCGACGCTTCCGCGTCGAGCGACCCGGACGGCTTCATCGTATCCTACGAATGGGACTTCCACTACGACGGCGTTACATTCAATGTGGAGGATACCGGCGTAACGACGAGCTACCAGTACGACAATGAAGGCACGTTTACGATTGCGCTCAGGGTTACCGACGACGGCAGCGCCTGGCGAATTGCGACGAACACCGTCATCGTTTCTTCCGGCCCCATCAATAACCCTCCGGTGATTGACAGCCTGACAGCCAACCCGCCAAGCTCTGGGACGTGGCCGGTGGAAAACGTCGAGTTTACAGTCGTATACCATGACGACGACGGCGACACCTGCCTTATAGAGTGGGATACTGCCTACAATTGGGGCACGTTCAACCCCAACCCGGCATACGAAGACGACAACCCGCTTGTGATGACGTTCAATGCTCCGGGGATTTATGACATCGCGGTGCGTGTATCCGACGGAAACGGCGGCGTGGCCATAAGGGCGTACCGTTTTACCGTGGGGTTGTGCCGTGCGGACTTCTACATCACAAACGCTGCCGAGGAGCTTGTGTATAACGCTCCGGGCGCTCCGATACAGATGGATGTGGCGAGGCGGGCCACCTGGCCGGATGAATGGCCGTGGTTCACTCAGCCTAACCACCCCATAGTCTACGTTGCGACAATCAACGACACGCTGTACTTCCACGACGCAACCACACCCGCCGGCATAGCCACCGAATGGGTTTGGGAGTTCGGCGACGGGAACGCGTCCATCGCGCAGAACCCGAACCACCAGTACACCACGCCGGGGATTTACGAAGTCGTGCTGTCGGTGAACCTGAGCGGTTCGAACTGGTCCACTTCTTCATCCGTAGTGGCCGTGTACGACCCGGCGCTGAACCAGGGCGTGGTCGTGCACGCCATCAATGAACAAACCATCCCCGGTGACGCAGCCAACTATATCCGTTCAGACCTGCCGGACTCGCCGCCGGTTTCAACGGTAAGTCTGCGCTGTTACGCACAATCTGCGTACGGCAATTGTCCGGTAATACGCACCGATGTGGCAAATGCCACTTATTACCCGATACCAGGGGGAGCGACAATACTGGAGGCCGGCCTCGCCATGTCCGTCTGCCGGGAAAACTCCGTCGGCGATGATGACTATGTGCGCGTGTACGCCGTGACCGTGGGCTGGGAGGAAGCTACAGTCACGTGGAACCAGATAATCAACAGTCCGTGGGCGCGGCCCTTGGCGAGCGCGGTGGGCGCTGACCTCAGCACCATCTACAGTGAAATCCAGCCACGTAACTTCGCCCCTGATAATGCTCAGGAGCCCTATAAATCCCTGTACATTGAACTCACAACTCTCGTGCAAGGCTGGCTGAGCGGCTCGATAACCAACTATGGCTGTCTCATCACGCTGAACAACGACAACAGGGAGCGTAGCGGCGCTCTCAACTTCATGAACGCACAGCGCACCAGTGATTACACTAGCCAATACCTCGAACCCTGCATGGTCATACTTTACCAGCAGTAACGGCTTTCAACAGCTTTTTGTCTTGCGGGGGGCGCTTAGTGCGCCCCCTGTTTTTTTATGGGACGTTACAGCCGCCCCTTCAAAGCGCCGAAATTAATGTAATAGCGCCCCCGCCGGCCTGGCAGAGCCGGCGGGAGCGACCGTTTGCGCCCGGTGACAAATTACAGGGACGGCCATGCCGGAAGAAACATACACCTGGCGGAAGCTCACCGATGCTTTCCGCGTCCTGCTTGCCTGGCAGGTGTGGCTGTTCATCTTTGCCGCGACCGTCGGCGTTTATATTTACGTCATCCATCCCGAACCCCCGGTGACCAGAGGCGAACTGCCGCCGCGCGAAATATACCGCCGCGGGCGCAGCATGGCCATGGAAGCGCTGCGCAGCGACGACACGACGCCGCGGCGGCTCTCCATGCTGCTCGGAGCAAGAACGTACCTGACGGTGCTGGATGAAGCTTACGGCGCGGCGGCGGAGATGAACGACCTGCCGCTGCTGCTCGGTAGGGTGAACTACGCGCTGGGGGACGTGGTGGAGCGCAGCCCGGAGATGGCGCGGCGTGAAAGGCTGCCTGCGGCGGAAGGATGCTTCACCAGGGCGGCGGCGCTGCTCGCACGCGCCTCCGCCATATACCCGCTGGAACTTCCCGAAGGCACGGCGGCAAGGCTCTACCAGGGGAAGGCGCTGGCGCGGCTGGGGCGGCATTCGGCGGCGGCGGAAGCGCTACAGAGCATAGTGGACGCGCTCAAGAAGTCGGCGAGGGCGCGGAGGCTGGCCGAGCGCGCCGGAGGGCTGACGCTGACGACGGGGGAGGTCAGCGGAGACGTGGAGGACGCGGCGGCTTCATACGTTACAGCACTGTGGATGACAGGACGCCGGGTGGAAGCGGTGGACACGGCTGATGAAGTCCTGCCGATACTGCGGATGCCGCGGCTGCGCTCCCCGCTGATAGCGGTGCTGGCGCGTACCTGTCTCTACAAGGGCGATGATTTCTGGAAGAGCGAGAAGGGAAAGCGGCTTGAAAACGAGCTGCTGAACCCGAAGACGCCGGAGACCCTGCGCATCGGGCTGGTGCTGTGCATCAAGCGCGGGCGTCCGGAAGAAGCTCTGGAGATGCTGGGCAGGGTCAACCGTCCGTTCCTCGAAGGAGCGGAGGAGGCGGTACTCGGAGGCTTTGCAGCGGCGCTCGCAGACGTCCGGGAGGAAGATACGGCGGCGCTCTCGCGGCTGCCGCTCGGACGCATCCCTCCGGCGCTGGACCGCGTCCGCCTGGCGGCGCTGGCCGAAGCCGGCCTGAAAAAGGGAAAGCTCGACGACGTGAAGAGCTATTTCGAGGCGCTGGCGCGGGAGGAACCGCCGGGCGAGCCTGAAGAATTCCTGGCGATAACCGGCAGCGAGCGCGTCCTCTCGATAGGCGAGCGCCTCGGAAGGATGCTGGCGGCGGCAGCCCGCCTGTCGGAAGCCGCCAGGGTGTATCGGCTGCTTGCAGGCGTAAGAGGTGCCGATGCCGCAGCGTACCTGCACGAAGCGGCCTTCCTGTACGAAGAAGCGGCAACAGCCGCAGGCGATGAGACCGCCGGAAAGTTCTACCGGGAAGCTGCGGCGATAATCGAGGAAATGCTGCTGCACACCGCCGCCCCAGAAGACCTCGAAAAACTCTACTGGCGCGCCGTCGAAAACTGGGAGAAAAGCGGCGAAGGCCTGCGCGCCGTCGCACTGCTCGAAAGACACGGCAAAGACCTCCCCAAAATGAACGCCATGCCCCGGGTGCTGTACGAACTGGGGCGGGGCTACCGGAGAATGGGACTGTACGAAAAAGCTGTTGAGACGCACACGCGCAACGCGACGCTGTTCCCGCGCGAGACGTTTGCGATACTGGGGCTGCTTGAGCGCGCCCGTGCGGCGGCGCAGATACCCGATGCCGAGCGCGCCCGCCGCTATTACCTGGATATGCTCGAAGACGGACGCCTCAGCCCGGAAGCGTTCCCCTACATGGCGGCGCTGTTCGAACTTGGGACGCTTGAAACGACGCTGGCGGCAGGCAGGTACGAGAGGGATGAGAGGCCGGACGAGGCGGCGTGCGGGGCTGCACGGAGGCACCTCGTGGAAGCGCTCGAACGCTACGCCCCGCAGGATTATAAAGAGTATCCGTTATACTATAACTACCTCGCAAATGCCCGCCCCGCCGCCTGGATGGACCTGGTGCGCGTGAACTTCCTGGACGGGGAGTACCGGGAGGCGCTGCGGGCGGCGGAGATGGCGGAAAAAGAAATCACCGGCGAGCACAGAAGCGATTTCCTGCTGCTGAAAGGGCTGTCCGCAGCGCAGCTCGTGCGCGCAGGCGCAGGCGCCAGGGAAGCGGAAATCGCCGAAGACGCCTTCCGCGCGATAAAAGAAATGTACGCCAAAAAAGGGGAGGCCGGATGGGCGCTCCTCGCTCTCGCTCTCATCGGCGAAAGCGCCGGGGCGGGCGAGGCGGAGACGAAGAAGCACCTGCTGGACGCGCAGTGGGCGTTCGAGGGTCTTGGGGGAAGGGAGGCGGAGCAGTACGCGTTCTGGCGCAACGTGGCGCAGTGGCTCGCAGCTTACCGCGGCATACCGGGGGTAAACAGATGACGGCGGAAGACAGAAGACTGCTCGACCTGATAGAAGCCCAGATTGGCGACTACAGGAAACTGTCCGGTGAAGTGGACGTCCAGGAAAAAGCCCTGGCTGACGGCGACGTGGAGAAGCTCATCGAGATACTGCACCGGAAGAACGCTCTCGTCGAGGCGATAGGGGCGAGGGACAGGCAGATGCGGGATGCCGCGTCAGACGGCGGCATGGCGGACGAGGCGGTGCAGGGAAGACTCGATGAACTCAAACAGGCCGCGGCGGAACTCCTCGAACGCGAGGAAAAAAGCCTCGTTAAGCTGAACACGCTCAGGTCGGCGGCAGGCAGAGAATCACTCGAACGCGCACGCACCCGCCGCGCCGCGGACGCTTACCGGAAGGACGCGGGCGGCGCTCCCCCGCGCTTCGTGGACAAGAACGAATGAGGGCCATGGTGGAAGAAGAGAAGAACATCGAGGCGCTGCAGCAGGCGCTGGAACTGTTCAACGTGCACGCTGAAAGGCTGCGCGGCACCCACGACGCCCTGAAGGCGCGCGTACAGGAACTTACCAGCGAAGTCCAGACGCTGCGCACCAGGCTCGAAAACATCCTCGCCAGCATAAGCGACGGCGTCGCCGCTCTGGACGCATCCATGAACGTCACCGCTTTGAACCCCGCCGCAGCGGCCTTCGGCGTGACCGAAGGCGCAAAATTGGCCGCCGCCTTCCCGGGAGCGGACGAAGTGCTGCGGCAGGCTGTCGAAAACGCTCTGGCCGGCAGGGCTACGAGCGCGCTGGAAGTGGAAGTGTCGCAGCGCGGGCATAAGAAAATACTCTCCTTCTCCGCCGCTCCGCTGCTCGGCAGGGACGGGACGGAAGCTGGCGCCGTCGTCTCGTTCCGGGACGTGACGGAGATGAGGAAGCTGAAAGCGGACCTGGAGCGCCGTGAACGCCTGGCCGAACTCGGCGAAATGGCCGCCGCCATCGCACATGAGATAAGGAACCCGCTCGGCGGCTTGCGCCTCTTCGCCGGACTGGCGCGCAACGCACTCGAACGCGGGGACGCCATCAGCAGCCAGAAGCACTTTTCCGCCATCGCAAGCGGCATAGATGAAATAGACGTCACCATCGAAAACGTGCTGACTTTTGCTCGGGACATGGAAGTGCGCATCGCTCCGGCAAACCTCAGGACGCTCGCAGACGAAGCCATAGCGGATTTGAACGGGCTTTTTGTGGAAGCCGGGGTGTACGTCGAGAACAGAATACCGGAAAACGTGATGTTGAAGGTGGATGGCCGCCTGCTCCGCCGGGCGATGGCGAACCTCGTGGACAACGCCGTGAAAGTCCAGAACGCAGGGGGGGCGGTCGAGATATGGTATGAAACAATTGGGACAGGAGAGGACGGAAAACTATGCGTGGTCGTTGCAGACAGGGGGCCGGGAGTGACGGAGGAACAGGCGGCAGAATGCTTCCTCCCCTTCCGCACCGGCAGGGCGGAAGGCACAGGGCTGGGCCTGACGATAGTCGAACGCGTCGCGGAAGCTCACGGGGGCAGCGCTGAGCTTAAACCGCGCCCAGGCGGCGGCGCCGTGGCGCGCATCATCCTCCCGCTCGGCCTCCTTGTCCGGGAGGGCGCCTGATGCCGCGGGTTATGGTGGTGGAAGACCAGCGCATAATGCGCGAAAGCCTGGTCGCCGTCCTGTCCGAAGCGGGATACGACGTAACCAGTCATGAACGTCCACAGAAGGCGCTGGCAGCGCTCGGCAGGGAGACCCCCGACGTCGTCGTCACGGACGTGCGCATGCCCGGCATGTCCGGCATAGAACTGCTCGAAAAGGTAAAAACCTCTTTCCCTTACGTCGAAGTAATAGTAATGACGGCCTACGGCACGGTAAAGGACGCCGTGGCCGCCATGAAGGCCGGGGCATTTGATTACCTGTTGAAACCCTTTGAGCCGGAAGAACTTACGCTGACAACGGCAAAAGCGCTGGACCGGCGGCGACAGGCGGTGGAGGATGAATTGAAGCGCCGCGAGCGCGGAACCGTCTTTATCGGCGTCCACGGCGGGTTGAAGGCGCTGTGTGAGCAGATTGAGCAGGTGGCGGTGGCGAATTCGACGGTGTTTATCCGGGGCGAGAGCGGTTCGGGTAAAGAAGTGGCGGCAAAGCTCATCCATGAACGTTCACCACGGGCAGGGAAACCCTTCATAAAGGTGAATTGCGCCGCACTTTCCGCAGGATTGCTCGAATCTGAGCTTTTTGGCCATACAAAGGGGGCGTTCACGGGTGCCGAGCATGACCGGGCAGGCAGGTTCGAACTCGCTCACGGCGGCACTCTGCTCCTCGACGAAGTCACGGAAATACCCCCCGGCCTTCAGGCCAAGCTGCTGCGCGTCCTCCAGGAGCGGGAATTCGAAAGGGTAGGCTCGAACGTAACTAGGGCGGTGGACGTAAGGGTTATTGCCACAAGCAACCGGGATGTTGAAAAGGAAATCGATGAGGGGCGGTTCAGGGAAGACCTGTTCTTCCGCCTGAACGTGGTGCCGATGAAAGTACCGCCGCTGCGGGAGCGCCGGGAGGATATTCCGGAGATGGTCGAGTACTTCGTAAAGCGTTTCTGCGCCGAGACCGGGCGCCCCAGGATGAAAGTCCCTGCCGGGACAATCGACAGGCTGAAGGTTTACGACTGGCCGGGCAACGTCCGGGAGCTTGCCAACGCCGTCGACCGGGCCGTGGTGCTCTCCCGTGAGGATGAAATTGACATCCAGCCCGAAGGAATAAGGTTCGCCAGGAACGGCGGCGGCCCGGACGCCCTCGGCATGGCGTGTAAGGGCATGACAATAGAGGAGATAGAGCGCAACGTGATACTGGAGACGTTGAAAAGCGCCGGCGGTCACAGGAAAAAGACAGCGGAAATGCTGGGGATATCGGAGCGTTCGCTGCGCGACAAGCTGCGGAAATACCGCCAGGAAGGGGTTTTGGAGGGAAAAACGTGAGGAAATCGCCGGGATGTTTCGGCTATTGGAAGCCGAAGAGGCAAAAGATGCCGCTGTGGAGGCAGAGAAGCGGCAGTTTTTGCCGCTCAAACCCTGTCCCGCATCCTAAGAGTGGGGAGTAACCAGCAATGTTTTTGTGCTATAACTCCAATGACAACAAGTACTTATCCCCAAAACAGCGTGATAGAAAAAGATTTGGTCCATGGATTGCCAATAGAGCAAAGGGGTGCTTTTCTGTACGGAGCGTGTGCCATGTTTGACCGGATGTGGGCAAACACGTCGATACCCGTGGTGAGTCAAAGCCTGCGGTTTGCCGAGCTGAGACACGCGTACATTGCCAACAACATAGCGAACGTGGATACGCCCGGGTACAGGGCGACGGACCTGCCGGAGGGCGAGTTTCGCGAAGCGCTCCAGCAGGCGATACAAGCCCGCCGGACGGGGGGAACGGGGTTGCTGCTGCCGGATAGCCGGAACATCCGCACGGCGGACGGGACGCTCGATGTAAAGCCGGTGGCGGCCGGTGGCGACGCCCGCATCGACGGGAACGACGTGTCGCTGGACCTGGAGCTTACGAAGGCGGCGAAGAACGTGATGGAGTACCAGATATTGGCGCGCCTGCTTGCCGGCAGGCTGGCGTTTTTGCGGCAGGCGGTGCGGGAACGCGTCGGGTGACAGACGGAGGACGGTAAATGGGCATGTTTGCGCCGATAGACATAGCAGCGAGCGCTCTTAGAGCGGAACGGGCGCGCATGACGGTAATCGCCAACAATCTCGCCAACGTCGACACCACCCGCGGGCCTGACGGGGAACTGGGGCCTTATACAAGGAAACTGGCGGTTTTCAGGACGGGCGCGCCGGATATTACGGGCAGCAGGGGGTTCGGGGTGACGCTGGCGGAAGTGGTGGAGAGCGCCGAGGAGTACCGGAGAGTGTGGGACCCGTACCATCCTGACGCCGTAAGCGCCGAAGACGTGAAAAGGCGTCCGGAGACGTTTCGGGAAAGCGACATTGGGTTCGTTTTGTATCCGAACGTGAACATGCCGACTGAAATGGTAGACATGACGGAAGCGAGCCGCATCTACCAGGCGAATATAGCGGTGGTGGGGCTTACGAGGGCGATGATACGCAGCACGCTGGAACTGCTGGGCTGAAAGGGAGATGACGCATGGTCGATGGAATAGACCCCGTAATGCACGGGCCGGTTAGACCTGGGGGCATAGACCGCGCCGGGATGGAAGGCGCCGTTCCCGCGAAAGGGACTGCCGGACCGGGGAAGCCGTTCGGCGAGTTTCTGAAGGACGCGCTTGGCGAAGTGAACAGCCTGCAGGTGGACGCCGAGCACGCGGTGGAAGACTTGGCATCCGGCAGGACCGAGGACATAGCACGCGTCATGCTCGCCGTGGCGAAGGCCGACCTGGCGTTCGAGACGATGATGCAAATCCGCAACAAGCTGCTGGAAGCGTACCAGGAAATAATGCGGATGAACACGTGACGGCCGCGGAGGAAATAAATGGCGAAGACGAGTGACGCGTTCAGGGAGATAGTGGAGAAGGTCAAGGGGCTGAAGCGCTCCGAGCAGCTCGTGCTTGCGGCGTTCGCCGTGACCGTGGCCGCGGCGCTCGTGATGCTGTCGGCATGGGGGGCGCGCCCCCGTTACGTCCCGCTCGTGGTGAATGCTTCAGACGATGAAGTGCGCGAAGTGACCGCCGTGCTGGAAGAAAAAGGGGAGAGCTACCGGGTGGAGAGCGGTGGTAAAGTGACGGTAAGGTCAGAGCGGAAGGCGGCGCTGGCCGGGGAGATTTCGAGGCGCGGGCTGGTGCCCGGCGGCAAGCTCATCGGTTTTGCCGAGATAATCGACAAGGATTCGTTCTATACGACGCGCGACCGCCGGCGTCTGATGATGCGGGTGGCGCTGCAGAACGAACTTGCGCTGATGATAGGGAACCTGTCGGCGGTTGAGAACGCGAAAGTGCTGCTGAAGGAGGGGCGGGAAGCGGACATATTCGGCGGGGGGCAGCCAGGAGGAGCATCGATAACGGTGCGGACGCGTCCGGGGGCGCGGCTCACACAGGACGTGGTCAGTTCCATAGCCGGGATAGTCAGGAGCGCGGCGCCGAACATCGAGCCTGGGGATATCACGATTGTCGACGCGCGCACCAACGTGACGTACCGTCCGCAGGACCATAAGGACGAGTTGTTCGAGGCTCCGGGGATATTCAGACTGAAGGAGGACGTGGAACGGGCGCTGGCGGACAAGGTGCGCGGCATGTTCATACACATGGGGGTGGACGCCGTGGTGGTCGTGAACGCGGAGCTTGACCTGAGGAAGGTGCAGGAAAAGGTCCAGGAGATAGACCCGCAGGGCCGCGGGCCGTTCACGCTGAAGGAGCGGCGCAGCAAGAGTACGAGCAGCGAGCCTGTGCGTGACGGCGGAGTGGCTGGTATAGAAGCGAACCGCCGTCCGGGGACTGCCATAGGCGCCGGGGCGGGCATTACGGCGGGAGCCATGGAAACCGCGGCGCTTCCGGCGGCCAGCGACACCCGCGAAGACCGCGACAGCACTTACACCTATTCCTATCTCGTGCGGGAGATAACGCAGGCGCCCAAGGGGCTGGCCAAGGTGAGTGCGAGCGTGGTGCTGTTCGACCGGATAGTGGAGAAGGACGGGAAGGTTTTCTACGACGGGCAAATCGTGCAGGAGCGGATGGGCGATTTCCAGCAGCTTGTAGCGACGGCGCTGGGGATAGAGAAGGAAACGGACATAGTGGTGAAGCATGTGCCGAGCGCCGGGCCTGCGCCGACGGCGGCTGGCATCGGAGTGGAAACGGCGCCTTACTGGGAGACGGCGTCGAAGGCGGCGTTGCTGCTGCTGGCGGCGGCTGCGTTTGCAGCGGCGTATCTTGCGCTCAGGAAATTGACGAGGAAGCCGGCTGCGGCGGGCGAGGATGAACTGCCGACTGCAATGCCCGCCGACAGGATAACACAGCTCCAGAAAGCGATACGCGACCAGGTGACGAACAAGCCTGAAAGACTCGCACGGATACTTTCCCGCTGGGTGGTATCCAAGTAGGGGACAGCCGTGGTGCAGAGCGCTGAAAATATAAGCAGTCTGACCAAGGCGGCGATACTGCTGCTGAGCCTGGACACCGACGTGGCATCGAAGCTGCTTGCCGGCCTGGATCGCGAGCACGTGGAACAGGTGAGCATGGAAGTGGCGCGCCTGGGAGACGTGCCGCCGCAGGTGCGCCAGCAGGTGCTGGAGGAGTTCTATCAACGATGCATGGCGAGCCATTACATAGAGGAGGGCGGGATAGAGTACGCGAGGACGCTGCTGGAAAAGTCGCTGGCCTCGAAGGACGCGCAGCGGGCGCTGGACGACCTGGAACAGACCATATACGGCTCCCCATTCCACTTTCTCCAGAAAACCGACCCTGCGAATGTGGCGGCGTTCATACAGGACGAGCATCCACAGACGATAGCGCTGGTGCTTTCATACCTGCCGCCCACCATGGCCGGCCAGGTGCTCGAAAGCCTGCCGGCCAAGAGGCAGGTCGAGGTGACCAAGCGGGTGGCGATGATGGAGCAGACAAGCCCGGAGACGATACGGGAAGTGGAGCAGGGGCTGCTGGACAGGCTTTCGAACATCATGGGGCAGAACCTGCGCCGCACCGGCGGCACCGCAAGCGTCGCAGAGATACTCAACAACGTCAGCCGCACCACCGAGAAAAGCGTGCTGGAGAGCATCGAGGAGGAGAACCCCGACCTCGCCGAAACGATACGCAAACAGATGTTCACCTTCGCCGACCTGACGCTCGTGAACGACAAGGGCATACAGGCGCTGCTGAAAGAGATAGAGCCGGACGAGCTTGCATTGGCGCTGAAGACCGCAAGCGACGAGCTGAAGAACAAGATATTCGGCAACATGTCCGAGCGCGCGGCGACCAACGTGCGCGAGGAAATGGAATACATGGGGCCGGTGCGCGTTTCGGAAGTGGAGACCGCCCAGCAGCGCATAGTGGACATAGTGAGACGGCTGGAGGAGTCCGGCGAGCTGATTATCGAGGGCCGGGGTTCGGAGGAGATAGTTGAGTAGGATTGTATACGAGGGAGCCGCGTGCAGCCGCTTTGAGATGGTGGATTTCGAAGCGGAGGCCAGGCGGCAGTTGGATGAAGCCCGAGCCGGGGCGCGGAGCATCGTGGCTTCCGCGCGTGCCGAGGCTGAAGGAATAAAGGAGAAGGCGCGGGCCGATGGCTACGCCGCCGGGCTGAAGGAGGGCGGGGAAGTCGGCCTGGAGGAGGGGCGAAGGGAAGGGATGAAGCGCGCCGAAGAGGATTTCGCCGCGCGGTCGAAGGAGCTGTCAGCGGTGCTGGAAGGGTTGCTCTCGGAGTTCGCCCTGCGCCGCGAAAAGATGCTCGAACAGCTTCGCTCCGACGCCCTCGATTTCCTGATTGCCTGTGCCGAGCGCATCGTGAGGCGGGAAGTAGCCATAGACCGCGCCGCCGTCAAACGCGCTCTGCAGGAGGGCATCGAACTGGTGACTTCGGCGCCCGTGAGGGTGGAGGCGCACGCGACGGACATTGAGTTCCTGAGGCGCATCATCCCCGAAGTCATGAGCGAAAAGCCGGTGGAAGGGGTGCTGGTCGCCGCCGGAGACGGACTTGAACCCGGAGACGTAAGGCTTGTGCATCCCGAAGGCATGGTGGATTTGACGCTGAAGGCGCAGTTCGAAGTAATCCGGGCGGCGTTCATGGAAGGCGGCAACGGTGCAGTCTGAAGCCGGCATAAAAAGCATACTGGAGACGCTGCCGCCGGGACGGGTCAGCGGCAGGGTGTCCGCCATAGGCGCGCTCGATGCCGAGGTAAAGGGACTGAAGATGCCCGTCGGCGCCCGCTGCGTCGTGCGGAGCGCAGGCGGCCGGCGCGAGGCGGAAGTGGTGGCGCTGCGCGGGCGCGCTGCGGTGATAACGCTTTACGGGCAGTCCGGAGCATCCCCGACCGCAGGACTGGCGATAGGCGACGAGGTGGAATGGGTTTCGTCGCGGCAGGACGTGCCGGTTGGCTGGGGTATGCTCGGCCGCGTCGTGGATGCGTTCGGGCAGCCGTTGGATGGCAAGGGTCCCGTTGCCGTGCTTGACCGCGCACCACTTTACCGCCGGGCGCCCTCGGCCCTCGCCAGGCAGCGCATAACCCGCAGGTTCGTTACCGGCATAAGGGCGGTGGACGGCATGCTGACGGTGGGCTGCGGGCAGCGGATGGGAATATTCAGCGGCACCGGGACCGGGAAAAGCATCCTGCTGGGGATGATAGCCCGCCATACCACGGCGCCGGTGCGGGTGGTGGCACTGGTGGGGGAAAGAGGACGCGAGGTAAGGGAGTTCATCGAGAGGGACCTGGGGGAGGAAGGGCTGAGCCGCACCGTGGTGGTGGTGTCCACTGGGGAGGAGCCGCCGCTCAGGCGGATACGCGCGGCGTTTACGGCGATGAGCATAGCCGAGTATTTCCGGGACAACGGGCTGGACGTGGTGTTCCTGATGGACAGCCTTACGCGCATAGCGCTCGCCCAGCGGGAGATAGGACTGGCGTCCGGGGAGCCGCCGACGACACGCGGCTATACTCCTTCGGTGTTCAACCTGCTGCCCCGGCTGCTCGAACGCGCCGGCTCCGCCGAACACGGGACGATAACAGCGTTTTTCGCGGTGCTTGTGGAGCAGGACGACATGTCGGAGCCGGTGAGTGACGCCGCCCGCAGCATTCTCGACGGACACGTGGTGCTCTCCAGGCGGCTTGCAAACCGCGGCGTCTACCCGGCGGTGGACGTGATGGAATCGATAAGCAGGTCAATGCCGGATGTGGCCGCGCCGGAGCACCTGAAAGCCGCCGCCCTGTTCAAGCGGCTGTGGGGGGCGTACAGCGAGATAGAAGACCTGGTGAACATCGGGGCGTACGTCAGGGGGGCGCGTGCGGAGGCGGATACGGCGGTGGAGATGATGCCGCGCATGATAAGGTTCATCGAGCAGAAAGTTGAAGAGGGGGCGGGGTTCGAGGAAACGCTGAAGGGTCTGTACGGACTGCGCGATGCAGCCGCTGGGGGCGGACCGTCGGCTGACGGCAAGGAGGTCCGGCGCACATGAAACAATTTCGCTTCAGTCTCGAAAGGATGCTTTCCTATCGGAGGGCGCAGGCGGAGGCCGCTGAGCGCGAGTTTGCGGCGGTACTGTCGCAGGTGCAGAAGATAGCATTCGAGATAAGGTCGCTGGAAGACGAGCGCGAGGTGCGCGCCATGGAACTGCTCGAACAGCGCCTTACCGCCGACACACGCCGCGACGTCCTGACGGGGCATTCCTATCTTCAAGTGATGTGGATGCGCATGGTGCGTCTGCGCAAGGAACTGGAAGGCTGGCAGGGCAAACTGGATGATGCGCGCATGCGTCTCGAAGAGGCGCGCAAGGAACTGAAGGCGCTCGAAACGCTCCGGGAAAGCAAGCTGAAGGAATACGAGACCGAGAAGCGCCGCGAGGAGACTCGCGAAGCCGACGACGCAGCGCGGAACGCTTTCCTGAAACGCGTCAGGAAGGAAGGCGGTGCGGATGCGGACGATTGAGCGCATAGCGCATGTGGCCGTAAACCTGAGCGCCGCGACGTTCTGGTCGGTTACGGTCACCATGCTCGTGCTTCTGCTGACCGGGCGGCTGCCTTTGGAGCGCTGGGCGAGTGCCGGAAAAGTGCTGCGCGGCGAAGCCGAAGCCGTAAAACCGGCGACGCTGAGGACGCTCGAAGAAGCAAAGGAGCGCGACGACGCACGCTCCCGCGACCCCGCCTTCCGCCTGCTCGTGCAGCAGGTGTCGGAAATCGAGGAGCTGCGCAGGAGAACATTGAGCGAAGCCGCAAACGAGAAAGCGCGCCTGACCGAGTGGCAGCGGACGCTCGAAGCCATGAAAAGCAGCATGGAGCAGGACGTTGCGCGCTGGGAGCAGGAACGGGCGCGGCTGGAAAAGGCGGTAGCCGCGGCTGGAGAAAGAGCGCGTACGGAGGCGGATACGAGGCTTTTCAATATATACAACCAGATGGATGCTTCGCAGATAGCCCAGGAACTTACCGTCAGGCACAGGGCGGGCGAAGCGCAGGAAGCCGCAAGAATACTTGCCGGGCTTCCTGAACGCAAGACGGCGGAAGTACTGCAGGAAGTTGCCGACCCCATGCT
>OMKS01002742.1_pt1 | contig 14481 bp, 14 predicted proteins | sample 1674721 | NCBI WGS metagenome assembly OMKS01 (sample SAMN06264996, study PRJEB25208) | sediment metagenome | isolation source: hot spring sediment | place: USA: California | collected 2014-09-02
TTTCAAGCAGAAGACGGCATACGAGATCTAGTACGGTCTCGTGGGCTCGGAGATGTGTATAAGAGACAGGTGTATGTAGAGCCTCCAACTAGCTGTATTTTTCGCTTATTCATAATAAATAAAACCAGCCTTAAATATATAAATCTTGTGGAAATTGCTATCTTCTGAAGCGTGCCTGCCTTTTCGAAAAAAAGCACAATCTTTTTAAACAATTGCAAAATCCTTGGAATAGTGATAATTATGGCGAAAGAGCTGTGCACATCGTGCAAAACAGACATCTCAAACCTCTCTGGAACAGTGCATTTCAAGTGCCCTGAATGTAGCGAAGCGGTAATTAGGTGCGTAAACTGCAGAAGAAGGGGGGTTGCTTATACATGCCCAAGCTGTGGTTTCACTGGGCCTTGATTTTCTCAATTAGGTGATAACTATGGGAACTATGATAATACATATAAGAATCATGCCTGAGTCAATAGAAGCAGATGTGGATAAGTTAAGCCAGGCAGTAAAGGAAAAGATTACCTCAGAAGCCCCGGTGGATGATGTCAAGCTGAGCATAACTGATGTTGCTTTCGGGCTTAAGGCGGTTAATGCCTATTTTGTTATTGATGAGGGATTTAATGATTTTGATGTCCTTGAAGAAAAGATCCGTGAGATAGAAGGTGTGTCCTCAACAGAAATCGTTGACATGAGAAGGGCTCTTGGCTGATGGGATTTTTCTTTTTATTGTTGTTGCTGCTTTATAATCTTCTCAATCTCTTTCAGGCCTGCTTTTGTTTTTACCCCTGTTCCGGAAAAGTGTGTTCTTGATGCACAGAAGCCTTTTTCTCTTAGCTTATCTATCACTTTTATAATCCTTGGCGGGCTTGTCCGTAGCTTTTTTGCTATTTCATGAAGCTCGTAGAACCCAAAAGCCTTGGTTTCTGTTTCATCAGCCAGGGTTTTCAGAAGCTTGCCTGGATCTTTTTCAGGCTCAGCAATAGCGAGCATTTCCTTAATCAAGGCATCATCATTCAGCTCTCCCGCCCAGAGAGGTCCAAAACAGGCCTTTTCAGGGTTATTCCGGGCCTCAAAATCAAGACCATCAACCCTTAAGTGCTTAAACTCCCTGAAAACCCTGTTGCACTGCTCTTTTCCTTTTCTAACATGAAAGAAAACCCTGAAATAATGCTCAGAGCAGTAGGATAGCGCAGGAAATAGGGCCTTGTCATACTGCATTCCAGCCATTTGCACCTTTCTTATAAGTATTCTCAGCCCAATCTCTTTCATAAGAAAATTCCTGATAGGAACCGCCCAATACTTTCTTCTGCAGGCTTGCGGGTAGGTGCCACATAAAGCGGCAGTGTCAGTTGCAGTAACAGCAATAATGCCTTTGTTTCTTATTGATTTAACAGCAGAATCCAAAAAAGGGTTTGGCGAGCCAAAGGGGTCAATATCAATATAATCAAAAGGCCTTTGCTTCAGAATAAATTCATTTGCATCCTCTTTAAAAACAGGAAAGGCAAGGTTGTTCTTCTTAAGGCCTTTCTTAATTGCTTTAAAGCAGTCTTCATTCATATCATTAAACAAAATTTCTTTGCTTACATCAGGGCATTCCAAGGCAATCCTTATTCCTCTTGCACCCGAGGCAGCTAAAGGAAGTGCAATTCTCACAGGCTTTGCTCTAGGTTTGGCTTTATCACTGAAGTAGCTCTTAATAAGCAGCACAGCCATACTTCTGTTAAGCTCCATTCTGGGGTTATAAAATACATTCAGCTTTTTTGAGATCTTATCTTCCAGCGAAGCATAAAATTCCGCTTTCCCTTCCTTGACCAGAGAGTTTTTCATTTTAAGATTGTTTTTGGTTTATTTGATGTTCTTTTAGCTGATTGCCTGCAATTCTATAAAAAGCTTTTTAAAGTGAATGCGTCCTTAATGCTTTATGTTTGATATTGTGATTGGAAGAAGCAAGAAAAACCTTGAGAAATTTGGCTCTGAAGGGACAGTCTTTCTTGGAAAGCAGTATGTCAGCATGGGTCAGTATGTCTCACTTTCGAATAGGGTTTTTGTGGATGTCTCCACAAGCCACAGCATCTTTATCTGTGGAAAAAGAGGCTCAGGCAAGTCTTACACTATGGGGGTTATTGCAGAAGGAATTGCTGACCTTCCTGAAGAGATTAAAACAAACCTTAGCGCAGTGATTCTTGACACAATGGGAATTTACTGGACAATGAAATTCCCAAACAGGGATGATGCAGACCTTCTTGAAAAGTGGGGACTGAAGCACAAGAGCCTAGATGTTAAGATTTTTACTCCAAGCGGCTATTTTGACCTTTTTAAGGAAAGGGGAATTCCTACAGACTACCCCTTCTCAATAAAGCCAAGCGAGCTAAGTGCTTCTGACTGGCTTAATGTATTTGTGCTCGAAAAGAATTCAGAATCCGGGGCTTTAATTGAAAAGATAATAAACCGGCTCTCTAAGCGCAGTGAGGATTATGGCTTTGATGAAATACTCTCAGAAATTGACCAGGAAGACTTTTCAAGAGAGATAAAGCTGATTGTAAGAAATCGGTTTGGCAACGCACAAAATTGGGGACTTTTTTCAAAGTCAGGAACAGACTTAGGCCAGATTATCGCGCCTGGGCAGATTAGCATAATCGATGTGAGCTGCTATGCAACAATCCCGGGTGCAGAGAATCTGAAGTCGCTTGCTATTGGATTGGTTGCACAGAAAGCTTTTGAAGAAAGAATGAAGAGCAGGCGCTCAGAGGAATTCAGGGAGGTTAATTCTGCTGTAAACCTGTTCAGCTCAGAGACATCAACTTCAATGGACAATCCAATGGTGTGGTTTATTATTGACGAAGCCCATGAGTTCCTTCCAAAGGCAGGCACTACTGGAGCTTCAGATGCTCTGATTACTATTCTTAGGGAAGGCAGGCAGCCCGGGGTTTCTCTGATTCTCGCGACCCAGCAGCCCGGGAAGATACATTCAGATGTTATTACGCAGAGCGATATTGTCATCTCACATAGGCTTACAGCAAAAATAGATGTTGACTCCCTTGGAATGATTATGCAGAGCTATATGAGAGAAAGCCTTAACCAGGCAATAGACTCTTTGCCCCGGGAAACCGGAGCAGCCCTAATATTTGATGACGATAATGAGAGGCTTTTTCCAATAAGGGTTAGGCCAAGGTTTACCTGGCATGGTGGATCTGCCCCATCTGCAATCAGGGTAAGAAGAGAGCTTTTTAAGGACATCAGAAGAGATTACCTTAAGTGGGAGCATGAAAGAAGCCAGTGATGGCCATTAATTTCTCTTAACATTGAGAACAAGGTTATTTTGTGCTTTTTTTAGTTGCTGGCTAGTGAGCATGCCCCCCAAAGTAAGCAATTAATGCCATCAGGGCAAGGCCGAAGATTATTGATAAGATATGAATTATGGTTTCTTTCAGCCCGCATCTCTGGTGAAGTTCAGGAACAAGGTTTGCAGCTGCAATGTAAATAAAAGTCCCGGCAGAGAAAGGAAGCAGGAAAAAGCTGAATCCCTGTATTCGTGAATGAAGCAAAAAGGAGATGAGAACGCCAAGTATAGCAGTAGTGGCTGAAAGAAAATTAAAAAGTAGTGCCTTCTTTTTTGAAAGCCCTGCATAGAGCAATATCCCAAAGTCAGCAATCTCCTGGGGCACTTCATGAAAGATTACCGAGATAGTTGCTGCAATTCCAATAGGAATGCTCACAATATAGCTCCCTGCAATAACAAGGCCGTCAACAAAGTTATGGACACCATCTCCGATTAGGTTTATCGGGGCAAGCCTGTATGCATGCCCATGCCCTGTTCTGCACTCTTTTGAATTCTTTTTGTGGCTGTGATGATAATGTATAAACTTTTCAAGCAGGAAAAAAGCAAGAAACCCGGAGAAGACTCCAATTGCAACCCTGAACCCATGCTGAGCTCCATTTTGGTGCCCGTCTTGGATAAGTTCGCTTTTATGCCCATGTTCATTAATGTGCTCGTGTTCATGCTCATGAGGAGCATTTTCGTATGCTTCTGGCAGGAAATGAAAAAAAACAGTGCCAAGCAGTGTGCCAACCGAAAGGCTTAGCAGAACCAGCAGAACATTGTCAGGAACCTTTTTTTTAAGCATGAAGGGAATAAATGCAATAACAGCAATAAGAGAAACTGCAATAACACTAACCATAGCATAGACAAAAGCAGGTGCCATTGGTTTTTAGGGGTTTTAAATCCTTTTAAATTCTTTTTGTTTGCAGAAAACCGAATCCTTTTTAAAATAGACTTAAATAAAGGTAGTATGAAGCATGCAATCATAACTTTTTGCGACAGCAAGTATGGGGACTTTCTTGTAAAACACTGGCTGGGCTCGCTAAAGGCAAATGTAAATCTTGCTAATATTGATGTAGTTGTGCTTGATTACGGGCTTTCCGGTGATCAGGTGAGGCAACTTAGAAATAATGGGGTAATCTTAATTAAGTGCAAGAGAGACGGCTTTCCTGGCGCTACAAAGTTTAGGGACATAGAAAGATTTCTTTCGGAAAACAATTACGATCAGGTGTTGAACTGTGATGCGGGGGATATTATCTTTCAAACTGACATTAGCAATATCTTTGAGCAGGACAAGAACACCTTTAGGGGCGTATGTGAACCTGTAAGAACCCCTTTTGAAAAGTTTTTTGTACCTGGGTTTTTTGATAAGGAGACTGCCCAAAAGATTAAAAAGACCTTAAAAGGCAAAAAGATTGTAAACGGTGGCTTCATTATGGCTTCTTCATCATTGTTCAAGAAGTTGTGCAAGGAAGGTCTTGAAATGATTAAAGAGAATAAGTTTGGGCCGGACCAGCTAGTTGTTTCTTATATATTTCACAGGGACGGGTTTGTTGACATTGGGATTGATTATAATTTTGTAGTTCTTTCCTCGCCTGAAGAATTCTATGTAAAGAAAGGCGAATTATTTTTTAAGAATGGAAAGAAAATACCAGTTGTTCATAATGCCGGCAGGTTTGGCATCTTAAGGCCAATCTTAAGGTTTGGCTTTGGAAAAGATAGAAACCGTGTTAATAAGGCTAGGCTTACAATTCTAAGAGACCTTGTAAGAGCTTCTTCTGTTATAGACAAATAAGAACAAGCTTAAATCACCTTTTAGCCTGAAAACTCAGTTAAATTTAAAAACAGTGGCTTGTTTTATCAGAATTATGCAACCCAAATTAAGCTTTGACAGGTCTTCAGGATGGCTAAGAGTAAAAGAAAGCAAAAAAAAGAAAATATTTGATTTCTCTTCAGAATACCTTAATTTCCTTAACGCCTGCAAAACAGAAAGAGAGTCTGTTGATTTCATTAAAAAAGAGGCAGAAAAAAAAGGCTTCAGGAATATTAACGGCTCAAGAAAGCTTAAGTCTGGAGATAAGGTTTTCTACGAAAGCAATTCCAAGAACATATTTCTTGCTGTGGTTGGGCAGCCTAAGATTAATGTAGTGGTATCCCACCTGGATTCGCCAAGGCTTGACCTCAAGCCTCTCCCTCTTATTGAAGAGTCAGGCATTGCTTTCCTAAAAACGCATTATTATGGAGGCATTAAGAAGTACCAATGGCTTAACATCCCGCTTGAAATGCGAGGAGTTGTCATGTCCAAAGGAAAAAAAATTAATGTCTCTATCGGCGAAAAGGATGACCTTTATTTTACTATTACAGACCTTCTGCCCCACCTGTCGCAGAAGCAGATGGAGAAAAAGGCTTCAGAGTTTGTAGAAGGTGAAGACCTTAACATGATCTTTGGGAATATGCCTTCGGACTCTAAGAAAAAGGTTAAGGAGAGCATGCTCTCCCTACTAAATAAGAAATACGGCATGATTGAGGAAGACTTTGTTTCAGCTGAGCTTGAGCTGGTTCCTGCGTTTAAGGCAAAGGACCTGGGGCTTGACAGAAGCATGATGGGAGGCTACGCCCATGATGACAGGTCTTGTAGCTATGCCTTGCTTAGGGCAGTTTTGGACTCATCAAAGCCAAAGCCAACATCAATCGCGCTTTTTGTAGATAAGGAGGAGATTGGCTCTGAAGGGAACACCAGTGCTGGCTCAATGCATTTTGTTAACTTCCTTGAAATGCTAAAGGAAAAATGCAGCTGGAAAGAAAGGATAAATGAGATTCTTATATCAGGTGAGTCTATATCAGCAGATGTTACCTCTGCTTTTGACCCTTTTAAAAAGGATGTTTTTGATGTGAACAACTCAAACGAGCTCTCAAAAGGGGTTTCAATCGAGAAATACAACGGCTCAGGAGGAAAATATTACGGAAATGATGCCAGCGCTGAGTTCTTTTACAGGATAAGAAGCCTTGCAAACAAGAATAAGGTAATCTGGCAGACTGGCGAAATAGGGAAGGTAGACATTGGCGGCGGTGGCACAGTGGCAGTGTTCCTTGCTAAGCTTGGGATAAATGTTATTGATGCAGGTATTCCTGTGCTTGGAATGCATTCGCCTTTTGAGGTTATTAGCAAGCTTGACTTGTATGAAACTTACAGGCTTTACAGGGTGTTTTTAAATGAGCAGTGAAAAGGCTGAATCTGGATCAGAGTATGGCTATAGGGAAGGCTCTTCACAGCCTTCAGCAAATTATTATGAAGAAGAGAATAAGCTTCTTAAAGCAACAGTAAGCCACCTAAGGAATGAGCTGATGAGGCTTAGGCAGCCTCCGCTTATGCTTAGCGAGGTTATCAGTGTTTTTGATGACAAGGCTGTTATTGTAATCTCAAATGGAAACAGGTTTATGGTGAATGTGGCAAGCAATCTCCAGGGAAAGGTTAAGGTTGGGAGTTTTGTGCTTGTTGAGCAGAAGAACCTGAATATTGTTGACATAGTTAAGTCAAGCATAGGGGAGATGAATGCTGAGAAATTTGTAATCATTGAAAAGCCAGAGGCAGACTGGTCCCAGATTGGTGGCCTTCACGACCAGATTCAGGAGCTTAAAGAGGTAATTGAGCTTCCTCTAATGAAGCCAGAGTTATTTAAGAAAATCGGGATAATTCCCCCAAAAGGGATTCTGCTTTACGGCTCTCCTGGGACAGGAAAGACTTTGCTTGCAAAAGCAGTTGCAGCTTCTACGAACTCAACCTTTATTGAGCTTGTCGGCTCAGAGCTTGTACAGAAATTTATAGGAGAAGGGGCAAAGCTTGTCAGGGAAATGTTTAAGCTGGCAAAAGAAAAGGCGCCAACAATAATATTCATAGATGAAATCGACAGCATAGCAGCAAAGAGAATAGAGCTTGGAACAAGTGGAGAAAGGGAAGTGCAAAGGACATTCATGCAGCTTCTTGCTGAAATTGACGGGTTTAAGAACCTTGATAATGTAAAAGTAATCGGCTGCACTAACAGAAGGGATATTGTAGACCCGGCAATACTAAGGCCTGGCAGGCTTGACAGGCAGATTTACATTCCGCTTCCTGATGACCAGGGCAGGGAGCAGATCTTCAGGATTCATACAGGCATGATGAGGCTGTCAAAGACAGTCAAGCTGGACATAATCTCTAAGAAGTGCGATGGCTTTTCCGGGGCAGAAATAAGGGCTGTCTGCACAGAAGCCGGCTATTTTGCAATAAGGGCAGGCAAGTCTTCAGTGACTATGAAAGACTTTGAGAAGGCAATAGAGAAAGTAAAGCAGTCTGATGAGATAGAATCCAGGGATTACCAGGCTATGTTTGGCTAATCCCCCTGTTTCTTAATAAAGTTAAGTAATAAAAGAAAAGTAATTAATTAAAGAAGTTCCCTCAGTAGTTACTTCCGCTCATCACCTTTCAGAGGGTGTTCACCTCATCATAGGGAAATTAGGTAATAGCCTCTCTTGTTTAAATAACTTTTGCAAATCTCAGGAAAGCCAATTAAAAGAAGAAAAGTTATAAACCCCCTGCCAAATCTTTTCGGTTATGTATGCCAAGGTTCCAAAGCAAAGCAAGGAGCTGGTAAAAAAACTTAGGATAGACAAAAGTAAAAGGTTTTTTTCTGATGATGTTTTTACTTATGCCCCATTGCTCGAAAAGCCAAGCCCTGAAATTAAGATTGAATTAGCTTCTTCCGAAGAGATTAATCGCATCCTAGAAACCAAAAAAAAGAGCTCAAGCCTGAAAGAATCCCTTAAAGAAGCCTTTTCTGATGAGGAGATTGAGCAGGTAAAAACATCTTATGATATTGTAGGTGATATTGCAATCCTCGAGATTGACCCCATGTTTTTTAATAAGAAAAAGCTAATAGCAGAGTCACTTATGAGCTCAAATAAGAGAATAAGGACAGTGCTGATGAAAAAAGGCAGGCATGAGGGAGATTTCCGCCTTCAGAAGCATGACCATGTGCTTGGGCTTGACAAAAGAGAGACTACCCATAAGGAAAACAACTCTTTGATTACCTTAAATGTTGACTCTGCTTATTTCTCAGTAAGGCTGGCAAGTGAAAGAAAGAGAATCTTTCAGCAGGTAAAAAAAGGCGAGAGGGTTATGGTTTTCTTCTCAGGCGCAGGCCCTTACCCTGTTGAAATCTCAAAGAATACAGAAGCAGAATGCGTATATGGGGTCGAGTTGAACCCTAAGGCGCACATGTACTCGCTTCATAATAGGTTTCAGAATAAGTGCTGGAATTATCTTCCTATTCTTGGGGACGTAAAAAATGTTTCACAAAACATTGGCGCTTATCTTGTTGGGCTTAAAAGCTCAATTAACCCAGAACAGCTTAAGCCAAGGCTGGACAAGGATTACTCTGTTCATGAGCTCTTCCTTTTTGATGATGACCTTCAGCCTGAGGCAAGGCGGCTTGACCAGAAGATAAACAAGAGAATTCACAATATAACGAAGCTTAAGAAAACAATAGGACAGCTTAAAGCCATGGGAAAGAATGTTTTTGTGCATATGCCTATGGGAGAGCATTCACTGAAAAACCTCAAAGACACGCTTCTCTACCTTGGCAAGCTCTCAAAGGAGATGCAGTTTCAGACAATAGCTCACCTTACCTGCTCTTTAAGTGAAGCAAGACAGATACTTAAAAGGATGGATAGGCTTAATTCTTATATGTTCTACGAGAACCTGGATTCAGGATCTCCTTTCAATTCATGCAAGGGCTTTATTGGGCTTAAGCCGTATATTCAAAATGTTTGTGTTGATGTAGCTCGCCTTGGCTTATGCTTGGGCAGCAAGGAAAAGGTCTTGAATGAGATTAAAGAGTTTAAGAAGCATTTCAACCTTTACTTTCATATAAGCAATACAGAAGGAAGCTCAGAGGGAAGAATGATTGATGAAGACTGGCTCGACATCAAGGAAATATTTAAAGAAGTTTCCTTTGGCATATGCGAGGTTTTTAGCAAAGATGAGGCCAACCCTGTTGAAATGCTATCTTCTTTTGATAAGCTCTCTCAATTCCCAAAGAATTTCGACAGGATCGTTATGCCTTTGCCTATGGGTGCAGAAGATTTTCTTGAAAGCGCGCTTGCCTTATCATCCAAAGGTACAATAATCCACCTATATGATTTTATAGACGAGGAAAACTTCAGCATTGCTTATGATAAGATAGGTATTGCCTGCAAAAAACTAGGCAGAAAGCATAAAATCCTTGGCTTTGTTAAGTGCGGCCATCATTCTCCCGGCAAGTTTAGGGTATGTACTGATTTTTTGGTTCAGTAATCAGCTTATCGTTTTTATATTCGAGAACAGGCTTAAAATTTTTTAACAGGGCTCTTATTTTTTTTTAATACTAACGAGATTTGTTTGTTCTATTCAAAAAAACCTGTACAGAAAAAGAAAAGTTTATATACTATCACTTCCAAAAATAATTTAAGCATAATTGCTAAAGGTGTAAAAATGCCAGCAAAGAAAAAAACAGTAAAGAAAAAAACAACTGCAAAGAAGAAGCCAGCAGCTAAGAAGACAACAAAGAAAGCTGCTCCTAAGAAAAAGGCAACAAAGAAGAAAGCAGTTAAGAAAAAGAAGTAATTAAACCGTTTTGATTTTTTTTATTTTTCTTTCTTCTTATTTATTTCATGCCAGGATATTTGTTGTGTGTGTTTTAGTTTAATTCTCTAATGATATCCATTTGGTACACAGGAGCATTTCGTTATATGCCTACAATTGCAAGTGCTGCAAAGACCGCCATTAAGAAGAATCCAAGACTTTTCAGCCTCTTTTCTCTTATGATAATGAATGAGATGAATATGCCTGGCATAGCAAGCCCGATTGTGCCAAGCCCTAAAAGAGATGCAACCAGAAACATCACTATTACCAGAGAGAGCTTTGCAGTTCTTTTCAAAACCCAATTTTTTGCCTCTATAATCTCGCTGTGGCTTCTGAATAACACAAGGTTAAGGGAATTTGTGAAGAAGGCAAAGAACAGGGAAAAAAAGAATACAAAGGTAAATATGTTATAAGAAGCGCTAATCATCCATGCAATAAAAACCCCAAGCACAGCTAAAACCGGAGTAACCAGAATAATCTTGTCGTTTCTTTTAATGCTTCTCATGCCATTAGCAAGCCCAGCCCCTGCAATAGGTATTACAAGCCAGGCAAAGGAGAAGTAATTGGCTAGCTGCCCAAAAACAGAAAAGAAGATATGAAAGACTGAGAGAGTAAATAAGAAAAGAAATGCAAAATGCCGCCTAAAATAGTCTTTGGGTATCTTCTCGTTAATAATCAGGGCAGAGTGAAGTGTAATCCCACTGCAAAGCATAATCCCCAGCAGTGCTGGGAAGTCTATAGTAAAGTCAGAAAGGAATGCTAATGGAAGGGAAAATGCAAGAATCAGCCAGGATATGCCAGTTAAGCCCTGTATAATCTTCTTTTTTGGAATGTTTATCCTGCCTGACAGCTCTTTTCCAACTATAAGCAGCATAATAGAGCAGGCTGTTATTGCAAACCCGAAAATAAAGTTCATTTTATCCACCTTTTAAGCCCAGGCTGGGCCTGTTCACTACTCTTTTTTAAAAGCTCATTTATCTTCTTTTCTATTCTCTCCCTTGTGAACTCAAATTCAGTGCATAAAAACTCAACAACTCCTTTGCCGTCAATCTTTGAAAACCTAATCTCATCAATAGGTCTGCACTCCATCTCCTTGATAACCATAAAAACCTCCTTCCAGGAAAAATCAAAGTGAGAATCCCAAGAAGCTTTCTCAAAAAGAGCCTCAAAATCGTTTCCATGCTTTTTAACCAGCTTGAGCGCTTTTTTAGGGCCAATGCCCGGAATGCCTTTCTGGTTAAAGTCAGTTCCAGACAGCATTGCAAGCGCTATTAGCTGGTCTTGTGAGATTTCGAGCCGGGCAAGGGTTTCTTCCAGTTCAATTAACTCGGGCCTGACTCTCATATAAACAGGCTTCTCCGGAACCTTTTTCTTTCCGCTGAAGCTTAGGTTTCTTACAAGCCTGTCTGCCCCAAACAGCAGACAGTCATAATCTTCACTTGCAGCAGCATAAGCTTTTTTTGTCTTAACTAAGAATGCAGCCTGTGCTTCTCCCTCACTCGGCGCCTCAATATAAGGTACTCCCATTAGCTCAAGAAGCCTTTTGCTTTGCTTAATCATCTCAGCATCAAGCCTTGCTGTGCGCTTTGAGAATTTTAGGTAATCTTCCTCTCTTTCCATTTCCCTTGCTTCCATAAGTTTCTTCTCTGCTTCCTCCTTTGCCTTGCTTCTCTTTTCTTTTTCACTTCGCTTCAGGTCTGGAGACTTGCCGTCAAAGACATAAACAGGCTTTATTCCCTGCTCAAGAAAGTTGGCAGTCCTGAAAAAAAGCCCAGACAGGTGGCTTGTTACTCTTCCTTTTGAGTCCATTAACGGGCTTCCGTCATACTGCCTTATAATAGTAAGAAACTGATAGAGAAAATTAAAGGCATCAATTGCAATAACCTTTCCTGAGAGCTCAGAAGATTCAATCTCCCTTGAGCTTGCAAGCTCTTTTAGTTTCGTTCCCATATTTTATCATGCGTATTTTTAGATTTCATTTTTTTAAGCGGTATTTGAGTTTAGCCAAAAAAACTGCTTTAGGTTGCCTCTGGTTTAGATAATCTTAACCAAAACCGACTTAAACTTTGAGCTCAGGCTCTCAACACATTTCTTGGTAAGCCTGCCTGAGGTTATAAAAATAAGCGGGAGGTGCTTGTTCATGGCATCAATATACGCATCGCTGATATCCTGTTCATTAATCCTGCTTTTGTTTTTGCAAAAAACATAGTACTTTGCCTTTCCAAACGGAGTCTGGAATGAAGCAATGCAGTTAAACTCCTTGTCTTTTTTAACTATATTAAATGAAAGAACTGAGACATCATTCCGGCCGAAATAGTTAAAAACCTTCTCAGTGAATGAATTCTTGTCCAGCTCAGGCATTATGGCTTTGTTTTCTGTTATGTCTTTATCGCTATCTTTGTTTTCCCTATCAGAATCAGCCTTGTTATGTTCTGGCTCAGGCGGCTTAGGGATTGCCTCCTGGTTCTTTTCATTTTGTTCCCTTTCAGGCTTTTCTTCCTGTTTATGCTTGCCTAATTCTTCCTGTTTGTCTTTGCTAAGCTCTTTTTGCGGTAATTCTTCTGCCTGATCTCTTTTTATTCTGGTTATGTCTGTAAGCTTTGCATCCCTTTCTATTGTGCCTTTTTTCTGCTTCTCGAGCAGAATCTCCTTAACCTGCTCATTTGACACAGAATAAAGCTTCCAGAACTTTTCAGAGGAGCCATCTTTTGATATTGCTTCTATAGCCACAGCAAAATCCTTTACCCTGCTTAAGGCAACCCTTTCAGCCGGCTCTAAGTCAGAATCCCTTACAACCTTCTTAGACTTAAGCATCTCATAGACTTCCTTCTCTTTTGAGCCAAGATGCTTTGCAAACTGCTCAAGAAGATGCTTTCTTTCGGGAATATAATACACCGGGCTTGAGCCTACTTTCAGGCTGGAAACCTCGGCAATCTTCTTAGCTACTAGCTCAGATAAGACAGCACCTGCAATAAGTGAGCTCAGGTTAAGCGAGCGAGCAATATCCATGGTAAGAAGCGCTCCTTTTTCTCTAAGCATTTGGGCTGCCTTGTCCGAAACTGACTTTAAATCCTCTGCCATTTTACCTCATAGAAGCTTGTTCCTCCCTCACTGTCAACAAAAGCAAGGAGAAGCCTTTTCTTTGTTGTGTTTGCAACCCTGGATTTTGAAGCAAGCTCGGTTGCTGAAACCCTTTTGCTGTCTGAAACGCAAAACACAGCCCAGTCAGAGTGGTCTTTGCCCGGGTTCTTTCCTTTTGAATATGCCAGAAAGTCAGCGCCAAACTTAAAGCCACTTTTTACTATATAGCCTTTATCTCTTAATGCAGAAAAAACGCAGCTCTTAACCCTGAAGCCAGGGACTCTTGCACCTGCTTTCCTTAAAAAGCCAGAAAAAGGAAGCACTTTGCCTGCTTTATCTATAAGCTTAACCCTTCCTTTTTTAACAAGGTAAGCTGCTTCCACCAGGCTGACAACAACAATGCCGTTTTCTTGATAACCAAAGCTCTCCTTTAAGTTAAGCTCTGATGACTCCGAAGAATTCTCAAGAAAAACACAGTCTCCCCTTAGAATACCTTTTATCCCTGCCATCACTAAATAAATGTGTCTCTTATTTAAATATTTTGTTTTAATTGGCTGGTTTTTTTATTATCCCAAGGAGATTGTACGAAAGCCTGTTTGCGGCTTTAATTAGCTCTGTCTCATTAACTCCTTCAACAATCACACAGAGGCCTTCTTTATAAACAGCAGTGGTGTCTCCGAGAACCAGCTTAACTACAGAAACCTCGTCACTAGCATTAAAGCAGTCTGCAGGAACCAGGCCAGGCTGCTCCCTGCCTTCAGGGAAGAAAGTCGTAGTCATCATGGTAGGGATGTTTAGCATTCCTGTTGCAAAATCTGTCCGAGGGCTGGTAATCTTGGCGATTTCAACCTGTGCTTTTACTGTTTCTGCAGAGTAAAAGGGATGGTTTGTTATATATATCTTTTCAGCGCCAAGTATCAGGTTATTAATGCCAGCCTCAACAGGGATTTGTTCCACGCTTTTTGGGCCGTACCAAAAATCAATCTCATAAAGTCTATCCTCCAGCGAAAGCCTTGTTCGCCAGCCATAAGCGCTTTTTTCAAAATTGTACCCGTGGTAAGTGTAAGCTGTTTCATCGGGTTGTTCAGGAACTTCAACCGGGAAGTCATACTCAGGCGAGTAAATCCTGAAAGGCAGGTATGCTGCCACAAGAATAGCTATGATAAGAACCGAGATAATTATTCCATGAATTATATTTTCTTTCTTCTTCTTTTCTTTGTCTGCAGGCGCCTGTTTTTTCTCCTGTATGTCTTTTTTTTCTTTTGTGATGCTCTCTTTCTTGCCTTTATCATCCCGGGAAGGAATCTCTTTTTTAATCTCCGCTTTCTCTGGGCTTTTTGTTTTTCCCTTATTCTTTGTTTTTTTCTTTGGCATCTTTTAATTCCTCATTATAATAGGGGTTATTCTATATTCCCAAGCATCTTGT
>OMKS01002743.1_pt1 | contig 14468 bp, 16 predicted proteins | sample 1674721 | NCBI WGS metagenome assembly OMKS01 (sample SAMN06264996, study PRJEB25208) | sediment metagenome | isolation source: hot spring sediment | place: USA: California | collected 2014-09-02
GCGTCAGATGTGTATAAGAGACAGGGGATGACCTCCGAAACCTCGCCCTTCTGGAGCGCGAAGATGGCCTCCTCCAGCGCCGGGTCCCCGCCCTGGCGCGGGTCGCCGAACCCGCGCGGCAGGAAGCCGCTCTCCTGGCCGCCGGGCAGGAGCTGGTCGAGAGAACGTTCCTCGGCCAGGCGCTTGAAATCGCCGCCCTGCCTCAGCTCGGCCAGGGTCTGGACCGCGACCAGGCTGTCGGGCAGGACAATCCGCATTATCTTCACCTCCTCGGCGAAGGTTTCGCGGTGAGTGTTGAAGTAGTCGAGCATCTCACTCTGGCTGACCGAGACCGACTCGGTCAGCTTGCGCAGGAGCTCGTTCACCAGATAGTCCCGCTTCAGCCGCTCCAGGTACACCTGCGTCTTCGGCTCGTCCTCCAGCCCCCGCCGCACCGCCTCCTGGTACATCAGCGAGTTCGACACCCACTTGTCCAGGATCCGGGGCAGGTTCTCGCGCGTCACCGCGAACCCTTCCGGCGCGAGCGCCTGCAGGTCCTGCTTCGTCAGTTCGTCACCACCGACCACCGCCACGACCGCGCCCTTCGGCTTCTCCTCCGGGCACCCGGCGAGAAACACCGTCAGTCCGACCAGCACGCACACAACCGCTCTTGTCACTCTGGACTCCTTTGTCATCATTGCCAGCTTCCATCGGGGTTCTGGCCGATGTCGCGCAGAACCCGCTCGTCAATCGTAATCTTCGCCTCGCTGCGCAGGCGCTCGACCAGTTCGCGCCAGGCCGTGTCCCGCCGCTCGTTCAACAGCCCGGCCTCGACCTGCGTCGCCGCGGTCGCAAAGTCCGCGCCCGGGAACTCGTCCCGGTTCGCTTCGAACCGGTCCCGTATCTCCGCCTCGCTCACCTTGACCGACTCGACCACCGCCCGCTGGTAGAGCGCCTGGTTGAGCAGGCGCCGGCGATAGCGGGCCACCGAATCGCGCACCGAAGGCAGTCGGTCGAGCCCGAGCGCCAGCGCCTCTTCGTACATCAGGTCCTCTTCCAGCTCGCGCTCGACCGCGTAACACCGCATCGCCGAATCCAGCGCGGGCGGGAAGCGGCGCAGGACGTGCATCAGCCGGGCGACCTTGACGTACTTCTCGCCGTCCCGGATTGCGACCGGGACTTCCTTCTCCGCCGGGGTAATCGAATCCGCCGGCTTGATGATGACCGCGATTCCCTCGGGCACGAACTCCAGCCGCCGGCGCACCTGCGACTGGTACTCCCGGGCCAGTAACTGCTGGCGAAACTGCCGGAGCCGCACCAGCAGTTCGCCGCGTATCTGCTCCAGCGGCGGGAGCGGCGGGTCGGCCTCGCGCCTGCCCTCCAGCTTCACGAACTGCCACCGGTCCCGGACCGGCACCGCCGGCGTGTGCTCCCCCGGCTCCAGTTCTTCGACCAGCACCCGGACCGGCGTCTCGAGCCACACCCCGGGCAGCCAGCCCAGGTCTCCGCCGGACGCCGCGTTGGGCAGGACCGACCGGCGCACCGCCAGCGACTCGAAGGGAACGCCCTGCGCCAGCTCGGCGGTGACCCGCCGGGCAACGCTCTCCTCGGCAACCTCGATGAGCCGCAGGCGCAGTTCGGTGGCAAGCCCCCCGTAAGCGCTGTCCAAACCCTCCGGCGTCACCTCGCGGCCGGCCGCGGTCACGCGACGGTACAACTCCTGGATGAGGAAGGCCTTGAGCCCGAGTTCCTCGTGATGGCTGGTGACTTCTTCAAGGCCCCGGCGCTCCGCCTCCTGCGCGACCAGTTCCTTGATGATGAGCTCCTCCAGATACCGGCGTTTCACCGTCGAGTCATTGCGCATCGGGTCCACCCGGTCCGGCAGGGTCGCCGCCAGTTCGGAAACCGTCAGTGCCCGGCCGTTCACCCGGGCAACCGCCCGCCGGGCCGGGTCGGAGCGACAGACGGCCAGCAGGAGCACCGCCGACAGCAACGCCGGCCAGAAGCGGAAAAGACTCAAAGACACCGCGTTCACGATAGCTGAACTGAGGCGGGAGTCAACACGCCGCCGGGACGGGTTGACCGCCGGGCAGGCGGCGCTAGCATCAGGACGATGACGGCAAGCGACGAAACCGCACCACGGGACCGCACCGCAGAAGACCCGGTCGGCCGCCGGCTGGTCTGCCGGGTGGTCGAAGTCCGCGGGCGCGAAGGCCCGGGCGTCTGCTCGTACGGGCACCGGGTCGGCGACGAATGGCAAGTCGGCGAGACCTGTCCGGCCGGGCTCTGCGCGTGGGCCTTCAACTCGCTCTATCCATTCGCGACGGTACTCCGGTTCGGCGGCCGCCTGCCCTGGGAGCCGGAAGCGGACCGGGCCCGGGTATCCTGCCCGGACCCGGACAATACCGTGGTCTTCGAGCTCCGGCTTACCGACCGACCTCCTCGACTTCCGGTTTTTCGCCCATCTTGAACTTGAAGCTCGACAAGTGGGTATGCTTGGCGTCGAGTGAGGGGGTCCGCGTGTTCTGCGCCAGTATCATATCGTAGATGTCGCCCGGCTCCAGGCCGTCAACCGCGGCGTGACGGAAAGCGTCCTCGTAGGCGGCAAACTCCACCGGCGCGCCCTTACCCCGCCAGCGCAGTGGATAGGCGAACTCCAGCGTCGTGACCCCGGTCTCGTCGTCGAAGTCAATATCCCAGTCCGGCAGCAGTTCATCGGCCGGGGCGACAACCTGGGAGGAATGGCCGCGGCCGACCAGGCAGAAAGCTTCGGTTGTATCGTCCGTATCGAAGCCGATGACCATATTCGCGCCGTCCATCGTCGCCGAGCCGAAGCCGATGCCGAACCAGCCCTTGCCCCGGGTCTCCAATGCGACGTAGAACAATGAATCGTCATAGCCCCACGAGACGGTCATCCCGGTCGCCCGGTCAAAGAACTCGTGCGGATACTCCCGTTCTCCCTCGTCCCGGTCCACGTACCCATCAGTGAAGACGATATCGTCCAAATCCGGGCCGTAGGGCATTACCGGCATGACGCCGGCGACAACGAAAGAGCATAGCACAAGCAGGCTCGCGTATCTCATCAGAACTCCTTTTCTTGGCTTCACAGTATACTGAGACGTTGGAAATGATAGTCCAGTTCGCACACGGGTCAACCACCGACCGACACGCCCGAAGGCCCAAATGCTCGCGCAAGCATACCGCGGGCGGTCCCCGCCTGTTCCCCGGTACGGATTCAGGACCAAGGAAGCGGTCACGCAGACGCACGACCCCCTGCCGGCAGGCCGCTGTCGTCAGACCCCGGACCCCGCGCACAGTATGCACTCCCATATACCTACCGCATCTTTCGACAACCCAAACTGCCGCCAACTGCCGTAAAATGCGGCAGTGCCTGACGAAATTAGCGCCCTTGGACCCGCTTTGTCGCACCTCAGCTTCCCCTCCCTTTTGGCTAATACGCTGTAATACATACTCTTATGCAAATCGCGCAAGTGCGACAATACTGGCACGATTATTGCAGGTAGTATAAGGGATGGCTAAGAGAGACCCGACACGTCTGGAGTCCAGATGTATGTGATATCCGACGAGCTCGCCGACGAGCTTTGCAGTGCTCAGCGTCTGCTGGCAGGTGCCCTGGGGGGCCAGGCGCATCTGCGTACGCCGGCAGAACGCCATTGCGTGGCTTGCCGCTTCCGACACGAATCTACCCGGGCCTGCCTTCAGGCTGACCTGGATGAAGCGTTGCGCTCCTGCGTCCCTGCCGCCGGCACCGGGGAAATGCCGGCACAACAGGAAAGCGGGATGCCCCGAGCGGAAACCCGGAGGCCCGCACCGGCACGCGACTCACGCGTTCGCAATGAACAACCTGTCTACGGGGAGGCGAGATGAAACCTGCAACACGACTGGTGACGCAGGAAGGCCGCAAGGGGACCGGCTCTTCAGCCGGCGGTGCGCAACCGGCGGAATCGGCACGGCAAATGCCCTCTACCGCTGATGGGGCGATACCGGCTTCGGTCGTTCCGCCCGAGGGGTCGGGGAAATCATCCCCGGCCCCGCACATCCAGGACTGGCTGGACTTCGGGGACCTGATGCCGAACGAGCACAGCGTGATGCTGTCCGAAGGCTCGGGAGACAACGGCGAAGACCGGCACCACCGGCCCCGCTACCGACGCCGGCCCGGAGAACTGCACCAGCCGTTGCCGGTCCGTTGCCACGGCAGCCAGTAGGGCCGACGCAGAGGATAACAGCCCGCCCCGGACCTCCGGGGCGGGTTGCTGTTTCGGACGCCATTGTGTCTTGACGAAAGGCGATTCGCTCATCCAGGCCCAGGATTCGCTCGGGCACTGGAACACGACCGCGGTCGCCGACGGCCCCTACTGGATAATCGTCGCCGCCTCGGACCAGTACGGCAGTATCGTCACCGACAGCATGCTCGTCCGCGTCAAGAACAACCCGACCCCGGCCGGCGACGTCGGGGTGGCGGTATTGACCATGCCGCCGCTGATCGAACGCGGTACGTTCGTCGCGCCGGTCTGCACGGTACAGAACTACGGCACCACCACCGAATCGTACCTCGTCCGCCTCCGCATCGGCACCGACTACGACTCGACTCTCGGCGTCGTCAGCCACCCGCCCGGCGTCCGCATCGGCCTCAACTTCCCGCCCTGGATGGCGACGCCGGTTCCCGGTCCGTACCCGGTTTCCTGTTCGACGGGGCTTGTCGGCGACTACAACCCGTCCAACGACGCCCGTTACTGCACGACCCGGGTGGCCCTGCACAACGTCGGAGCGCCGGCAATCCTCGCCCCGCGCGACACGGTGAGCGTGGGCGCGGTCATCGTGCCCCGGGCGCTGGTGCGCAATGCCGGCGACGTGACCGAGAGCTTCGACGTCTGCTTCCGCATCGGCACCGACTACACCGACCGTCAGCAGGCAATGGTACTGCCCGGCGCGACCGACACCGTCGCATTCTCGCCCTGGGCCGCAACCGTCCTGGGCTGGCAGGCGACGAGTTGCTCGACCGAACTCGCCTTCGACGACGACCCGACCGATGACAAGGTCGCGGACTCGGTCTACGTCGTGCCCGGGTCCGGGATAGTCGGAGAACCGGCACCGGTTGCGCTCGCCCTCCACGGCGCGCGGCCCAACCCGCTGGGCGGGGCCGGCTGGGTCCGCTACGACCTGCCGCTGGCCGGGCCGGTGGAACTGGCACTGCACGACGCGACCGGGCGGCGGGTGGCGGTACTGGTGAACGAGATGCAACGGGCCGGCCGGCACCGGGTCCGGTTGGACGGCGGCCGTCTCGCGGCCGGGGTCTACTGGTTGAGGCTCAGGTCTGCGGACCGGACCCTGACCGGCAAGGTCATCATCGGCGACTGACCCGGTCCGCGTCGGCCAGCGAACGACGCAGGTCGGCCGCGAGGACATCGGTCAGCCCGTCGGCCGGGAGCCGCCAGCGCCAGTTGCCCGACGTCGTGCCCGGGGTGTTCATCCGCGCCCGGGCGCCGAGGCCGAGCAGGTCCTGCGCCGCGATGATGACCAGACCGGCCGGCGACGCAAGACAGGCTTCAAGGAGCGTCCGTACCGGAGGCGAAACCACAGAGACACAGAGTGGAGCAGAAAACGGTCTGGACAGGACCCGGGCAAGTCGGCGCCGCTCCTCCGGCCCGGCCTCCTGTTCGAACCAGCCCCGGACCGTGTTCGTGTCGTGGGTCGAGGAGTAGAGCACCGCGTCGGCCGGGACCCGGTCCGGCCGATGCGGGCTCCGGTCCGTTCCGAACCCGAACACCGCGACCTTCATTCCGGGCAGGCCGACGCTCCGCCGGGCGCGCTCGACCGCGGGCGTGATGTGGCCGAGGTCCTCGGCGATGAAAGGCAGTTCCGGGAAGCGTTCCCGGAGCGCGGCCATCAGTTTCGCTCCCGGCGCGCGCACCCAGCGGCCGTGCTCTGCGGTTCGGGCACCGGTCGGCACCTGCCAGCCCGCGACCAGTCCCCGGAAATGGTCGAGCCGGACCGCATCGAACAGCCGGAGCGCCCGCGCACAGCGGTCCAGCCACCAGCCGAAACCATCAAGCACCAGCGCCCGCCAGTCGTAGACCGGGTTGCCCCAGAGCTGGCCGGTCTTTGAGAAGTAGTCCGGCGGCACCCCGGCCGCGAACCGGGGTCGTCCCTGCCGGTCGAGCTTGAAGTAGCGGCGCGCGGCCCAGACGTCGGCCGAGTCGTGGTCCGGGTACATCGGCAGGTCGCCGATGATGCCGACGCCGAGCCTCCGGCAATGCGCGCGCAGTTCCCGCCATTGCCGGTCGAGGAAGTACTGGACGAACTCCTCCCGTCGGACCGCCGCGGCCAGTTCCTTCCTTGCCCGTTCCAGCGCGGCCGGGTCCCGGTCGCGCAGTTTCTCCGGCCAGTCGGTCCACGCGACGCCCTTGAACCGGCGCTTGAGCGCGGCGAAGAGCGCGAAGTCCGAAAGCCAGCCCCGCTCCCTGTCCAGGAACCGGGCGAAGTCATCGTCCGGACCGGCCCGGGCCGCGGCACGGTCGAGCAGGCGCGCCTTCCACCGGCCTGCGGCCTGGTGGTCAACCCGGCCCGCAGGCAGGCGCGGCGGCCGGGCCTCTTCCGGCCCGAGCCGGCGGTCGGCAACCAGCGCCTTTGGGCTTGTGAACAGCGGCGACAGCGCATTCGAGGAGATACTGCGGTAGGGCGAACTGCCGTAGAAAGGGTCGGTCGGGTTCAGGGGCAGGACCTGCCACCAGCGAAACCCGGCCCGGGCCAGCCAGTCCGCGAACCCGCGCGCCGCCGGCCCGAAATCACCGATGCCGTGCGGCCCGGGCAGGCTGGAGACGTGGAGCAGGACCCCGGCCGCGCGCGGAAGAGAATGCCTCCCTCTCCTCACCCGACCACCTTCCGATAGATATCCGCCCCGGTCCCGAGCTCCGGGATGTTGCTCCGGGCGTTGTACAGGATGTCGGTGAACCCGGCCTCAAGTTCGAGCCCGGCCAGCTCCCGGCAGAGCATAATCGCCTGGCCGGCCGAGCGCATCACCTGCACCGTCGCCGGCTCCGAGATGTCATCGAAGAACCAGCCGCAACTCACGAACGAGAGCAGGCACCAGTACTGCATCTTCAGCATCCCGGCCGCGAGGGCGCGGCCCTGGTCGTCGAGCGGCCGGCGGGCGTGGCGGGCGAGCAGGCGGTCCAGCGCGGCCGGGTTGAGGATCGCTTCAATGTAGTCGTCGCGCAGGGCCCACGGGTCGGCGATGAGCGGGGCCAGCCGCTCCTCGTACACGGTCGCGAGCACGTCGCGCAGCCAGTCCACCCCGGCCCGGAGCGGCCCGCGCCAGTCCTGTTGCCGGTCCGGGTGCATTCCGGTGCAACAACCGCAGGCCCGGCGCCAGCGCTCGACGCCGTGAACACAACTCCAGGAACTGCGCTCGACGATGCCGGTCTCCCGCGTCGGCGGGTGGAGGGCGAGTTCCTCGGCCGGGACGGTAAGCCGCGCGCCCCGGGCCTCGAGCCGGTCGAGGCAGTCGGCAAGCGTCTGCCCGCCGCCGCGATGGTGATGGCCGTAGGTCTCGCCGTCGGTCGCGACGCTCAGCAACTCACCCGGCGCGGCCAGCAGGCGGTCGGCAAACCGGTCCGCGTCCGCCAGCAGGTCCTGGAACGCGAGCTCGTTGGCGATCGCGCCGTCGTAGGCGATGAGCGCGATCTCGCGGCCCGAGGGAAGCGGACAGCGATACGCGCCCGGCCCGGCCAAAACCTGGTGCGGGGCGACAATGGTGAAGCGGATGCCGGCCTCGGCCAGCGCTTCCAGCGTCGGGGTATCGGCCGCGGTTTCGGGCAGCCACATCCCTTCCGGGTCCCGTCCGAACCGGTGCCGGAAGTCTTTGACACCCCAGCGCACCTGGGTTCGGCGGTCGCGCGCCGAATCCAGCGGCAGGATGCTGTGGCCCCAGGCCTGGGCGATGGCCGGACCGTGGCCGCCGAATCTTGCCCGGCCGGCCCGGTCCGCGGCCGGCACCTGCGCGTAAGTCTCGGGCGCTTCCCGCTCCAGCCACGCCAGCAGGGTCGGTCCGAAGTTGAAGCTGGTGCGCGCGTAGTTGCCGACCCGGGCGTTGGGCGCGTAGCATTCCGCGGTGATGCGCTCGTTCCAGTCGTGAAACGGTGCGGCCGAAGGCTGTTCGTCCACCGCGCCGGTCCGGGGGTCGGTCCGGTCCGGCTGGTAGCAGTGGGAGTGGATGCAGATGCGCCCGGCCATCAGTCAAGCGGCTCCAGCAACACCAGCGCCAGCGGCGGCAGGCTCAGGTCTAGCGAGTGTGGTTTGTTGTGGAAGCGCAACGGCTCCGCCTCCACCCGGCCGAGGTTGCCGAGCCCGGACCCGCCGTACTCGGCCGCGTCGGTGTTGAGCAGTTCCCGCCACGCGCCCGGCACCGGCACGCCGACCCGGTAGCCGGTGCGCGGCACCGGCGTGAAATTGGCGACCGCCAGCACCGGCCGTCCGGCCCGGTCCCGGCGCAGGAACGCGAAGACGCTGTGCGCCGAGTCCGAAGCGGTCACCCACTCGAACCCCTGCGGGTCCGTGTCGCGCTCGTGCAGTGCCGGCAGTTCGCGGTAGCGCCGGTTCAGGTCACAGACCAGCCGCCGGATGCCCTCGTGCGGGGCGCAATCGAGCAGGTGCCAGTCGAGCGCGGTGTCGTGGTTCCACTCCCGGCGCTGGCCGATTTCCCCGCCCATGAACAGCAGTTTCGCGCCCGGGTGCGCATACTGCCAGCCGAGCAGGAGCCGGAGCTGGGCGAACTTCCGCCAGTCGTCGCCGGGAAACTTCTCGAGCAGGCTCCGCTTGCCGTGGACAACCTCGTCGTGCGACAGCGGCAGGATGAAGTTCTCGCTGTGGGCGTAGGTCAGGCCGAAGGTCAACTCGTTGTGATGCCAGCGCCGGTGCACCGGGTCCCGGCCGCAGTACTGAAGCGTGTCGTGCATCCAGCCCATGTTCCACTTGTAGCCGAACCCGAGCCCGCCGAGGTGGACCGGCCGGGTCACGCCCGGCCAGGCGGTGGACTCCTCCGCAACCGTGAACGCGCCCGGACAGCGGGCGTAGACCGCGGTGTTGAGCGCGCGCAGGAACTCCATCGCCTCGAGATTCTCCCGGCCGCCGAACGGGTTGGCCAGCCACTCGCCGTCGGGCCGGGAATAGTCAAGGTAGAGCATCGAGGCGACGGCGTCAATGCGCAGGCCGTCGGCGTGACATTCCTCGAGCCAGAAAAGCGCGCTCGAAGCGAGGAAGCTCGCCACCTCGGGCCGACCGTAGTTGAAAATGCAGGTGTGCCAGTCCGGGTGCCGGCCCCGGCGCGGGTCCTCGTGCTCGTAGAGGCAGCTGCCGTCGTACCGGGCGAGGCCGTGCGGGTCGTCCGGGAAATGCGCCGGCGACCAGTCGAGGATGACGCCGATGCCGGCCCGGTGCAGACGGTCCACGAAAGCGCGGAACTCGTCCGGCGTCCCGTAACGCGCGCTCGGCGCGAAGTAGCCGATGGTCTGGTAGCCCCACGAACCGTAGAACGGGTGCTCCATCACCGGCAGAAGTTCGACGTGACTGAACCCGGTTTCGAGCAGGTAAGGAATCAGCGCGTCGGCCAGCTCGGCCCAGCCGAGGAAGCGGCCGTCCGGACCCCGGCGCCAGGACCCGGCGTGAAGCTCGTACACCGCCAGCGGCCCGCGGTGCGGGTCCCGCTCCAGCCGGGCCGCCAGCCAGTCGTCATCCTGCCAGTTGTAGCCGGAAGCCGCAACGACGCAGGGTCCGCCCGGCGAAAGCTCGAACCGGAACCCGAACGGGTCGGTCTTCTCCAGCGCCGGCCCGCCGCCGCCCGGCCCGATGCGGAACTTATAGCGCGCACCCGGCCCGACCCCGGGGACGAATCCCTCCCAGATGCCGGACGAATCCCAGCGCACCGCCAGCGGCGCGGCGCCCGGGTTCCAGCCGTTGAAATCGCCGATGACCGAGACCCCGGCCGCGGCCGGCGCCCAGACCGAGAAGAGAGTTCCCGCCCGGCCGTCCACCGTCATCGGGTGCGCGCCGAGATGGTCAAAGAGGCGGAAGTGCCGTCCCTGCCGGAACAGCCGGATATCCGGCTCGGACCAGAGGCTCGGCCCGTGGATGACAGCCGGCGGGTTCACCGGCAGATGATAGACCCGCCTGCCGCCGGGTCAACGCCGCGGCGCGGAGCGCTCAGCGCCGCTTGACCGTCTGGCAGATGTCAACGATGAATCTGCCTTCCGGGTGCTGTTCGTGGTCGTTCAGGTGTACTTCGCAGCACGGCCGGTCGTCCAACTGGAGCTGGTTCTCGCCGATCCACTCCATTACTTCGCCCCAGGCCGCGCCGAACTCGGTCATCGCGACACCCCCTCCTGATTGTGATTCGGACCGGCAGTCCTGGTGCCATTCTAGAGTCGGGTGGTGAAGGGGCAAGCGATTCCGCGCCGGCTCGACGACGGCTCGACAATCCACTATCATGGTTCCCGAAGGTGCCAATGCCGCTGATCCCGAAAAGACCGGCCCGGCCGCGGGACGACGGGCAGGGCCTGTTCCGGCTCGAGCCCGGGCACGTCCCGGCGGTGGTCGGGCAACTGGTGCGGGCGTTCGCCGACGACCCGATATGGACCGCGGTCTTCCCGGAACCGGGAGAACGGGCCCGGCGCTCCCGCCCGCTCTTCGCATTCATGCTCAGGCTCGGGATAATGAAGGGAGAAGCCTGGGCTCCCTCGGAACGGCTCGAAGGCGCGGCGGTCTGGCTGCCCGAGCGCCACGCCGACCCCGGCGGCCTTGCCGCTTTACGCTGCGGTGCGCTGGCGATACCGTTCCACGTCGGGCTCGCCCGGCTGCGCCGATTCGGCGCACTGGGCAAGGCCATCGCCCGCATCCGCAAAGAACACGCCCCGGCCGGCTACCGGTACCTGGCGATGCTGGGCATCGCGCCCGAACATCAACGCCGCGGACTCGGCAGCACCCTGCTCAGACCGATGCTCGCCCGCAGTGACCGCAAGGGAACCCCGGTATGGCTCGAGACCGAGACCGAGGCGAATGTCGAGCTCTACCGCAAGCACGGGTTCAAGGTCGCGGCCGAGTTCGAAGTCTCCGAACTCGCCCTCAAGATGTGGGCGATGCTCCGCCCGCCGATGGACCCGGGCCGCTGACCGGCCCCGCGCCCGCAACCCCACTCAAACGGGAAGAGCAGTTGTCCTATTCCGCAGTCCGGCTGAGCCAGCGGCCAAACCCGGGACACTTCCCATATTCAGGCTCCGAACCGCGTCAATGCCCTCGGACCGGGTCAGCATCTCCATTCTCCACGTCCAAGTTCTACCCGAAACCCGACCGGGGTCAAGCGAAACCGGTAGTTGGGGCCGATTGGACCGGTTCGCGGCACGGCTAGAAGCCCATAGTCAGTCCTGCCTTGAGCGCCGGCCGGTCTCCCCGCATACGTCGGTTGATCCGTTCCGCACTGACCGCCGCGTCCGCGACGGAGGCGGCTGAAACCGCCAGGTAAGACCCGATCCCGAGTCCCCACAGAACATCGCTTGGGGAAGTACCCATCCTGCCTTGCGGCAGGGTATCCGTCTCGACAAGAAACGAAAGGCCGACAAGACCCAGGCATACCAGCTTGGCCGCGAGAAATCCCTCTGCTTTCCCCATTTCACCGTTGTAGAGTTGTCCGAGCGGAGCAATCCCTGGGACTCCGATCAACGCATAGAGCGCTGCTTCTCCCGGGTTCCTTTCTTTCACTACATACACGGGGACAAGGTCTGCGGTTGCAGGTGAGGGCGTGGTAGCTACGGGCGTTACCATAACCGTGATGCCGGTACCCGCGAGTTGAGCAGCAATGTCATTGGCCCGATGCTTGTCATCAAGCTGTACTTGCCGAACTTCACTCTTCGAGAACAGCCTGACGCCAACACCAGGAATCAGTACATGCAGATGGTTCGCCTCGATACTGACGACCTGGCCATGTATGGTTTCGCTATCTGTACGTACGATGTCAGCGACGGCTGTTGCCGTAAGAACCGCAATAAGAGCAAGTGCTCTCACAACCCCTCCCTTTGAGGTCCCGGTCCACCTCCGTTCACGAAGCCTGCTCGTACCAAGACTCTGTTGTTCCGATTCTCGAACCCGCCGGGTCCTTCCCGGCCCGGACCGGCATCTCTATTCTCCACATCCAACTTCTACCTGAATCCCTCGCGGTGTCAAGCCTCCGGGCCGGACCACCGCCCCTCTCCCCTCGGCCTCAGGTCCAACGCCGGACGAAACCGCCGGGCAATGCGGGCAAGGTCATCCGCCAGCGGGTTCAGCCTGACCCGGCATACACCGTGCTGTCGGCCGCGAGGGCGGGCGTTCAGGTGGGAATGAGAGGAAGGGTACGAACCCGAATTCGAGTCTGCTCGAATACGACCACTGCACCCTGTTCGAGGTAACCGGCGACCGCGGGAAGGTTGCGAATGAGCAAGGCGACCTGGAGGTCGGGCCTGCGGTCGGTGCCGCGGCGGAACAGGATGACCGATGGTTTGCGCGCACGACGAGACGCAAGCATGGTTCCGAAATCAGTGTCCGCAGATACCAGCACCCGGTCTTCGGTCGCGGCGTGTTCGAATACCACCGGGTCTTCGGCACATTGCAGCGCGACGTCACGGACGTGAATGGCATCGTGCCCGGCACGGTTGAGCCGGTCGGCAACCAACGGGGAGAGCGCGCTGTCAACCAGAAACTTCACGGAGCCGTGAGCAATGGGAGTTCGCGTTCGCGAACCGTCTCCGCGGCATAGCGCAGAGCTTCGTGGATGTCCTCAGCTTCGAGGTCAGGATACATCCCGAGAATCTCCGCCTCGCTCAGGCCATCGGCAATCATACCGACAACCGTGGCCACCGGAATCCGCAGGTTCCGGACGCACGGCAACCCACCCATCCGGTTCGGGTCAACGGTTATTCTCGTAAGCTTCATCGTATCTCCAGTGACATCAGTAATTATACTATGCCTCGCCTTCTGCGGAAGTCAAGGTCAAACCCGGGACACTTCCCATATTCAGGCCCCGAATCGCGTCAATGCCCTCGGCCCGGACCAGCGTCTTCCCCCCGACCTCAGGCCGTTTCGCAACCGATGCGTGCTGCGAAAGCAGTTTCCGTGCCCTTGCGCCGGAGGAAACTGCCGGGCAATGCGGGTTCTGTCCCGGCGGGCCAATCGGTTGCGGTCATCGGTAGACCTACTCGACCTTCACGAATCGGACCGGCGTTTCGGTGCCGCCGTTCCGACCGACAACGAAATACACTCCGGCCGGAAGGCCGCGAAGGTCAACCGTCACGCCCCCGTTCCCGACCGGAACCGACACCCGGCGGACTCGCCGCCCGGCCCTGTCGTGAATCTCCAGTTCGGTGCCTGGCACCCGACTCGTCTCTATGGTCACATCGCTACCACAAGGGTTGGGCCGCACCATAACTTGGGCCGGCCGCAACGTCCGGACCAACCGCTCCGGTTCAGCCTGGCCCGACGCTCGGTCGCCGAACCCGAGCACCAGCCCGTTTGCCCCCGCCGACCAGATGCAGGCGCTGTCAAGCATGAAAGCCGCGGTGAGTGTAGAGGTGAATTCACTGCTGTCCGCGCTCCAGTTCTCGCCCCCGTCGGTCGTCCTGATGATACGTGCGCGCCGACCAACCGCGACCCCGTGCTGCGAGCCTGCGAAATGGACCGCTTCCAAGCTGTCAGCGACCGGCAGCAACTGCCAAGTCTGTCCGCCGTCATCGGTACTCAGCAGACCGTCATTGCCGGCGGCCCAGCCGCGGCGGGAATCGATCATGTGAATCCCCCGGGCGAACGGAACCGAAGACTGCTCCAGCCAGCTATCACCGCCGTTGGTCGTCGCCCAGATTGCCCCCCGGCCATCGGTCAGCCAGCCCGAGTCCGGGCTTGCGAAGCACAACCCGCCAACCGGACCTGTGATTACCGGCATCGGAAGCCAGCTCTCCCCGCCGTCGGTCGTCCGAACGGCATTGCCTGGGACGTGGTCTCCCGGATGCCAGCCGTGCAGTGAGTCCAGGAAGAACAGCCGGGAAGCGCCCCAGCGATAGTGAACCGACTCCAGTTGGACCGAGTCTACCGTCTGCCAGGTCTGCCCGCCATCTGTACTTCGTCTGATGCGACGTGCCCCGGTGTAGAAGCGGACCGGGTCAGCCCACCACCAGATGCTGTCCTCGCTGACGAAGAGCAGAGACTCGGACAGCACCGCCAGACCGACACACTTCCGGTCAAACCGGGCGCCGAGCACGGTATCCGCCAGCCAGCTTCGCCCTCCGTCGGTCGTCGCGAGCAGGACCTGTGGCCCGACCGCCCAGCCGTGCGCGGAATCGGCGAACTGCATACCGCTCAGCCCGGTCGTCGTCCCGGCCCGGGCCAGGGACCAGGAACGCCCCGAGTCCGCACTGCTCCAGGCAATGCCGCCGGCCGCGCACACCCCCACC
>OMKS01002745.1_pt1 | contig 14466 bp, 12 predicted proteins | sample 1674721 | NCBI WGS metagenome assembly OMKS01 (sample SAMN06264996, study PRJEB25208) | sediment metagenome | isolation source: hot spring sediment | place: USA: California | collected 2014-09-02
CTCTTAGTGAAGGCGATTGTATGTGCCTAACCTCTTTCGAGTATGAGTTCTCATTGTCGTTAACAACCAGTACATTATCGTAGGTTGGCAGGTCGGTAAGGTTATCGATTACGAATTTATGAATGCGCTCAAATTCGTTTTCGGGCATAAAGAACGTTTCAGCAACGGTAGATATAAATGCCATTTCCTGTTTGGTAATGGCGCCATCGTTTGATCGAACAAACTCAAGCAGGCGTACAACAACAACCACTTTTTGCTGCTGAGTAAGCTCTTCGTTTATCTGGGTGCAAATTTTTAGTACCCTAACTGAGCTTGATGATGTGCGCTTTTTTGTGAGGCTTTTTTCGCTCTGCTTTTCTTGGTAAAGTTCGTAGTAGTAGTCAAAAACTTTAAGGTATTCCCTTACTAACTCTTGGTTTAGCTGTTGCCTTAAAAATGATTCTACAACAGAGCGTCTGTCGGTTTTACCATCGCCATTTTGCTCTTCCTTATCGGTTTCGGGGTGGCCAATAATAGCAAATAGCTGCATTAAGGCCTTTAGTATGGATTCGCTCATGCGCTAACAATTTTAAGGTTACCCTTAGGCTATGCTAGGGTTTGTAACCAATTAAAAGCATTATATAACCTGAAACGAACTTTTCCGATTTTACATCAACCTGAATAATACATGTTACCGTTGACGAAAATTTAAAGTCCCAATATGGTGTATATTCATAGTTGGCATTCGAAAAAAGCAGGTTTTTCTCTGTATCAAAAACCGAGAAAACGACATCGCTACGTTTTAGGTTTGTACACGCTACAATACGGTATGTATTATCGCCAAAAAAGGTTGTTCTGAACTCTGTTTTCTGGTCGGGCTTAAGCCGCGCAAAGTACTCTTGCCCATCGGAAATGTATTCGGGTGAGAAGTAAAGCGAGCATATGTGCTGTAGCTGCGACACCTGAGAGCTAGCTTTAAGGCTGAACATAGCCATGGCAAATACTAAGGGAAAGGCAATTTTAAAAAAGCATTTTTTCATTGTTGCTATCGTGTTATCCAGCTTTATTCAACAATCAAACTCCTAATGTCCTCTACTTTCCGGCTAATTATATCAAGATGATACTCCGACATAATAACGCGCGATTGGCTATTGATGTATATTATTTTATTCGCAACGTCAATTTTGGGCTCTTTATACGAGTATGAGTAGATAATTCCATCAAATTCGTACGCTAAGTCAATAAGCTTATCGGTTAGCTTAGCGTGTTCATCCGATTTGTAGTAGAGCGGAGAGAGTACCTCAATTAGGTTATCTAAAGGATGCTTTTGTTCACCTAGCCTATTTATTACGTCTCTATTTGATGTTACCTTAGCAATGGTTGTAAGTAGGTAAAGGCTTTCAATCCATCCACCTGCAAGTATTAACGCTCCAACCTCGTTTCGGTCGTTTTCTTTAAGAAAACCATCTGCTTTTCGATACGAGTTGCTGAGCATAACCAGTAGCGAATCTCGATTGCTAATATTCCGTTCAATTTTCCCAAAAAATTGTGCATCGAATGCTGGGCTAATGCCGAGCTCCTCTGATAGCTTTTTAAGAACGTTAAGGTAGGTGATTGATTCGGGCGTTTGGTTGTATATGTTTAAGTAGCTGAGATTAGTACCGTAAACCCCAAAATTAAGGGCTTTTTTTAAGTTGGTGCTATAACGCTTCGCATTTTCGGGGCTATTAACAATACTCTCGTTAAACGGAATATTGTTGGATTTAATTAATTGAGCAACTTGATATGGTGACGGAAGCGGAAATAGAGAGCCTTCATACTTTAATAGAAATGAAACTGTATCGGGCTCGTAAGCTTGCCTAACGGAATCGGTTTGATTTGTGTTAGTTCCCGATTTACACGACCAAGTAAAAAAGGCTAAAAAAACTAGAAATAGAAAGTACAACTTTCTAGTATTCTGATATGATGGCATTTATTTCCTTATTTGATAATATTTTGATGCAAGTAAAAAAAAAAAAGTTATATTTCAAAGTAATCAACAGCCTATAGCATAAACATGTTAAGCGATTGGCTATTTAATTAGCTTTTTCCATCCATGTTTTCGGAGTGATAAAAGAATAATGTTCACACCAATTGCCGAGAGGATGAATAGAACGATTGATTGCGTATAGTTTGATAAGAGGAGTTTCCCCGTTCCAAAAAGAAATGTAATAACTGTTAAGCAACCACCTAACCATGCAAACCAAAGGTATTTAAATCCGGTGTCGCTTATCACATTAGGTAGAAGTTCCGATACCGGTTTCCATCCTCTCCCTCCAGGGTGTACCTTTGCATAAAAACGCTTAAGCGTATCAAGGTTGGTTGCTGGCGTTAGGTGGGTTACAATAACCCAAACAATTGTTGAGAAGCCAACTGTTATGAGCAGAATTGGTTCAAATTTCAGGTTTGTGTAGAGTTTTAACCACGGGTAAATAAAAAATGGAGCCACCATTGCCGATATTTCCGACCATGCATTTATTCGCCACCAGAACCACCTCAGGATAAGAACTAAGCCAATGCCACCACTACAAGCAAGTATGAACTTCCATGCATCGCTAATTTTTGAAAACTGCGTTGTGGCTACAATTGATAGCAGCATAAGCACAAAAGTGGTTATTCGGGAAATTTTAACGTAATACTTTTCTGTAGCCTTTGGTTTTACAAACGGTTTTACAAAATCATTAACTATATACGAGGTTCCCCAAACTATTTGCGATGCAATGGTTGACATATACGCTGCAAGAAAAGCAGCCATAAGCAACCCTAACCATCCGGTGGGCATAACATCTCTAATAACCATAACGTATGTTGCCCCCTTGTCGGTGGCATTGGGATATAGCACAAGTGTGGCAAGGGCCACAAGAATCCATGGCCAAGGACGGATGGCGTAATGAGCAATTTGAAACCAAAGCGTTGCCATGAGCGAATGCTTTTCGTCTTTAGCCGACATCATGCGTTGTGCTACATAACCACCGCCTCCTGGCTCGGCCCCTGGGTACCAGCTTGCCCACCATTGAACTCCTAGGTAGGTTATAAAAGCCGTTAGGCTTAATGTAAGCATGCGGCTACCCGATAGCTCATTGGCCCCACCAACCGAAGGGAAGAACGAGAACACAGACTCAGGCAGCTGCTCTTTTAAACCGCTAATTCCGCCCACTTGTGGATGGTTTAAGGTGAATATGGCAAGCACAACACACCCAACCATGGCAATGATAAACTGAAAGCTATCGGTTAAACTCACACCCCAAAGCCCCGACAGTGCCGAGTAGAAAGCAACAAAGAGCATTAGCATTCCAACAAGCATGAGGTGAGCCGAAAGCTCTACCCCTAGAAAACTAATGCTTTCGTAACCGAAGAAAGTTATGCTTGGGAACATTACCCAAAGAATTTTAACCATAGCAAGATTAACCCATGCCAGCACTACAACGTTCATTAGTACGCCAATGTAAATGGCTCTAAATCCTCTTAAAAACCTTGCTGCTTTGCCCGAGTAGCGAATGCTTACCAGTTCGCAATCGGTTAAAATTCCCGAACGACGCCAAAGCCGTGAGAAGAAGAATACGGTGAGCATACCCCCAAAAAGCATGTTCCACCAAAGCCAGTTGCCTGCAATTCCGCTTTCGGCAACAAGTTCGGTAACGGCTAAGGGCGTATCGGCAGCAAAGGTTGTGGCTACCATGCTGGTGCCGGCAATGTACCAGGGTAAATTTCGCCCGCTTAAAAAGAAATCGCTTGTGCTTCTGCTGGCACGATTACTCATATAGAAGCCAATGGCCAAACTAACAGCAAAGTATAGTGCAACAATAATCCAGTCTATGGTAATCATACTAAGGAAATTGAATTTATTGGATTACTTCTGTGGAAACCTAGGTATAATCTAATTTAAGCGATGAAAGTAGCTACTTAGCTTTATTTATTCAAACTTTATCACACAAATATTTACATGGCAAAACGCTAAATCTTTGCTATTTTCGCAGTTTGTATTCAAACATCACATATCCCATTCCTTTGAAAACATCAATATCATACTCAAAAATTTGGAGTATAGCCTATCCTATCATTATTGGGAGTGTTGCTCAGAATGTAATAAACGTTACCGATACCGCCTTTTTGGGCAGGTTAGGTGAGGTAGCTTTGGGGGGAGGTGCTATTGGGGGTTTGTTTTACATGGCCCTAATTATGCTAGGCTGGGGATTTGGTGTGGGTACGCAAATTGTTGTAGCCCGAAGGTATGGTGAGGGGCAATTAAGGCCCATTGGGCGAACTATTGAGCATGGGTTCTTTTTCCTTATGGCTCTTGCGCTGGTAATTTTCACAACGGTTAAGCTTTTTGGTGATGATTTACTGCTATCCATTGTCGATTCCGAAAACATATTTAGTACAAGTAATGAGTTTATCCGTTTCCGTATTTGGGGAATTTTTTTTGCGCACACAAACTTCTTGTTTCGAGCATTTTACGTAGGTATAGGTCGTACTAGGGTAATTACACTTACCACACTGGTAATGGTTGCCGTTAACGTATTTCTCGACTATGCTCTAATGTTTGGTAACTTTGGCTTTCCGGAGATGGGGGTTAGCGGAGCAGCATTAGCATCGGTAATTGCGGAGCTATCGTGTATGCTTGCATTTTTTGCGTATACCCTACTTCGTGTGCCAACATACAAGTTTAGGCTTTTTCGCTTTTCGGTTTTTAGCTTTCCGTTACTAGCCCGTATCCTAAAGGTATCAGTACCGATGATGCTTCAGAATTTCTTCTCGTTTTCGGTATGGTTTGTTTTCTTTCTAATAATTGAGAAGATGGGGGAGAGCGAGTTGGCCATATCAAATATTATTCGCTCAATTTATGTAATGCTGCTAATTCCTATTATGGGTTTTGCATCGGCTGCCAGCTCATTGGTTAGCTTTGTTATTGGAAAGGGGCGCGAAAAGGAGGTGCTATGGACAATTGGTAAAATATTGGTGTTGTGTGTAGCAAGCGTACTTTTTATCGTTTTATTTTGCTCTTTTTTTCCCGAACAGCTCCTTTCGGTTTATACAGCTAACGAACATCTTTTAGCACTTGGAGTACCTCTAGTTCATGTAATATCTATATCGGCCGTTTTACTTGGGTTTGGCTTTATTCTTTTTAGCGGTGTTTCGGGTACAGGAAAAACAAATGTTTCGTTGGCCATTGAAATTATAGTATTGGCAGTTTACGTGGTATTTACTGCCGTTATGGTTAGGTATTTTAACGTTAGCGTAACAGTTGTTTGGACTGTTGAAATTTTGTACGGCTTAATTCTTTCTGTGGTTTCCTTTGTATATCTAAAGTCAAAACGATGGATTGGGGCAGGAGTTTAACCAGGTTATTGCCCTTTGCAAAACCGATGTATTAAAAGATATGCCTGTCGGATTCCCATTTCGCCAGCCTTACCCAAATCGTAGCATGCCTGTTCGTTCTGTTTCTGCATCAGCCTAATAAGCCCTCGGTTGTACCATGCTTCTGCAATGTTTGGGTTTAGCTCAATGGCTAAGGTGTAGGTTTCGATAGCCTTATTGAATTGGTACGAATGGGTATACAAATTTCCAAGATTATAAGTAAAGTAGGGATAGTTAGGGTATTCGTTTACTAAGTTTTCGGTTATTAGAATTGCATCGCTATAATCATCAATATTCCTTTGTTTACTTGGCTCGTAGCTACTTTTTTTTGTTGATGAGATTAGGCTTAGCGGGGTAATGTCGTTGCTAAACGAGGCTATAAAGTTTACCATTTCCGCCGTAGCCACAACCTTGTTGTTTAGTGTTATTGGGTTGTTCGGATAGTCAACTTCCAAATTCTGATAGATATCTATTGCTTCATTATACCTTTTGCGGGTAGCTAAATCAATTGCTTTTAGTAATTGCGATAGCCAATAACTATCAATATCCAGCGAATCGGAATAAGTAAAAGTATTATCCGCCGAAAGCCTAAGCATAATATTCTTATGTTTAAGCTTAGTATTAATGGTATCTATCGCTAAAAAACCTTGGGTAAATAGGTTTTGTTTACTCGCATCTGTCGCTACTACTCTGAATAAAGGGAGAATATCAACGGGTTTGGTATCGTATTCGTCAATAAATGGAATTGAGGTTCGAGGGGTAAAATCGGAGCTAAAAGCAATAAGGTTGCTTAAGTTTGATGTTGTATCGGTTAAGGGGTTTACGTGCCCATTGCTGTATAGTTGGGTGATGCTTTCGGCATAATTCCTGTCTTTTTGGGCTTGATGAAAATCTCCTAAACGTACATATGCACTTGCTCGTCCTAGGTAGGCATTGGCAAAATCGGGGAATAGGTCAATAGCTTTGCTGAAATTATCAATTGCCTTGGTATACTCATTAAGGCTAGCTTGCAGAATAGCCTTGTTGTAATAGACTAGAACATTTTCAGGATTTAGCTCAATAACCCTATCGAAATCGGTAAGGGCAGGTTTTAGCTCTTTTGCATTCCATAAAATTATTGCTCGGTTGTAAATGCTTAGGGCATTATTTGGCGATATGTCAATGGCTTTATTAATATCGGCTAGGGCCAATTGGTTTTGGTTCAATTCACTATAGGTTAAAGCACGGAAGAAGTAGCTTACCGAACTTGTTGAATCTAAGTGAATCGCCTGACTTAAGTCGTCAATGGCAAGGTTGTACTTTTTTATTTGATAGTATAAGCGACCACGTTTACTGAACGATTCGGCGTAAAAAGGATTTAGTATAGTTGCCTTAGAGTAATCGGCAAGGGCACTTAGCGTATCGCCTCCGTATAGTTTTGCCGAACCACGGTTAAGCCATGCATCGATGTTTTTGGGTTGAAATTGAATAACCCTATTGAAATCGGCAATTGATTTATCGGTTTGGTTTGTTAGCAGGTATGTTAATCCTCGGCTGTAGTATCCATCGGGTGAGTTTGGCCTAAGGTCAATCATTGCTTCAAAATCGGTTAATGCCAGTTGATGCTTCGATAGGTTGCTATAAACTATCCCTCTGTAAAGGTAAGCCTGTGAGAATACAGGGTTGAACTTAATAGCTTTCGAAAAATCGTTTTGGGCCCCAACTAAATCGCTGAGGTTATACTTCGCTATACCCCTTAGAAACCACGCCTCAGCTATAGTTGAATCGGTTCTAATTAGGGTATTTAGCGATTGTATTGCTTGGGAGTATTCCTCATTGCTAATTTGCGTGCGTGCTTGGTTAAAAAAGAAGTACTTGTTGAGCTGCGCATTAGTTTTACCAAAAGTAAGCAGTAGAATTACAGCTATTGTAAGCGCTATTTTTAAAGTAGTTTTCACCTAATTGGACTTAGTATTATTTTGAGCATTAAAACTTATCGTGCCTATATTCTTCATGTTTTTCAGAATGCGTTGCTGATAGTTTTTCATGTATTTTGATGGTACGGCTGGATTTCTTTTAAGCGGATTTGGCAGTGTTGTCATTAGCATCGCCGCTTCGTTTACTGTGAGGTCGATAGCGTTTTTTTTAAAGTATAAATTTGATGCAGCCTCAATACCGTAAACCGATGGGCCAAACTCGGCTATGTTAAGGTAAACCTCCATAATCCGTTGCTTACCCCAAAATGTTTCAATAAGTATTGTAAATACTGCTTCTATTGCTTTTCGCGTCCATGTTCGGTCATGCCAAAGGTGAACATTTTTGGCAACCTGCATGCTAATTGTACTGGCACCTCTAAATCGCTTGCCTGTTTTAATATCCGAGTGTGCCTTTTTTATCGATTCAATGTCGAAACCATTATGTGTTAAAAACAGGTTATCTTCAGCTGCAATAGCTGCTTTAATGGCATGTGGAGAGATATTTTGAATATTGACCCACTGCCAGCGAATTGGTTTTAGCTGGGTTGAATTGTCTAAATAGTACCGATTAACCATTAGCCAAGTTAGAGGAGGGTTTAGCCAACGCTGTAGTAAAACTATGCCTACTAACGAAATAGTTGCAGACACAATAAGTATTGCTATACAGTTTGAAATCCACCTGAGCGTGTTAGGTCTACTTGGTAGAGCATTATTTTTTAAGTGAGGCATGTTTCCTTTGATGAATTTCGATATTACAAAGCTAGCAAAATAGCTTTATTGAGCACGTTGTTTAATCAACTTTAGCTTAATTCATTTTAAAATACTTAAAATGATTACTCGTAAACATACCTGATGAATAAACAAAGTACGTTACGTTATTACGAGCCTGCCTGGCGGTAGGCAGGGAGCGTTTTTTGCAACGTAACAACCTAATGTTATTCAATTTAATAGAGATTGCTTCAATCCGTAAAGTACGAGGCTTTCGCAATAACGCAGAGGCATTAGGTATCATAACGGACAATAATAATACTTAAAAGAGGCAAAAGGTTTTTATAAAAAGAAAGAGGATACTGTTTTTGTCAGTATCCTCGAGCTATGCACGTTTAAGTGTGTTGCTACACTTTTGCTAAAGCCTGATCGAGGTCGGCAATAATGTCCTCCACATCTTCAATGCCAACGGCAAAACGAACTAACCCTTGGGTTATGCTTGCTTTTTCTTTTGCATCGGCACTAAGCTTTGAGTGGGTCATTGAGGCAGGATGTTGTATTAGCGTTTCAACGCCACCTAACGATACTGCAAGCATGGCCAGTTTTACATTATCCATAAGCGTTTTGCCTGCGTTAAAGCCACCTTTCAGCTCAAAGCTTATCATGGCTCCAGGACCAGCCATTTGCTTTTTGGCAAGTTCGAACTGTGGGTGCGATTTTAATCCTGGGTATTTTACCCACTCTACTTTTGGATGATTCTCGAGGTATTTGGCAACCTTCATCGCATTTTGTTGCGCTCTGTCAACCCTAATTCCAAGGGTTTTTAAACCGCGTAGTACTAGGTATGCTTGGTGGGGATCCATATTGCAGCCCATATTTACCATTGCTGGACGAAGAATTTTGTAAAGTTCTTCGTTTCTCGTTATAATAATACCTGCAACAATATCGGCATGGCCGTTAAGGAATTTGGTCATGCTATGAAAAACTACATCAACACCAAGCTCGATAGGGCGTTGCAAGTAGGGACTACTGAAAGTATTGTCAACTACAGTAATAATATTATGCTCTCGAGCAAGTGCTACACATGCCTCAAGATCGGTAATTTCCATTGTTGGATTGGTAGGTGTTTCGATATACAACACCTTGGTATTTGGCTTTATTGCCTTTTTTATGTTCTCAATATTTGATGTGGTTACATAGGTAGACTCAACCCCAAATTTTGAAAAGTACGTTTCCATTACCACTCTCGATGGGCCATAAATGGCATTGGTACTTACCATATGGTCGCCCTGATTGAGCAATCCCATGTATATTGTTGAAACGGCACCCATGCCCGATGCTGTGGCAATTGCGCCAAAGCCACCCTCAAGTATTGCAACTTGGCGCTCAAGTGCCTGAATGGTTGGGTTACCTAAGCGGGTATAGATAAATCCATCGCTTTCGCCCGAGAAACATTTGGCGCCCTCGTCGGCGCTTTCAAACGCAAAGGTTGATGTTTGGTAAATAGGTACTGTTGCACTACCGAATTTATCCTTATCGGCACCTGCATGAATTAGCTTGGAGTTAAACCCCATTTTATCTAAAGCCATAGTTAAATGATTTTTTTGTATTTGTAAAATGCAAAGTTAATACTATTGAATTAATTACCCATTTTGAATTGAGTTGATAGTAAATTATCATAAGCATTGCCTACCAAAATTGTAATAAATGAATAGCTTTGTGGTGTGTAACGAAACCCAAAATTACCTATGAAGATTTTAATGGTACTCGACCATGAGTTTCCAACCGATGTTCGGGTTGAGAATGAGGCTACTGCGTTAATTGCTGCTGGTCATGAGGTACATATTGCCTGTTTTACCCAAAAAAACAGGCAATCGCAAGAAACCTTTAAGAGCATAGTTGTTCATAGGATAGAAATCTCAAAACTCATGTTTAAGCTAAGCGTTGCTGCATTAACATTACCTTTTTATTTTAGGTTTTGGTTTCGTTTCCTTAAAGGTTTAATGGATATATATAGTTTTGATGCAATTCATATTCACGATTTACCTCTTGCAAAAGTAGGGTTTAACATTAGCCGAAAATACGGAATTAAGCTTATTATTGATTTGCACGAAAATTGGCCTGCTTTACTTCGCGTTTCAACTCATACCAACACTTTTTTAGGTCGATTGCTATCGCCTAATATTCTGTGGGTTAAATATGAAATACGTGCTCTAAAATATGCGCACTATATTATAGTTGTTGTTGACGAAGCAAAACAAAGGATAAAGCGGTTAGGCATAAGCGAAAGCAAAATTTTTGTAGTAAGCAATACCCTGAATAAGCACGAGTTCTCTTCAGCACACGAGGAGCCCGATCCCAATTTCTTCACCCTATACTACGCAGGTGGCATAAACTACCATAGAGGGTTACAAACGGTAATTAGTGCAATTGCCATTGCAAGGCATAAGGTTGATAATTTGCGTTTTCGAATTGCTGGATTTGGTAGCTACAAGCAGCAACTTGAGCAACTTGCTCACAAGTTGAACCTTTCCGATAGAATTGAATTTCTTGGTTATTTGCCTTTAAAGGAGGTGGCCTTAAATCTGTCAAAAGCCGATGCTGCACTTATTCCTCATTTAAAAACGCCTCATACCGATAGTACAATACCCCACAAGCTGTTCCAGTATATGTATATTAGCAAGCCAATTATTGCAAGTAATTGTGCACCAATCGAGAGAATTATTCATGAAACTAATTCAGGTGTAATTTTTCAGTCGGGCGATGCAGATGATTTAGCCACTAAAATTGTTCAGCTTGCCAAAGGCGATATAAAAATTAGCCCTGCAAAGCATTGGATTGAAGAAAAATATTGCTGGGAAAATGATGCTAAGTCTCTGAATAAAGTTTACTCTGCTTTTTAACTTTCCCTTCAGATGTAGTATCATTTCATTTGAATTAGTATTTATTGCAATAATCAGTTGATATTTTGTTTTTTATACAAGAATTTGGGTTAGCAGAGTAAATTATGTTATTAAACATTTGCCCAGTTATTAAGGGAATAGGCTGTGTAGCGGAGTATGCATGCTTTAGAAAATGAAAAAATTTATAGTTTTGCTGTTCGAAGAAAATGACAAATAAATAAAAATTTGAATATGAGTAAATTAGCTGTAGTTGCATTAGGAGGTAACGCCCTCTTACGCGGCAACCAGGTTGGAACAATCGAGGAGCAAGAGCAGAACACAACCGATACCCTCGAAAACCTTATTTACCTTATTAAGGAAGGTTACAATCTTGTAATTAGCCACGGAAATGGTCCTCAGGTTGGCAATATACTTATGAGGAATGATGCTGGTGAAGAAATGTACGGTATACCCCAAATGCCTTTAGACATTTGCGTTGCCGATTCGCAAGGGGGCATTGGGTATATGATTGAACGGATGCTACGCAACGTACTTCGTAAGCATGGTATCCGTAAAGAGGTTTGCTGCCTTGTTACTCCTGTACTCGTTGATAAGGACGACCCAGCGTTTGCTAATCCAACCAAACGAGTAGGTAAAATTTACACTAAAGAGCAAGCCGATGAGCTTGCAAAGAACAAAGGGTGGATTTTTAAGGAAGAGATTAAAGATACAGGAAGCGGATGGAGAAGAGTTGTGCCCTCGCCAACCCCAAAAGGTATTGTAAACGAAAAGGTTATTAAGCAAATGGTCGATCAGGGTATTATTGTAATTGCATCGGGTGGTGGTGGAATTCCTGTGTATATTGACGAGAAAGGTGATATGCGTTCTTCTGAGGCAGTGATTGATAAGGATTCTGCTTCAGCCTTGATGGGGGCTCGTATTGGTGCCGATGAGTTCTATATTCTAACTGATGTACCTTACGTTTTTATCAACTACAAGAAGCCAAATGAGCAAAAGCTCGAGTTTTTAGATAAAGCTGATACCGAAAAGTATCTGCAAGAAGGAATGTTTGGCGAGGGAAACATGGCTCCTAAAATTAAGGCTTGCCTTAGCTTTGTTGAGCAAGGTGGACACATGAGCGTTATTACGGAGGCTACTAAGCTCGAAGACAAAAGCTACGGAACAAAGATTACGCTTGAATACGATAGGTAAATTGTTAAACACTAATAAAAAAATCTAACATTATGGCATTCAATCTTAGAAACAGAAGCTTTGTCAAGCTGCTCGATTTTACTCCAAAGGAGATTAACTTCTTGCTTGACCTATCAGCCGATTTGAAAGCGGCAAAGTATGCTGGAACAGAGCAGCAAAAATTAAAGGGTAAAAACGTTGTTCTTCTATTCGAAAAAGATTCAACGCGAACTCGTTGCGCATTTGAGGTTGCAGCTTACGATCAGGGAGCCCAAGTTACCTACCTAGGCCCTGCTGGTTCGCAAATGGGTAAAAAGGAGTCGATGGAAGATACTGCTCGCGTTTTAGGACGTATGTACGATGGTATTGAGTATCGCGGATATTCGCAAGAAATTGTTGAAACTCTTGCTCAGCACGCTGGTGTACCGGTATGGAATGGTTTAACCACAGAGTTTCATCCAACTCAAATTTTGGCCGATTTCCTAACAATGCGCGAGCATAGCAACAAACCATTGTGTCAGGTTACCTTTGCCTACCTTGGCGATGCACGTAACAATATGGGTAATTCGCTAATGGTTGGTGCTGCAAAAATGGGAATGGATTTCCGTGCAGTTGCACCTAAGGAATCATGGCCATCGGATGAGCTTTACAACCAGTGTCTTGAAATTGCTAAGGAAACGGGAGCAAAAATTACTCGTACTGAAAGCGTTGAAGAGGGCGTTAAGGGAGCCGATTTCCTTTATACCGATGTTTGGGTATCGATGGGTGAGCCTGAGTCAGTTTGGGCCGATAGAATAAAGCTACTCAAGCCTTATCAGGTTAATAGGAAAACAATGGAGCTCACAGGAAATCCTAATTGCAAGTTCATGCATTGTCTTCCTGCATTCCACAATCGGAAAACTGTGGTAGGAGAGGACATCTATAAGAAATTCGGAATCGAGTCGATGGAGGTTACCGAGGATGTATTCGAATCGGATGCAAGTATAGTTTTTGACGAAGCAGAAAACCGTATGCATACCATTAAAGCGGTTATGGTTGCAACGCTTAGCTAATAATTTTTATCACTTCCATAGTAAAGGCAGCAAAAAAAGCTGCCTTTTTTATGCATATCCAAAAAAAATGCTTTAATTTTATGTAAGTCAAACAATAACTTACAATTATCATGAATGTTTATATTGGAAACATCTCTTACAGCATGACCCCAGAGGAGATTAAGGAAGTTTTTTTGCCTTACGGCAATGTGCTAAGCGTTAAAATTATTACCGATAAACAAACTGGCAGGTCAAAAGGTTACGCCTTTGTTGAAATGGAAAACGACGACGAAGCCCAAAATGCCATTAAAGCATTAAACGAAACCGAAGTTAAAGGCCGAAACGTAAAAGTTAATTCTGCTCATCGTAAAGAAAACACAGAGCAACAGTAATTTACCAAAATATTGCTTATCGTTTCTAATTAGTGCATATTCAAACCTGCAACTTGTGTATGCAGGTTTTCCTAAAAATTACCTAATGGCTAGCTCCAAAATAAAGTAGTAGGTTATTACTCCCGACACAGCAAATTTAAGTCCTGTCCCCAATAGAAATCCAATAAACGAACCTAAAGCCGATCGTAATGCTTTATCCTGTTTTTGTTTTGATAAAATTTCGCCAAAAAAAGCACCAAGAAAAGGCCCAATAATAATTCCAATAGGAGGGAATAAGAAAAGCCCAACGACTAAACCAATTGTTGCACCCCAGACCCCTCGTTTTGTTCCACCAAATTTTTTAGTTGCCCAAACGGGTAGAACATAATCGAGTACAGTTGCAATTGCAGCAGCAATGCCAAGCCATAAAAGCAAATTTCCCTCAACGTTTCCCCAACGGGTGTAGTGAAGAATAAGTATTCCAAAAAAGCTTAAAGGGGGGCCAGGAATTACGGGCAGAATACAACCAAGTATGCCAAGAATAATAAGTATTGATGCAACAGCAACCAGAACAAAATCCATTGTATTTCTTTTAAGTTAAGGTACAAATATACCCGTTTATTGTATTCTGATTAATAGCTTGCAAAAATATCACTTGAAAATAGGCTGCTGTTTTTTTTATCTTTGCACAAACTCGTGTTTATGAAAGCTAAAGCAGTGAGCATAACCATTAAAGGTCGCGTACAGCAAGTAGGTTTTAGGTATTTTGTATACCGACTTGCCACAGAGCTAAACGTGATGGGTTTTGTGAAGAATTTACCCAACGGCAACGTATATATTGAGGCCGAAGCCGATGAACATACTATTGAGGTTTTTGTTGCCCACTGCCAAATGGGCCCACCCAGCTCGCAGGTCGATGATATAGAGGTTAATACCTGTCTCTTATACACAT
>OMKS01002746.1_pt1 | contig 14459 bp, 10 predicted proteins | sample 1674721 | NCBI WGS metagenome assembly OMKS01 (sample SAMN06264996, study PRJEB25208) | sediment metagenome | isolation source: hot spring sediment | place: USA: California | collected 2014-09-02
ATGTAAAAAAGAATCATGTTCCGTACAATGTGTTGCACGACAAAGGTTTTGTAAGTATCGGCTGCGAACCTTGCACGCGCGCAATTAAACCGGGTGAAGATTTCAGGGCCGGTCGCTGGTGGTGGGAACAAAACTCAGGGAAAGAGTGCGGGCTTCATGAAAGCAGGTAAAAGAAAACCAGCCAAAAGACCAACAGATGTTTTAAGTGAATTCTTACAGTTCTGTGAGGTAACCCGATAATTCTTTGGTGGCCCCTTCAAGCGAATGTGCAACCTCGGTAAGCAGGGGTGGAATTTCGTCTGTTTTGTTGCTTTCCGCCAGATTTTGTATTTGTTTCAGGGTTTTCCCCGTTTCGTCCATCATAAAAATGAGAACCGATGACTTGGCTGTATGTGCTTCTTTTGCCAAATCGGAAATTTCCTTGTTCGTCAGAAATCTGTTCATATTCGAAACAAAGTCGGGCACTTGTTTCAAAAATATTTCTATCAGCTCTTTTTGAAAACCGGTATCACCACCCGAAATTTCTTCAAGGTAGTTAAGGTTTACATATTCAAATCGATTGCTCATTCTATTTATAAAGAAAATTGGCTTGCAAATTTAACCAAATTATTGAATAATCAATTTGGTTAAATGATGATAAAATTCATGTGAAAGGCTTCCCTGAATCCATAGATTTGCATTAAAATTAATTTTAAAAACATGAAGTTTACTGCACTCAATAAAGTTCACAAAACAACAGGCGCCAAAATGGTTGAGTTTGCCGGATACGAGATGCCTATAGAATACAGTGGAATAAGGGACGAACACATGACCGTTAGAAACGCAGTTGGCGTTTTCGACGTTTCGCACATGGGCGAGTTTTGGGTAAAAGGCCCGCAGGCCATTGAACTAATTAATAAGATATCGTCAAACGATCCTTCTGTTCTGCGGCAGGGGCAGGCTCAATATACCTGCTTTCCCAACGGTAAGGGAGGCATTGTTGATGACCTGCTCGTGTATTGTTTCAGCAGCACAAAGTACCTCATGGTGGTGAATGCTTCAAACATTCAAAAAGACTGGGAATGGATTAACATTCAAAATGATTGCGGAGCAGAAACCGAAAATGTTTCCGACACTATCAGCCAGCTGGCTGTGCAGGGCCCGGATGCTATTAAAACACTGCAAAAACTTACTGATATTGACTTAAAAGAGATTAAATTTTACAGTTTTGTTACCGGAAAAATAGCTGGTATTGATGATGTAATTATATCTGCCACAGGATATACCGGAGCCGGAGGGTTTGAGCTATACTGCAAAAACGAGGAGGTTGAAAAGCTGTGGCACGCCGTGTTTGAAGCCGGTGAAGAATTCGGAATTAAGCCCATTGGATTGGCTGCCCGCGATACACTCCGGCTCGAAATGGGGTATTGCCTCTACGGAAACGACATTGATGACACCACATCTCCCATTGAAGCGGGCCTGGGCTGGATTACCAAATTCAACAACGGCAGGCGGTTCATCGATCGCGAATTTTTAATGATGCAGAAAAACGAAGGAGTTGTCCGCCGACTAAGGGGTTTTGTGATGCTCGAAAAAGCCATTCCGCGCCACGGTTATGAACTGGTTGACAGCCACGGCCTGACCATAGGTAAGGTTACCTCGGGAACCCTTTCGCCGGTTATTGGCAAAGGAATTGGGCTGGGTTATGTGGCCAGGGAATATGCCGCCTTGGGCACTTCAATTTATGTAAAAATCAGAAATAAAACTATTCCGGCAGAAATAGTGAAGTTGCCCTTTATTTAAAAAACGTATAAATAAACTGCTGTTTTCTTTTTTCTGTTCATAAAAACCACTTTCTTTTTCCAAATCGCATAAATTTGCAGGTGTTATGATTTTTCTCATCTGCAAATCATTCGCGATTTACGAAATTTGAAGCGGGTGTTTGTACAATATGTTTTTATTAATTCACCTAAAAAAGTTGAAAGAATGAAGAAACACAATTTTTACGCAGGGCCATCCATTTTGCCCGAGTTTACCAAAGAAAAAACGGCCGAAGCTGTCTTAAACTTTGCCGACACCGGTCTCTCAGTAATGGAAGTTTCGCACCGCAGCAAAGAGTTCGTTGCCGTTATGTCAGAAGCCCAGGCGTTGGTTAAAGAACTTTTGCAGGTGCCCGAAGGATATTCCGTTCTATTCCTGCAGGGAGGTGCAAGTCTTCAGTTTCTGATGGTGCCCTACAACCTGATGGCAAAAAAAGCAGCATACCTAAATACAGGCTCATGGGCTTCCAAAGCCATTAAAGAGGCCAAAATGTTTGGCGAGGTGGTAGAAGTAGCCAGTTCCAAAGATGCCAATTTCAATTACATACCAAAAGGTTACGAAGTTCCTGCCGATGCCGAATACTTTCACATAACATCGAACAACACCATTTACGGAACCGAAATTCTGACCGACCCCGATGTGGGTGTGCCATTGGCTGCCGATATGTCGTCGGATATTTTCAGCCGTCCGGTGGATGTGTCGAAATACGATGTAATTTACGCCGGAGCTCAAAAAAATCTGGGTCCCTCGGGAGCTACCCTTGTGATTGTGAAAAACGATGCACTTGCCCGGGTTGACCGGCCAATTCCCACTATGCTCGATTATAAAACGCATATCGAAAAAGAATCGATGTTTAATACCCCGGCAACCCTTCCGGTTTTTGCCAGCTTGCAAACCCTGCGCTGGCTGAAGGAAAACGGCGGCATTGAAGCCATGGAGAAAGTAAATATGGAAAAGGCCGGTTTGCTGTATGCAGAGCTCGACCGCAATAAATTATTCGTTCCTACGGTGAGTAACCCGGAAGACCGTTCGCGTATGAACGTTACCTTTGTGATGACTCCGGAATATGCCGATCTGGAAAAAGATTTTCTTGATTTTGCCACATCAAAAGGAATGGTGGGTATAAAAGGCCATCGCTCTGTAGGAGGTTTCAGGGCATCAATCTATAACGCCATGCCTGTCGAGAGTGTAAAGGCTCTCATTGAAACCATGCAGGATTTTGAAAGAAACAAATAGAAGAAATGCAGGGTGAAAATCCTGCATTTTTTCTGAAAACCAATACAACATGATGAGAAAAATCTTAATAGCAACGGAAAAACCATTTGCCCCTGCGGCAATAAACAAAATTGAAAAATTAATTGGTAAGGCTGACGAAAAGTACAACCTCGAACTGCTGGAGTCATATACCGAAAAGGATGAATTTTTAAAAGCAGTAGCCGATGCCGATGCCTTAATTGTTAGAAGCGATAAGGTGGACCAGGCCGTGTTCGATGCCGCTCCCAAACTGAAAATTGTAGTGCGCGCAGGCGCCGGTTACGATAATGTTGATTTGGAAGCAGCCACTGCCAGAAACGTAGTGGTAATGAACACGCCCGGACAAAATTCCAATGCCGTAGCCGAGTTGGCTATCGGACTGGCCATTTTTGGCATACGCGAATTGTTTAGCGGAAAACCGGGTGGAGAACTCCGGGGACGAACCCTTGGTCTTCACGGTTTTGGTTACGTTGCCCGGAATGTGTTTAGAATTGCCCGGGCATTTGGCATGAAGGTGATTGTTTACACCCGTTACAGTAAAAGTGCCGCTGCTGCAATCGGACTGAAAGTAACCAAGTCGCTGGAGCAGCTTTACGAAAAGAGCGATATCGTTTCCATTCACGTGCCTGCCCGCGGCGAGCATATTAAATCGGTAAGCTACGAGGTTTTGAAACACCTGAAAGACGGTGCCGTAATTGTGAATACCGCCAGAAAAGAGGTGATTATTGAGCCCGATTTGGTTCGGATAATGGAAGAAAAACCCGGAGTGAAGTATATGTCGGATATTACGCCCGATTGCGAAAAAGAATTTGCCGAAAAATTTGAAGGCCGCTATTTCTTCACTCCCAAAAAGGCTGGTGCGCAAACAGCTGAGGCAAACATCAAGGCAGGTGTTGCAGCAGCCGAACAAATTGTGACATTCTTCGGGAAAGGCGATACCACTTTCCAGGTTAATAAAAAATAAATATGGCAACAGTAAAACCATTTAAGGGCCTCCGGCCTCCCAAAGAAATAGCTGAAGAGCTGGCCTGTCTTCCTTATGATGTGATGAATTCGGAGGAAGCAGCCCAAATGGCAGAAGGGAAAGAGAAGTCGCTGCTTCGCATTACCCGTGCCGAAATCGAATGTCCCGGCGTTGACGATATTCATTCGGAAACAGTGTATAACAAGGCACTCGAAAACTTCAGGGCGTTTCAGAAAAAAGGCTGGCTGGTGCAGGACGATGAGCCGAAATTTTACATTTATGCACAAACCATGAACGGGCGCACACAATACGGAATTGTGGGCGGCGCTTCCTGTGCCGATTATGAAAACGGGCTGATAAAAAAACATGAACTTACCCGGCCCGAAAAAGAAGAAGACCGCATGGTGCTTACCCGATACCTGAACGCCAACATCGAACCGGTGTTTTTTGCATACAGGGCGGTTCCCGAAATCGATGCCATTGTTAACGAAGTGATTACCTCCGGTGAACCCGATTACGATTTCACTGCCGAAGACGGCTTTGGACATCACTTTTGGGTAATAAACGACCCTGCAAAGAACAAAGCCATTCAGGAACTTTTTGCAACCAAAGTTCCTTCTACTTATGTGGCCGACGGACATCACCGCACGGCTGCCGCTGCGCGGATTGGCCTCGAAAAAACGGTGCAGAACCCAAACCACACCGGCGAGGAGGAATACAACTTTTTCATGGCCGTTCATTTCCCCGACAATCAGTTGCAAATCATCGACTACAACCGCGTGGTGACTGATCTTAACGGTTTGTCTGACGAAGATTTTCTGTCGGAACTTAGCAGAGCTTTCGAGGTGGAGAACAAGGGAGCAGAAACGTTTAAACCCACCCGGCTGCACGAGTTTAGTCTCTATTTGTCGGGCAACTGGTATAAGCTCACAGCACGGTGGGGAACTTTCAATGACAACGATCCCATTGGTGTGCTCGATGTTACCATTTTATCCAATCAGGTATTGGTGCCATTGCTTGGAATTACCGATTTGCGCACCTCAAAACGCATCGACTTTATTGGTGGCATACGCGGTTTGGGCGAGCTGAAAAAAAGAGTGGACTCGGGAGAAATGAAAGCCGCATTTGCTCTGTACCCGGTTTCCATGCAGCAGCTCATTAACATTGCCGACAGCGGAAACATTATGCCCCCTAAAACCACCTGGTTCGAACCCAAACTGCGTTCGGGACTGGTTATTCATAAACTCGACTGACATGTATTTTATAGTTTTGGTTTGAAAAGGTTCTGTTATATACCAGGGCCTTTTCTGTTTTTTTAACATCCTGTTTCCTGTGTCGTTTTCCTGAAAAATAGCTAAATTCAGCGATTTAAAATTTCTACCAATGGATATTGACAAAACAACACTGGCCAGCATTTACAAGCGAAAAAAAAACGATCGCGATATTTTTCAGGAGCTTATGCCTACCAAGGTGAAGGAAGTGCTTTTGGTTGCCACGCTATACGATTCTTATACGATTGTACGCGAAGGACAATTTAGCGATAAAATTTTTGGCGAATATCTTCAGCTAAACCTGTATGCGGCTCCCCGGTTTACCAGTGTAAATACCACCGAAGATGCGTTGCTTACCCTCGAACACCGCGATTTCGATTTGATTATTGTGATGGCAGGCCTCGACAAGGATGCCGCAGTGGAAACCTCGCGGGCCATTGGGAAGCTGAGGCCCCGGATTCCCCTGTTGCTGCTGGCCAATAATAACTCCGACCTGCGTTACTTTCAGGCCGAAATGCGAAAGTTCGACTTCATCGACCGCATTTTCGTCTGGAACGGGAATTCCAACGTTTTTCTGGCCATGATTAAATACATTGAAGATAAAAAAAATGTGGCCCGAGATACCCAAAACGGAAATGTACGTGTAATTCTTTTGGTTGAAGACAGCATTCAGTACTATTCCCGGTACCTGCCAATGCTTTACACAACCATTATGACCCAGACACAAATTCTGGTGCAGGAAGATGCCAAAGACGAGCTTCATAAAATATTAAAAATGAGGGCCCGGCCCAAAGTGATTCTGGTCGATAATTACGAAGATGCCGTTAAAATCATCAACAGTTACCGCCGTTACATGCTTTGCGTGATTTCGGATGTAAAATTTGAAAAGGACGGAAAGGAAGATGGGGATGCCGGAATTGAACTTTTAAAATATGCAAAAGAAACGCTCAGTCATCCCATTCCCGTAATGCTGCAGTCGCAGGAAATTAACAATGCCAATAGGGCCAAAGAAATTGATGCCGATTTCATCAACAAAAACTCGGAAAGTCTTTCCATGGATATTCTCAACTTTTTATACCGCAGGTTGGGTTTTGGCAATTTTGTATTCAAAGGAATGGACGGAAAACCGATTACAGAAGCCTCCAATTTGAATGAATTTCAGAAAAAATTCAGGGATATTCCTGCCGAAGCGCTGTTGTACCATGGCAAACGCAATTCGTTTAGTACGTGGCTTATGGCTCGTGGAGAAATCAATATGGCAGAACTTTTGCGTCCGGTGAAAACCGAAGATTTTGGTTCGGCTGAAGATTTGCGCCGGTTTTGCCTCGATGTTTTTAATACGGTGCGTTTCGAAAAACTAAAAGGCACCATTGTAAATTTCGATCCTGCACTGGTTACTTCAAACCGGTTGATTTCACGCATGGCCAAAGGGTCGCTGGGCGGCAAAGGACGTGGAATTGCGTTTATCTGCAACTTTATTGAGAACATCGATTTTCAGAAACTGATACCGGAGATGAATATCCGGATTCCCGCCACCGCGGTTATTGGAGCACTGGAGTTCGATAAATTTGTTGAAACCAATAATTTATACGACGATATTTACTCTCTGAACGATTATGAGTCAATCCGGCAGCATTTTCTCGACTCTGAATTCGACAATAAAATAAAAGACCGGCTGATGCAGTATGTGGAAAAAATGACCAAACCATTGGCTGTAAGGTCGTCGGGACTTTTCGAGGATTCGTTGCTGCAGCCGTTTTCCGGTGTGTATGCCACGTACCTAATTCCCAACAACCACCCGGATATTCAAGTAAGGTACAACCAGCTTGAAACGGCTGTGAAACTTGTATATTCAAGTATTTTTACCGAATCGGCTCAAGCCTACTTCGATGCCATTCATTATAAAATTGAGGAAGAGAAAATGGCAGTGGTCATTCAGGAGGTTGTGGGTCAGAATTACAACAACAAATATTACCCAACCATTTCGGGGGTGGCACAATCGTACAATTATTATCCCATTTCGTACATGAAACCTGAAGATGGTTTTTCTGTTGCCGCAGTTGGGTTGGGAATGTATGTGGTGGGAGGAGAAAATTCCTTCCGTTTTTGCCCCAAATATCCCAACATAAATCCCACATCCATTGGTGATCTGCTGCGCGATTCACAAAAAAGTTTTTATGCCATTGATTTGTCTGTGCCCGATATCGACCTGGTTAGCGGCGGCGAAGAGTCAGGCATTCGAAAATTCAGGATAAAAGAAGCTGAAGAAGACGGCACCCTGGAACACGCTGCTTCTACCTACTCCATGGAGAACGATGATTTGATTCCGGGAATTCAGGGGAAAGGACCCCGGATAATCGACTTCGCCAATATTTTGAAATACAAATATCTGCCATTAACCGATACCCTGGTTTTGCTGCTGAAACTGTTTAAGGAGGCCATGGGTTCGCCGGTGGAAATTGAATATGCCATCGATTTGGATACGAAAGAAAACGGCCTGCCAACCTTCTACCTGTTACAGATAAAACCGCTCATCAGGGTCGAGCAGCAAGTTGATATCGATGTGAGACATTTCGATCAAAACGGGCTTTTTATGTATGCCGAACGGGGTATGGGAAATGGTATCATAGAGCATGTGAGAGATGTGGTTTTTGTCGATCCCGGCACCTTCGATAAAACAAAAACCCGGCAAATGGCGGCCGAAATCAGCAAACTGAATCACTATTTCGACAAGGAAGACAAAGAGTACATTCTTGTGGGGCCCGGGCGATGGGGATCGCGCGATCCCTTTACAGGTATTCCGGTGCTGTGGGCGCATATTTCAAAAGCAAGGGTAATTGTGGAAATGGGGTTACCCAACTTTCCGCTCGATGCCTCACTGGGGTCTCATTTTTTCCATAATGTCACCTCAATGAACGTGGGTTATTTTTCTGTGCCCCACAATGCAACAGACGCCAGACTTAACATGGATATTTTACGAAATCAGAAACTCGTGAATGAAACAGAGTTTATAAAACACGTTGAATTTAAACAGCCGCTTACCGTTTTGATGAATGGAAAAGAAAGGCGTGCACTTATTCATGTTGAGGAACCGTAAATGTGTTAATTTATTTCAAATCAACATGTATTTATTGCCGCCGGAATTTGGTAATTCAGTATAAAATTTATCTTTGTCATTTTGCGGCTGGAAAATGAATTTGTGACAAAATCAATTTAAATAATAATAAAAAGTTTTATAAAATTAAACCGTAACATCTGTTACACAAAAATTATCAGCTTATGACCAACATTTTCATTTTAGTTCCGTTTGCTTCCATTCTTGCATTGGTTTTTGCATGGTTTTTCTTCAAATCGATGATGAAGAATTCGGAAGGTACCCCCCGAATGATTGAAATAGCCCAGTACGTGAGAGAAGGAGCTATGGCCTACTTGAAAAGGCAGTATAAAGTGGTGGCAATTGTTTTCGTCATTTTATTTGTATTGCTTACGATTATGGCCTATTTCAATGTTCAGAACCCGTTTGTTCCGGTAGCCTTTTTAACAGGAGGTTTTTTTTCCGGGCTATGTGGTTTCCTGGGCATGAAAACCGCTACTTTTGCTTCGGCACGAACCGCTCACGGAGCCTCCCAGTCGCTGAACAAAGGGCTGCAGGTTGCGTTCCGCAGTGGTGCAGTTATGGGTCTGGTGGTGGTAGGTTTTGCGTTGCTCGATATTGCTGCATGGTTCTGGATTTTGAACGAATACGTTTACACCCCGGACAACATGGCCAACGGGCTGCACTTTTTAGGGCTGAACCTGGTACATCCTCACCCGGAGTACGTTACCGGCGGTGTGATTAATGCAGCCGGAGAAAGGGTGAAACTGATTGAAATTACTGTTACGATGCTTACCTTCGGTATGGGGGCTTCAACCCAGGCATTGTTTGCACGTGTGGGGGGTGGTATTTATACCAAAGCCGCCGATGTGGGCGCCGACCTCGTGGGTAAAGTGGAAGCCGGTATTCCGGAGGACGATCCGCGCAACCCTGCAACCATTGCCGATAACGTAGGCGACAACGTGGGCGATGTAGCCGGTATGGGCGCCGACCTATACGAATCGTATGCCGGTTCAATTCTGGCAACTGCCGCACTGGGTGCATCATTGCCTGCTTTGGTAATGAAGGATGCCGGACTTACGGCATACCAGGCTGTTCTGGCGCCAATGATGGTAGCTGCCATTGGTATTATTCTTTCCATTGTGGGAATTTTTATGGTTCGGACCAAAGAGTCGGCCACACAAAAAACGCTACTCAATGCCCTGTTGCTTGGTACAGGAGGCAGTTCCGTATTAATTTTGTTCGCTATGGTTGGGCTGGTTTTACTGGGCTGGGTAACCTGGGGTGTATTTTGGGCTGTGGTAATTGGTTTGGCTGCCGGAGTTATTATTGGCCAGGCAACCGAATATTTTACCTCCGATGAGTATAAACCCACCAAAGGAATTGCCCGTCAGGCACAGCAGGGGCCGGCTACCACAATTATCGATGGCCTTGCCGTTGGGATGTATTCTACCTGGATTCCTGTTGTAACCATCGTTTTAGGTATTATGGGTGCTTTTTGGGCAGCCGGTGGCGCACAACATTTTGCCATGGGCGTTTACGGAATTGGTTTTGCTGCCGTAGGAATGCTCTCTACCCTTGGAATTACCCTGGCAACCGATGCTTTTGGACCCATTGCCGATAACGCAGGCGGAAATGCAGAAATGGCTGAATTGGATCCGCAGGTACGCGAACGCACCGATGCCCTCGATATGCTTGGAAATACAACCGCTGCAACCGGAAAAGGATTTGCCATCGGTTCTGCGGCACTTACTGCCATGGCGCTTATTTCAGCGTATATGGAAGAAGTGCGGCTGTGGTTCGATAAAATTGCAAAGGCCGGAGAAGGTTTCGTTACAAAAGGTGGATATGTATTTTATAACGATGTTGCGCCTGCTGTGGAAGAAGGTGTTGAGGTCATTAAAATCTCAACCGCTTCGGTGAAACAGTTTTCGGCAGCTTACGATATTACCCTGTTTAACCCGTTGTTCCTCGGTGGGTTGTTTCTGGGAGCTATGATGGCATTTGTATTTAGCGCTATGACCATGAAAGCGGTTGGCCGGGCTGCCGGAGCAATGGTGGATGAGGTTCGTCGTCAATTCCGTGAAATAAAAGGAATTCTGGACGGAACAGCCAAGCCTGAATACGCCAAATGTGTTGAAATTTCAACCAAAGGTGCACAGCGCGAGATGTTGCTTCCTTCGCTGGTAGCCATTGCAGTACCTGTAATTGTTGGGGCAGCTATGGGCGTTGCCGGTGTGGTTGGTTTGCTTGCCGGTGGTTTAACTACTGGATTTACGCTGGCTGTTTTTATGAATAACGCTGGTGGAGCCTGGGATAACGCTAAAAAATTCATTGAAAAAGGAAATTACGGCGGTAAAGGCAGCGAAGCGCACCATGCCGGTGTAGTTGGAGACACCGTGGGCGACCCGTTTAAAGACACTTCCGGTCCTTCACTAAACATTCTGATTAAGTTAATGACCATGGTTTCGGTGGTAATGGCCGGTTTAACCGTTACGCTTAGCCTTTTATAGTCATTTTTGCAAATCAACCGAAAAGCCATCTGTCAAACCGGCAGATGGCTTTTCTTTATGGGTCATAGAGAAAAAACAAGCTAATTTAAAACGATTCTTGAACAAAATCTTTTTATATTTAGTTCCTGTTAATAGATAATAATAACTAAAATATCAATGAATATGGCAAATCTTTCAACTACCTACATGGGTATAAAACTGAAAAACCCCCTCATTCTGGGGTCCTGCAATCTGATAATGAAACCGGGAGTAGCCGAACAACTGGAAGAAGCAGGAATCGGTGCTATCGTTTACAAATCGCTGTTCGAGGAGCAGGTACAGCTCGAAGGACTGCAAATGAGTGAGGATCTTTCCGAGTATGAATACCGAAATGCCGAGATGGAACGCCTGTTTCCAAGCATTGAACATGCCGGGCCCAAAGAACACTTGTATAACCTTGAAAAACTGAAAAAAAGTGTGAATGTTCCGGTTATTGCCAGCCTGAATGCCATTTACGAACCTACGTGGATTGAGTATGCCAAAGAGCTGGAAAAAACCGGTGTAGATGGTCTGGAACTGAATTTATATGCGGTGCCCGGTTATTTTGAAATGGAAGGAAATGCAGTGGAAGCTAAACAGGTGCAGATTGTGGAAGCGGTAAAACAGGCCGTTAACATTCCGGTGAGTGTAAAGATCAGCTTGTTTTATACCAACCCGCTCAATTTTATAAAAAAAGTGGATGAGGCGGGCGCCGATGCCTACGTGTTGTTTAACCGTTTTTTTCAGCCCGATATTGATGTGGATGAAGAAGAATTTTATTTCTCATGGAGCCTGAGCAACCGCAAAGACAGCCTGATGGCCCTTCGGTTTGCCGGCCTGCTTTATGGAAACCTCGATGGCAGTATTTGTGCCGGCAGGGGAGTGTATAATGCCAAAGATGTAATTAAACTGATTTTGGCGGGCGCCGATGCCGTACAAATTGTGAGCACCGTTTACAAGAACAAACCCGAAGTGGTGTCTGATATTTTACTGGACCTGAACCGTTGGATGGACGAGAACGAATACAAATCGCTCGACGATTTCAAGGGAAAACTTTCGCGTAAAAACCTGAAAGACCCCTTTGTTTACCAGCGCGGACAATATGTTGACATCATTATGAATTCGGAGGAGGTAATTAAAAAATACCCGATGGTGTAAAGCAAATCAGGCTCTAAAATGCCAACAAAAAACTACCGTTAAAAAGCGGTAGTTTTTTGTTTTAGGCCAGTTTCATCAGAGGTATTCAATCTCAACGTGCTTAAAAAACTTGTTTGTCAGAATTTTTACAATTCGCTTTACAACAAATTTTCTCAATTCAAGCTCCATGGGTTGCTCCGGGGCCTGATGTGCCCAGTTGATGCGAGTTCCAACGATAATGTCGATTTGGTCGTGCTGAAGCAGCAGTTTAACCACTTTTTCCGCAGGGCTGTCGAGCAGCCGAATTTCGCTGTTGTAGTTTTCCAGAATTTCTTCCACTTTTCCCAGGGTCAGGATCCCTTCGGTAACCATTTCAAAACCTTCCATGCGGGCAGCCGGTGGCAGAAGGTCTTTTGTTTTTTCAACGTGTTGAATTTCAACTTCTACATCTAACTCGCGCGCTACAATTTCGGCAGTGGTTCCCCCGCAAATTATCTTTTTGCCGTTAAAACTCTTAATGCGATCCACAAAATCGTAGTCTTTTATTTTATAAAAAGGCGGCCCGGTTATGAGCATAAACTTCCGGGGTTCTCTGAAATAGATGACTCCGCAGGTGGTGTCGTCTTTCACTTCGAAGTTGTCGTTCATGCTGGCCTGGTTAATTATTTTCCGTCCCAGCCTCGATGCCGAAATGTCGGGCATTCGGTTCACCTGGTTCAATGCAAACTCATAAATGTTTTCTATTCCCCAGCCCATGGGGTACCTGTTGTTTCCCAAGCCCGACTGTGCAACGCCATCTGTCAGAAAAACTATCCGGTCTTCCTTGTGGGCAGTGAATTCGCGGCACCGTAAAAGTTTCCCTATATTTTCTTTCCCACGCACTTCCAGCATATATTCTTTGGGCTGATATGGTTTACCGTTGCGGATAATCAAAACCGGCGGATTATCGTAATTAATTATCCGCACCTGGCCGTCGGTTTCCAGTTCTATAATGGTAAATGTGGCGTAACTCTCTTTGCCGTCGCTGCTTTTGGGCAACGCTTCCATAATAATCCGGGCCGAAATTTCGGGCTTGGTGTGGAACCGGGCATATTTCAGTGCCATGGTAGCCGTAAGCTGTGCCAGAACGCTGGCTTTTATGCCATGCCCAATTCCGTCGCTCAAAACAAGTATGGTGCGTCCTTCTTCCTTGAAAATATCGGATAAAAACACATCGCCGCTGGCAATTTCACCTTTGGGTTTTTTTTGCTGAACATCTATTTCTACGTGGTAATTCGGATTATTAGTCGTCACCATATCTGTATGATTGTATAATTGAATTCAGTAATTCTTCGGTTTCAGCGGCATTTTCGCCCAGCAGGTGGGCAATTTTCTGAACGGTTTCTATATTCTGCTCTTTTATGCGCTGGGCCCGGTTAATAATTTCGTCGCGCACCAGCATCGGCGCCGACATGTCGCGGATAACCGCCCCAACCACTTTTTGTTTGTAAAGCGTTACAACCGATACATGCAAAAGTTTATCATTGTACCTGATATCGCGTTCCAGCATATCTTCTCCCGACGACAGTATGCCTGAAAGCATTTTAAAAATGACATCGGGAACGATTTCCTCCACGCCGGCGCCCTTCAGCCCGGGTATGGTGTCGAACAGCTCAGTAATCTCATCTCCCATTAATCGGGCAAAGCTTTCATTGGAGTCAACTACTTTGTGGTTTTCATCCATCATAATTATACCCACATTGATTTTGTGAAGCATGTGCGACGAAATTTCCATCGACTCCTGCGCTTTCTCCAGCCGCATTTCGGTTTTTTTTAGCTTGGTTACATCGTTTATAGAACCTACAATGCCGATAATTTCTCCGTCGTTGTTGCGGATAACAGCTTTGTTTATAACCACATCCATTCGCGATCCGTCTTTCTGCCTTACCTGGGTTTCGTAAACCTGAACGTCAGGGTTGGACAGTAATTCCTGGTCTTTTTGTGAATAAATTTCAGCCATGTGCCGGGTGTGTACATCAAAAACCGACTGGCCGATAATCATGCTGGCCGGTTTGCCCGAAAAATCTTCGTGCGCTTTATTGCACATTTGGTAAATACCTTTCAGGTTACGGTAAAAAATAGGAATAGGCAGCGCGTCGAAAATTTTTTGGTAAAATTCCGGATCGTTAATATTCCCTGGTAGAAAAGATTTCTTGTCGTAAATCATTTTTAGCTTTTTTTTAATCAGGCCGAAATCTAATGAATAAAAATCTTATTTACATTCATTTTAAATCTATTTAAAAACAGGAATTTGTGATTTTTGGCAGTTCGCAAATGTTTTCTTCCGTTATCTTTGCCCAAAAGATATACATTCAACTTTAAATAAAAGACCGTGAAAATCAGTGATATTGCAAAGTTTACACAGGCGC
>OMKS01002747.1_pt1 | contig 14454 bp, 12 predicted proteins | sample 1674721 | NCBI WGS metagenome assembly OMKS01 (sample SAMN06264996, study PRJEB25208) | sediment metagenome | isolation source: hot spring sediment | place: USA: California | collected 2014-09-02
TGGCGCTGTACGTCCTACTGAACCTGCTGCTGTACAAACTCGTGCCGGTGACGTTGACGCTGCCGGGCATTGCCGGGTTCCTCCTCTCGGTGGGGATGGCGGTCGATGCGAACATTCTCGTTTTCGAGCGGATGAAGGAGGAATTGCGGCACGGGCGTTCATTGATGCGGGCGGCCGAAGGCGGCTTCTCCCGCGCGTGGACTTCGGTGCGCGACTCCAACCTGGCGACGTTGCTGACTTGTCTCATCCTCTACATCTTCGGCAACGCCTTCGCTGCGAGTCTGGTGAAGGGCTTTGCCATCACGCTGGCGCTCGGGACGGTCGTCAATCTCTTTACGGCAATTGTGGTGACGCGCACGCTAGTTCGCTTGGCTTTTAGCGCTGCCGGGGAGCGGATTCAGAAGCACGCCTGGCTGCTGGGGTTGTAGGAGGGACGGCTATGATAAACTTTGTACAACGTCGACGTCTGTTCTTTGTCATTGCCGGTGTCTTGATAGCACTTAGCCTGATTGCGTTGGTGACTTCGGCTATTATATTCGAGGGGCAATTTCTGCGCATCAGCATCGATTTCAAAGGCGGGACGCTTTTTGTCTTGCAGTTCGATGCCCCGGTTGAGGAGTCGGCGATCCGCGATGTCTTTATCGATAACGGGCATACCGGGCCGATTGTGCAGCAGCTTGGCGCGGCAGGCGATAACACGTGGCAGGTGCGAACGCGATTTGCGGAGACCGAAGAGGTACAGAAAATCCTCGACGATCTTGACGCACAGGTTGGACACGTCAACCGCACGCTCTCGAACTGGAATACGGTTGAGTCGACCGTGGGCGCTGAAGTCGCGCAGTATGCGGCGTTGGCGGTACTGGCAGCATCGATAGCAGTTCTGGGTTTCATCTGGTTCTCGTTCCGCAAAGTCCCTAACCCCTTCCGCTACGGCGCGGTATCGATTGTGGCGATGCTGGTCAATGTCATCATCACGCTGGGCTTTTACGCCCTGATGGGTATCCTGCAAGGGTGGGAGGCCGACGCGCTCTTCCTGACGGCGCTGCTCACCGTGATCGGCTTCTCCGTGCAAGACGTGATCGTGGTTTTCGACCGTATTCGTGAAAATCTCCCCCGTCACCGTGGCGAGCCGTTCGATTTGATCGTGAACCGCAGCGTGCTAGAGACCGTACATCGTTCGCTGGCAACGCAGCTCAATGCGATGTTTGTGATGATCGCGATCCTGCTCTTTGGGGGGGCGACGATCAAGCCCTTCATCGCCGTGATGTTGGTGGGGATGCTCTCGGAGACGTTCACCTCACTGTGCGTGGCCGTGCCGTTGCTCGTGGTGTGGGAGGAGCGCAGTCACGCGCGCTCGCTGGCGCACGTTACGGCGTAGTGTAAGATGCAAGAAGCAGGATGCAAGACGTGCTGGCGCGTGTCGTGTAGTCTGTAATCAATTTGCCAAAGACGGCCTCCGGGCCGTCTTTTTGTTTAACGGCGGAGCGAGAACAATAAGGCCCTACACTTGCCCTTCTTCACACCGACAGTACAATGAGAGCGCACGATACTCAGACGATCGGACATTTTTCGAGGGGGGATTTTGATGATAGAAGAGCCAGAACAAACACATAACAAACACATACGGAAGAACCGCAACCTCAGAAGCAGGCCGAACCGACGATGACCCGTGGATGGGGAAGACAACTGATGGGAGCGCTGGTCGGCACGCTGCTGATGGCCATAGCGCTACAGGTCGGCCCATCACTTGGATGGCAGCCACCCGAAAACCGCACGATGATGTTATTAGTTGGCGGCGCTATTGGTGCGACCCTGTTCACCCTGGATCGTTTTGAACAGGCCGGTTCGCGGTTGACCCGGCGTACAGAAGGCACGAGCGCGCGCATCGTCAATGTCCTGGTGGGGCTGGTTGGCTTGTTCGTGGTGATTAGCCTGATCTGGATGTTAGTTGCTTCCGTTGGGTGGCTCATCGATCAATTCTAGCGGCTGACGAGGGCACATGCGTCTGTTGAATCCGGCCGGATTGTTGGGCCTGCTGCTGGCTGTGCCCATTGTGTTGCTGTACATGCTGCGGCTGCACCGGCAGAACGTGCCCGTACCGAGTCTGCTCCTGTGGGAAGCCGTCCTCGCCGACCGTCATGCCAACCGTCCCTGGCAGAGGCTCCGGCGCAATTGGCTCCTGTTGCTGCAATTGCTGGTGCTGTTCGCGTTGGTCTTTGCCCTGGCGCGTCCGGCTATCCCCGCTGCACTGACATTCCACGGGCAGACGATTGTCATCCTCGACGTTTCCGCCAGTATGCAGGCCATAGCCGAAGGCGGAGATGCGGCGCGCCCTGACGCGACACGTTTTGATGCTGCCTTGCGTGTCCTGCGTGATCTGGCAGAGACGCTCAATCCCGGCGACCGCGTGGCCTTGATCGCTGCCGGCCCAACGCCACGCCTGCTCTTGCAGAGCGGGGATGCCTCGGCCTTGCGGCGCGCGCTCGACGATGTCGCACCCGTCGATGGGCCGGTGGATTGGCGTGCGGCAGCGGCGCTGGCTGCCGGATTGGCGACCGGCGACGACGTCACCACGTTACTTGTGACCGACGCTGCCTTCGACGATGCGCTGCCTTCTCTCCCCGGCACGGTACGCCTTGTCACGGTGGGGCAGGAGGCGGCGGACAATGCGGGCCTCGTTGCTTTTGCGCTGCGGCGTACGGCTGAAGGGCTGACAGCGTTCGCGCAGATTTATAACGCCGGCGCAGCGACGTCGCGCATCCTGGCTTTGTACGCCGATGGCGTGTTGGTGGAACGACGCATCGTCGATTTGCCGGAGTGGGGGACGGCGTCCTTCACCTTTGACGGCGTGCCTGCTTCGGTGTGGGTAGAGGCGCGGCTTGAAACCGCGGATGCGCTCGCCGTCGATGACCGCGCGTGGGTGGCGCTCGGGGCGAGTGCTGGCGGGCGTGTGCTTCTGGTGACAGCGGGCAATCGCTTCCTGGCGCAGGCGTTGTCCACGCTGCCGGATATGGCGCTCTCGCAGGCCGCGACGTTGTTGGATGATCCTGCCACGCACGCTGAGTACGCCGTCATTGTGGCCGATGGGGCGGTAACGGCGATACTCCCCACGACCAACTTCTGGCTGATTGCGCCGGGCGCGAACTCTCCGTGTGGTGAACCGGGCGCGGTGATAACACCCACGACGAGCGTGCGCGGTCAGTGGTCGCATCCACTGCTGAACTACGTCGATTGGGCTGACGTTCACGTGGCGCGCGCGCGGGCCTACACCCTCCCTGCCGACGCGGACGTGTTGGTGGAGACGGCAGCCGGCCCGTTGTTATGGGTCATCGAGCGGCCCGGGCAGCGCGTTGCCTGCATGGCCTTCGATCTGCGCGATTCGGATTTGCCGTTGCGCCTGACTTTCCCCATTCTTACTGCCAATCTGATGGGCTGGCTAATGCCGCAGCTTTCGACAGAGCCGGTACTGTCCTTGCCTTCGGGCTATCCCTGGGCGCCGCCGTTTCCGGCAGAAGCAATGGACGCGACATTGGTTACGCCCGATGGGCAGCGGTTGCCCCTGGCACTCGATGTGCCGCAGACCACGGAGACGGCGGCGGGACTGTACCGTATCGAAGCGGAGACGCCCGCTGGAATGACTGTGCGTTACGCCGCACTCTCTCTGCTCGACGCCGTCGAGAGCGATCTAAGCCCGCGTGAGGTGCGTGTAGGGGAGAGTGTTATCCCGCCGGCTGAGGAGGTTCCCGGCTGGCGCGATTTGGGGCGTTGGGGAGTGGTGGCGGCTGTGCTGTTGCTGCTGGTAGAGGCGGCTTTGTGGTGGGGGCCATCTTGGCGGCGAAAGAGGGTCGAAAGTCCAAAGTCCCAGCGCGAAGCTTCGCGCGTCCAAAGTCTAAGCGCGAAGCTTCGCGCGTCGGAAGTCAAAAGTCTTGTAAACTCTGCGCTCTCCGCGTTCTCTGCGGTAAAATCTCCACTTCTCTTGCGTCTGGCGCTGCTGAGTCTGCTGCTTCTGGCATTGTTTGGCGTCTATCACGCCCGGCGCACCCGCGACCTGGCCGTCGTCTTCCTGCTCGACCGTTCGGCCAGCACCAAAAGCGCGTGGGAGGCGCAGGCGACATTCGTCGAAGAGGCGCTGGCGCGCAAAGCGCCCCAGGATCGCGCCGCGTTGGTCGTCTTCGCCGGGGATGCCTGGGTGGATCGTCCGCTCTCGACTGCATCGACGCTGCCGGGCATTGCGACGCTGCCGCGCATCGACGCGACCCGTATCGAAGACGCCGTGCGACTGGCATTGGCGCTTATCCCTGAAGGCGCTCCGGGCCGCCTGGTGGTGTTGACGGACGGGCTGGAAACCTCCGGTTTAGGCGCGTTCGCGTTGCGGGAGGCGAGAACGCGTGGCGTGGATGTGCAGCTCGTGCAGACCGGTTCGGGGACGCCGGGCGCGGAGGCGTGGATCGCAGATATATCCCTGCCCGCGCGCGTCTATCCCGGCGACCGCGTCCCGGCGATCGTTGAGATCGGCAGCAATGTGCGGCAGAACGTTGGCTTTGCCTGGACTGTGCCAGGACAGACCGGCTTCGGTGAGGTCGATGTGCTTGGGGCGGAGACAGGTGTGGCGTTCTCATTTGCAGCGGATGAGCCGGGATTTGTCGCCATACGCGTGTGCGTCGAACCGGAACTGGACACCTTCACCCAAAATAACTGCGTCGATGGCTGGGTGTTGGTACAGGGTGCTCCGCGCGTGCTGCTGGTGGGCGCGCCGGAAGATCGCGAGCTTGTGGCACGCGCTCTGGAAAGCGCCGGATTGACCGTCGAGCAGATGCCAGCGGGTGCACTCCCCCTGACCGCGCAGAACCTGGCAGATTATGCGGGGGTGGTATTGGTGAACACACCTGCTCGGAGTTTTGCGCCCCAGTCGTTGGCTGCTTTGCGCGCGTTCGTGCGCGATTTGGGCGGCGGGTTGGTTGCCGTGGGGGGGCCACAAAGTTTTGGCGTCGGTGGCTGGTTGGGGACGCCGTTGGAAGAGGCGCTGCCGGTGCGGATGCAGGTGCAGGACCCCACGCGCTTTCCGCCGATGGCGATGGCGGTGGTGATCGACAAATCCGGCAGTATGGGCGTCCAGGAGGCCGGGACGACGAAGATTCGTCTCGCTGCGGAGGCGGCGATCCGCGTGGCGGAGACGTTGAACGATGCGGATACGTTGGCCGTCGTTGCCTACGATGATCGCCCGGCGGACACGATCGGCCCTGCTCTGATGACGGAGCGCGATTTGCTGATCGCGCAACTGCGTCGCTTGCAAGCAGGGGGGGGTGGCATCTACGTGCGCGAAAGCCTATCCTATGCCGCCGATCTGCTGCGTGGCGTGACACTTTCCCCTGGCCAGCAGCGGCACATCCTGTTGCTGGCCGATGGCGCGGACGCCGAACATCAGGAGGGTGTCCCGGCGCTGGTGCAATCCCTGGTGGAGGAGGGGGTTACGCTCAGTGTTGTGGCGATTGGCATGGGCGGCGATGTGCCTTTCTTGCAGAACGTCGCCGAGATCGGGAACGGGCGTTTCTACCTGACGCAGCGTGCCGCCGATCTGCCTGCGATTTTCACCGAAGAGACGGCGCGCGCCAAGCGCTCGTACATCGTCGAGCAGACGTTCTACCCCGCGCCGTTGACGCCGTGGCTGCCCGTTGCCAATATCACCGTTGCGCCACCGTTGCGCGGATACGTCGCCACGACGCCGAAGGGGGCGGCGCAGGTGGTGTGGGAGGCGCTCGAGGGCGATCCGCTGCTCGCGGTGTGGCAGTATGGCCTGGGCCGTTCCGTGGCCTGGACCTCGGACGCGACCGGGCGCTGGGCTGCCGGTTGGGTGGAGTGGGAGGGGTTTGCGGATTTTTGGAGCGCGATAGTGCGCGCTGTGCTACCATCCCCTGCCGATTCAGACCTGGCGCTGCGCGTGCTGCCCGCTGATGACGGCGCAAAGGTCGTGGTGGATGTGGTTGATTCGGAGGCCGGCGAGCAGGCCTACGTCGATGGGCTATCGCTAAAACTGCACGTTGCGCCATCCTTGGGGGAGGGGGCGCTGCAGACGGTTCCTTTGCTCCAGCGCGCACCGGGACGCTACGAGGGTCGCTTTACGTCACAGGATCGCAGCGCGGTGCTGTTGCGTCTCTACGGCGATCGCGACCTGGTGACAGGCTGGGCCGCTCCGGCACCATCTGAGTATCTCCCCGCCGATGCCGGTGCCGCGGTGGCGCGGCTGGTAGCGCAAGGGGATGCGGCACTAGTTGAGGATCCGGTGCAGGTTTTTGTCCACGATCTCCAGGGGCGAGTCGCGGGCCAACCACTGATGCCGTTATTCGTCCTGCTGGTGGCGCTCGCCTGGCCGGTCGATATTGCGTGGCGTCGTCTGGCGTTGACGCGGGGGGATGTAGCGCGCTTCTTTGCGTGGGTGCGGGCACATTTGCCGGGACTGGTGCCGAAGGTGTTGCGGCAGCGTCCACAGAAGACACCGCCAGTGGCGGGGACAGCGGCCTCGTTGGCAGCGACGTTGCGTCAGAAGCGCAAACCCGTTGTCCCGGAAGCCCCGCCATCTGTGCAGGATGCCGTCCAGCCGGAGAAAGCGCAGGATAGCGAGGTGGCTAAGCCACTTTCCGCCGTATCGTCCGCCAGGCCGCCGGTTTCCTCGACCGCGCGTGAGGTCGAGGATGGCGCAGAGCCGGAGACACTGGCAGCGCGGTTGAAGCGGCGCGTGCGGGAGTAGATCAGTGAAGTCATAAATAAACCGGCGCTGCTTCCTTGAAGCAACGCCGGACGGAACCTACTCAAACGCGCGTTTGACGATGCGCCGTGTCGTTATTCTGACGTCGAAACCTCATATTCCGGGGTGGCAGCACGGAGTTGGAGCAGCGCTTCCATATTGACTTGCAGGCCTTCCATTTTCTCGCCTGCTGCCTCGACACGTTCTTTCATAACCGCTTCCCAAATCAGACTGGCGACTTGCATCAGCGCACCGAAGCTGGGGATGCCGATGGGAGACTTACCGGGGACGATGACCGTCAGTTCGGCTTTGCGCGCGGGCAAAGCGACGCCGGAACTGGTCACGGCGATGGTTTGGACACCCTTCTCGCGCGCCATTTGGATGGCGTATCCCGTGTCGAGGTTTGGCTCGTTGCCTACGAAGGTGACGAGCGCCTCGCCGGGCTGCATTTGCGGGAGCACGCTCGCCGTCTCGTTCATTCCGGGATAGAAGACGCTCGCCGGCACGCCGTAGGCTCTGAATTTCTTGGTCATAAAGGCCGCCAAATCGTAGCCGGTAAACTCACCGGTGAACCAGATATGCGGCGCGTCCTTCAAAATCTCGACGGTTTTGACGACGTTGCCCAAATCGGTGGTGACGAAGTGTTGCATGTTCTGCTCGGCATTTTCCACGAGGGAATGGAGCAGTGTCTCGGTGGATTCTGCCTCGCCAACTTTGCGGTAGGTCGCCGTCACCTGATCGCGCACGTAGTGCTTGACTTCGCGGGAAAGCTCGCGATAGCCGGAATAACCAAGTTCTTGCGCGAAACGCACGACGGTCGCAGGATCTACCCCAACGCGGCGGGAAAGTTCAGTTGCGGTGAGGAAAGCCGCATCAAGGGTGCTGTTCATGATAAAATCCGCCAATTTTCTGAACCCTGGCGTCAGGTTCTCGTAGTTTTCTCGTATACGATCCTGAAACATGGTTTTTCTCCTTTTCGCTAAAGTGTCAGGCCTGGTGAGAAGGGCCCGATTTGCTCAACGTTAATACGGTATAATGAGAATTATAGCACATATAAATGCAAAGGTCAAGAGAAAGCACGATATTCAACATAAATATAAAGAGATATTGGCATAATCTCGCAGATATTATTGCATTTAAGGTCGTTGTCTTATTGCCAACAAGCATTAGAATATACTTGGCCTAATTGGGGAGGTGGTGGGTGGGAAAAAGGTTTTTGGGGAAATGATGCGCCGTTTGTGGAATGTGTTTGTTCTGTTGGTGTGCATCGGATTGTGCGCGGGATGTGAGAGGGCGGAAACGCTGATCACGCAAACCACGCCGACGCCGACTATTTTGTCACAGTGGGCAATCGCGGCGGAGGCCAGCTCGCAGTTTGGTTTTCCTGATTGGAGTGTGACCCGCGCAACCGGTGCGCCGGAGGTCAACGCTTGTGAAGATGACTCGCGCGCATGGGCGTCCGCGCGGGGAAACGGCGTGGAATGGCTACGTTTGACGTACGCACAGCCGGTATACACGACGGAGGTGCGCATTTATCAGACGCTAGGGCGGGGTGCAATCTTCCGCGTCTCGCTTGTTGATGAGAGTGGTGCGGCGCAGCGGGTTTGGGAAGGTGAAGACACGGATAGAACTTGTCCCGGGGTGCTGAGCGTCGTCGTGCCGCAGACGGTGGAGCGCATCGTCGGCGTGCACATCGACCTTGACGAGTCGCGCACCGGATTCTGGAACGAGATCGATGCGGTGGAGTTGATCGGCGTGCGTTAAGCTGCGGTCAGTTACCGAAAAGTCGTTTCTTCAGAGCCTCAGGGACACGCCCGCCCTTTTCGAGCACACGCAGTGCCTCTGCTGGAGAGGGTGGGGGATCGGTGGGCGGCTCTGCGGCAAGTTCTAGCGGCCGTGGTGGTGATGGCCTCGCTGTCGTCTGCTCTGTCGTGCTGATTGGCGCGGCGGGAAGTTCTGTCAGCCATAGCGCGGCCTCAGCCGCATTTGTAACGACGCGGATGCCCTGTGGTGCGTGGGTATCAGAAGATGCCGTGAGCAAGAGTGCATTTGCGAGCGCATTTGTGCCGGCTTCCGTTTTGTCCAAAGCGGTGGCGTTGCTATACACGCGGCGCATGGCTGCGCCCGCGGCGACTTGTTGCAAGACGTCGGCCCAGGCTGGATTAAGGGGCGCAGTAGGCGGCAGAGGACTAAGAATAAGCAGGCGTCCGTCTTGTACGAGTGTCTGTTCTTGCTCCGGCAGCGTGAGATGTTCGAGGCCTTGCTTCGCAAAGAGCAGCGCTTCACCTTCGCTGGCGATCATTTCTTCCAGCAATAAAGCCGCTTGCGGACTTTCTCGAAATGCAGCGAGCAGCAGATTTTCCCCCAGCAAAATCCCTACCGTTTCTTGCACAAGTTCCCGGGTTTCGTCGTCGAGCGGGCCGGGCGCCAGGTAGATCATTGGGCGCATCAACAAACTTAGTTCACCGCTGTAGAACAGTAGCGCCGGGCGCAGTTTGATGGGGAGTTGCTGCAATCCCAGTGGATAGAGCGGTTCGTTCCATCGCAGGGCAGCAATATCCGGCAACTCGCGTGGTGGATGGAGTTTTGCGACTTCCTCGGATGTCAGTCCCAAGGCGTTGGCCGGGGCGGGCAAGGCTTCAAGGGCCGCACGTAGCGTTAGCCCCCGTTGATCCCACATCGCAAGCAGCGTTTTGGCACGCTGCGGCGTAAGCCCGGCATTGAACAAAAACCACATCCAGAGTTGTGTTTCGTTAGCCATTGGGGTCTCCGGGTTTCTTTTCGAGCATGATCGTTACTGGGCCATCGTTGACCAGGCTGACCTGCATGTGTGCGCGGAAGACGCCGGTTGCGACGGGGATGTCCGCCGCCCGCAACGCGTCCACGAAGACGTCGACGAGGGCTTCGGCGACGTCTGGCGGCGCAGCCTTGACGAAGGAGGGGCGGAAACCACGGCGAACGTCACCATAGAGCGTGAACTGCGAGACCACCAGCACGCTACCGCCAATGGCCTGCACGGAGAGGTTCATCTTGCCCGCGGCGTCGCTGAAGATGCGCAGATTAGCGGTCTTGTGTGCCAGCCAGCGCGCCTCGGCTTCGGTGTCGCCTTCACCGGCGGCGAGCAGCACCAGCAGACCGGGGCCGATCTCGCCGGCGATGCCGCTACCAGCGGCGTTATCTACGATGACGGAGGCGTGTGTGACCCGTTGTACAACTGCGCGCATCTCGATACTGGACCCCCTGGGTCAGGCGTATTCTCGGACAAGTTCTGCTGATTCTATAGGTTGTAATTCAGCTAACAGAGTTTCCGGAGCAATGTCTTGTGCATTCGGCCAAGTGACTGCGCCAAAAACGATGTTGACTTGATTGAAGTAGTGCACGTCTTTCAGCTCACGCAAAATGCCTTGATCCAGGTAAGGTTTTAGATCGAATATTCCTTTGCGCCCGTTTTCAAGTTCTACATAGATACAATACTCAGGTAAAGGCTTTACTAATTTGACATCCCAATGCATAACTCACCTCATAATGGTGCGATCTTATAGGGAAGCTCTCCCTGTATAGTCAGTTCCCAATTTGCGAGCAATTCATCGCGATGAAGCTCAATCCAAGCTTGTACAAGCCGTAACTGCTTGCGTGGTAACTGTCCGGCTAATATCTCGCCATCTTTGATACCAATAGCAGCCTCAAATTCAGCGTATTTAGCATGAATGTGCGGTAAATGGCGTTGTTGGTTGTCGATGAGGTATAGACGGATGATGATCCCATAAAACATGGAAATGACAGGCATCTTCGATCTCCGGCAGCGTAACTTCACTGTGTGAGGATTATACCCTCTTTCGGGGTGTAAGTCAATTTAATTTTGCCATCGCTACGACAAATGCAATCGCCAGCCCGCCATCGTGGCTCAGACTGACCGCCCACTCGGTTAGCCCTTGCGCCTCGGCGAGCGCGCGGGCGCGTCCGTGGAGGATGACGTAGGGTTTGCCGCCGGTCTCGTTCAGCGTTTCGACCTCATGCCAGCCGATGCCCGCTGGAGAGAGGATGCGCACCCCAACACCCAGCGCTTTGGCGACGGCCTCTTTCGCTGCAAAGCGGGCTGCGAGTTCCGCCGGACGTCCCCGGCTGTAGAGCACCTCTTCCGGCGTGTAGACGCGCGCGAGAAACTTCTCGCCGAAGCTATGCAGCAGTCGCTCGATGCGCGAGATATCCACGAGATCCACGCCGGTGGCGAGCATAGCTAAACTGCGTCTGCAGTTTCTGTGGGATCGACGATGGCGAGTGCGTAGTGCTCGGGATCAAGCCAACGCTGCGCTACTGCCTGCACCTGCGCTGGGGTGACAGTCATAATCATCTCATAGTATCGCTGCAGATAATCCAGCCCCAGGTTGTGCCGCTCGATGTTGAGCAGCGCGTGGGCGACGCCCGCGTTGGTCTCCAGCTGCAACGGCAGACTGCCGGTGAGATAGGATTGCGTATCGTGCAGTTCTTCTTTGCGGACGCGCGTATCGCGGATGTGGTGCAGTTCCTGCACAATCAGGGCCGTCGTCTTATCGACGTTCGCCGGGTTGACGCCCGCAACAATGCGCCAAGGGCCGGGGCCTTTCCCGCCTTCGAGGTTGCTGTAGACGTAGTAGGCCAGGCCGTTGGTTTCGCGGATAATCTTCCCGAGCCGCCCGTACATCCCGAAGACGCCGAACACGGTGTTGGCGACGAAGCATGGCACGAAGTCGGGATCTGCGCGCGCCGGGCCGGGCCAGCCGAGGATGAGGTTGCTTTGCGCCTTGTCGTCGATCGTGAGACGCTGTTCGCGGCGCTCGGTCAGCGCGGGCGCGGCAGGAATCTCGCCGATGGGTGGGCGGCTGCCTTGCCAATCGCCGAAGGCAGCGGCGACCGCCCGCGCCGCATCTGTCGCTTTGATCGCGCCGACGACTGCGATGACAGCATCCTGTGGGGCAAAATAGGTTTTGTGGAACTGCACCAGGTCGTCGCGAGTGATGTGCTCGATGGTCTCACGATAGCCGGTCTGGCTCCAGTGATAGGGGTGGGCTTCCGGGTAGGCCAGCGTGCGGAATGCCAGTGATGCCATGCGGCGTGGATCGCTCTCGCGTTCCTGGATGTCGGTGAGGATTTCAGCACGCGCTTTCTCCACCTGTTTTTTTTCGAAGGCGGGATTGCACAGCACGTCGCTGAGGATGTCCAGCAGCAGCGGCAGGTGCTCGACCAATCCCCTTGCAGCGAAACCGGTTGTTTGCACGCCGGCATTGACGCCGAAGCTGGCGGCGATGGATTCGACTTCTTCGTAGAGCTGCGCGAAACTGCGTTTGCGCGTGCCGCGTTCCAGCACATCGGCGGTGAAGCCGGCCAACCCGATCTTTTCCCGTCCGCTTGCGGATACGGATACATCTACCGCGCCCGCGTGTAGGTAGCCGCTGACGACGACGGTGGGACTGGCGAAGTTTTCGCGGGCCAGGATAGTGACGCCGTTGGGGAGTGTCTGGCGAAAGATGTCCCCGGGTCCGGGTAAAGAAAGCGTCTGTTTGCGTTTGTACATGATCAAGCTCTCACTTTCGGGCCAGATACCAGCCGGTGGTGCGGTTTTGCGGGCGCAGGTAAGTCTGCGCGACGCGCTGTACGTCCTCCGTGGTGACGGCGGCGATGTTGTCCAGGTAGTGCGTAAACCACGCGTAATCGGCAAAGATTTCGCTGTAACCTAACCAGAACGCCTGGTGGGTGGTGCTTTCACTGGCGTAAGCGAAGAGCGCGCGCGCCTGTTGCTGTGCCTTTTCCAATTCCACCTGCGTCACTGGCGCCTCTTGCAGTCGCTCGATTTCGGCCCACAGCGTCGCCTCGACCTCTTCTAGGGTACGTCCCGGCCAGACGGTCGCCATCAGTTGGTAGAGGCCAGGATCGACGGTTGTCATCAAGTTACCGCTGACGTCGATGGCGAACTCTGTTTCCACAAGTGCCTGATACAGGCGACTGGTGTGGTTGGTGACGCCGCCGCCGACCAGGAATCCCGACGCGCCCGCGAGCACGGCGTTGAGCACCGTCAGCGCGAAGTAGGTTGGTCTGCCGTCCGCGTCTTCGTAGCGGGCGGCGGGAATGTGAAAGGCCAGGTTGAGGTAGTCGGTCTGCCCCGCGCCTTCGACGACGACGCGCCGTTCGCCGCGTTGGGGCGGTTCGACCGCGGTGACGGGCGGAATCTGCGGCCCGGCTTTGATCCCACCGAAGTAGCGTTCGGTGATGCGCTCAATTTCCCCGGCGTTGAAGTCACCGGCGATGGCGAGAATCGCGTTATTGGGCGTATAGTACGTGCGGTAGTAGTCGCGCAGCATCTCGCACGTCATCGTTTGCAGGTCGCAGAGGTGGCCCAACGTCTCGTGCCCGTAGGGATGCACGCGGTAAGCTGCCGCCGAGACTTCCTCGCTGAGCAGGAACAACGGCGAATTCTCATTGCCCTGACGCTCGCTGATGATGACGCTGCGCTCGGACTCCACCTCATCCGCGTTGAAGGCAGCGTTGTGCATCCGGTCGGATTCGATGTCGAGGGCTACGGAGATTTTGTGGGCCGGGAGGGTCTCGTAGTACGTGGTGAAGTCGTACCACGTCATCCCGTTGAACGCACCGCCTTCGCGGGCGACCGCTTCATCGGCAGCCCCTTCCGGCCAACGTTCCGAGCCTTTGAACAGCATGTGCTCGACCCAGTGCGAAATTCCCGTCATGCCCTGGCGCTCGTTGCGCACGCCGGCCCGGTACCAGGCCCACACGCTGACCACCGGCGCCGCGTGGCTCTCGCGGATGAGAACTTGCAGGCCATTATCGAGTTTCGTGCGCAATAACGTCATTCAGCAATCTCCCTTTGGTTAGTCGGATAGTCTTTAGTCAGGTAGTCAGTTCGACTAACGACTACTCGACTAATCAAGAATTTCTTCGATGCCCACACCGTTGTAACCCCGACCGATCGCCATGTACAAGAACCCCATTTCGCGTACAAGGTGGGGATCGTAGATATTGCGCCCGTCAATGAGGATGGGCTGGTTCATCGTTTCGCGGATACGCGCCAGGTCGAGGTGTTTGAATTCATTCCATTCCGTCACCAAGATGAGCGCGTCAGCGCCTTCCGCCAGGGTGTATGGATTTTCCGCCATCTCGACTTCCGGCAGCATCCGTCGCGCGTTGTCCATAGCGACGGGATCGTAAGCGCGGACTTTGGCGCGCTCGCGGAGCAAGTCCCAGGCGATGTCAATGGAGGGCGCTTCGCGCATATCGTCCGTGTTAGGCTTGAAGGCCAGCCCGAGCAGGCCGATGGTCTTGCCTTCGAGCGTCCCGCCGAGCAGTTTTTTGACTTTGCGGATGGGGGCTTTGCGCTGGTCGGTGTTGATGTCCATTACGGCGTGGACCAGTTGGGGATGCCGGCCGGCGAGTTCGGCCATATACGCCAACGCCTTCACGTCCTTGGGGAAGCACGAGCCGCCCCAACCGATCCCGGCGTCCAGGAACGCCCCGCCGATGCGCTTATCCATCCCCATACCGGAGGCGACCTCTTTTACGTCCGCGCCGAGCGCTTCGCAGATATTGGCGATCTCGTTGATGAAGGAGATTTTGGTTGCCAGAAAAGCGTTGGAAGCGTACTTGATCATCTCCGCCGTGCGCAGGTCGGTGATCATGATCGTGGTGCGCAACGGCAGGTGTAGTTGTGCCACTTTTTCGGC
>OMKS01002748.1_pt1 | contig 14453 bp, 12 predicted proteins | sample 1674721 | NCBI WGS metagenome assembly OMKS01 (sample SAMN06264996, study PRJEB25208) | sediment metagenome | isolation source: hot spring sediment | place: USA: California | collected 2014-09-02
GCCCAGTCTTTTCTTTCCTTACATTTCTCGATTTACGATTCTCGATTCTCGACCATTTTTTCACCTTTGGTGAAAAACTTAAGAACAACTGCCGATATTCGATAATCGAAATTCGACCGTCTTCACTCGCCTTTTGGCGGCCCAGTCTTTTCTTTCCTTACATTTCTCGATTTACGATTCTCGATTCTCGACCATTTTTTCACCTTTGGTGAAAAAATGGTGGGGAGAGATGGATTCGAACCATCGAAGGCATAAGCCAACAGATTTACAGTCTGCCCCATTTGGCCACTCTGGAATCTCCCCGCGCTGCGCTCTGTGTTATTTTTAAGAACTTTTTTTACATTAAAAAACCGTCCGGGCCGCGGACAGCGCAGGAGCGCTGTCCCTACAAAGATTCTCGATTCTTTACCAGTTTTTCACCTTTGGTGAAAAACTTAAGAACAACTGCCGATAGTAGAAAGGAGAGAGGCGGCCGTCTTGTCTCACCTTCCGGCGGGACCAGCCGTTTTGTCCGTCTACTTTCTACTCACTACTCTCGACTCTTCACCATTTTTCACCTTTGGTGAAAAATGGTGGGCGCTGAGGGGCTCGAACCCCCGACCCTCTGCTTGTAAGGCAGATGCTCTAAACCAACTGAGCTAAGCGCCCGTAACACACTATTATTACACCCTGTATGTCTTGCCCATACAAGACGCCACGCAAAGAACACGCCCTGCTTAGCTCAGATCCGCCACAGGCGGATGACTGAGCTCAGGCGCTCCTGCGCGCCGTAAGGCGCGCAGACCATAAATACTTTTTTCACTGCCCGCCTCGCCGCTCCTTACAGCGGCCAGCGCCCGTATATATAGTTGTCTATTTGTCTGTCCTTGTCTCTCTGCCTTATGGGGCAGTGTAAGAACATTATTTTAATCGCTGTTGTTTTCCGCCTTCGGCGGAAAACCTAAGAACAACTGCCGATAATCGATAATCGAAATTCGACCGTCTTCACCCGCCTTTTGGCGGGGCAGACGTTTCGTTCCTTATATTTCTCGATTTACGATTCTCGATTCTCGGCTCCAAAAATCCTTATGAAAGGATTTTTGGAGCGGGAGACCGGGCTCGAACCGGCGACATCCAGCTTGGAAGGCTAGCGCTCTACCAACTGAGCTACTCCCGCTCTGTATTATAATGTCTATTTTTTGTAGCCGCAGGCTTCAGCCTGCGCTTTCCTTACGCAAACTAAAGTTTGCGCCTACAAAATCTTTCAAACAACATCCTAAAACCGGCCATTTTCAAGTCTCAGAGACGGATCCCGCGCTCTTCATAAGCTCGTAAAAAACAATCGCGGCGGCGTTTGAGACATTCAGGGAATCTATCTTGCCCTTTTGCTCTATTTTAACCAGGAAATCGCTGTTCTTCCTGACAAGGGGCCTTAAGCCTCTGCCTTCATTGCCCAGGACAAGCGCTGTTTTCCTGTCAAATTCAACCTCTCCGACCCGCTTTTCAGCGTCGGCGTCAAGGCCGTAAACCCAAAACCCGGCTTCTTTAAGCTTTTCAAGAGCGATATTTATGTTGCTTACCATTACTATATCCACATATGCCGCAGCGCCGCTTGAAACCTTATAGACCGTCTCATTCACAGGCGCTGACCTGTTTGAGCTGAGAATTATACCACAAATCCCGAAAACTTCGCAACTTCTTATTATGGCTCCGACATTATGCGGGTCCTCAATTTCGTCAAGAACCGCGACCGTTACCCGGCTGTCATCCTTGTGTTTCGCCAAAAACTCCTTTATATCCATGACCTTTATCGGCTCAACCCTTGCCGCGACACCCTGGTTCTTTTCCGTGCCCGTCAGCCTGAAAACCCCGGCCCTGTCCGTAAATGTAATTTTGACGTTTTTTTGCGCCGCTTCCTCGGCTATCTGCCTCAAATCCCCGCTGTTTTTCAGGATTATAAGCTCATGAACCCTTTCCGGGCTTATTTTCAGAAGTTCTCTTATTACATTTCTTCCGTACAGAATCATGTCAGCCATTCTATTTCCTTATCAAAACAGGCCCCATGGGCCTGAATTTCAGCATGTATCCTGATTCATCCAGCTTCTTTTTAAGGACATCAGCCTCTTCATATTTCTTTTCTGACCTTAAAATTTCTATCTCTTTTACCAGATCCGAGGCCTCTTTGTCAACGGGTTTAATCTCCGGCGTAATTTTAAATACGCCTGTCATCTCCTTTATCCACGATGCCAGCCCGTTCATAATCTCCTTTGACCCTTCGCTCACGGCAAAACCCTTTGTGCCGAGTATTTTTTTCGCGTAAGCCACCGCCTCAAATATTACGCCGAAAGCCCTGGGAGTGTTAAAATCATAATCCAGCGCCTCTTTAAATTTTTTAATACTCTTTGCCCTTTCTTCTTCAGCCGCTTTTTTCAGCCCCTCAAAGCCTTCTTCCGACGCTGCGGGAGCCGCGCTGTAATTTTCAAGTTCCTGCAGTGTGTGATATATTCCGCTGTGCGCCGTTTTTATCGCCTCAATTGTTTCTCCTGAAAAATCAAGCGGCCCCCGGTAATGAGCGGAGAGAATGAACATCCTTATTACCTCCGCTTTATACTCTTTGAGGATGTCCCTGACAAGAAGGAAATTCCCCTTTGACTTTGACATCTTTTCGCCCTTTATATTCAGATACCCGGCGTGCATCCAGTAATTCACAAAAGGTTTTCCTGACGCGGCCTCTGACTGGGCTATCTCATTTTCGTGGTGCGGAAATATGAGGTCCGCGCCGCCGCCGTGAATATCAAAAGTGGCCCCAAGATAACGGGATGACATTGCCGAGCACTCTATGTGCCAGCCCGGCCTGCCCTTTCCCCACGGGCTCTCCCACGAAGGCTCCCCCGGTTTTGAGAACTTCCACAAGGCGAAATCAAGAGGGTTTCTCTTGCCTTCATCCACATCCACGCGCGCGCCCTCCATGAGCTCGTCTGTTCTTTTTCCCGAGAGTTTTCCGTATCCTTCAAAACTCTCCACGCTGAAATAGACTCCGTTTTCAGCCGTATATGCCCTGCCTGCCTCTGTAAGTTTTTGTATAATCTCAATCATCGCGGGTATCTCTTCAGTTGCCCTGGGGCTCCTGTCAGGCCGGCTGATATTGAGCTTTTCGCAGTCCTCAAAATAAGCCGCGGTGTATTTTTCGGCCACTTCGTCCCAGCCTATTCCCTCTTCCTTTGCCCTGTTAATAATCTTATCGTCAATGTCCGTTATGTTCTGGATAAAAGTTGTCTTGATGCCCGCGTATTCAAGATAGCTCCTGAACGCGTCAAAGAGTATAAATACCCTCGAGTTGCCTATGTGAAAATAGTTGTAAACCGTGGGGCCGCAGACATATATCCTCGCCATGCCATTTTCCACGGGCTTAAACTCTTCCATTCTTTTTGTAAGCGTGTTGTGTATCCTGAGCATCTGTTCTTCTCCGTTCTTACTTTTTTTCGTTCAGCACAGCCACAGCGTGCGCGGCTATGCCCTCTTTCGCGCCTGTAAAACCCAGCCCCTCTTCCGTAGTGGCCTTTACAGCAATGCGCTTTTCCCCGGTTCCCAGTATTCCTGACAGGGATTGTATTATCCTTTCAATATAAGGCGCAAGGCGCGGATATTCAGCAACAACAATGACGTCTATGTTGTTAATCTCATAACCTTCCCTGTCAATAATTGCCTTTGCCTCTCCCAACAGCTCCGTGCTTCTTATTCCTTTGTACTTTTCATCCTTGTCCGGAAAATAAGAGCCTATATCCCTCAACCCTGCCGCGCCAAGCATCGCGTCAATAACCGCGTGTATAAGCACATCCGCGTCAGAGTGGCCGTCAAGCCCGAACTCCGCGTTTTCAAACTCAACGCCTCCCAGAAAGAGCCTTCTGCCCCTGATCAGCCTGTGAACGTCATAACCTATTCCCACTCTCATTTTTTACCCCGCCTTTTCCGCGCTTTAAGCAGCGCCTCAACAATCTCAAGGTCCTGCCTTGTCGTGACCTTTATGTTGAAACCTTCTTCCTCAACCGCCATGACCTTTGCTTTGCTCTTTTCAAATATGAGCGCCTCATCGGTCGGCTTGTGCCTCTTAACAGCCGCCGCAGTATAAAACTTTTCAAGCCGCGCGAACTTAAACCCCTGCGGGGTAAGCGCTGTCCTCAAAGAGCCCCTGTCAATGGTCCCTTTTATGATTCCGCCTCTTATTGTTTTGACTGTCGCGCTTATTTTCGCGACAGGTATCACAGCAGGGTATCTTCTCAGCCCCGCCAGGATTCTTTTAACGAGCGTTTTTCCGAAGACGGGCCTTGCCGCGTCATGTATCAGGACATTGTCGGGCCTGATTTCCTTAAGATAATTGACCGCGTTATATACAGACTGCCATCTCTCCCTGCCTCCGGGAATGACTCCAATGACCTTTTTAAAGCCGTATTTGGCGGCTATATTCCGCTCCACAAACCGGATAAAATCCGGGGCGGCAACTATGAGTATACCGCCCACGGATTTTTCCTTTTCAAAACCGGATACAGCGCGGGCAATAAGCTCCATCCCGTCCGCCTTGACAAACTGTTTGGGCAGCGGCCCCTTAAAACGCTTTCCGGAGCCCGCGGCCGCTATCACGGCTATTGTCTTCATTGCTGCTCTCTTCGTTGGTTGTCACGGTTTGTGTAGTTCTGCCTTCCGCCGTGCCTGTTCTGGCTCTTCTGCGGAAAATCCCGGCTCTGCTCTGTCCGCGCGAATATCATCCTGCCCGCGTCGGTCTGGAGGACGTTTGTGACGGTCACATCTATCCTCTTGTTCATACTGCGCCTCGCGCCGTCAACCACAATCATGGTCCCGTCGCCAAGATAGGCGATTCCCTGTTCTTTTTCCTTCCCTTCTTTCATGATTTTAACATTAATTTTTTCCCCGGGAAGGTAATTGGGCTTAATCGCATTGGAAAGGTCGTTTATATTAAGTACCTTTATGCCCTGAATCTCCGCGATTTTATTTAAATTATAATCATTGGTTATAATTTTCGCGCCGAGATCTTTTGCCATCAGAACCAGTTTTTCGTCCACCTTATTGGTGCCTTTGTACTCTTTATCAATTATCTGCACATTGATACCGCTCGTCTTTTTAAACTCGTTAAGAAGGTCGAGCCCCCTGCGGCCCTTGCTTCTTTTCATATTATCGGAAGAGTCGGCAATAAGCTGCAGTTCAAGAAGCACAAATTTCGGAACTATAAGAAGCCCCTCAAGAAAACCCGTCCTGGCTATGTTGCTGATCCTGCCGTCAATTATGACGCTTGTGTCAAGAAGCTTTTTCGACACATCAGCCTTCGCCAGCTTTATCTTATTAATAACAGCCTGCAACACTATTATAATAAGCGAAACCGCCGCCACTATCGCGGCATAAATAAATTTTTCCATTTTTTCACCTCCTTTCTTTTTTAATTTTAATCCGTAATAATTATCTTTTTCAGTTCCTCAATCGAGGAAATGCGTTCAAGCTTGATTCGTGTTTCTCCGGTTTTTGACCTGGCGGGAATTACCGCCCTTTCAAAGCCCATTCGCTCGGCTTCGGCTATGCGCAGGTCCATAAAATGAACCGGCCTCACCTCTCCGTCCAGCCCGAGTTCTCCTATATATACGGTCTTTGTCGAGACAGGTGAATTCCTGAACCCCGAATAGACGGCCGCGGCGAGCCCCAGGTCGGAACCCGTCTCAAATATCCTTATGCCTCCGGCGACATTGACAAAGACATCCTGATTCTCAAGGCTCAATCCCATTTTTTTCTCCAGTACAGCCAGTATGATAAGGAACCTGTTGTAATCAACGCCCGTTACGGTCCTCTGCGGGTTGCCGAAGTTCCTTCTGGCCGTCAACGCCTGTATCTCCAGCATCAGCGGCCTCGTGCCCTCCATCACCGTCACTATACCGCTCCCTGCTTTTTGTTCCTTAATTCCGTCAAGCAGAATCTTTGACGGGCTCGCCACCTCTGTAATGCCGGAGGCGCCCATTTCAAATACCCCTATCTCATTTGTGGAGCCGAACCTGTTTTTGACGGCCCTCAACACCTTGAAATTATTTATCTGCTCGGACTCAAAATACAAAACAACGTCAACCATATGCTCGAGCATCTTCGGCCCCGCGATGGAGCCGTCCTTTGTCACATGGCCTATTATGATTACAGGAACCCCTGTTTTTTTCGCGGCGTACATCAAATGAGCGCAGCTCTCTTTTATCTGGCTCACGCTGCCCGCCAGCGCGTCTATCGAATCCTTGTACACCGTCTGTATGGAATCAACCACCACCAGCGAGGGTTTTTCCCTCTCTATCTCCTCGGCTATCCTTTCAACACATGTCTCTGACGCGACGAAAAGCGAAGGCGAGCCCGCGCCCGTCCTGTCCGCCCGCATTTTTATCTGGCCCGGGGACTCCTCGCCCGATATATAAATGACCTTTCTGCCGCTCTTCGCCACATTTTCGCTTATGGCGAGCGCCATTGTTGACTTTCCGGCGCCCGGCTCGCCTCCCAAAAGCGCAAGCGAGCCTTTCACGATTCCTCCTCCAAAAACCCTGTCAGCCTCGGATATGCCCGTGCTTATCCTCTGCTTGCGGCCCGTCTCCACATCTTTAAGCGGCCCTGTCTTAAACCCCGCATCAAACCCCCTGTATTCACCGCCTCCTTTTTTCTTTAACTCCTTTGCCTCTTCAGAAAAGGAATTAAAACCTCCGCAGGCAGGGCACTTGCCCAGCCATTTGAGGCTTTCATACCCGCAATTATTGCAGTTAAAAACCGTTGCCTTTTTCAACACTTCCGCCTTTCAGATTTCCCGTATTTCAATATCTTTATTTTTTATCTCTTCTTTCAGCCTTTTTATAAACCCTTCAAAATCAACACCCTTGGCCTCCTGCCCTCCCCTTAAACGTACTGACACTGTCTTATCCTCTGTCTCCTTATCGCCTATGATGAGCATATACGGTATCTTTTCCATTGCGGCTTTCCTTATTTTCGCGCCTATCTTCTCGTTGTCATCGTCAAGAACCGCCCTTATGCCTTCAACCTTCAGCCGCTCAAGAAGCTTCGCGGCGTATTCGTCGCTTCGCTGAGTGATTGTCAAAACCGAAACCTGCACGGGAGCCAGCCACAGCGGAAACGCGCCTTTATAATGCTCAATCAGCACGCCGAAAAAACGCTCCAGCGAGCCCATGAGCGCCCTGTGTATCATAATGGCCCTGTGTTCATTTCCGTCCTTTCCCGTGTAGTCAATTCCAAACCGCTCTGAAAGCGCGAAATCAACCTGAATGGTCGAGCACTGCCATGTCCTGCCGAGCGCGTCCTTTATTTTAATGTCAATCTTCGGCCCGTAAAACGCGCCGCCGCCCTCATCAACGTCATATTTAAGCCCTGCTTTCGCGAGCGCCGCGTTAAGCGCTGCCTGCGCCTTTTCCCACGCCTCTTTTTCCCCTATGTGCTCCTCCGGCATTGTGCTTAAATACACCTCAAAATCCTTAAACCCAAAGGTACGCAGTATATGCATGACAAAATTAAGCGCGTTGATTATTTCTTCTTCCACCTGCGCTTCAGTACAGAATATATGCGCGTCATCCTGGGTAAACCCCCGCACCCGCAGGAGCCCGTGCAGCACGCCTGACTTCTCGTACCTGTAAACAGTACCCAGTTCCGCCCATCTTAAGGGCAGGTCGCGGTAGCTCTTTTTTGAATTCTTGTACATCAGGATATGAAACGGGCAGTTCATGGGTTTTAGCTGGTACTGCATCTCGTCTATATTCATCGTGTCAAACATATTTTCCCTGTAAAAACCCGTATGCCCCGAGGTCTCCCACAGGTCAATTTTCGCTATATGCGGCGAGAATACCAGGCCGTAACCGTTTTTTATGTGCTCGTCCCGCCAGAAATCCTCCATCTCCTTCCTTACAACCCCGCCCTTCGGGTGCCAGTATATCAGCCCGGCGCCGAACTCCTCATGCGTCGAAAACAGGTCAAGTTCCCTGCCCAGTTTTCTGTGGTCGCGCTGTTTTGCCTCTTCTATGCGGTCAAGGTATTCCTGAAGCATATCCTGCGACGGGAACGATATTCCGTATATGCGCTGCAGCATCCTGTTTTTTTCATCTCCGCGCCAGTACGCGCCCGCAAGCTTGAGCAGCTTAAAACTCTTTATCTTTTTCGTGTATGTAAGATGCGGGCCGCGGCACAAATCCGCGAATTCGCCCGTCTCATAAATGCTCACTTTTTCCGCGTCAATACCCTCCAATATTTCCGTTTTATAAATCTCCCCGGCCCCGGCAAAAAACTTCTTTGCGTCTTCAAGGCCCATCTCTTTTCTCTTAAACGGATGGTTTTCCTTTATTATATTCTTCATCTCCGCTTCAATCCCGGCGAGGTCATCCTCTGTAAAGGGTTTTTCCCTGTCAAAATCGTAGTAAAACCCCTCTTCGACAGCGGGCCCGATGGCAACCTTGACTCCGGGAAAAAGCTTCTTCACAGCCGCGGCCATCACATGTGATGTCGAGTGCCAGTAAGTATCCCTGCCTTCGGCATCCGCGAAAGTGTAGGCCCGAAGCTCTCCGTCATCCTCAAGAGGAGCGTTAAGGCCGATTACCGCGCCGTTAAAACCCGCCGCCAGCGCATCGCCTGCCTGCGCGTCTTTTTCCTTTATGAAAACACCGGCACGCACGCCTTTATCGGCCTCAAAAGTTTCGCCATTATATGTTATTCTGATCTTCTCACTCATCCTTTTCACCCGCGCTTCCTTCCTTTAATACTCCGTCTTTATTCGTTATAAAAAACGTAAGCTGTTCCATCTCAAGGGCAAGGTCGACGTTTCTTACCACAAAATCGTCCGCGCTTATAAGATGCCTTCCCGCGAAATTCAGGACTCCCTTTATGCGCGTCTTTTTCAGCCTCTCCACGACTCCTGTTATCGCGTCTTTAGGCGTTGTTATGATGACAATCTCCAGCTTCTCCCTTTTAATGACATTTTCAAGCTCGTCAATGTGAAATATCCTTACGTTATTAAGCTCCCACCCCAGCTTCGCGGGGTCCACGTCAAAACCCGCGGCTATTTTAAACCCGCGGTTCATAAAACCGCCGTACATCAAAAGCGCGCTCCCGAGGTTTCCCGCTCCTATTACCCCGACTTTCCACTCCTTGTGCGTGCCGAGTATCTTTGAGATATTTTCCTTCAAACTCTCAACGCTGTACCCGTATCCCCTTCTTCCGAATTTTCCGAAATAAGCCAGGTCCTTTCTGACCTGGGCCGGGTTTAAACCCATAAGCTTTGCCACATGCCCGGACGAAGCGTAATCAACGCCCGACACAGACAGTTCGGAAAAACATTTGAGATAAATCGAGAGCCTGCCCACCGTCGGCGCGGGTATTTTTTTACTGTTCATTTCTTCTCTTCCCTTCCTTTATTGTCAAAATTGACTATGTCGTCAAGTTTTATCGTATGCTCATGCGACTTCATGTATTCGTCTATTTCCTTCTTCTCCTCCGTTATCTCAAGGTCCTTGGCGGATAAAATTATGCGCTTCGCGTCCTTATCCATCCTGGTTATCCGGGCGGAAATCACATCCCCCTTTGCGCACCGCAGCTTATTTTTATCCCTTATCAGTATCCTGCCTGTTATGCCCTCTCCTATGGCGCATACAACGGCAGAATCCTCTATTTCAACTATCTTTGCCTCAACCATGTTCCCTTCCTTTTGATTGGCGGCAAACGCGGCCCATGGCGACGTGACAAGCTGTTTCAGCCCGACCAGTATCCTGTATTTATTCTTATCTATCCCTATAATCTTAAACTCCCTTTTATCCCCTTCCTTTAAAACAGAGGCTATTGGAGTGCTCTCGTCCCACGCTATATTTGAGACATGGAGATAAGCGTCAAAATTCTCATCAAGCTCCACATCCGCGCCCTCCCCCTCCGTTATCCTCTTAATCACGCCCGACACCCTCGCCCCCACGGGATAACGCTCTTCTATGCTGTGCCACGGATTGGCTTCCATTCTTTTTACGCTTAAGTACATCCTGTTTTTTGTCTCGTCCATCCTGACAATACACGCGTCAATCTCATCGCCTTCCCTGTAAACCTCTGCCGGGTTTTTTATCCTGCGGTAATACGAAAGCTCCGAGCAGTGAATATACCCGTCAAGGCTCGACTCCACCTCGACAATCATGCCCTCGCTTAAAAACTCCTTGACCTTTACCTTTACCCTGTCTCCCGGTTTTTTATTTGCAAGAAATTTTTCAAAGGGGTTTTCCTTTAATTTTTTTACGCTTAATACCGCGCTCCCCCGGTCAATCGCGGACACAAACACCTCTGTCTCCGACCCCTCGGGAAACTCCTCCCCTATATTTTTTATCCTTTTCCACGAAAGCTCCTGCGCCGGGATAAATACCCTGACGCCGTTTTTCTCGGCCTCTATGCCGTTCTCTTTTACGGCCGCGACTTTCACAATGGCCTTTGTCCCCGCGGTAAAGGTTTTTTTCAGAACTTCCTCCTCCTTTTTCATCTGCTCGCTCGCGTGTTCCTTGTATGATACAACCACGTTCCTTTTTACCTCATCAAGCTGGATTACTTTCAGAGGAAGCTCTTTCCCCGTTATATCGCCACCGTAAGCCTTGGAATGCGACATGGGAAGAAACGCCGTCACATTGGCTCCAAAATCAACAATAAACCCGCCTTTGACCGCCTTTATCACCCTGCCGTTTATTGACTCGCCGTCCCTGCTCGCCTTTTTTACCGCGGCAAAGACCGCTTTTTTCTCGGCTATTACCCGCGACAGCAGGGTAAAACCCTCGTGGCCGTCAAGCCTTTTAACATATACATCCATTTCATCGCCCTCTTTTGCCGACTCGTAAAACCCTGACCTTGACGCCTCCTCAGCCGGAATGATACCGTCAGACTTGTATCCTATGTCAAAAAAGACCTCACCGTCCTGCTTCCTGATAACCCTTCCTTTAACAACAGAACCGTCCCTTATTCCCCTGAATGAATATTCGTTTTTTTCCATTATTTTTCTCCGATTTTTTTTATCCTGTTAACAACACTCATTATTATCCGCGCAGGCGTTGACGCGCCCGCAGCTATACCCGCCCTTTTTTTGCCTTTAAACCATGAAGGCTTTATCTCTTCAGCGGATTCAACATGATAAACATGTTTTAACTCGCGCCGGGAAAGCTCTGCCAGCCTCAGCGTGTTGGCGCTGTTTTTCCCGCCAACAACAACCATCACATCCGATTTCCGCGCCAGCGCCACAGCCGCGTCCTGCCTGTTTTGCGTCGCGTCGCATATTGTGTTATAAACCCTGACTTCAGCATGCCTCGTTTTAAGCACTTTATCTATTATCGCGCATGTAATGCTCCGGTATGCCGAGAAGTTCTGCGTTGTCTGCGACACTATTCCTATTTTGCCGGAAAACCGCGCGTTCTTAAGATCCTTTTCGTCTTCTATTACAACAGAATTCTTCCCCGCGTGCCCGAGTATTCCGCGAACTTCCAGGTGTTTCCTGTCGCCCACTATAACCGTCTTATAACCCGCCTCTGACAGCTTCCTTACTATCTGATGTATTATTTTCACATAAGGGCAGGTGGTATCCAGGACTCCCCGGCAGAGTTTTTTAAGCCTTGTTTCCCGCTCCGGCGTAATTCCATGGGTGCTTATTATGGCATTGGAGCCTTTTTTTATATCGCTTATCCGCTCAACATGCTTTGCTCCGGCCTCAGATAGCCGCCTTACTTCCTGTGGGTTGTGTATTATTTCACCAAGCGAATAAACTTCTTTGTTCTCGTCCGCGTACTTGAACGCCATGTCCATGGCGCGCTGAACGCCGAAACAAAACCCTGACCCGCCCGCTATCGCAACTTTCATCTCTTTTCCGCCTGCTCCGCTTTGAGAAACCGGTCCTTCATCGCTTTTATCTCAGACATAACCTTTTCGGTTATCGCCTCGTACACTTCCCTGCCCGCCTCTTTTGAGTAATATTCATCAAAGTGAATAGGCTTGCCGTAGATTACATGCAGTTTTTTAAAAAATTTAGGCGTCTTCTGCCCTTTGGGCCAGGCCTCCCTCGTGCCGTGCAGATAAACCGGCACTACAGGCACACGCGCGTTATAAATAATCATTCCTGTTCCCGGCTTTCCTTTTTGAATCTCCCCGTCCTCTGTCCTTGTCCCCTCGGGAAAAAAGACCACGGGCCATCCGTCCCGGACAAGTTTGTAAAGATTTGACCAGGAATCCCTGTCAATCTTTCCTCTCTTGACCGGAAAAGCGCCCATCCACCTAAGAAACATCCCCCACACCGGGATAAAAAGAGTTGACCTCGCCATAAAATGAAAATATCTTTTATGTGTGACACCTGTCAGCGGAGGGTCCCAGTAACTGGCGTGGTTGGGCATGGCTATGAACCCGCCTTTTTTGGGTATGTTTTCAGTGCCCTCCTGCTTCAGCCTGTACAGAAAATGAAAGACAAAAAAAGCTATGATTTTAAAAAAATTATGCACAATATAAAACATAACCCTGTTTAATCCGCTCATTTTTTCATCCCCTCCACTATCCGGAAAAAGTCCGGAAATGAGGTGTTCACACACGCCGTATCCTTTACAAGCATTCCGTTTTCTCCCGCGAGCCCGCCTATGGTAAATGCCATCGCGACCCTGTGGTCTCCGAAAGAATCAATGTCCGCGTATTTAAAAGGAGCTCCGTTTAAACCGTGAATTACCATTCCGTCGGGGAACTCATCCGCCCTGACACCCACGCGCCTCAGGTTCTTTACCATAACGGCAATCCTGTCCGTCTCTTTTACCCTGAGCTCTCCAGCGTCTCTTATTGTTGTTTTGCCTTTGGCAAAGGCCGCGGCCACCGCTATTACGGGTATTTCATCAATGAGCCTCGGTATTATCGCCCCGCGTATCAGCGTCCCTTTCAGTTTTGACGAGACAGCCGTTATGTCTCCGATGGGCTCGCAATTTCTCTCCTTGAGCCCTTTCACGGAGATTTTTGCCCCCATTTTTTTAAGAACATCGATTATTCCGGTTCTTGTCGGGTTGAGCCCCGTGTCCTTCATTGTTATTTTTGAGTTTTTCAGTATTACTCCCGCTGCTATGAAATAAGCGGCCGAAGAAATATCGCCCGGCACAAAAACCTTGGAGCCCTGCAGTTTTTTTCCCGGGACGAGCCTTATGGTTTTTGCCTTTACCCTTATGTCCGCCCCGAAATGTTTAAGCATTCTCTCTGTGTGGTCCCTTGACTTGTGGCCTTCTGTTATCTCTGTAGCGCCGTTGGCGTGAAGCGCTGCCAGCAGTATGGCTGATTTCACCTGCGCGCTCGCCACGGACATTTTATGGGTTATGCCCTTGAGCGATATCCCGTGGACAATCACCGGCGCAAGCCCGTTCCTGCTCTCAAACTTGGCGCCCATCTGAGCAAGCGGCGTCATAACCCTTTTCATGGGCCTTTTAACTATCTGCTCGTCGCCTGTTATCTCGGATGAGAAATGCTGGGCACAGAGCACGCCGAGTGAAAGGCGTATAAGCGTCCCCGAGTTTCCCGTGTACAGCTTCTTTTGCGGCTCGCGCAGGGTAAAAAGCCCTCTTCCGCTCACAAAATATTTGAGCCCCTTTTTTTCGATTTTCACGCCGAGCTGCCTGTACACATTTACCGTATTAAGAGTATCCTCGGCCTCAAGCATGTTTGTTATCTCCGTCACTCCCTCGGCAAGGCTTCCTATTATTACCGCCCTGTGCGACATTGATTTGTCGCCCTGAACCCTGATTGTCCTGTTTACACTCGCTGCTTTTGCCACATGAATTTTTTTCATTACATTGTTTTCCTTAATCCGGCGGCCCTGTTCATGTATTTCATGAGGGATGCCCTGTCGTTTTTTATTATGTATCCTTCAAGTTTTTTCAGTTCCCCCGTAAACGCCCTGATGTTTTTAACAACCTCTTTTTTGTTGAGCAAAGTTATGGCTGACCATATCTCCCCGCTTGACGCGGCTATTCTCGTGGCGTCCCTGAATCCCGGCCCTATAACGCCTTTTTTTGACCTGATGACAGGCTCTGCCGTTTTTATCAGGGCAAATCCGTTTAAATGAGGAAAGTGGCTGATGAGCGAGACAGCCGCGTCATGCGCCTGAGGCGTCATTGTAACCGTCTTCATGCCGAGCGCGCGCCAGAAAGCCTCCACAATCAGCCTGTTCTTTTCCTTTCCGGGCCGCGGGGTAATTACACACGTGCCTCCGGCGTAAAGAAACGGACGCATATTTTTAACTCCTGTCCTCTCCGAACCCACCATGGGGTGCGAGCCGATAAAGGACTCGCATCCGTCAAACCTCTGTATGCCGTCAACAACAGCCTTTTTAACGCTGCCCATATCCGTTACCACAGCGTGCTTCTTAAGATTTGGTTTTATCTCCCTGTACGCCCCGGCTATCATGTCCACAGGCAGGC
>OMKS01002749.1_pt1 | contig 14444 bp, 19 predicted proteins | sample 1674721 | NCBI WGS metagenome assembly OMKS01 (sample SAMN06264996, study PRJEB25208) | sediment metagenome | isolation source: hot spring sediment | place: USA: California | collected 2014-09-02
ACAAGTTTGCCGGAGTTGCCTTCGCCTGGTAAAAGTTTTGCGTAATAAAATTTTGAGTTGTCACTTAAGCCGCATTCAAAGTAGTTGCCGGATTTTGTTTCGGTAAATTCGATTGCATCATCGGGACAAACACGATAGCAAAAACCGCAGCCTTCGCAGCTTAACGGATCAATTACATAATTGTGTATGGCATCAAACCTGCAAACCGATTCACATAAACCGCATTGTGTGCAAAGCTCGGGATTTATGCTTGCTTTCTTCCCGCCAAAATATTCAAATTGATTTCTGCTCTGCGGTTTTAATAGCAAATACAAATTTGCAGCATCAACATCACAGTCTATTGTGATTTTATCATCCAACAGTTTGGCAAATGCCGATGATACCGTTGTCTTTCCCGTCCCGCCTTTTCCGCTAAGTATTACTATTTGTTTCAAAAGGTTCTCGTTTTTTTTGGTTTTCAATGCAATAGAACGCATATGCCGCAGATTAAACTGATTAACACAGATTTTAATCAGCGAAAATCTGCTTCTTCTGTGTCATCTGTGTTCCATTACTTTTAATCTTTTTTTTAATTGTGTCAACCAACCCAATAAACTCACTTCTTAATTTATCGGAGTTATTAACCGGCAAAATTCCATTTGAATATGCTTCTGCAATTTTTCTATCAAAAGGTATTCTCAACATTACTTTAATGTGATTTTCAGTTAAGTATTGTTCCATTTCTGTAAAAGTTTCGTCATACTTATTAATTACTACCCCGAAAGGAACGTTTATATTCTTGACAACATCGACTGCGAGTTTTAAGTCGTTTAACCCAAACGGAGTTGATTCAGTTACAAGCAAACAGAAATCAGAATTTTTTACGGTTTCAACCATAGAGCATGATGTTCCCGGAGGTGAATCGATGATGTTTATGCTTTTGTTATCAATTTTCTCTTTTACTCTTTTTATTAGAGGAACTGCAGTTGCTTCGCCTATATTCAGTAGTCCATCGTAAAATTTTATCCCGTTAGCGGTTATTCCGCTTCTTAGCTTTCCTAATTCTTTCGGTATTTCTGTAATTGCATTTTGGGGACAAAAATATTCACACGCTCCGCAGCTGTGACACATTTCTTCGAAAAGAAGAATCTCAAATTTTAGATTTATCAGTGCATTAAATTCACATACTTCAATACACTTTCCGCAAAAGTCGCATTTATCGTAGTCGATTTTGGGAAGCAATTTGTTTACGGATTCTTCCGAAGCAAACTTCGGCTGAAGCATTAAGTGTCCGTTGGGCTCCTCTACATCGCAGTCAATGTAAACACTTTGCGGTATTACGGATGCCAAACTTGCGGCAACCGTTGTTTTACCCGTTCCTCCTTTACCCGATGCAACTGAAATTGTCATTCGTCTTTCCTAATTATTATGATGATCGTGACCGGCACATTCTTCATAACCGCTTAATTTATTCTGAAGAAAAAGATTGAGAGCTTCTTCATATAGCAACCCTGGTGCTGTAATTACTTCAATTCCGTATTGATGAAAATTTGCAACGGCTTTGCGTCCCATTCCGCCGGCAATAATTGTGTTTACATCAAACTGTTTGATGTAACCAGGCAGTTGACACTGCCCACCATGATGGCCGCTCAAAGGATTGAAGTATGTTTCTTTCATTATGACTTCTTTACTATGATTAATTTCGCAGACAATAAATTTTGAACATCTTCCGAAATGTTCGGCAACTTTATCGATGTTACCGGGACACTCTTCAATTGCTATTGCTAATCTTTGGTTCATAATATTTCCTGATTTAGTATTGACTAAAATTTTCCTCTGTTTCTGTATCTTTTTCTTCTGCCCCTTTTTAGATCATTGGGGAAATTCATTTCTTCAAGTTTTCCTTTGTTGAATAATTCAATTACACTTTGCGCTTTGTCTTTATTTGATTTATAAACTTTTATTCCGACCGATTCCAAAAAGATGAGAGCTTGATTACCAATTTTACTCACAATTAGTACATCACAATTATTTTCGATCAGCAGTTGAGATGTTTGTATTCCTGCGCCGTCGAATGCTGCCGCAAAAGGATTCGGAATGATTTTTTCTGATTGGTCTTCCGAGTTATAAATTAGCAGATATTTACAACGCCCAAAGACATCTGATAATTCCGAATCAAAACTATCTGTCTCAACTGCTAATGCGATTGTCATTCTTCATCATCTTTGTTTGAATCTTTTGGAGTGTCATCGTCGGATCTTCTACCGTAACCATACCTTCCTCCGAATCCTCTTCCAAAACCTTTGCCGTGTCGTCTTCGTCCTCCGCCGAAACCAAATCCGCCACCGCGTGGTCTTCCACCTCGTCCACGTCCGTAAACGAAATCATCTTTTTCGGTTGATTCTTTAATTGACGAATCTTTATCGCGGCATCGTCCCCTTTTTCTTCCAGTTAAAGGGCCTCTTCCTTCAGGTCCGGTTCCGTCTAAGTTTGGCATAATTTCCTCCTATTTTTTCTTCTCTTTATAAACCGTTAAAACGGTTAGTGGAAAACGAGATAATGCTTTTATTAACCCACGATTTAAATCGTGGGTTAGCAAGAACAAACATCCATTATACTGTAACCGTTTCAACGGTTTATGTTGCCTTTTTCAATTAAACATTTTTACTAAATCGCAATCGCATTTAATTCCTTTTTCTTTAAAGAAAGAAATGATAGCGTTTACTTCTTCGTCGGAATATTTTTCTTGTAAATACCACTCTGTATGAGAGAAATCATTCTTGCATTTATTTTCAATAGATACTACTTGCTCTAAATAAGCCTGAAGCAGTATTATATCTTGATTTGAAACCGGTTGCTTATTTTTATTCATATCGGCTCATTTTTTATTAAACCAAATTTTCTCCTTATCACAGAGCTATTCAGAGCCCCAATTTTTAAATTCAATATTATGCGGCTCTTCCGAGTCATCTTCTATAACTTCGTGTGAAAGTTTTTGATCGACTTTACAAGGCTCCATTACTCTAACAATATCATCGAACTCAACCTTCTCGTCTGATTCTGCAATTTGTATTGCGTCATCTAACGATGATGCTTGAATTACTTTTTTACCGAGAGCGGAAAACCGACAGTATATTTCATACTTTTTACTATCCATTTTATTTGCCTCGTATTTATATTTTTGAAATAGCAGGTATAACTACTTTCCTGCTATGGTCTGCTGTTTCTTTTAAGTTTGTTAACATATCAGAAGGAATAGGTACTTGTATTTCCGTGTTATCGAATTTCACATTTTTCATACGTTCTATTTTCATAAATAATCTGAACGGTTCTTTTTCCGAATGAGCATAAAAAAGATTATCCGCAGCATTTTCTATTTCTTTTATTTCTTCGGCTTTTGCTGTGGTACTTACCGAGAAAATATAGGTAGTTGATTTATCTTCGGCTATTGTTTCAATGATTTTGTTTAGAATGGCATCTCCGTATGTTGGCGAAAAAAGCAGAAGATTAAGCGCAGAACCGAAAACCAAATTTCCTTTACCTTCTTTGGGAAGCTTTTCTTTTGCTGCATTTAATGCCTCTTCCCAGACATTGGGTTTTACAAGATTCGCTTTTATTTTACTTCCATTCTCAAATGACCAGTAGTCATTTTCAACTGCAAGCTCTATGAAAATAATTTTATCGAGATAGTCGTTAAGATTAATACCGGTTACATTTTGAATACTCTCAACTAAAAAATCGGTTTTAGGATATTGCAGCGACATAAAGATTACGTTGCCGCCTTCTTTGAGCCAAGATGCTACAAATGATTCACCGATTAAAGGTTTGCCCGAGCCGCCGGGTCCTGAAATTATAGTTGATGTGTTTACGGGTAATCCTTCCGGCATTAATTTATCTAACCATTCTTTTCCGGTTTTTATTGTATCCATTTTTATAACCATAATTTATTTGCAACTATTAATTTGTAAAGAGAATTAAATTCTCCATCCCTTTGTTTCCATATACAGAAAGTGTTGTTTTTCTTCTTCATTCATTAATTGAATTTCATATTCAAATTCTAAGCCCATTGCTAAAACAGTCTCTTCGATCGAATTAATAAGCATTTCTTTTATAGGTATGTTTTTAAAAGGAAACTTTATAAAAACTTTTGCTTTTTCGTTTTCGAGAGAAACGTCTTTGATTATCCCTAATTCAATTAGAGAATAATTTATTGCCGGGTGTTTCACGGCTGAAAGCGTTTGCATTATTTCTTCTTTTGTTGCCATTATTAATTCCCTTTCATAATCCCTTTGCTTTCATTATCGTTTTGGTTTTTAAATCACAAGTACAGAATTTTGAGAATCCCCGTAGTGAGTTAGAATTTGTTTATCTGCATCAGGCTCAATCAACCAAACCTCATTGTCACATAAATATTTAAAGTGATACTCTTTACCACTTTCCAAATCAAGTTCGAGACAAGCTGAACCATCAGCTTGTGTGTGAGTCATTTTGTTTTTGTGTGGATCCCAATTATTAAAATCACCCACAACACTTATCTCGTTAAAGTTTTTGTTTATCTCTTTAGGAAGCAAAAACTTTACATGGCAAATTTTTTTATCAGATGAATATTTTTTTTCAATAGCCATTTTAGTACCTCTCGGATTTATTTATAAACTTGCTCGTTGTTTTTTTCGAAACTTTTTATGTAATACTTTTTCCCGGTATAAGTAACTTCTTTCATTTTGTTTTCGTTTAGTAATTTTTGAATAACAGACCAATCGGAATCGGCTTTGTTTAGGAAATCCTCAACAGTGTCTTTTGTCATCGGGTGGACCGATACAATACTTAATAACTCGGATTCAACTTCACCCAAGTAAGTAAAGTCAACACCTTCTCCGGAAAAGAGAAATTCTGCATTATTCAAATAACTGCTGAAAATTTGGTAAGCAATGTTCAAGCTATCTTCACGAGGTATTTCAACATTTGCTTCAGCCGGTGGTCTTGTTGGCACAAGTATGTATGATTTATTTGGATTTATCTTTTTAATAAATTCGGCTGTCTTGTTTAGTGATTCGAGATTATCATTAACATGGCGAACAAGCATTGTTTCGGTTACTAGTGTTCCTTTATATTCATTTGAAAATTTTTCTATTCCTTCAAGCAACCTTTCGAATTTTAGTTTACCGTGTGGTCTGTTTATCTTATGCCATACATCTTTATAAACCGAATCAACTTTAACTGAAACCCAATCGGCAAGTTTTAAATCATCCGAAACATCCGGTCTCCACAAAAGGGAAGCATTTGTAATAACCGCTGTTTTTATCCCAAACGATTTTAATAAGTCTATTGATTTGCCTAGATTTATATCAAGTGTGGGCTCACCATCCGGCACAAATGTTATATAATCAATCTGTTCACCAGCTTTTATTAGTTGATTTACTTTTTCGGAAACTACTTCAAATATTTCATTCGGTTTATAATATTCTTTTCGATGTATTGACATCGAATCTGTAACGCCAACTTGACAGTAAATACACGAATATGAGCAAACTTTGGGCGGAATGTTATTTACTCCGAGACTTCTTCCGAGTCTGCGTGACGGTATTGGACCAAATACAATTGACATAATAACTTTCCTTTATCTTATTTTTCTCACTTTAATTTATCCCAAATAACAAGAACTATTGCTCCGGATTTGGAAGTAAATGGTCCGTGATTTTTATGAGCCGGAATAAATCGATATGCCCCTGAACTGAAAGTAACTCCTTCGCTTTCGTACTCGCCTTCCAAAACAATATGCTGTTCGTTATAAATGTGAGTATGGGAGTCCATATGAAATCCCTTCGGAAGCTTCAACAAGACAGTTTTGAAGCCGTCTTCATCGCGAAGGGTTTTAATTCTCGTCCCGACTTGATACCCGGAAGCTTCCTCCCATCCGAATTCGTCGTAAATGTTTTTAATGTTTGTCATTTTTTCCTCCCTTTAGTTTGGTTAATTATACTCCAAACGTGTTTCTCTTTTGTTCAGAGTCGGTTTAATAAGTTCTTTCCATTCGGAAGTATTCCACGTATCAAGTTTTTTGTGCGTTGTATAATACTTTTCAGGAATCGGGTGAGTACCTACTACAACCGGAATTCCGTAGTATGTTTCGATAAATTTTTTGAAATAATTAACGCGGGGGCATGGCGGGTAGCCAACCACCATGCCCGTTGCCAGATGGATTACATCGACTTTGTTTTTGCTCATTTCCCCAGGAGCGTATTCTATGTTCCCACCCGGACAACCTCCGCAACTTGTATAACCTACAAGCTCTATGTCTTTTCCTTTATAAATTTCGAATGCACCTTCTCTTTCGCGCATTGCTCTAAAACACTTTCCGCCTGCACAGTCTTTGTAGCGATCACAGATAATTATGCCGATATTAACTTTCGATTTGCTCATGATGCTCTTCCTTAAAATGATTTTCTATTGAGGCTACGATAGAAGTAAATGCTTCACTTACTTCACCGGTCGGTTTATTAAGAACCACAGGTTTACCGGAATCACCGGAAATTCTTGCGTCTATGTCAATCGGTATTGAGCCGAGGAAAGGAACACCGAACTCATCGGCTAATCTTTTACCTCCGCCTTCGCCGAAGATGTTTACGACAGCTCCGCAATGAGGGCAAACGAAGCCGGACATATTTTCAACAACACCTATAAATGGAATCTCAAGTTTTCGTGCCATATTAATTGCACGTTCGGCGTCAATTACGGAAACGTCTTGCGGAGTTGTTACTATAACTGCGTACTGCGGTTTCATCTTTTGTGCAATTGTTAAAATTTCATCGCCGGTTCCCGGCGGCAAATCTGCAATTAGATATTCAAGCTCGCCCCAATCAACATCAGCCAAAAATTGATTGATAACTTTCGAGCGCATTGGTCCGCGCCAAATTACAGGCTGCCCAGGATCGATTAACGATGCAATTGAAATCATCTTAACACCGTATTTTTCAAACGGAATTATCTTTTCGTTCAAAACAATAACTTGATCTTTAACATCAAGCATCTTTGCAACATTGGGACCGGTTATGTCTGCGTCTAATATTCCGCTTGCAAAACCGTTGAGCTGAAAACCGTAAGCAAGATTTACGCTTACGGTTGTTTTGCCGACTCCCCCCTTACCGCTGAAGACAGCTATTCTATGTTTTATTTTTGAGATACTGTTCTCAATTCTTTTATCTTCTTCTGCGAGCGCTTGTTTTTTCTTTTCGTCGTTCATAATATTTCCTCATATTAAACCGGTTGATATTTATACCATTTTTTGATTGCATCAACAGTTGCGTTAATAATAGGATAAGCAATTGGCGATGTTGTAAGCAGGGGATGAGTTCCTATTTGCAATGTGTCTATATCCATATCCGTCATTTTGTTTAGAATCATAACCGAGAGCATATTTATCATTTCACCTACCGAATCGCCGCCTGAAATTTGCGCACCTAACAAATTATGCGAGTAAGTTGAAAAGAGAAGTTTTACCGTAAGTTCTGATGCACCGGGGAGTTTGCCCGGATGTCTGTCCGGCGCTTTTGCAACGCCGACTGTATATTCGAGACCTTTTTCTTTTGCCCGTTTTTCAGTTAGCCCACTTACAGCAAACGCAGTGTTTCCGATTTTAGTCGAAAAAGTGCCGAGAACACCTTGATATTTTCTAATTACTTTTATTGAATATAGATTTGAACCGACAAGCCTGCCTTCAGCCATTGCGGTTGATGCAAGCATAATGTTTGTAAACTCGCCTGTGAAGTAATCATACTTTGCGGCGCAATCACCAATTGCAAAAACGTCTCTATCTGATGTTCTTAAATAGTCGTCAACTAAAATTCCTTTATCTTCTTCATAGACCAAGTCAAATCTCTCGGCTAAATCTACATTTGGTTTATAGCCGCAAGAAATTATCAACAAATCACAATCTATGTTTGAGCCGTCGCTTAGCTCAACACCTTTAACGCTTTTGTCACCTGTGATTTTTTTAATGCTTTTGCCTGTAACGACTTTCCCGTTATTCGATTCAATTATTTCTTTTAACTTTATGCCGAATTCATCATCCATTGTTGGTAAAAGGTTATCCATCATTTCAACAACGGTAACATCTTTTCCGGCTTTTAAAAGTTCATCGGTTACTTCAACACCAATGTATCCGCCGCCGAGTATTACAATTTTCTTTGCTTCGTTTATTTTTGTTTTCAGTTCATTAAGATATTCTCTGTTTTTTCTAACTAGGAAAACATTGTTTTTATCTACACCTTCAATTTTAGGTTTAACTGCCCGAGAACCAACAGCTAAAACGAGTTTGTTAAATTCAATGTCTTCGTCATTACCTAGAATTATTTTATGGTCGGTTCTGCTGACTGCTTCACTGTTTATTATGTCTATCTTTGCTGCTTGTAATGGATTATCCGGAAGTATATTATCATCAACTTCTTTTAAAGTGTGAAGCGTGTAAGGGATACCGCACGGGATCATTGGTTTAGATTCTTTTCTTATCAAAGCTATTTTTTTATCAGGATATGTGTTTTTTGCGGATAGAGCGCAAGCAACACCCGCAGGTCCGCCGCCAATAATTACAATGTCATACTGTTTCATTTTACTGCCTTCCTTTTTTCATTTCGTTAACGTTATTGAATTCACTATCGCAATTCTTCATAATTAATTCCATCTTCGGGTGAAATTTGATAGAATGCGCTTAGTTGTCTTATCATTCTTTGTAATTCTTTACAGTCCGGCAGCAAATCCGATTGAGCAATTTTTTCTGCCGGAACTTTCTTAATTAAATTTTCATAGTGATCTTCAACTTCATCGATTGCCATTTGAAGAGTTAGCCCGATGTAATCGTAAACTTCCTGCTGAATTTTTGAGAGCTCTTTAATCTTGCCAAGTTCTGTAAGAATTGTTTCTCTGTATAACTGAAGAGTTTGGCAAAGTTCTTTCGGAAGAAAACCTTCGGCAAATCTTCGAGTTGCAATATCATCGATGTATTGAATCATTAAACTTCTATCACCACTTCTAACCGTTGCCATAAGCAGATGATAAACGGTGCTTATGTAACATTGAAAATCATTGAGATCCATTTTATGATAGCGTTCGAAAACTTTATCCGCATTTGGAGAAAGAATTTGTTCTTCAATTTTTGATACGATTGTTTCTTTCAAGTCGGTTAAGTGATCATAAATGATAAAGTTTGTTCTTCGAGCAACTTTTTTCATTGCAGCTTCATTTTTTAGGCGCCATTCATCGGGGTGGCTTTTCATTTTTTCTAGAAGAAAAAGAAGTCTGCGAGTTATATGATTACGAGGGGCAGGCTGCCACCTTAATGCGATTTGTGTCTGTGTAGAATCGGCTTTTAGTTTTTTGTCGACATACTTTATCATCCAAAATCTTTCAAAATGTTCGTCGCTTGTGAAATGAGAAATGATATTTCTTAAAGATAATGCTGGATAGATAAACGGCTTCGGCAAGTGAATCGGTTTTAAAGATTTACCGTAGTAATAAGTAGTTGCTATTTTGAATAATTCTTTGTGAGAAACGGAACCGTTCGGACTTGCATTGTAAATTCCAAACCGCGAAAGATTATCTGCTTCTTTAATGATTATTCTGAATAGAGTTATTAAATCGTTTATGTGTAAATATGGAACGGCGGATTCTCCTTTGCCAGCAAGTATTCTCGATTCCAATTTTTTTGATAACCAAGTTGTTAAAAATTTATACAGAGGGGCGTACTCACACCAATCGCTGAAGACAGCTGCCAATCTTACAACCGTACAAGGAAAATAATTTGAGTATTCTTGTGTAAGTTCTTCACCGATTTTTTTGCTTTTTGCATACGCAAATTCCGCATCCGGGGAAGTTCTTTCTGTAATTACTTGACCATCTGGCGGAAATTCACAAGCGGCTAATGAACTGATAAAAATAAATCGCTTTACGTTTAGCTCCTTCGCCAACTCAAGTACATTTTTTGTTCCTTCAACATTTGTTCTTTTATATTCGGGGTTATCTTTATAAGTAAAATCATAATAAGCAGCTAAATGAAAAATGTAATCAACACCGCCGTTTTCAAGCAGAAAATCTTTTACCTCGGTTAACCTTTGTTTATTTGCAATATCGCACTGAAGCCATTGAACATTCTTGTGATAAGGAATATGCGACTCTATTCGTGAACGTCTTGCTAGTGCGTAAATTTTGTATTCATCTTTGAGGTCATCGAGCAAATGTCTACCTACAAATCCTGTAGCACCAATTATCAAGATGGTTCTATCTTTATTATATAGACTCATAACTCACCGGCGTTCTTCGCAAAACGATAGAGAATTAAGACTATCAAACCCATTAAGAAATCTGAGATGCCTGAGAGAAGCACCAACCAAATAGAGCTGACCAAAAAGAAATAGGTGAAAAGAAAAACCGTAGCCATAAATTTCACAATAATAGAAAAGATTATTAAGCATTCGTAACTTTTCAAATTATATGCACCCATTGCATAACCGACAGCCATTGCAATGTGGAAGACTCCGCCTTGCGACGGAAAAAATCTCTCCGCACAAACTCCGTAACCGAAAAATTTCAGCAGAGGTAACGGAAGCACAATTAATCCTACTCCAACTACAAACGAATGAATTGCTACAAACCATAAAAAAATCGAAAGCAATTTTGTGCTGTTATTTTGGATTGTTGAGATATTCATAAAAGTCTGTTTTTGTTTAATAGTGAATTATTAATTTGACTCATATTTCCACCACAGCAAGTTTGTTTGCTCAATTCCTTTACGCAGATTTGATTTATTAATCAGTTCTCTCAGTTCATTAACGGTGTATGCATTTTTAATTTCTTTTTCTAAAATGCTCAGCCAGCTTTTCCTAATATCCGCAAGAAAGTAAATCCCGTCGCTGCTTAATACCCTTTCGATTTCATTTAACATTCGTATTGGGTCTTCAACAATGTGCAACATATTTGTATTGATTACTACATCGAAGTAATGATCCGGGAACGGAATATTGTGAACATCTGCCTTAATGAATTTTGCTCTATCATCAAGTTCATATTGTATGGCTTTTCCTTTTGCTCTGTAAATAAAATTATCTGAAATATCGATTCCCGTTAATGTTGAGTTTTCAAACTCCTTCCCTATTAAAATCAGCATTTCACCACAAGCGCATCCGGTATCGAGTATTCTTCCTAAGTGGAAATTTTTCTCCTTAAGTTTATCGATGTATTTCTTAGCAAAATTCCTTTGCATTTTCAGATGCCCGTGCTCATACTTTTCAATAAAATCCACATCAACAAATCTTTCATCATATTTAGTTTCTTTACTTACCATTTTAATTTTGTGCGGTAGAGTTGTTGTAATAAATAACGCTGCTACCAATTGGTGACTTGGAGCGTTCGGCAATCGCTTCACATTTTACTTTGAAGAGAAAGTAGATCGGGCGAGCTTCGTCCAGCAATGTTTCATAATTTCCTTGCCCCTTGGAAATAACAACATCGGCACTATTAAATTTTTCAATAAACTCTTTTGTACAATAATTCAAATCAGTGCCGCCGATTCTGCTTCCGCTTTCAATTACCTTGCTGATTTTATCAATGCCTAATTTTACTGCGTCATCATATGTGATATCATTTAAAATTGGTTTTGAACGAACAGCAAATGTCACATCTTTTTCATCAAGTTCTTTTAACAGAAACTTATCAAACAAAGCTTCCTCATAATTATCGCCTATGTATAAAATTGATCCGGCATTTCGAAGACTGTTTTTTAATTGCTCTATATTAACCGGCGAATAATCTTCCGAGGTATAATTTTCAATCTCGTCTCTTATGTCAAAATTAGGATTTGCACCAACGTCAATTGTGTTTCCCAAAATTGCAATCTTAATTGACTCTTCAAGTTTATCTTCAGCATCTTCCATCTTCTTTTGAAGAAGCGGAAGAAATTGTTCAACAATTTTTATGTTTTTCTCTTTTAATTCTTTATAGAGATTTTCATTCTTAACATTCTTTTCCACAATTTCCTGAATAACCGCTGAAAAATGAGGTGCCGTGAAAACTTCATTTATTATTTTTACTTCTTCACAGACCTCCTTAAGAATTTTTAGCTGAAGATTTTTATTGCCGTTTGTAAACAGTTTTGCGGCTCTAAGTGCTTGATTTATTACACAAGGAATACAATCAGGATTAAAATACACGCTTAATCTCCAATTATTGTTATTAATAGTGCAAAATCGATGCCTATAAAAAGATTCGTTTTATGCTGATTTTCGAACTTTTTTTCGCTTGTTAATTGCATTATTGCAGTATTAATTTGCAATGCCTTCCATTAGTGCAAGAATTTTGCAATATTGCAGATGTGAAAATCTTACTTGGATGAAAAATGGACGTTAAAAAAGTAATCGACAGAGGGAAGGAAGTTTTAATTATCCCCGATGGAATAGCCGTCATCGGGAAAGAATGTAACATAATAGTTTTCAATGAAGCTGCTTCACGAATAACCGGTTACACAGAAGATGATGTTGTTGGTGAAAACTGTAAAATTCTTTTTGACGAGGGCTCTGACGGGATGAATTTCCTTAAAGAATCTTTAAGGGATAACAGAGCATTTACAAATCTTGCTTTCAATATCAAAACAAAAAAAGAGAGTAAAAAGAACGTACTTGCTTCAATCACTCCAATCGTCAGAAATGAAAATGTAATCAGTGCAGTTTTGGTTTTCCGTGATACAAAAGAGATGCTCAATTTAGCCGAAGACCTTGAAGAAAAAACCACCGAGTTAATCGATCAAAAAAATAAGCTCGATGCAATATTCAATAGTAATATAGAAGGGACTTTTACAATTGATGACGGATGGAATGTAACTTCATTTAACGCTGCGGCAGAAAAAATTACAGGGTATAAAGAGAACGAAGCAATCGGAAAAAAGTGTTGGGAAATTTTTAATTCTTCAATTTGCCGCAACGGTTGTCATATGGAACAGACGATGAAAAAGGGGAAACCGACAATAGGAAATGAGTTGGTGATTATCAGTAAGTCCGGTAGAAGAATTCCGATAAGAGTAAACTCTGCAATTTTAAAAAACAATAAGAATGAAAAAATCGGTGCTGTTGAAACGTTTTTAGATATAAGCGAAATCAAAAATCTTTCCGAACACTTAGATGAAAAATTCAAGTACGAAAACATAGTGGGCAAGAACAAAGAAATTAAACAAATTATAAATGTACTCGAAAGTGTTGCACAAACAGACAGCTCGGTTTTAATAACCGGTGAAAGCGGTACGGGGAAAGAACTTGCTGCTCGTGCGATTCATTTAAACAGTTCACGCAGAACCGGTCCGTTTGCCGCGGTTAACTGCAGTGCTTTTGCCGAAAGTTTAATTGAAAGCGAGTTGTTCGGACACGAAAAAGGTGCGTTTACAGGAGCAGTAAAAACTAAAGTCGGAAGATTTGAACTTGCTCAAAGCGGCACACTCTTTCTTGATGAAATCGGCGACCTTTCAATTACGGTTCAAACTAAATTATTACGCGTTTTGGAAACAAAAGAAATCGAGAGAGTCGGTGCAAACAAAACATTTAAAATAGATACCAGAATTATAGCCGCTACAAACAAAGATCTCGAAAAAGAAATTGAAGCAGGAAGATTTAGAGAGGATTTATATTACCGCATTAATGTAATGAACATTCATCTACCCCCCTTGCGTGAAAGAAAAGATGACTTACCGATTTTGGTCAATCATTTTATAGAAAAGTTTAATTCCAAGTTTGGAAGAAATATAAAACACTTTTCGTCATCTGCTTTCGACATATTAATGGATTACAAATTCCCCGGAAACATCCGAGAACTTGAAAATGTAATTGAGCATTGTTTCGTTCTCTGCAGTAGTGATGTAATTCAAATTGAGCATTTACCGAAAAGATTGCGTGAAAGAGATTTTCATTTAGCAACTAACAACGCTTCAAATAGCTTAAGTCATATTAAAGATGCCGAAAGAAATATTATAATCAACATATTGCAGAAGCATAACGGAAACAGAAGCAAAACCGCAGAAGAATTAAATATTCATCCGACAACACTTTGGCGGAAGATGAAGAAGTTTAATTTGTTGGGGGAAACAGAACTCCGATGACAATGTTAAAGACGGGCAGGTACGAATACAACAGATTTTCACCGGTTGTTCAATAGTCTTAATGCAGACGTAAAGTCCCTCTTAAAACCGCCATGCCTGCGGTAACAATTAAATTACATATCTTTGTAACCGCAAGCTTTAGCTTGCGTGATTACATAACTCGAAAACAACAAATAACACAGAAAAAATAAATCACCAAGGACATTATTCTGTTAGAATCTTTTGTTTCTGTGTCATCAATGTCGATCAAATCGTTTGTAATAAACAAACACAAAAATTAAATTACAATTTATATTTAGCACAAACTCGGAGAGAGAATGGCAAAAGTGAAATTTGT
>OMKS01002751.1_pt1 | contig 14430 bp, 9 predicted proteins | sample 1674721 | NCBI WGS metagenome assembly OMKS01 (sample SAMN06264996, study PRJEB25208) | sediment metagenome | isolation source: hot spring sediment | place: USA: California | collected 2014-09-02
CCCCAGTAGATACCCCAGCACCTCCCCCACCACATCATCATATCGCGGGGCCTGCTGCATCGTCCGCGGCGTCCCTTGAATGTGCATCAGCACGACCGGCACGCCCCGCTCGGCCGCCAAGGCCGCCATCTCGCCATCAGCCAAGGCCGTAATGTCGTTAATCATCGCCGCCCCGGCGTCCAGCGCCGCCCGTGCCACCGCCGGGTCGGCCGTATCGACGCTGATGGGCACCGCGACCCGTCCCGTGGGGGTGGCGGCCTTTGCCGCAGGCAAGGGCCGGATTGCCCCGGCCCTTCGCTGCGCGAAAGGCCGCCACCCTGGATCCGCTGGGCCGGCGACACACCCCGCCAGCCGCTCAATCACCGGCACAACCCGCCGAATCTGCTCATCGGTCGCCACCGCCTCCGCGCCCGGCCGTGTGGATTCGCCGCCCACATCGATAATCGCCGCCCTCGCCGCCGCCATCGCTACCCCATGCTCGACCGCCCGCGCCACGTCCAGGAATCGCCCCCCATCGCTGAACGAATCCGGCGTCACATTCAAAACCCCCATCACTAGGCACCCACCGCCAAAATCCAGCCGCCACCTGCCCCACTCAACAACCCGCCCCGCCACAGCACGGGCATCTTTCCCGTGCAGCATACCGCCCAACCCCGTGGCGAGGGCGTCTCGCCCTTGCGTAGCACGGGCATCCTGCCCGTGTGCCTCATCCCTCATCCCTTGTCCCTTGTCCCTCGCCCTGCCTCCATCTTGCTCTCGCGTCACACCGTCATTATCCCCATACGACGTCATAACCTACGCCCCCACCTTAAACCCAATCCCTCGTAGTTTCTCCGCCAGCCGTCCGCCCTCATCGTCCACAATGGCCGCCGTGTTCGGGAATTCCCGCCGCACGGGATAGTCCTTACGCAGCCCATCAAAGAACGCCCCCCGCTCGCCCGGCGGCACGGCCGCAATCTCCCGCGTATTGAAGTCATCCCGGTTGATGACATACACCGACTGCACCGTCCGCCGGATCGCCTCCTGCTCATCGCCCCCGGCCGTGTCCAGCTCCACCCGCGGCACGGGCGGCTGCGGCAGTAGGTTCACTATCCGCACCGTCGGCTCAATCCCAAAATGCCGGCACGCCGCCTCATAGATCATCGCCGTCCCCGCCACTTTCCCATCATACGAATACCCGGCGATATGTGGCGTGCTGATATCAACCTTCCGCAGCAGCTCCATATCGATCACCGGCTCGCCCTCCCAGACATCCAGCACGACACCGCCCAACCGCCCGCTCGCCATCGCCGCCTTCAGCGCCGGCGTATCATGCACCGCCCCCCGTGATGTATTGATGAACACCGCCCCGCGTCGGATGTGTCTGAAGAACCCCTCACCCGCCAGGTGGTGCGTCGCATCCGGCCCCTCCCGCGTCAAGGGCGTGTGCAGCGTCACAAAATCGCACCCCAGTGCCTCGCCCAGCGGCCGGTACTTGCCGTCTCTGGTCGCCCGTTCCAACGGCGGGTCGTTGAGCACCACCTCCATCCCCAGCGCCCGCGCCTTGGCCGCCACCCGGCTGCCCACATTACCCACCCCCACAATCCCGATGCTCGCCCCCTCCAGCCGAATCCCGCGCTTGCGCCCCACCTCCAGCATCGCCGCCACCACATACTCGGCCACCGAATTGGCGTTGCTGCCCGGCGCCGATGCGAACCCTATGCCCGCCCGCTCCAGGTACGCCAGGTCCACGTGGTCCACCCCTATCGTGGCCGTCCCGACGAACTTGACGCGGCTGCCCGCCAGAAGGGCCTCATCGACCTTCGTAATGCTCCGAACGGCAAGAATATCGGCCTGTCGCACGACCTCGGCTGTAATCGCCCGCCCGGCTAACGTCCGCACCCGGCCCAGCGAGCCGAAGCACTCGGCCGCAAACGGCATATTTTCATCAGCAACGATCTTCATTCATCCGAGTTCCACGCCCGCCACCGCCGTGCCGCACTCCGGACATCTGCCCGCACGGACGCGATTGGCCGCGATATGATAACCCACCCGCTCGATCAGTGCCTGCCCGCAATTATCGCAATACGTGCTCTCCAGCGGCGAACCCGGCACATTGCCCACATAGACGTATCGCAGCCCCGCCGCCCGCCCCACATTATACGCCAGCTCCAGGCTGCTCGTCGGCGTCGCATCGGCATCCGTATACTTGTACTGCGGATAGAACCGGCTTACGTGCCACGGCACGTCCGGCCCGGCCTTGTCCACGATAAACCCCGCCAGCCGCTTCAGTTCATCCTCGCCGTCGTTCTCTCCGGGAACCAGCAGTGTCGTCAATTCCATCCAGATGCCCGTATGCCTCGCAATATACTCTATCGTCTCCAGCACCGGCTGCAATCGCGCATGACACAGACGCCCGTAGTAATCCTCCGTAAACGCCTTGAGGTCCACGTTGATGGCATCCAGCCACTCCGCCGCAAAATCAATCGCCTCCCGCGTCATGTATCCGTTGCTGACGAACACATTTTTGAGCCCCTGCCCCCGCGCGAGAACCCCGCACTCGGCGCATAACTCCATGAACACCGTCGGCTCCGTATACGTGTACGCGATGCTCGAACATCGCCCGCGAACTGCCCCGGCGACAATCCGCTCCGGCGAGATCGCCTCTCCGACGAGACCGCATTCGGCCTCATCCGTCTGGCTGATGGACCAGTTCTGACAGAATTCGCAGCGGAAATTGCATCCGCCCGCCGCGATCGAATAACTCCGCGAGCCCGGCTGAAAATGGAACAGCGGCTTCTTCTCAATCGGGTCCGCATTCGCCGCACACACCTTGTCGTAGTTGAGCGAATACAGCCTGCCGGCGATGTTCTTACGCACATGACAGCGACCCACCTTCCCATCGCCGATCACGCACCGCCACGAGCACAGCGCGCAGCGGACCTTTCCCCCGTCCGCCACCTCCCACAATACCGCTTCTTTCAGACTCATAGCCACACTCCGGCCAGCCCTTATTCCAGAAAAGCGCCTTGCCTTGGTTCCCTTAAGTATATGAGATCACACTCACCAACGCCATCCCAAGTTACCAGGCAGACGCCGCCGGCACAAAGGACATGGACGCATCTCTATCGAGTCTCTGCGTCCTCAGCGTGCTCCGCGATCCAGGTCGCCGCACATCTCGGCCACTACCTTCACCGGATGCCGCACCGTCGCCCCCAGGTGCTCGATCTGCATCTTGCAGGCGGCACACTCGGTCAGGACCGTTTTTCCCTCGTGCCGCGCCAGGGCCTGCCGGAGACTGCCGCTGATGGCCTCGCTCAAGTCGTAGTTCTTCTTCTGCATCCCGAACGTCCCCGCCAGCCCGCAGCAACCGGCCCTCAGATCCGTCACCTCGATCCCGCACCACCGCCGCAGCAACTCGATGCTCGCGCCCCGCCCACCCACGGCCGCCAGATGGCACGGCAGATGATACACATACGCATTCCCCCTGCCGGCCGCGGCACACGCGGGCGTCTTGCCCTCATTAAACAACCCCAGCAGATAACTCATCAGCTCATACGTATGGGCCCGCACCAACTCCGCGTCGGCGCCACTGACGAAATGCGGCATCTCCTCCTTGAGCGCCAGCGCCGCACTCGGCTCCGAGCATACCACCTTATACCCATCCCGCACCACTCGCGCCAGCGACCGCACGCTGTACGTCAAATCCTCGCGCGCCGTCTTCACGTCTCCGTACACAATCGCCGGCAAGGGCGCCGGCCGCTGGTCCGGCAGCACCACCTCCACCCCGCACGCCCGCAGCACGTCGATCACCGCAAAGCCCAATTCGTGATCGTTGTAGTTCGCGTAGGAGTCAATAAAATACGCCACCTTGTCGGCCGGCTGTACCACCGCCCCCAGCGACCGCACGTACTTTCGGCCCACCCTCAGGAACGGCTGCCACCAGAACGCCGGCATCATCCGCCGCCGGTCGATCCCCATCATCTTCTCCATCGCCCACCGAAACGCCCCCAGCCGCATCATCACGTTCGCCACCGGTCCGAAAACGCTGCCGGCCATGCTCAAATACCGGTTCTTCGCCAGCACGCCCTCTGTCCGCCGCAGACCCACGTTCCGCACATACTGCGCCCGCGCCATAGCCATCAGCCGCGACACATCCACCCCCGACGGGCACTCCCGCGCGCAGGCCTTGCAGTTGACGCACAAATCCAGGAACTTGCGGAACTCCGGCGACCTGGCCTCTTCATCGCTCAACTGCCCCGTCGCCCAGACGTGCAACAGGTTTGCCTTCGCCCGGCTCGATCCCATCTCCTCGCCCATCGCCCGATACACCGGGCACATCCGCAGGCCCGGATCGCGATTCAGGCACACCCCGCACCCATAGCATTGCTCCAGTTCGAGTTCCAACTCCTCATCCCCGAAGAGCAACCCCCCGCGAACCCGCTCGGGCTCGACCCGCCGCTGTGCCCGCAGGTTCTTGATCATCACATCCGGATCGTCATTGAGGATCTTGCCCGGATTGAGCAGGCCCGCCGGGTCGAATACGGCCTTCAGGCTCCGCAGCACCTCATAATAGGCATCCCCGAACTGCCGCCGGATATAGGCCGACCGCACGAGCCCGTCGGCGTGCTCCCCGCTGATCGACCCGCCCAGCGACCACGCCAGCGTAAAGACCTCCTCGGCAATCCGCTGCATCTTCCGCAATTCCTTCGGGTCGTGCAGGTCCAGGTCCGGCCGCACGTGCAGCTCACCATCGCCCGCATGGCCGAATAGCGACATCGTGAAGCCGTACTTGTCCGCAATCTGCTCCAGCCCCGCGATATACGTCCCCAGGTCCTCGGCCGGCACGCACACATCCTCCATGAACTCCGCCGGGTGCTTGTGTGTCCGCCGCCGATACAGTAGCGGCCCGGCGTCCTTACGGCTCTGCCAGATCCGCTTCTGCTCGGCCTCGCTCAGGAACACCCTCCGCCCGCTCGCCAGACCGCCCACCGCCTCATCCGTCCGCCGGATCTTCGCCTCCACCTCCTTCGCATCCGCGCCGGTGTGCTCGATCAGCAGCACCGCCTTCGCCCCGGCCGGCAGGATATCCCGGTACTCCGGCAGCCCCTCGTGCGCCATCTCCACCATGCGGTCGTCCACCATCTCGCACGCCCCCGGCCCCGTCGCCACCACCAGCGGCACCGCCTTGCCCATCGCCTCAAAGCTCGCGAACTCCATCTGCAAGAGCCCCCGCACAGCCGGCGTCGCCACCGTCCGTATCGCCACCTTCGTGAATACCGCCAGCGTCCCTTCCGATCCCGCCAGCAACCTGGCCATGCCGATCCGCCCGCCGCGCCGCGCACGGCGGATGTTGTATCCCGACCGGTCCCGCGTCGTCTTCGGCGACCCGGCCGCGATGACGTCGGCCTTCTCCGTCAGCAAAGCCAGGCATGCCGCCGCCACCGCCTTCGCCCGCCCATCGGGCATCGCCGATGGATCCACGTCGTTGCCGAACTCCACCACCGTCCCATCCGCCAGCACCGCCTCCATCCGCTCCACGTGGTCCCCCGTATGCCCATACAGCAGCGAGTGCATCCCGGTCGCGTTATTCGCCACGCACCCGCCGATTGTCGCCCGATTGCCGCTCGACGGGTCCGGCCCGATCTTGCGACCCCACTTCGCCAGATACCTGTTCACATCATCGAGCACCGCCCCCGGCTCGCAGACGACCACCGCCCCATCGTCCTCGACCCCCAGGATGCGGTTCATATACCGCGCCATATCCAGCACAATCCCACCGCAGAGCGATTCGCCCGCCAGCCCGCTGGCCGCCCCCCTCGGCGCCACCGCAATCCCCCGACCCGCCGCATAACGCACCACCGCCGCCACATCCGCCGCATCCCTGGGCGCGACGACACACACGGGCAGCACCCGGTAGATGCTCGCATCCGTGCTGTACGCCGCCCGATGCAGCACATCCGTGAACACATCCCCCTTGATCTGTTCTTGCAGTTGTTCTGCTAGTGGCGTCGTCGCTTGAGTTGCTTCCATAAGCCTCTGTGTGAAATGCGTGACTGTCGCGTCGCCCCTCCCCCGCCCCGCGTCGCCCGTTACTGTGAGACCGTCGCGTTTTTCCGCAGCGCCTCCAGGTCCTCTTCACTCGCCTGCCCGTTGATGAACTGCCGAACCGCCTTGTGCTCGTGCGTGCGGATATGCTCGGCGTCGCCGTCGGCCAGGACCCGCCCATCGTGCAGCATGACAATCCGGTCGGAAATCTTGTACGCGCTGGTCATATCGTGCGTCACGACCACCGTCGTGACCCCCAGCTCCCGTTGCAGCTTGAGGATCAGCTCATTGATGATGTCCGACCGGATCGGATCCAGCCCCGTCGTCGGCTCATCATACAGAATCACCTCCGGGTTCAACGCAATCGCCCGCGCCAGCGCCACCCGCTTGCGCTGCCCGCCTGAGAGACTCGCCGGATAGTACCCCTGATAGCCGTCGAGCCCCACCATCGCCAGCTTCGACCGCACCAGCTCGTTGGCGGCCCTCCAGTCCTGGATTCGGCTGTGCTGCTCCACCGGAAACAGGATATTCTCCGCCACCGTCAGGCTATCAAATAGCGCCCCACCCTGAAACAGAAACCCGTAGTGCGTCCGGACCTCGTTGATCTGGGCGTCGCTGATGTTGTCAATCCGCCGGCCCTTGAAATATACCTCCCCCGCGTTCGGCCGAAGCAATAGGATCAGATGCTTGATCAGCACCGTCTTGCCGCAGCCGCTCGGTCCGATGATCACGGTCGTCTTGCCCTTCTCAATCGACAGCGACACATTGTCCAGCACGAGCTTCTTGCCGAACCGCTTCGTGATTCCCTTGAGAACAACCACGCCCTCGCCGTTGCCGGCCGTCTTGCCCGCGTCCGCCTTCTTCGTTGTCCGATTATCCGCAATCATGCCGACCCACTCGCTACAGAAGCCCCTGCAGGGGCCAGAATGTCGCATATACCGCCTTGCCGATCATCGCCAGCGCCAGATTCAACGCCAGGATCGATATGAAACTCGCCACAAAGGCCTCCGTGCACGCCTGACCGACGCCCTCGGCCCCCTCGCGGCAGTGGAACCCCTTGTAACAACTGATCACCGCAATCGCCACGCCGAAGAAAAACCCCTTCACAATCCCCAGCCCCACATCCCAAAGTTCCACCGCCGCGGCCGTGAAGCTCCAGTACGCCCCCGCGTTGACGCCCTTCATCCACACGCTGACCGCGTACCCGCCGAAAATCCCCAGCAGGTCCGCGTACACAATCAGCAGCGGCGTCAGCAGCAGACACGCCGTCACCCGCGGCGCCACCAGATAACGGATCGGATTGGTGCCCATGCTCCGAACCGCATCGATCTGCTCGGTCACGTTCATCGTGCCCAATTCCGCCGTCAATGCCCCGCCGACCCGGCCGGCCAGCATCACCGCCGTCAGCACCGGCCCAAGCTCCTTGACCACACTCAGGCCCACCAACTGCCCCATCCGCTCCTCCAGGCCCATCAGCGCTAACTGGTCATAGGCCTGAATCGCCAGTGTCGCCCCCACGAACGCACCCGTCAGCATCACCACCGGCACGCTCTTGACCCCGATGACGTTCATCTGCACCCAGATCAGGGGCCACGTCCGCGGCTTCAGGCAGCTCAGCCACCCCGCCACAAACGTCTGCCAGAAGAACCGGCCGAATCGGCCGACGTTCCCGACCCCTTGCACCATCCTGGCCCCAACAGACTCAAACACGGCAGAAAACTCCAAAGAAACGCCCGGCCCCCGCAAGAACGACAGGACCCCAGCCCATGCACAGGAGCCAAGCTTGCTCTCTTCATACCACCCGACACGCCCCCCTGTCAACCCCGCCCCCACAAAACACCCATCCAATCCCAGCCCGCACCACGCAATACGCATTACGCACTAGGCACTACGAGAAAGGGCCCGCCAGGTGCACCCGACGGGCCCATGCTATGTTTAACGCCCACGTGGAGCGATCAGCCTTTGCATTCTGTAATTCCGACAGCTACAGCCTTCTGCCGCGCCTACCACCCCTTCATAGACGGGGTGGCATTCCTTCGCGCAGCGAAGGGATGGCCTACGCACCATGGGCCGGGACCACTTCCTGCTTAACGTTAGATGCTGCCTCTGCCTCCTCATCTCGCCGACGCCGTTTCCGCCGGTTCAACGTCCGTCGCTCCTCGCCCGGAATCGTGTTCTCCTGGGCAGCGACGTGGATCGCCTCCGCGGCCGTGGCGGCAAACGCATCGGCCCCGATTTCCTCCCAGAGCCCCTCGGCCCGGTTGAACAGCCCGCCGGAGACCATAATCCGCATATCAGGCCATGCGTTCACATCCCGCACGGTATCAATCAGCCGCCGCACGTCCGGCGCCTGCCGCGGGGTCGTCCCATAAATCACCAGCAGGTCCGGCCCGTATCCATTGACATACTCCAGAATATCGTCGTTCGTCAGTCCGCCACCTAGGAACCGCACCTCCCACCCGTCGCTCTCGAACAGGTCCACCATCATCTGCGCCCCCAGCTCCTGCAGCTCTTCAGCCGCACAGCACACCACCATCTTCTTGCCCCGGCTCGGCCGCCGCGGCAGCTTGTTCTGAAGCTGGTCTACGATGGTCCGGTTGATCCGCGTCGCAAGGTGCTCCTGGCACGCATCGATCCGCCCAGCCCGCGACAGCCGCTCGATCTCCACCATGACAGGCCAGATCATATGTGAATACACGGAAATCGCCGGAATCCCTTTCTGCAGCGTCTCCTCCACCACCGCCCGACAACCCCGCCTATCCCCAACAAGCAACGCCTCAAGATAACGACCAAACACTTCTTCCTGAATCATACCAACATCTCCATAAGACCAACCGTGCAATTTGCCATATCTGCCCATTTTAACAGCAAGCCCTTGTGAATCCATGATTCAAGTTAATATGGGCAATATACAAACCAACTCCAACCATATCGGCACCCCCATCAAGAAATCTTGAGTTAATCTAGGCAATCTACGCAATCCCGGCAACTTTCCCAAAATCACATTATCGGCCCTTCGCTCGCTGTGCCACTTCGTGAACGCGACCTGAGTCCCTCTCGTCTCTCGCACATCATGGTGTCGGCAATCGCCCAGCCAGCATACGCCGACCTACTTCTCCCGCTGCAGCTTATACTCCACGGAATCCGCCAGGGCCTGCCAGGAGGCCTCTATGATATTCTCGGAGCAGCCGACCGTCCCCCAAATGGCGTTCTTGTCGCGGGATTCGATGATGACGCGGACCTTCGCGGCCGTACCCTCACCGGCGTTGACCACGCGGACCTTATAATCGATCAGCCGCACATCGTTAATCTGCGGATAAAACCGCACCAGCGATTTGCGAAGCGCCGCATCCAGCGCATTGACCGGGCCATCCCCCTCGCCGACCACGTGCTCGACCTCGTCGCCCACCCGCAGCTTCACCGTCGCCTCGGTCACAATCTCGCCGCTGCGCCGCTTCTCCACGTCCACATGATATTTGACCAGCTCGAAGCTCGGCGTAAACGTCCCCATCTCGCGTTTGACCAGCAGATGGAAGCTCGCATCGGCCGACTCATACTGATACCCCTGCGCCTCCAGCTCCTGTACCCGCTCCAGTATCCGCCGCGCCAGCTTCTTGTCCTGCGCAATCTGGTTCTTCTCCAACTCCGCCAGCACGTTGCTCTTGCCGGAAAGCTCCGAAATCAAGTACCGCCGCTCGTTGCCCACCAGCGCCGGGTCGATATGCTCATAGCTGCCCCCTGCCTTGCGCAGCGCATCGACGTGCAGCCCCGCCTTATGGGCAAACGCACTCTCGCCCACGAACGGCATGTTCATCACGGGATTGAGGTTCGCTACCTCAAACACAAACCGCGACACCTCCGTCAGGGTCCGCACCTTCTCCCCGTTGAGCACCTCGAAGCCCATCTTCAACGCCAGGTTCGGCACCACCGCGCACAGATTCGCGTTGCCGCACCGCTCCCCCAGGCCGTTGATGGTGCCCTGCACGTGCCTGGCCCCGGCCCGCACCGCCGCCAGCGTGTTGGCCGTCGCGCAGTCGCCGTCGTTATGCGTGTGAATCCCCACCATGACCCCGCCAAACCGCGCGCAGACCGCCTGCGTAATCTGCCCGACCGCATCCGGCGTACAGCCCCCATTCGTATCGCACAGGACCAGTCCGTTGGCCCCGCCCTCGGCTGCCGCATCGAGCACCCTCATCGCGTACTCCGGCGACGCCTTGTATCCGTCGAAAAAGTGCTCGGCGTCGAAGAACACCTCCATCCCCTTGCCCTTGAGATACGCCACCGATTCGCGGCAGATCCTCAGGTTCTCATCCAGCGAGCAGCCCAGCACCTTCTCCACGTGCAGGTCCCAGGTCTTGCCCACAATCGTCGCCGCCGGCGTCCCGCAGGCCACAATCGCGCTCAGCGACGCATCGTCGCCCACCTTCGTATCCGCCCGCCGTGTGCTGCCGAACGCCACCAGCCTCGACCGCCCCAGCCCCAGGGTCCCGGCCTCCGTGAAGAACTGCATCTCCTTGGCGTTGGAGGCCGCGTACCCGCCCTCGATATAGTCCACGCCCAGCTCATCGAGCCGCCGCGCAATCGACAGTTTATCCTCCAGCGAGAAACTCACCCCCTCCGCCTGCATCCCATCACGAAGCGTTGTGTCATAGACTGCGATCTTTTCCATCGGCGATCCCGTCCAGGGCTCAATTCACACAAGTCATTGCAATAATGAAACTTACGGCGCCCATACTAACACGCCACGGCCGCCTGTAAAGCCAAAAGTGCCCGTTGCCGCCCGTGACTGTCCACCCGGGCTACCTGTGTCCGGGCAAGCGGCCGCGACCACGCCCGAACACAAAATCGCAAATCGAACGCCCGAACGCGGATTATCCGCTTGCATCGTCCGCCGCAGGCACTAGACTCATGGCGTCTCGCAACTCACAACAACGTCCACGGATAGTAATCGGCCACACCCATGCTGCTGACACAGATTCTACAGCCCGCCTGCGTGAAGGTGCCTCTTGAGAGCACCGACAAGGACGCAGCTATCGCCGAAATGGTCGATCTCCTCCATGCCCAAGGTCTTTTTGCCGACCGCGATGCCGTCCTGGACGCCGTGATGGCCCGCGAGAGAATCCGCAGCACCGGCATCGGCTCATCCCTGGCGATCCCCCACGGCAAGAGCAACGCCGTGGCCAATCTCGTCATGGGTATCGGCATCGCCCGCGAACCGATCGAGTTCGACAGCATCGACCGCAAGCCCGTCACCATCGTGATCCTCCTCATATCGCCGCCCGACCAGACCGCCATGCACATCCAGGCCCTGGCCAAAATCAGCCGCCTCATGCTCGACCGCGAGTGCAAGCGAGCTCTCGAAACGGCTTCTTCCGCCGAGGAGGTCTACGACCTCGTCAGCGAAAGAGACAGCCAATAGCCGCCGTAAGGCCTTCCCTGAAAAGCACTTGCATCGCACCCCTGCCGCCGGTTACTTGTCCGATTCCCACAGGATCAGATTCATGTCGTGGGGATTGGCCATATCCGTATGTCGAGGCAGCACCCGCACCGCCACGCCATGCTGGCCGGTGTCCTTGCACCGCATCGAACCGGTGAACCAGTGGCGTCCGTCCTCCTCGGTCTTGCCCGTCGGCTCCATGGGCACGGTCTTGCCCTCGCGGATGTTGCCCCAGGCGTCCACTTCGCCGTGGTACATCTGGACCGTCACATCGGCCGGCGTCGCCCGACCCAGCCGGACCAGCGCGTTGACATTGACCTGCGATCCCACGGTCAACTGCGGCTGTTTCGGGTTCAGCGGCGCCCGTCCGTGCCCGTTGCCAACGTCCAGGAGCACATCCTGAATCGAGAAGTCGCCCCAGACCTGCTGTATGTCCTTGCGCCACCGCGTGTACTCGCGGGCTCCCTTCATGCCATCGGCCGACAGCGACTGCCACCGCGTGGCCGCCGGATTATAGAACCGCCGCATGTACTGACCCACCATCCGATGCGTGTTGAACCGCGGCGCGATGAAACGAACCGACGTGCGGATCCGCGAGATCCAGGCGCGGGGGATGTTGTCGGCGCTGCGCGTATAGAACAGCGGCACCACCTCGTTTTCGAGGATGTCATACATCGACTGGGCCTCGACCTTGTCCTGGTAGTCCGGATCCTCGTAGGTCTCTTCGGCCCCGATGACCCATCCGCCGTCCGGCTGATAGCCTTCGGGCCACCACCCGTCCGCCGTGCTCATGTTCAGCACGCCGTTTAGCGCCGCCTTCATCCCGCTGGTGCCGCTGGCCTCCATCGGCCGTCGCGGCGTATTGAGCCATACATCCACGCCCCGCACCAGCAGCTTCGCCACGTACATGTCGTAGTCCTCAAGGAATACGATCCGCCGCCGCGCGTTGTGCTGATTGGCGAAGTGGACGATCTGTCGGATGATCTCCTTGCCCTCGGTATCCCGCGGATGGGCCTTACCCGCAAAGATAATCTGCATCGGCCGCTCGCTGTTGCTCAACAACCCCATCAGCCGCTCCGGGTCCCGCAGCAACAGATTCCCGCGCTTGTAGCTGGCGAACCGACGCGCGAAACCGATCGTCAGCGTGTCCGGGGCCAGCACCTCTTCGGCATAGTTCAACTCGCTGTGGTAAGTCCCCCGTCGCTTCATCTGGGCCTTCAGCCGATTACGCGTAAAGACAATCAATTCTTCCTTGCACCGCTGGTGCACCTGCCATATCTGCTCATCCGGTATCTGGTCGACATCCTTCCACACCGATGGATCGGTGGGCTCCTCAATCCAGCTCGGTCCCAGGTAGCGCTTATACAGCGACGCCACTTCCGGGGCCAGCCACGTCGTCGTATGGACGCCGTTGGTGATCGAACGGATAGGCACCTCCTTGATAGGCACCCGCGGCCACAGGCTCGCCCACAACTCCCGCGAGATCTGCCCGTGCAGCCGGCTGACGCCGTTGATATGGCTGCTCAGGTTGATCGCCAGAATCGGCATCTTGTACGCCTCGTTGTCGTCGTCCGGCAGCATCCGCCCCAGACTCATGAACTGCGCGCGGCTGATCCCCAGCTCGGGGAAATACGACCCGAAGTACTTGTCCATCAACTGCGTGCGGAACTCATCGAGTCCCGCCTTCACCAGCGTATGCACCGTAAAGACGTTCGCCGTTCGCGTCGCCTGCAGCGCCTCGTCGAACGTCATATTATACTTCGTCCGCAAATGCCGAATCCGCTCCAGGCCCATAAACGCCGCATGGCCCTCGTTCATGTGGCAAACCGTCGGCTCGATGTTCATCGCCAGCAACGCCTTGAACCCCCCGATCCCCAGCATAATCTCCTGGCGGATCCGCAGTTCCCGGTCCCCCCCATACAGACTCGACGTAATCATCTTGTCGGCCGGGCTGTTGTCCGGGGTGTTCGTGTCCAGCAGGTAAAGCGGGATACGCCCGACGCTGACCCGCCATATCTGCGACGTCACCGGCCGACCCGGATAGTCCACGCTCACCGTCAGTGGACGTCCGCCGTCGTCGCGAACCAGCTCCATCGGCATCCTGTGGAACTCGTTGTCCGTATACACCTCCTGCTGCCAGCCGTCCACGTTCAGGTACTGCCGGAAATACCCCCGCTGATACAACAGACCCACGCCCACCAGCGGAATGCCCAGGTCGCTGGCGCTCTTGAGGTGGTCGCCCGCCAGAATGCCCAGGCCACCCGCATACACCGGCAGCGACTCATGAAGCCCGAACTCCGCGCTGAAATACGCAATAATCGGCTTCTGCTCAAAGGATGTGACCCGGTCAAACCACGTCGGCCGGGCCATATAGCCCTTCAGCCGATCCACCGCCCGCTCCAGTTCCGAGAGAAACCCCGGCTTCTTCGCCAGAATCTCCAGCCGCTGCTGCGGCACTTTGCCCAGAAGCTTCACCGGATTGTGCCCGCACGCCTCCCAGAGAGCCCCGTCGATCCGCTTGAACAAATCCTCGCTCTCGGGATTCCACGACCAGAACATGTTCTTGGCCACATATTCCAGGTCCTTCAGCGGCTCCGGCAGCGCCGGAAGAACAGTGAAGCTATGCACTGGCGACATCTTGCATCTCCGTTATGTTACTCATCGGTGCTCAGAAAACTCGTATCTTATGGGGCTATCGCTATAGACCCTGGGACGTTCATTTCATCGACCATCAGCCTCCCCTCCTTGACCCCAAAGGCCCTGTAAAGCCCCTGTGCAACGCGAATCCGACAGGATAGCGCCCCTCCGGTCCTTGTCCAGCCCCCATAGAAAAAGGCCTGCGTACAGGCCTTTAACTTCAGGCGCCTCCGCGAGTGCCGTAGGAAAGTGTTTGAAGAGAACCCATTACTGTAAGGTGGGCAGTCGTTGCTTCAGTCCGAAAGTCCTGTCAAAGCAGGCGTGTCCGG
>OMKS01002752.1_pt1 | contig 14430 bp, 10 predicted proteins | sample 1674721 | NCBI WGS metagenome assembly OMKS01 (sample SAMN06264996, study PRJEB25208) | sediment metagenome | isolation source: hot spring sediment | place: USA: California | collected 2014-09-02
ACGCAACAGTATATTAACATTGACTATGTCATCATTCAACGATTTCTAATATGATAACACAGACGGAACGTATCAAGCCAAACTGTTTTATGCCACTTATTTGCCATGCGTAACCTTCAAGCGGTTTCATTTACAGTATTTCGTATCTGTTTAACAAATCGCCAAAGCGGGTGTCATCACACGCCCCGGCTCGTTTCCAAGTTGTACTTTGGGAACGCAATTGTACGTGAAATTGTATTTCGCGAGTCCCGACGCGTCGCGACCAAACGCGGAATGACCGGCGAAGATAGGCCAAAATGCAATTTCGGAACGAACCCTGATAGACAGTTACAGTATTTCAAAAAATGTCAGCCTGGCGCCTGACATTAATTGGCATCTGAATTACGCGTACAGGTATGATGAATCATGCAAGTTTACAAGAAACTTCTGAATAGAACGATGCCCATGGTAACAATCGCGCTGCTGATGACCATGTCGTTGCTGTTGCGGCTTCACGGGCTTCATGCGGAAAGCGTGTGGTGGGACGAGTATGCCAGCCTGGCGTTTTTGAACGCGCCGTCACTGGCCGCCTTTCTGGAGCAGAATCGAACGCTTGATCCCGCCACATTGCCGTTGTATTTTGTGTTGGAATATTGCTGGGCCCACTGGGTGTCCGGGACGGTATACGGCCTGCGGCTGCTGGGCGTCGGCATCGGCGTGGCCGCGGTTCCACTGGTCTACGCGCTGGGCGCTCGGCTGTACGGGCGGCGCGCAGGCTATGTTGCGGCGCTCCTGCTGACCTTGTCGCCCATCCACATCCACCATTCGCAAAGCATCCGCATGTACGGACTGCTGGCGCTGTTGGGCGTCGCGTCGTTCTGGTCGCTGCTGCGCTTGTTGCAACGGGGCAAACGTTCGGGCTGGTGGCTGCACGGCGGCGCGGCATTGCTGCTATATTGGACGCATCCCTTCGCGTTGCTGGCGGGCGTGGCGCAGGGATGCTGGCTTCTGCTTCACAGACGCCTGTACCGCCGGGCGCTGCCGGGCTGGTTCCTCATGCATGCCATGCTGTCCCTGCCTGTTGTCGGGTATGTGCTCTCAATACGGTTCTGGCCGCAGGACACCACCTCGGCGTGGCTGCGCGCGCCCGGCGTGGGAACGTTGCTTGCCGACCTGTTTTTTGATGACATCATCGCCTTTCACTGGCAATTGCGTCTGGGCGACATCAGCGTGAAAATGGGCGCGTTGCGCGCGCTGGGCGACGCCGCCTTTGCGCTTGTCATACTGGGCTGCCTTGTCGGCTGGACAGTAACGCTGCTGCGCCGCCGCGATCCCGCTCTCAAGACAAACCTGTCCTTGCTGTTCTGCTGGCTTATTACGCCGCCTCTGGCTTTGTTCATCATTTCGCATTTATGGCGCCCCTGCATGTTTCCGCGTTATACCGCCCATTGCGCTGTGGCGATGTATCTCCTGCTGGGCGGCATGGCGCAGCAGATGCGCCATCGCGAGTGGCGGCTTTGCGCCTACGGCATGCTGGGCGGACTGATGCTGTTCCAGTGGCTGGCAACCCAGCCCGGGCCGCAACGCACAAATTGGCAGGCCGCGGCCCGATTCATTCATGCCCGCGCGAAAGCCTCCGACGTTGTGCTTGTTGACAATCCGCTCTGGCGCGACGTATTTGCCTATAATGTGGAAAATGTCGCGCGCGTCGGGATTGAAGCGCCCATGGCCGCCGCCGCCGACACAACGCTGCTCGCCGCGCAAAGCGCCTTGTTTCTGGGCAAAGCCGGGGGCCTCGAAGAAAACGCAAGTCATATTTCCGAAACGGAGGATGTTGTCTGGGCGGTTGTTGCGACGGACTATTTTGAAACTTCACCACCCCGCGATTTTGAACTGGAACTGATGGAACGGCGTCTAGAATTCGATGGACACCGGTTCCCGGCGATTCGCAACGTTTATGTGTATCGCATCCGGGCGGGGGACAATGCGCAACCGCCCAAAAGGCTCGTTGAAGCGTACAACAGAGGCTGTGAACCGCCCGAAACCCTTTTCTCCGGATACATGGAACACCATGCCATGCAGGCTTTTGCCGAGCTGGCCGAGGCATTGGCGCGACAGGGACGAAAAAAGGCGTCTCTGGACATCCTGAACGAATTGTTTCAGGAAAGCCCCTTCGCGGAGAACGTATACGGCAACCTGGCCCGCGCAATCGCGGAAGATGCGGACACAGGAAAAATCAGCGCGTCCATACGCGCGCTTTGGGATGGATATGGTTATCGCGAAAACCAGCGCTTTGAAAGAGCGTCCCGGGCATTCGCACAGGCCTTGAAACTTAATCCGAACAATGGTATTGCCGCGTTGGAACTGGGTATGGAACTTGCGGCGCTGAAACAGTATCCCGCCGCGGCGGACGCCTTTGAACGGGCCGCGGCGCTTGACGCGGAAAATGCGGAACTGGTGGATAATCTGGTTGCCGCAATCCGGACGGGACGGAATGTTGCGCGCGCCTATGAGGCAATGCTGTCCTGCCGCGATGCGTTGATTGCCTTCAGCCGGGGCGAGACGAACGAAGCGGAAAGGCTTTTTCAACATGCCCTATCCAACGACCCGCAACTGCCCCGCGCGCAGGTCATGCTGGGCTTCATATATTTTCTGCGGGAAAATTACGCGCAATCCTTCGTGTTGTTCTCCGAATATCTCGCCCACGGCAGATATCATTCTCCTATTGCGTACACGCATCTTGCTTTGATGCATATTCTCCGGGACGAGCCTGATCAGGCGCTTGCGCTCGCGCAAAAGGCTATGGAACTTGACGAGGCATTCAAACAACGAATGGAACCGCTTATCAACGCCCTGCTTGTCGAGAAAGACTATGCCCGCGTCATAAAGGAAATGGAGCGCCTTGAAGACAGCGGAATACGTATCCCGCCGCGCTTCAAGGAATACGTGCATAAAATGAACAAGTCGCCCGAACAGCCAACCGTCCCCGTCCCGGAATAATCACAAAACGCAAGCGCCGTCGCCGGGCGCGCCCCACGGCGCGCAAACCCATAATTCCACTTTTTGCGGTTCATACATTGGTGCCATGAAACATATTCCCCGCCTTCAGAGTCTATCCTCTGTGCAGGTTGTGAACATTCGCCTGAAGCGCAACTTTTGGAGAAAAAAGATGCCTATTCAAAAGAGAGGATTCACGCTTATTGAATTATTGGTGGTGATTGCCATTATCGGCATACTGGCCGCCATATTATTGCCCGCGTTGGCGAGGGCGCGCGAAGCGGCGCGGCGCGCATCGTGCCAAAACAACCTGAAACAGTTCGGATTGATGATGAAGATGTATTCCTCGGAATCGCCGGGAGAAAAGTATCCGCCGAAATCCATACGCATCATCAATATGTTGTTCTCAATGAAATCCATGTACCCGGAATATCTGAACGACCTTAGCGTAATCTTTTGTCCGTCCTCCCCCGAGGATCACTCCACGCTGCTGCAGCCCGGCGGCGATTGGGTTGACGAAGACGGCAGGGTGGCGCTTGACCGTCTTGATGGCGACCCGCGCAACGGCCTTTATGATCCCGGGATGGGCATTCGCCCCGCTGATCGCAGTTATGCATACATAGGCTGGGCGGTTCCCGATAATGCATGGCTGATACCGGTGGTATGGGGGCAGGGCTTTTTTCTGGGCAAATATTTCAATCTTGTGGTGCAACCCTGGCTGACGGGCAACTACGATACGGTTGAACAGCGCAACGACCAGGATTTCTCATTTACGCACCTGGGCAACGCCGTTATTGAACCGAACACGGAACTGACCCTTTACCGGCTGCGCGAGGGCGTGGAACGCTTCATGATTACCGACATCAACAATCCCGGCGCCGCAAACATGGCGCAATCAGAACTGCCGATTATGTGGGACAAGATAGGCACACAGGTCGAGATGTTCAATCACATCCCCGGCGGCGCAAACGTCTTGTATATGGACGGACATGTGACGTTTAACCGGTGGATTCCGAATCCGGACGCTCCCGACGACGCCGGCGGCACGGAACAGGAAACTTTTCCTGTTTCCCTGGCGTGGGGCATTCTGGCCGAACTCGCTTTAAGCGAACAGGAGTCACTGTAATACAGCCGTCATACAAACGGGGCGCGCTGCGGGGGGGGCGAAAACGTATGGGAGGGCGCTTTTTTCCGCCAATGCCGGTGTGTCATACTTTTACTGTAATCCCATCGTGGGAGGATTGTCGTTTTGGATTACAATTATCAGGAAACTACGCCATGAAATATCGCTGTGAATCCTTACTCCTTTGTATGGCGCTGTCTACACTGCTGTGTGCCGGTTGCGCCACATTTCGGGCGGGAGCGCCAGAGGGCGTGGTGGACGTTATAGCGCATCGCGGGGCGAGCCACAACGCCCCGGAGAATACGTTGACGGCCTTCCGTCTGGCTCATGAAATGGGCGCGGACTGGTTCGAACTGGATTGTCACCTTACCCGTGACCACGGCGTGATAGTCATTCACGACAATACGCTGGAACGCACGGCGGGCATCGAGGCGGATGTTGCGGACTTTGACTTCGATGCGTTGCGTCAACTGGATGTGGGCGCGTGGAAGAACGCGCGTTTTGCGGGTGAACGCATCCCCACATTGGCGGAGTCTCTTGACCTGGCGCGGAACCGCATTGGCGTTTATGTGGAAATCAAAAATGCGGCGGATGATACGACGTTGATGGCGCAACTTCTCGACATGGCCGCAAACCATCCCGTCGTTACCCCCGTCCTTGCACGGGAAATGTCGGCCGCCATTGAAGCCTCAGGCACACGCAATCTGACGCTTACGCGGAAAACCATCGCCATGATTCGTAAAAGGCGAATGGAGCGGGCCGTAGTCATTCAATCTTTTTCGCCGATTGTATGCGCCGTTGCGCGACTTGAAGCGCCCGACCTCCGGGTGGAATTGCTTTCAGGCGTTGAGCCCGACAAACACGACGAGTGGGAGCTCGTGTGCCGCTGGCTGTTTCTGCTGGACTTGCACGGGTTAAACTTGAACGCCAAGGGAATAACGCCGGGGCGACTTGCGGTGATACAAAGCGCGGGAAAACGTGTGGCCGTTTGGACGGTGGATGACCCCAAGGAAATGCGCCGGTTTGCCGACTTGGGCGTGGACGCCATTATAACCAACCGCCCCGACTTGTGTCTGAAAACATTGGGGCGCAAGTAACGGGCGCTCAGGGCAAAAGCGCAAATTCGCTCATGTCATATTGCCAGAGACGTCCGGCGAAAGCAATGCCGTTGACATAATTTTCGGCGGGTGAAATGAATACGCGACGCAATGCCGTTTCAGACCCTGTAAGCATGCCGGCGGGCGTTGTTCGAAAAAGCATCGTGGTGTTCTCCTGTTCTGAGAAAAGGTCTGCAACAAGCAAAATGGCATACAACGGCTCGACCACGCCCTGCTCCGCCAGCATGAGGGCGGGCTCAAGCAACGCCTCCGTGTTGGCCAGCCACAATACGCCCAGATAGGCGAGGAAAAGTTCGGGCGTTCCAAACAGCGCCTCCGGAGGCGCAATCTGCCCCAAGGGCGAATCAGGGGCGACAACGGCAAGACGCATCACTGCGGCGGCGCGTTGCGCCAAGTCGGGACGCTTCGGCAGACAGGTGGCGACGATGGCCTGCATGACCTGCTCCAACGCCAGAGAGGCAAATTCCGGTATGGGCGGCTGCGGAATATACGGCGGCAACTCGGAAAGATCGCGCAGCAAATCCACCGGCGCCGGCGGAATATCCAGCGCCAAGCCCGGCAGCCGCAGCGGCGCGGACGCCGCACTAAATGGGACGGCGGCCGGCACAAATAACACCGAAACGCCATGAATCTGCGGGGGCGCCGTTTTGAAAATGCTTTCAAGGCTGCGCAAATGTCCATCGCTCAGCATGTTCCCGTCAAAAAGCCACACGCCGGTTGCGTTGACGAATGCGGCGGCGCTTTTCGGCACATCCAGCCACCGCTCAATATCACGGTCCCCTTTGAACACGCCCAGCGTAATGCAGCATTGCATTGCATCCGCATGCGCTCCCGGCGGCAAATTTGCATCTGCAAAAATAGTTGCGAGTTTGACGGGATGGCTGCGGAGGGCGTCGTCCATTCCTTCGGCCATTGCCTTGATAATTTTGTCATCGCCTGCCGTGTAGGCACGTTCGAGCAACAGCAACGCCGGTAAAGGCGCTTCAGGAGATAACGAGACGTTTTCCCAATAACACCTTACTGCCGCAGCCGCAAACGCACCCGCGAAACGGGCCATGCGCTCCCGTTCCGCTGTGCCGTAAACGATGTGCGCCTCCAAATTTGCGGCATGATGTTCGGTGAAGGGGTGATCGGCAAGAAACGCGTCGAACGCCGCAATGCGCCCGGCAATATCCACGGCTTCGCGCATGACATGGTCGCGAAGGAACTCGGATTCCTGCTGCATCGGCGCGGCGCCCAGATCGATAAGCGCCTGCACCAGCCGTTCCCTGTAAGCCACGTCCGCAATTTCCGGCTCGGACGCTTCAACAGCCGACGCCGCAAGCAATAATATGACGAGTATATGCATCTGCCCATCCTTGTGTCAGGTTAACGCCGTCGTCCCTTATTGTAACGCGCCCTTTGACGGGACGATATACATCACCGGGAATCACGGCCTGAATTCACGTCCGGTAATGCGTTCGTACTCCTCCCACGACTCATGCTTGTGATCGCGTTCGTCGAGGCTGATGCGGCGGAAGAGGTCCGCCAGTGTGCGAACCTTCGGATAATATTCGAAATATTCCGTGTCAATCTCTTCCGCCTCCCACTCGGGATGGTCTTTGACGGCGTGGGCGTATTCCCGTTCCGCGTGGCTCTCGAACCGCGCATTCATATCAAAAGACCATGCGGGCCAAAACCGGTACATGACGCGCGTCAAAACATAATAACCAAACGCCATCAGGCGGGGCAGAACGAAATGTTTGACGAAGCCTCGCTTCATACCGCGTTGCCGCATCAAATCCTCGAGTATGAACATGTGCCATTGCTCGTTGTCCTGCGACTTCCGCCCCAGGTTGATGTGGCGCCAGGCGGCGTCCGACCCGGCTTTTGTGGCAAAATTCGGATTGGCGTATTGCCGTGTGAGACGAAGGTAGGAGCCGACTTCCCATGCCCAGTAGGGATAACGCGCAAGAATCTCTATGACAAGAAATTTGTCTATCTCACGCGCCCGCCCGTATATCACGTCCATGACAGCGTACATGCAACGCAGAATGATGTTGGAATGGAGTCCCTCGTCCCGAAGCGTCTTTTCCCATTCTTCTTTCAGATCAACTTCTTTTCCGATGGTATACTCAAACTTGGACATTGTCCTTCTCCGATACGCATGCCCGAGTAAGAAACCGCATTGCGAACACCCTGGATAAACATGGAAACGACAGCCGGTGATTCATTTTTCTGCCACTGGGTAATTCATTGAATCAATGCTTCTCCAGCGGCGGCATGACGCATGACAGAGACGATGCTCGGGCGGGGGTTGCCTTGGTTGTAGAGATCAAAACGATAGCCTTGGTCTATCTCATGGCATTTCATGGCACACTCCGAATCCATGAAAACAGGTCCCTTAAACGCCGCGTCAAGACGCACCGGCGGCTCATAGGAAAAGTCCTGGATATGCGCCAGGCAGCGGCAGAGACACCACATGCCATGCACAATGTCCCGTTTGAAGCCGAAGAGTTTGGCAAGAATGCGCGAGACATGGATGGGGTTGTAGTCGCCGGTGATTTTGGCGTAGCGCTTGCCCATATCAACCGGCACGTGCCACTGCGCCTCGAGAGTAGGCTGCCCTAATTCTTCAAAAGACGCCCAAGGGTGTTGTTCCCCCGGCTTGCCGAATTTTCGTCCACGGAAAATATAGGTCGCCACACTTTCCCATACGCGCTCGTCACCAATGGAAAGGGTCGTTGCAATGTCTGTTTCCAATCCCGCCTTCAAGGCGCGCGCGTCGCTGATGCGGCATCGGATGTCCACCGCCTGCGTGTCGGCGATGGGGCGGTGTTGCATGATGTGCATGCGCGCATGTACCGCGCCCAGCGCGGACGCGGGGAACTTCTTGTCTGTGATGAGATGAATATGCATGGAAGAGGTTAGCACATGCGGATATAGCAGGGGAAGATTACCATCGTTGCCAATACCGCATAACTCGCGATACGCCTGAATCTTTTGAGGCGATTCGGTGGCCTGCGACCATGTCGCTTCCAACCGGGGAATAGCGTCCAGACCGGCAAATTTGCTTCGCCCGGGAGTAAACGCATTGACGTATGCCTTGCCGAGAGGGGGTTTTTCCTTGAATTCGAGAATGGCGCTCATAATAAAGTGGCTCCCATTGTTGCTGATTGCTGACTATCGAAAACCATGCGCCTACTATATGCTTTTTGCCCGCAAAAAAACAAACCAAGATCAGTTATGACGTTTATGCGAACAGATTTTTTGGGGGGGGCGGCGGGACTTGGGCTTCCCGCCGCCCGGCAATACGGGGGGCTGGATTTGCAGCCGTGTAATACCGGGCGTTTTATTCAAGGAGCACGGTTTTCAGGATCAGGGTTGCGCCCAGGGCTGAGAAAGGCGCAAATTGTACGACCCGGCATACATTGACTCGGCTTCAAATTCCGAGAGAAGTATACCACAACATATAGCGTTTGTCAAGTCTTTTTTTATATTCTTTATTTTTTCAAAAAAGCCCGTAAATAAAGGGTGTTTTGAGTAAGATTGTGAATTTAAGCACAACATATTGAAATTATTTTTCAAATTTTTGCTAAAAAAACGATACAATATGTTGTGCTTTTCCATACCCCTTGCAACTGTCCGGCAGGGTGCCAAGGCCGCCAATTTAACCCACACAGGCTCGTTCCCAAGTTGAGCTAAGACGGGCTTTGCCCGCAACCCAGATTTGACTATTCTCTTTGTATGTTGTTCACGCTTCAGCGTGCGGATATGGCACGCAAACCCTGAGTCATACACGCAACCCCGCACGCTGAAGCGTGAACAACATACCCAACTTCTTTTTCTTGATCGTGGTTTCCGGCCGATAAGGTACTACGCTTCGTCCGGGACTTTGCCCGGAAGAAGTGGCGCCTGCGGCGCAGCTGTCACAAACAAAACACAACGTTACCGTCATTCCCGTGAAAACGGGAATCCAGAAGATACAAGAAGAACTGTTAACGCCAGATGGATTCCCGTTTTCACGGGAATGACGGTAGTCGTGGTCTATAGGTCAAACTGACAAAAAATTGTCAGCCAACCGGTGTTAAGCGCCTAATGTCTCAAAACCACATACCGAAACAAGTGCTCCAAAAAAATAGATTGCAAAGATGCCCAGACTGCGCGCTCGAAGGATCAGGAGACATTTTAGCCCGAATATTTCACCGGGTTTCGTCGTGAGCCTGCGAAGATTGCGTCAGGCGTTTTGCGTCCCAGCCTATAACGCCATTGTCATTCCTCATACTCCGTAATTGCCGCTTCCTCGAATACCGCCATCATGATGGTGGTGCGGCTGTTGGTGGTGTAGATGAGATAGATTTTGCCATCGTCGCCTTGAATGGCGTAGGGGTAGGCGTAGGTGTTCTGTCCGCCCGCGATGATGCGCTTGTGCGGCCAGGTTTTGCCGTTGTCCGTGCTGACGGAGACGGCGAGCGGGGTGCGGTCGTTCATGTTGTCGTTGTACACGAGCAGCAGGTTGCCGTTGCGCAGTTTGATGAGTTCCACCGCCGAGTTGGGGTTGGGGAAGTCGGTGGGTTCGGCGTCGGTCCAGGTGTAGCCGCCGTCGCTGGACGAGGCGCGCAGCATCCAGCCGTCCGTGGTGGGTTCGTAGCCGCCGCCGCGCCGCATGAAGCAGAACAGTTCCGTGTCGGAAATCTGGACGACCTGCGGCTGCAGATTGCCGTTGGGCGACTTGATGCGGTTGGTTTCCGTCCATTTCTGGGTTTCGGGGTTGTAGCGCAGGAAATAGCTGCACGTGTCCTCGGCGCTGCGTTCGCGGTCGTCGCCGGTTTCATGGTACATGGGCAGCAGGTAGTCGCCGTTGTTCAGGACAATGGGCTGGCCGCGCACCATGGAGCCTTCTTCCATGGCGAGCAGGAATGCGTCCGACCATGTTTTGGCGCCGTCCTCTGAAATTTTCGCCATGACCCGCGCATTGGACCATGTGTCGCCGTGCTGGTTGTTGTAGAAGAGCCAGACGAGACCGTCCGGCGCCTGCCAGACGACCGGGTTGCCCACGCCTTGGAAGGGCGCCGTTGCGATGGGCACGGGAAAAGACCAGTAATCTTTCCACAAGGTGGCGGCGTCAGCATGAAAACGTTCCTTGAGCTCAGAGAATCTCTCAGGTGGCGCGCATGATCCATACACTGCGGTCTGTTTGTCATACTCGTTATCGCCGCCGTAGTAGGCGATGTATAGCCTGCCGTCCTTGAGTTGTGTAATGGCGGCGGGGTGTTTGTAGGGTCCCGGGTGTTCCTGGCCGAAGACGCGGTAGATTTCCACGTTTGTTCGGAACTGGGGCAGAATGAGGTCGGCCTGCGCGGCAGCGGCAAACAATCCGACAATCATGGCTGTTGCGACAAAATGATTCATTTTTCTCTCCTCTGTTATTTTTAATGGACGTGACAGCCCGTATGGCTGTTGCGCTTATATCGCTGTCGGCCCTTGGACATGGGACGGGTCCGGCAGTTTGTCTTCGTACACTTCGACGCCTTTTTCCTCGCGGAGCAGGCGCATCATTTTCGCTTTCAACAACGGCAGCGCCACGAGCGGTTGCGCCTCCTCAAGACTCAGCGCGCGCTCCGGCCTGTGTTCGAGCACGCGGAAAATGAGATAGGCGTCGGGCATTTGCATAACCACGGCGCGTCCGTCTTTGTCCTCGGCAATCTGCTGGTATGCGGGCAGATACACCGGCCCGATGATATCGCCTTCCCGCGCGCCGGACGCCGCCGACCAGAACCCTCGGAATTTTTCCAGCGCGGGATTGTTCTGAATATCCGAGTGGACAATATAACTGACCTTTTCCTGACGCTCTCTTTCCCTGTATTCGCGCAGGATATCGTCAAAGGCCGCGCCGGCGTCCAGCCGTTCTCGCGCCTGCGCCGCCAGCGTCGCCGCATTCTCCATCTGCGCCGGGAAACGCACGCCGATAAAGCTGATCTCCTCATAACGCACCAACTGGTCTTTCATAAACCGGTATTCCCGCTCGATTTCCGCCTGGTCAAGCGTGATCCGCCCCTCCTTGAGCGCCTCCAACGCCAGATACTCCACCGCCTTTTCGCCAAGCATCTTGGCCATTGTCCGGTCCGTGCCCTCTTCCACGTTGTCCTTGTTGAATTGCAGCAGCTCCGGCGTGAGCCCGTACACCTGCATCAGCGGGGTGACCACGCCCGGCGGCGGAATTTCGATGTTCCATGAGTGACGCAGCACCTCCTCGTCTTCGCCGCTGTCGCGAAAGAACTGTTCCCGCGCCAGGTCACGGGACACTTCGATTTTTCCCTCACCGGCAAGTTTGCGTCCCAGCGGCAGCTTGATCTGACTGTCTATATGCTGATTCAACACGCGCAGCAAATCGCTTCGGTTGCGAATCATGGGGCGCTCCGTGTCCGGCATTTCACGAATCAACTTGAACAAATTGCCCCGGGTAATGTATTTGTCCCCGATCTTGGCGATACGGATGCGGTCCTTGTCCGTAATCTGACCGCAGCCGGCGGCGACAAGCACGAGCAACGCAAGCATCGCGCAGGCCACGCGTCGCAGTGAAAGAAAAGTTGGCGACATCATCACAATATCCTTATGCCATAACCCTGACCTATAAGGATACCATGTCGTCCCGCCTTTATCCCACCTGAACACCCGGCGTCAAAGCGGGGCAGCGGCGGCGCGGGCGGCTTCGAGGGCGCGGTCAATGACGGCGTCGGTATGAGCGCAGCTGATGAACGCAGCCTATGGACTTGTTCAGGAGGTAATGACAATATTCCTCTTTTACCCGGTTACTGGGAGCAGGATACTTTCAGGGTCTTTCTCCATCCCTTCCTCTTCCAAGATGCTCCTGGGGTTCTTGCTCTTGAGCGAGCTCCTGTTGCTCGCTGAGTCGCACTGCCGTCGCCCGAATCACCGGAGAAGGCATCCATCGTTCGGAAAGTAGATTGGCCGCACTGCTGCGGCACACTTTGAGGAAACGTTCGCACTCCTGCCGACGGCGCGGCGGAAGGTCTTCACGCGCCATGTATTCCGTTATCGCTTCCGACGCCATGAAGAAATGCTTGGCGGCTTCGTATCGCAATGCCTCATCCACCGCGGCCAATTTTTCAAGCACTTCGCCGTAATCATAATGCGCATTGATTACGTAAAGATTGTCTGCCGGATGATTGGCGAAGAAGTCGTCAAATATTTCCCGTATGCCCTCAAGGTCATAAAGAAGAACAAACTCGGGGCGGCAGCGTCGCACAAGAATGTGCGCCATGACTCGGCGGATATACAGCGCATGGGGGTCTTCCGTGCCGTGGTCGCGCAGCCATGCGCGACCCGTGTCCAGCGCTTCAGCGCAACGCCCGGCGTAGGTGCAGAGCGTCATCTTTTGACGCACCGCCCAACAGCGCAACTCGAAGGGCAGCGTCTCATCGGCTATCAGCAAATCACACGCCGCCACGGACTCCGCCTCCTCATTGTCCCAACGCATCCGCGCTTCCTTGATGAGATCGTCCTGTTCAAAGGTGGTCGCCTCGAAGGGAACTCGTGGCATGTCGCCGCTGAATTCATAGAAGGACACCGTGAAATGGGCCCCGTATGCGGGAAGCGCCAGTCCAAGCAGCGCCGCGACCACTATGGTGTTTTTCTTACGCATAACCACTCTCCTTTATTCTTAACATTTTAGCCGTCCGCAGTTACTATCAACCGATAGGTCTCGTCGTTGTGAAGGAGCCTTGCAACCGAAGCAATCTGACTCGAATACGGCAAATACGTTTATTCTTGTTCCGGGTTTTCCTTTGTCTCTTCTTCGAGTCTTCGGTAAAGCTTGTCAAGGTACATTCTTATCTGCGCGTGGTTAAATCGCTTTTCGCGCCTGTGGTGTTTTCAACGACCAATTCTTCCGGCTCGTAGGATTCCGGATACGCCTCCAACAATCGCTCGACATAAGGGATGGCAATGGCAGGCGGCATTTCTGACAAATGACCCAAGCTGACTATTCGCACCGACATGATCGAATATTCGGTGTTTCGTGGATCATAAGCGGGCGTGTGGAACGGATCATCGCCCCAGAATGTCCGGTCGCCTGCCATTTGATAAAGTAGCGCCGCCGCGTCATCGCTCTGCTGAAAACGCAACACGTGCATCATTTCCTTGTATGCCGTTCCCCATGCGGCGCTCATCTTCATGGGACGCGGCAGTTTGAACATCCGTTCAGCCAACGCCGGAATGCGGGGATCAGGGTCCATGCCCGCATACATGAGCAACAGGATCAGCCGCACATCATCCCAGTTGATGGTTTCCGTATCAAGCGCGTGTGACAACGCCGCAATCAAATACTCCTGATCATCAGGCGTCTTGGGCATTTCGGTATATTCAGGGGCATGATATATTGCGGAAACAAATAAACCGTTTTTAGTATTCGCATGGCGGTAGGCCACCATGGTGTCGCGCCAAAGCTGCAACAGCCGCTCATCGGATACCTGCGCCAAGTCCGGATCGCCCGGCCATCGTTCGTTCGGATCAGGGCGTGGATATAAGGGAAATCCTTCACTGGTTCGAGGCGGGCCCAATGTCTCGGATGCCATTGCGGCCAAACATAAGGCTGCCGTGAAAAGTGCAATCAAATAACATGTTTTGTTTCTGTTCATGATGTTATTGCTCTTCTTGCTCATAGCCATGCTCCTGCGTCTTCTGATACGCAACCACGCATTCATTGTTATTGCTCTTCCTCAGCGGACGCTGCGGCTTCTTCCTGTTCGAATAGATAATAAAGCATTTCAAGGCGTTTGCGGATGCGTTGCCGCGTAAATTCCAGCTGTTCAGCCGGAGTGTTTGCATTGAGAACAACGGGGTGCTCAGGCTCCTCCGCTTCAGGATACACATCCAGCATTTTCTCAACGTAGGGTATGGCGATGCGCACCGGCATATCTTCCGACAGGAAAGAGAAAGCCAGCCTCCTTAGTGAAATTATTGCAAGTTCACTGTTGCGCCCGACGCTGCGCGTGTGAAAAGGGTCATCCCCCCAAAACTCACGATATGTGGCGGCATGCAACACCGCAGCCGCATCATCACTCTGCTGCAAGGATAATAAACGCATCATCTCACGATAGGCGCTGCTGCGCGCGTCGCTTATTTTCATGGGGCGCGGCAACTTGTACATTTGCTCCGCAAGCGCCGGTATTCGCGCATCAGGTTCCATACCCGCGTACATCAGCACCTGTC
>OMKS01002753.1_pt1 | contig 14427 bp, 12 predicted proteins | sample 1674721 | NCBI WGS metagenome assembly OMKS01 (sample SAMN06264996, study PRJEB25208) | sediment metagenome | isolation source: hot spring sediment | place: USA: California | collected 2014-09-02
TTTTCAAGCAGAAGACGGCATACGAGATCTAGTACGGTCTCGTGGGCTCGGAGATGTGTATAAGAGACAGGCTCCTGATTTATTTCGCCAATGTGAATGGGTTTTTCCTTCTGTGAATATCTTGCCGCGTCGCCGGAATTATTTCCTGTCAGGTACAACAGCACCACGGCGGCGACGACCGCAACAATGAAAATCGCCGCGCACCAGGTAAGTACTGTTTTTGTTTTACTCTTCATTTACCATCCCCTTCTTGCGAGACCTCGGCACCGTCTCTCTTCGTTTCTTCAGGTGAATCATTCACGTTTATTCCTGCAGAAAAAACGGCTTCTCCATTGTCCCCGCCTTTAAAAGTAATCGAGCAATTGCGCGAGGTCCGTTATGATCATGTCCGGCTCAACCGTTCCGCATCGATCATCGTCTTCTCGAAGATTTAGCGATCGCCTGTCGCCGGCGAAAAGAACGGTCTGAAACCCGGCTTCGCGAGCCGGCAGTATGTCTTTCAACATGTCGTTCCCCAGGAAGAGCGTCTCTTTTCGTCGGACACCGGTTCTCTCAAGATTTAAAGCGGCGGTTTCAAAAGCGGCGCCGCCCGGTTTTCCGAAACCGAGGTTATACGAGAAAAGAAGCAAATCATTCCTGAACCCTAATTCTTCGAGGTCGCGGCCGAGATGGGCCGAAAAAAGAAACGGCGTATAGAACTGGGCGTTTGAAATGATTCCCATGTGCAGTCCCCGGTTCCGCAGTCCGTCGAGCAGATTTCCAAGACCGGGCATGGGATAGACGGGATTTACGGTCAACTCGAATTCAAGGGCGAAAAGCCTTGCCAGATCAAGGTCTTTTATATTCAGGACCCGCATCCATATTTCCTCGATCACCACCTCGGGAAATTCGACGCCCTTCTCTGTCAGATGTTCTTTTTCAGCTTCAATGTTTTTGAAGAAGCGTTCAAGTAACTGACCGGCCTCTATCGTCAGGCCGTAGCTCCTGCATAGTTCCGCGATTTCGTCGATTCTCGAGGCGGCTTCCGATTGAGCCCCGCCGATATCGCCCGCCCTGCTGATAAATAATGTCCCATAAACATCGAAGAGTACCGCCTTCACCGGTTTGGCCGGCGCTCCCTTCGGCTGAAAAGAGGCTGCAACGGGGTTCATGGACGCGGAATAGCGCCGGATCAGCTCTTCGTAGGCCATTGGTTTCACCTTCAGGAATATGACATCTGACTGCCGCTCAGCATAGATAAGCCCCGGCCTGCTGTCAAGGTTCACCCGGCGGTGACCGTACCTCGGAATGCCACGGGATCGACTACCGCTGATCAGATGATTCCGTTCTCGATAAGCTTGCTCAGCTCTTCGTCGCCGACGCCGAGTAACCCACAGTAAATTTCCCGGTTGTGTTCACCCGTTGCCGGCGGGGGGGCGGTAACCGTCCCCGGATTTTCCGACAGACCGACGGGGATACCGGCCAGTTTCAGTTCCTCTCCTCCGGAAAGTTTCACATCCACGAGGGCGCTTGAAAAGGCAACCTGTGGATCCGACGCCACTTCATCGACATCGTTCACGATGCCGCAGGGCAGACGGGCTTTCTGAAGTTCTTTCTCGCACACGCTCGCGTCGCGTTCTGCGACCCAGTTTTTTACGAATACATCGATCTCATCCCTCTTCTTAAACCGCTGGTAATCGGTTTCGAGATCAGGACGTTCCGCCAGGTCCTCGCGTTCGATCAGTTTGCAGAAACGTCGAAACAGGCCCTTCGTCACCAGCGAGATATATACCCACTTCCCGTCCCGCGACCGGTACAGGTCCGACGGCCCCGTGTACCAGGATCTGTTGCCGATGCGTGACCGCTTCTTCCCGGTAGCCTCGTACTCGCTTACGGCCATGGCGTTCAAAACCACCGCCGTCTGAAGAAGATTGGTTTCAACTTTCTGCCCCTCGGCGGTCAGGCGCCGGCGGTAAAGAGCCGACACGATACCCAGCGCGGCATACGCCCCGGCGGCGAAATCCACGTAACGCACTTCCGACCGTTGAGGCGGCGTGTCCGGAAACCCCGTGAGGTGCATGGCGCCGGACATCGCCTGCGCTATCTGGTCAAATCCGAGCCGCCGCGCGTAGGGTCCGCGACTTCCGAAACCGGTTATCTCAGCATATACAAGGGCCTTGTTAACAGCCCTGAGCCGCTCATAGGAAATCCCCATCTGCTCGACCGCCCCGGTGCTGAAATTATGGATCAGGACGTCCGATCGCTTCACCAGCTCCAGAAAAAGTGCAAGGGCCTCCCCTCCCGCCATGAGGTTCAACGTGATGGCCTTCTTGTTACGGGCCTGGTTGAGAAACATGAACCCGTCACCGGATGGTCCCTGAAGCCCCATGTACCGATCCTCTTCGCCTCCCGGCCGTTCGACGCGGATTACTTCGGCGCCGAGATCGGCAAGAAGAGACGCGCCGTGAGGCCCGGAGATGTGGCGTGAGAGATCAAGCACACGAATACCGGATAGTATCGAATTCATGGCAGGGATGTCCTTCCTGTCGTCGCCGGACAGGCGGGCTGAACGCTAGCGGTTCCACTTTCCGGCGATATCTTCCACGATGAAGGGAATGGATTGTATGCCTATTGATCCCTTGCGTACCCAGATTCTGTACATGTGAACCGCCTCGCCGTCGCTCGTGGCGATGCTCGGCAATTCCTCGAGGCCGCCGATGTCGGCCCTGTTGAATTCGTAACAGAGAAGATGGCTACTGAACGGGTCGACTATGAGAACTATTTTTTCAGGATCGTGGGGATGCTTTTCCAGGGCACCCGTGAATGAAACATGGCCTTCGGGACGTTTCGGCGGACCCAGATATCGATCAAGTTCGAATTTCCCCGTTTCTTCCAGTTCTTTACCGTCGTTCATGACAGTTCCGCATATCGATTCATGTCGGCGAAATCCGGATTACTCCAGCAGCAGTTCCGCCGGTGTTTTCAGAATAAAATCATCAAAGGCGCCGTCCACTTCGTAAATCCACCCCTGGTGTTGCTCGTTGAATGTATCCACCGCTTCTGCTGCAATGAGCAATGCTTCTTTTTCTCGCAGCGATTCGTCGGACTCGTCAGGCGAAATAGCAATCTTGCCTCCCGGAAAATCAGCGATCGCCTCCAGTTTTACGAAACAGGCGCCGTTTCGCGATCCCAGCTTTATCCGGTGAATAATTTTGTCGCGCCGTCGCAGCGTCAGCTCTGTCTCGAACGGGATGTCGTCGATATCGTCTTTCCCCGCGATATCGGTAAGGCGCATGGTGACAACCCGGTCTAAAAGGTCGCCTGCCGCTTTCCCGTCAATATCGGACACTCCGTCAACGGTAAACCCACCGTTTTTTCTCTTTATCGCGACGCCTCCCCGCGGGTTCACGATCCGGAGCTCCGTGAAGAGATCCACCTCTTCTTCGAAAAAACGTTCTCTCACGTATCCGCCGAAATCGACATTGACGAAAGGAACCGTCCTCTCCGAAAGATAGACCCGGTCGTCTCCCTCCAGGCGCACGTACGACCGAATGCTTCGATCTTCTTCCTTCGCCGACCCGACTATAACACCCAGCTTCGGGTCTCCATCTCTATCGAGAAACCGTATGATCGTGCTTTTGTCGCCGCCGTCTACACCCAGGGCCGCGTGGTTCCCACTGTCAGCCGTCACGAGTTCATCGCAGCGGATGCCTACAACGGTCATGAACACATCATTCACCCGTTTGGTAACTGCCGGATAGCTGTCTTTGTCGAGAATCACGAACCGTTCTCCCGACCGGGCCAGACGAAGCGATTCTCCCGCACGTTCCAGGTAGATGCCGTCAATCCGTTGCGGATCCAGCCCCTGTACGAGATAACTTCCCCTTCGAAATACATCGTCCGTCGTCACCGGGGCCTCTCGGGTAACGACAACCGTGAGTATTACCATGATCAGCGCCGCCACACCCAGCGCGGCAAGTTGTTTATCATTCATGGCGCACTCCCAGGTATTTGTTTTTTTTGTACCGCCGGACGAAGAAAACGACCAGAGCGACAAGGAGAATGACGAATGGCGCCGCCAGCGTGTTGTAAAATTTTATTGTGCTTGTGAGAGATTCAATACGCAATCGCTTGTCGCGGTTTAACTTACGCAACTCACGCTGCGCCATAAGAAGCTGTTCTTCCAGTTGACGTCTCTTCTCTATCGCGTCTCCCTGCATGACGACGCCCTCGTCCCCACCGGGCTGCTTGCCGAGCGATTGCAATTCTTCCTGGTACTTCGCCATTTCGGCCTCGACGGCCGCCACCTTTTCCGCTGTCGCCGCTTCCGCCTCTTTCTCGATGCGTTCGAACACCTTGAAGGGACGGGTAAATTTCTCCTTGGTCCTCGCTGTGGACAGTGCCTGCGCCCCACCGAGGTTTTCCATGACGTTCAGAAGCAGGTTCATGTTGTCACCCAGGGGCGCAACACCGAAAAATGTATCCTGAAATGCCACGAAATCATTCAACATGTCCACGTCCGCAAAAACGACGATTGTTGTTTCCGGAGACGTTTCATTTGAATCTCCCCGCTCTTCCGCAGACTCAGTCGCACCGTCTTCCGGCATCGCCTTGGATAAGGCGCTTTTAAATTTTCCCGTTAATTTGCACCCCAGCACCACCGGTTCTTCTCCGTCTTCGAGAATCCGCTTCAGCATGTCGGGATTAGAAAAAACAACCACGTCTTTCGGAGACGCCTTCACCACGTTCCCCGACGGGGATGTGGCAATAATCGGTTCAAAATGAACACCCGGAACATCGGTAGGCTCGAGCACGCCTCCGAAAAGCACGCGCACCGCTTCAAGGCGTGCCGTGACAACATCGTCACGGTTGAAGGACTCCCCCCGGAGATCCATGAAGGTGGCGAGCCGCTCCGCCGGTTCATTCGGCCCCAGCTGGACCTCCAGGCCGAGCGATCGGTCGGCGGCAAATGCGTTCGGCTGAAGGCGGCATCCCCATTTTTCAAGCAACCTGTTCAAATCAGACGTTCGTTTTGCGTGATCCTTCTCGGGATCGACGACACAATAAGGATCCACGAACACAACAAGCCTGCCGCCCTTCATAACGTGATCATCGACGGCCGCCAGCAGGCTGTTGGAAAGTCCCTTGGGATGTACAATCATGAGCAGATCAACGTCTTCAACGTTTCCACCGTCGTCTTTGACCGGCACCACGTCGTAAAAACGATTCAATTGTCCTATCATGTTCCATTCTTCGGGAACATCACGCCCCTGCATTCGCATCATTTCAGCCATGTAGGGCGACAGACCTCCACCGAAAACAGGAAGCGACGACAGGATGCCGATTCTTTTCTTCGCCGGGGTGGCGGCGTTGTAAATGGCAGATGAAATCTCGTACTCAACCAGCGGTTGCCGGTTGGGGGCAAAAAAGGGAACCGTTGTTTCACGCCCGTACTCGGACACAACGGCAAGACCGAAGAAAAAAGATTCGTCGCCGGCGCTGAAACGCTTAAGCCCGTATCTGACGGCGTCCAGTTCATCATCAGAATCAGGCCTCGGATCGATGACCGACAGTTTCAGCTTTCCTTTCGACAGCGACTCATACTCCTGCAGAAGATCCCGTATGTAAAAAAAATAATTATTGTAGGCACGGATCGTCTCTGGTCCTTTCATCGCCGCCGTTCTTGCATAATATAATTTCATTTCCAAGGGACGGCGCAGTTCCTCGAGGACGGTCCTGGTGCCGTCAGACAGCGTGTAGAGCTTGTTTTCCGTCAGGTCGACGCGGAGAAACCGGCCCACGTGGTCGCAGATCGTTATGCCGCAAAATGTGATAACGGCGATACACAGGAGGGCCGCCGCCGTTCGTTTCTTGTCGCTCATCACGCTTCCCTCCGTCCATGCAGAACAACACAGGCTGCCGAGATCCAGCCCGCGATGAAAAACACGTAAAACGTGATGTCTGTGAATTCAATGACGCCCCGCCGGATCGACTCAAAATGAACGACAAAGCTCATGTTTTCCACTGCTTCTATCATTCCCGGCGACGCGAATTTCTGAAGAACCACGAGCACCGACGGATAATCGGCGAAAACAAAGACGGTACAGGCCATCACGGAAAGGATGAAACTTACCACCTGGCTGCTGCTGATCGACGAGCAGAACATGCTCACCGCGAGATAGCATCCCGACAGGAAAAAGGCCCCCAGGTAACCGGCGGCGATAACACCGTTGTCGGGAGACCCCAGATAGTTCACCGTCACTATCATGGGGAAAGTAAGAAGCAACGATGCTCCTATAAAAACCCAGGCGGCCAGAAACTTCCCCAGTACCGCCTCTCCGACCCGGACGGGCAGCGAGAAAAGCATTTCGATGGTTCCGGACTTGCGTTCCTCGGCCCAGAGCCGCATACCGATTGCGGGAACCAGGAATATAAAAAGAACCGGAAGCACGTCGAAGAAAATCCTCAGGTCCGCCTGGCGCGCCTCGAAAAAAGGGCTCCGGAATGTGAGAAAATTGGCGAAAAAGAGAAAAACGAAAAGAAACACATAAGCCAGGGGTGTTGAAAAATACCCCTGCAATTCACGCTTCATGATGACCAGTGACGTACGCATTACTCACTTCCCCTCGTCACGGTTTCGAAAAATTCGTCGATTCGGCCGCCTCCCTGTTTCCTGAATTCTTCCGGCGTTGCGTCGGCGGCAATGCGTCCCCGGTTGATGACAATCGCCCGGTTACAGATCGCTTCGATCTCTTCGAGAATATGGGTGGACACGATGATAGACTTGTCCTGCGCCATGTTCACAATCAGGGAGCGTATGTCACGTTTCTGGTTCGGATCGAGACCGTCCGTCGGCTCGTCGAGAATAAGAACCGCCGGATCGCCTATCAGTGTCTGGGCCAGTCCCACCCGCTTTCGATATCCTTTCGAAAGCGTTTCGATGGACTGGTGGACGACCTCTCCCAGCGAACATATATCGATGACGCGCTCGAGCTCCCGCTCTTTATCACCACCGGCAATGCCCCGTATGTCAACGATAAACCTCAGAAAGGAAAGCGTGGTCATTTCACCGTACAACGGGGTGTTTTCCGGCAGATAACCGATGGAACGCCTGACGTTCAACGAATCATTCCAAATATCGAAGCCGTTAATTTCCGCCGTTCCTTCATCGGGACGCGTGAGGCAGGCGATCATACGCATAGTCGTGGTTTTGCCCGCGCCGTTGGGACCGATAAAGCCCAGCACATCCCCCTTCGCCGCTGAAAAAGAAACACCGTCAACGGCGGTGATGGGACCAAAACGTTTTTTTAGTTTTTTGACGTTGATCACCGATGGTTCCCTGCCGTAATGAATTGCGACATACATAATAGCTTTTTCCGCCACTGTCAAGACATGGAACCCATGAGAAGCGGCAACTTTCTGATTGCCGGCATAAAACGCCTGTGATAGATACGGCACATGCTCAACATAGGCTTGACAGGCGGCATCGGAACCGGCAAATCTACGGTGGCTGGCCTTTTCGTGAGGCAGGGCGCCCGGCTTATCGATTTCGATCATCTCGCCCACGAGGTCCAGGAACCGGGAACGCCGGTATGGAGGGAAATAACGGCCACATTTGGAGAAACCGTCCTCGATGAAGCGGGCCGGATCGACCGTGTAAAACTCGGCGCCGTCGTTTTTAACGATCAGGAACAGTTGCAACGGCTGAACGCCCTTGTTCATCCGGCGGTTTTTTCGGAGTGGAGCCGTCGCCTCGATCTGATACGACGCGAGGATCCTCTGGCTGCCGTCGTCTCCGACGTCCCCCTCCTTGTGGAAGGCGGGTGGATGGGACGGTTTGACGCAACCGTTCTTGTGTGGGCCTCACCTGAAACCCAAATTCGGCGCATCATGGCCCGTAACGGGCTGAGCCGGTCGGAGGCCCTGGCACGTCTGGAAGCACAGATGGACATAAACGAAAAAATTCCGCTGGTCGACTTCGTCATTGACAACGACGGCGCCCTCGACCGTCTGGAACGCAACTTCAATCGCGTCTGGAGCGCTCTGATGAAACTGAAGGAGGGGAAGAATGATCGAGCCTAACGTCAAGACGGATTTCAGTTCCGCTGTTTCGTACCCCGAAATCGAACCGTCAACTTACGTCCACCCGTCGGCTGTCGTTATCGGCAACGTGCGGCTGGGGAAAAATATCCTGGTTTCACCGACTGCCTCCATACGGGGTGACGAAGGTCAACCGATTTACATCGGCGACGATTCGAACGTCCAGGACGGTGTTATCATCCACGCCCTGGAAACGGAAAATGAAGGACGCCTGATTATGGAAAACTCCTTCGAGGTTGCCGGCGCGCGATACGCCGTGTACATCGGCTGCTCCGTGTCTCTGGCACACCAGGTACAGGTGCACGGACCGGCGGTAATTGGCGACGACACCTTTGTGGGCATGAAAAGCCTGGTTTTCAAGTCCCGCGTCGGCCGGGGATGCGTGCTGGAACCATGCGTCATGCTCATGGGCGTGGAGGTTTCCGATGGACGGTATGTGCCCGCCGGTTCATTCGTAAAAACTCAGGATGACGCCGACCGGCTTCCCCTGATCACCGACGAATATTCGATGAAAGACATGAACCGGAACGTGGTCCGCGTTAACCGGGAACTCGCGCGGGCATACCTGTTGAGAGAACAGAATGAATAAGACCGCATCGTCCATTGAAAAACAGCGGCGGCCGAACCCCGAAAGGTTCGGCCGCTTTTTATTGGTCTGTCCTGAATAACCCGTCAGGACCGCTCGGCGGCTTTCGTGAGAGTTTCTCTGAAAACATGATAAAACGCCTTATTTTCGGCGACACCTCGCTTGATGATTGAACCAAGATCTTTGAAGTTCTCCGTGTTGATTGTAATGTTGACGCTTCTGTTGAAGGCGGTCATGTTGTCCATGGTGCGGAACCCCGTTCCTGCAAGTGCCACGAACATTTTTCTTCGCACCTGCATGTTGAGTTCCTCGAGATAGGCCAGAACCTGGCTCCGCTCGCCCTCGGAACAATCGAACCGTTCATTGACCAGCACCAGGTCGTAAATATGATAACGCATCTTTTTCAGGGCTTCCTGTGCGGATTGCGCCTCGCTGACCAGGTAACCGATACTCTTCAACTGCTCGCCCGCCTGGGCTCTCAACGAGTCGTCGGACTCACAGAGCAGGGCGGTCTCCTGTCCCTCCTCTATGAAATCGAACGGTTTGTCGGAGGCGTCGTAGGACTGTGACGTCACTTCGTCGATGACGGTCTTTTCTTCGCTCATGATATGCTCCTTCCCTCTTGTCTTACCACTTTCTCCGGTCCCTGCCGTAATCCGTGTCCACCTCAAGCCCGTCTATACCCGTGGTTGCCTCTCCCCGTTTGGCCTTGATCCCGTCGATACCGCGGCTGACAACACCCCGAGTCGTCGCGTAGGCAAGGGCCGTCTCCTCGGAAATCTGCTCTTCCTCGTACAGCTTGATAATGTAGTCATCGAAGGTAATCATGCCGAAGGCCTGGCTTGCCTCGATAATTTCGCGGTAGGTCTTGCCTTCCGACTCACCGTGCAGAATCGTGTCTTTCACGCGCAAGTTGCTCCCCATAATTTCGAAGGCGGCCACTCTGCCTCCCCCTTCTTTCGGAAGCAGTCGCTGGCATACGATCCAGCGGACCGTGTCCGCCAGCCTGATGCGGATCTGCCGCTCCTCCTCCGTGGAAAACATGCCGAGAATACGGTTGATCGTCTGCCCCGCGTCCACGGTATGAAGCGTGCTCAGCACCAGGTGTCCCGTTTCGGCTGCACTGAGACCGATTTCCACGGTTTCCCTGTCCCGCATTTCTCCGACGAGGATCACCTTGGGGGCCTGCCTGAGCGCCGCCCGAAGACCGTTTGCGAACGTATCGAAATCAGTTCCCAGTTCTCGCTGATTGAACGTCGCCTTCTTGTGCCGATGCTGAAATTCGACGGGATCTTCGAGCGTGATGATATGGACCGATTTCTCTTCATTGATGTCATTGAGCAGTGCCGCCAGCGACGTCGATTTACCGCTTCCCGTTGCGCCCGTTACCAGGATAATGCCGTTCTTTTCCTGCGACATCTTTTCAAACGCCTCGGGCAAGCTCAGCTGCTGCCTGGTGGGAATTTCCGTTTCCAGCTTGCGAAGAACGATTGAATAGCTGCCGCGCTGCGAAAAAATGTTCACCCTGAAGCGGGCCTTGCCGGGCAGCTCGTAGGATGAATCACACGATCCCTGCTTCACCAGGAACTCCGTCAGTCTCCGGTCCTGGTTGATCAGGTTAAGCGCCATAATTTCCGTCTGAAAAGGTGTCAACCGTTCAAAGGGCGGATCCATGTCGACCGCCGTGAGCTGGCCCGAACTTTCCACCTGGAAGGGTTTACCCACGGTCATATTCAGATCGGAAACGTTCTTCTGCGCGTCAAGCATTCGTCCCAGAATAAAGTCCATTTCCTGTTTTCTCATGACTTACTCTCCCCTTCGCCAACTTCCCGGCCGATTACCGGCAGGTGCGATTGCGTCTATGAAGCCCCGGCTATGAACAACAGCCGTGTTCCACCCGGTCTTCGCTTAAACCTCCGTGAAATCGGTCGGCGGATTCTTCAGATAGGGCCTGAACTTTGCCTTGTCGTTCGATTTCGAGTAGGCGTCGTCCGGGCCGATCCAGCCTTTCTGCAAAAGCTCCATAATCGAGTCGTCGAGCAGCTGCATGCCGTATTTTCGGCCCGTCTGGATCATGGACGGAATCTGGTAGGTTTTCGCCTCCCTGATGAGGTTTCGAACAGCCGGAGTGGCGATCAGAATTTCCAGGGCCGCGCAACGACCCGGCTTGTCAACACGCTTGAACAGTACCTGGGCTATGACGGCTCTGATGCCGTCGGCCAGTGTCGAACGTATCTGTTCCTGCTGGCTTGCGGGGAATACTTCGACGACGCGGTCAAGAGTCTTGGCCGCGCTGGTGGTGTGCAGCGTCCCGAAAACGAGATGCCCCGTAGAGGCGGCTTCCACGGCAAGCGATATGGTCTCGAGGTCTCTCATTTCCCCGACAAGAATAACGTCCGGGTCCTCGCGCAACGCACCCCTGAGAGCGGCTGAAAAAGACTTCGTATGGACGCCCACTTCCCGGTGGTTAACAATGCAGCTCTTGCTCTGGTGAACAAACTCGATCGGATCCTCAACGGTGATGATATGATCTTTTCTCGTCTTGTTGATTTCGTCTACTATGGCGGCGAGTGTCGTTGATTTCCCGCTTCCTGTCGGTCCCGTTACCAGTACAAGCCCGCGTGGCAGTGAGGCGAGTTTCTTGATGACCGGAGGCAGGCCAAGTTGATCCGCACTCAGAATCGTACTCGGAATTTCCCTGAAAACGGCGGCAACTCCATATTTCTGTTGAAAGAAATTCGCTCGGTACCGGGCAAGTTCCGGTATCTCGTAGGCGAAGTCTACGTCTCCCGTTTCTTCGAACTGCTTGATCTTGTGTTCCGGCGTTATCTCGTAAAGCATGGCCTTGAGAGCATCATTCTCAAGTTCATTGTACTTGACCCGCTCCATGTCGCCCCGAATGCGGATGACCGGCTGCTGCCCCGAAACCAGGTGAAGGTCCGAAGCACCCTGTTCGTGCATGAGTTTAAAGAAAGCATCAATCTGCGCCATGACAATTCTCCTCTGTGTTGTCGTCGTCGAAGGTTTTTTGACTTGGAGTACGTGTTTGTTTATACTTCCAGGACGCTGAGCCGGTCGTTCCGCACAGGCTCTCACAATACAAAAACGGTATGTAACTATAAAAAGGGGCCCGTCCCTTTGTCAAGCGATAACAGAAGGACGTGAAAAAATACCGGGTTTCCGGCGAAAGAATATAATTATGGCTGAAATGTTTTTTAACGATAACGACCGGGTTGATAGTGCTTCAATGGGCGTAACGAAAGCCGACCTGGAGGACCAGATGGACCGTCTCTCGCGAGGACCCCGTCCTCTCGCCCTGAACAGGCCCTGCACAAGGGGAGACGGCATCGAAGACATCGATGAAGTAACTGCGGCCGGTTTCGCCGCGCTCTGCGATGAAGCTGCCGCGCAAGGGCTGGTCACGAAATTCGTACCCGCCTCCGGGGCCGCGACGAGGATGTTCGCAAACTGGTTCCGACTGAAAGACGTAAATGACGCCGTCGAGCGGAGAAAATTTCTGGACGACCTTCCCCGTTATCCCTTTTATTCCGCACTGATCAAGGCAATGAAAAAGAACGGACTTTCTGCGACGGATCTTGAATTCGGCATGACCATCGAGTACCTGCTGACGAAACGCGGTCTCAATCTTGGTGCGTCGCCGAAGGCCCTTATTGACTTTCACCGTTACAGCGACGAAGATATTCGCACCGCCCTCGAAGAACAGCTCGCGGAGGCGGCCATGCACATCGCCGACGAAGCGGGAATCTGCCGCATGCATTTTACTTTTTCGCCGGAGCACCGAAGAGATGCTGCACGTCACATCGGTCTGGTTCGCGGCGTCCATGAAGAAATCCGCGGCGTGGAATTCGACGTCTCGGTGACCCCGCAGCACCCTTCCACGAATACCCTTGCGGCGACACTGAACGGAGAACCTTTCAGGGACAATGAAGGCCGCCTGCTCTTTCGCCCTGGCGGGCATGGAGCCTTGTTGAAAAACCTCAACGAACTTGAGAGCGACATTGTGTTTATCAAGAATATAGACAACGTTGTTCCGGACCGCCTCAAGCCTGACGTCGTCTATTACAAGAAAGTACTGGGAGGCTGTCTCCTGCACCTGCAGAGAAAAGCATTCGACTATTTGCGGCGTCTTGAGGCGCTCGCAATTCCCGACGACGAGACTATCGACGAAGTCGAGAGCTTCTGCCGGGAATCGTTCTGCCTTCATCCTCCCGCTTCCTACCGGCATCTCGGCGCCGCCGAAAAGGCTGAGTTCCTTTTTCGAAGCCTGAACCGTCCCATCAGGGTCTGCGGCATGGTGAAGAACGAGGGCGAACCGGGCGGCGGCCCCTTCTGGGTGAACGAGGGCGACGGGTCGGCAACACTCCAGATCGTGGAAAAAAACCAGGTGGACATTACTGTCAAAGAACAGGCGTCGGCCTGGAACTCTTCGACACACTTCAATCCCGTGGATATCGCCTGCGGGTTGAAAGATTACCGGGGAAAAAGCTTCGACCTGTACAGGTTTCGGGATAGCGAAGCGTTTATGGTAACAGAAAAGTCATACCGGGGACAGCTGCTGAAAGCACTCGAACTTCCGGGACTCTGGAACGGGTCGATGGCGCGATGGAACACCGTCTTTGTCGAGGTTCCTCTTGTCACGTTCGCTCCCGTCAAGACAGTAAAGGATCTGTTGAGGCCCGAGCACAGACCCTGACAGATGCATTATGCTTCCTGCATGTTCATGATTTATTCAAATGAATGGCGCTGGCGTTTGCATTTTTCGGGCGGCGTTCTATGATCATGGAACGCACTTCCTCCGCATCCATCGGCATTGTCTCCACAACCCGCTCGGCGTGGTTTCCCCTTGCCAGGACATGGACGTGAGCATCCCGGGAAGCATCGCTGTAAAAGGCGCATACCGCGGCGGCGCGCTCAACTTCGTCCATGCCGGCGCCCCCGGGAATAATAACCACGGGACCCGGTACATTTCTGACGCTGAGAATAATGTCGTTCTCATGCGTGATTCCCAGGATCGCCTCGTTTTCCTCCCTGTTTCGACCGACCGCTATTTTCACGTCGCGGCTGATCCTGAGATGCCGCCCCAGTTTGAGCAGTTCTATGTCGCGTATCGACGGATCTGGACAGGTGCGAAGCAGGTCACGCAATCGCTCCGAAAAAGCAGGGTCCGTGAGCAGGCAGCCTCCTCCCGGCGCGGGATAGAACGATATGCCGTACTCGTCGGCAAGCGCCATCTGCCGTTTCCTTCCCCGTCCCTGGATGTCAAGCAGCCGCTGACGGTCGACCTTCCCTTCACTCTCGGGGACTGTTGCGGGAAGAAGAAGCGCGCTCAGGGGTCTCAGGACAAGACCGTCGTAACCCGACAGTTTCGCCACCTGGCGAAGCGACCGCCCCGTCTGCGACATGGGACGCTGCCCCACCACCTCGCCGGTGAAAATGAAATCAGCCCCCGCATCGTCCATTATCATTCCCGCCGTTTCAAGCATCAGGGCATGGCAATCGATGCAGGGATTCATGTTCTTGCCGTAGCCGTGGGGAGGCGCTTTCAGCATGGACAGGTGCGACTGCGTTATATCGATCACCCGCAGCGGCAGATCAATACTGCCGGCGATTTTCCGGGCCCGCCCGGAACTGAAAAACGGCGTCTCGAAGGTCACGCCGACAACGTCAACGTCTTGTTCCTGAAGCACTTTTACGGCAAGAATACTGTCCAGGCCTCCTGAAAAAAGCCCGATTGCTTTCAC
>OMKS01002754.1_pt1 | contig 14421 bp, 9 predicted proteins | sample 1674721 | NCBI WGS metagenome assembly OMKS01 (sample SAMN06264996, study PRJEB25208) | sediment metagenome | isolation source: hot spring sediment | place: USA: California | collected 2014-09-02
ATGGCGCGGGTTCGGTCGACGGCTATCATACGGCGATGTTTCTGCGACTCGGGCACGTCCAATGTGCCCAGAACCGTCTCAAAAGGCTCGGCGAACGAGAGCGTCACCCGTACCCCCGGCGGCAGCGTCGGATTGTCCCACTGGTCTTGAGACAATGAGCCTAGAGGCACATCGACCTTGAAATAGGTCAGGCCGGCGCAGATGGGGATCATGGAATAATCCGACTCCCATGCCGACCGCTGGCCGTCCAGGAGCTTATCTTCATAGGACAGTCCCGTGTGCCCGCGGTACAGGAGCATCGTGCCGTTGTCCCGTTCGATGTCGTAGACGGCCTGCCATGTGATTTCATCGAGCAACTGCTCCTGGGCATCCTTGTCCGTGAACATGCGGGTGATGGTCAGTCTGGACTTGGCCAGTCCCTTCTCGTACTTGGACTCGATGGTCAGTCGTGTGTCGGGGCCGGTGGCGATGATCTTGTCGAGGTCCTCGGCGATGCGCTGGAGCACCTCCGTGGGAATCCGCGCATCGTCCAGGTTACGGTTGACGGCCAGGGCGGAATCCTCGACGCGGCGGTAGACCGTCAGCACGGCGATCAGCACCATGGACGCAATCACCACGGTGGCCAGTACCTCGGCCAGTGAAAAACCTCGTTGTCGCCTGTTGTGTTCCATGGTCGTTTCGCCGCGTCAAACGCGGCCTTCGTATGTCTTCTGTGCCCGGAAGGGCCCCTGTCCTAGAAATTGCCGATCTTCGACCGGATATACTCCATCAATTCCTCCATCGTCGGATCTCGGTTGCCCCACGGATAGTCCGGCTTGGCCGGCTTGGTGGGTTTGGTCCTGGATCTGGGGTCGGCCGCCGTCCCGTCGGGATTGTAAGCCGGCTCGGCCGGTTCGCCGGCGTCCATGCCGTCCATCGATGCGGCCGCATCAGTTCCATCGCCGGAGGCGCCGGCCATCTCCGCCAGGGCCTGCTCCTTTTCGAGAATCTTCTTCAACTGGTCCTTCGTGACGCTCGTGATCCAATGCGTCAGTTCCACTTGGCGGGCGGCGTCGTTGGCGTCGATGTATTCGGCTCCGCTGGTGACCTTGACCCACATCCGCTGGCTGACGGGTTCGGTGAAGTTCTCCACCGTCGTCTGCCAGGTGATATTCGGATAGCGGTCGCTCTGGCCGAAATCCGTGCCCTCCTTGACCGACGAGCCGGCGAGGATTTCCTCCATCTTCTCCCGCGCGACCTCGAGAGCCTGGACCTTCACCCTCGAATCGGCGGCCTCGACCATGCACCGTTTGACCACGACCAGCACCGACGACGTCATCAGGGCCAGGATCATCAGGGCGGTGACCACCTCGATCAGCGTAAACGCGCCGCGCCGCCGGCGCACCGCACCCATCGGGTTGTTCCGGGTTGTCCGTGTCATTCGTCCGTGCTCCGGTTGTTCATCTTGCCTGTCGTCAGAACATGACTTCCTGGGCTTGTTTCGGCGTCAGCACGATGGCGTCGCCCTCGACGAGGGCCACGACGCGGCTGATTCGGTTGATCACGATGGACCAGGGCCGTTCGTCCTTGTCGAGCAGCACGATCTTGCCGCCATACTGCCAGCCGGCCCGGCCGGCGCGGAACTTCGCCCGCGAGTCGTTCGTGAAGTCCCCATCGTCGAACTCCACATACGAGACGATGCAATCGTCGCCGAAACGCCCCTGGGCGATGATTTCTTCTTCGAGCACCTGCGACAGGTCCGGCGTCGTGATCTGCCGCAGCAGGTAGCTCTGCTCCGGTATGTCGATGATCACTTCATAGCGTCGGTCGCTCTGGGAGGCGGCCTCGCCGGCCATCTCCAGCAGCGACACCAGCTTGCGGGTGCGGGCCGCAAAGGTCTTGCCCGCGACCATCTGGACGAGATTCATCGACGGTATCACCAGCAGCAGCCCGATCAGGGCGACCACGACCATCGTCTCGGCCAGTGTGAAGCCGCGTCCGTAGCGGGGCCCGCCGGGCCGCCTGTCAGAGATCGGAGCTGTGCAGGTCCGCATCGTAGCCTTCGCCGCCTTCCTGCCCATCGGCCCCGAAACTGATAATGTCGTATGGAGCGTCCTCGGCGTAGCGCACGTACAAGAACTCGTTGCCCCAGGCGTCCTTGGGCAGGTTCCTCGACTTGATATAGCCGCCCTCGGGCCACTCCTGGACATCCGCGGGCTGCTCCATCAACGCCAGCAGACCCTCATCCTCCGTGGGGTATCGCCCCGTGTCCATCTTGAACTGCATGATCAGATCATCCAGCGACTTGAGGCTGGCCTGGGTGGTCTTGACCTTTGCCTTGTCCACCTGGCCCACGAAGTTCTTGACGACGATCGCCGCCAGCAGGCCGATGATGATGACCACCGCCATCACTTCGACAATCGTAAAGCCGCGTCTGTCTTTTCCGCCGTGTTTCATAATGACTCCTTTTCCGGACATAAACCCCTTGCGGGTGAATCTCAGAACTGCGATGTTGAGAAGCGGATAATCGGGATCAGTGTGGCGTAGGCGATCACGCCGATCACCGCCGCCATCACAATAATAATCAACGGTTCGATCGCGGCGCTGAGCCGCTCGATAACCACATCCGTCGACGCCTCGAGGTTCTCGCTGATGCTCTTGAGCATCGACTCCAGTTCGCCGGCCTTCTCGCCGACGGCCACCATGTGCGCGATGGCAGGGTCGATCACGCCGCTGTCACGCAGGGGCGTGGCGATGTCCGCTCCGGCGAGAATCCGCTCGCGTGCATTCTGCACGGCCTGTTTCATCAGCGTGTTGCCGGTCGTATCGGCCACGACGCGAAGCGACTCGGCCATCGCCAGACCGCTGCTCAGAAGCGTCGATAGGGTCGAGGCGAAGCGGGCCACCACGCGCTGCTTGACCAGCGGGCCGAACACCGGCAGACGCAACAGCACCCGGTCGCGTATCGAGGCGCCTCGGCTGGTGCGCAGGAACCACTTGACCAGCGCGACGAATCCGAAGAACGCGGCCAGGACCAGGATCAGCCACGGGCTGGTCATGGTGTCGCCGAAGGCCTTCAACGCCCGTGTGATGCCGGGCAGTTCCTGACCGGCCCGCTCGATCTGCTCGGCGATGGGCGGAATGACCTTGATCGTCAGGATCAGCACGGCGCCCAGCATGAACGTCGTCAGGATGATCGGATAGATCATGGCGGTGATGATTTTCGACTCGACCTTGGCGCGTTTCTCCATGAATCCCGCGATGGTCGCCATGCTCTGGCCCAGTGTGCCGGTGACCTCGCCGACGCGGACCATGGCAATGTAGATCACGTCGAAGAAATCGCCGTAGTCCTTCAGGGCGTCGGTGAAGGATTCGCCCGTCATAACCCGGTCGCGGATGTCGACGATGGCGTTGCGCAGCCTGGAGTCGCCGACCTGGAGCGTCAGCACCGACAGCGCCTCGGTCAGCTTGATGCCCGAATTGAGCATGGTCGCCATCTGCTTGGTGAAGTCGATGATCTGCGTTCGGCTGGTCTTGTGCAGGACCGACAGCAGCTGCCGCAGCCGTCCCTCGGCACTCGCGCCGACCTCGGTGATGTCGGTCGGATGGATGGCGCGGCCGCGGAGTTGTCGGCGCGCGGCGTAAGGACTCTCGGCCGCAATGGTCCCCTTGACCCTGCGGCCGTTCGTCGACATCGCGATGTATTGATACCTTGGCATAGCCTGTTGTTGTTTCTATACGATGTCGGCCTGGGTGACGCGCAGCACTTCGGAGATCGTCGTCACGCCGGCCAACACCTTGCGGGCGCCGTCCATGCGCAGCGTCTTCATCCCGGTGTCCAGGGCGGCCCGCTTGATGGCGCCGGCCGTCTCCTGTTTGTAGATCTGGTCCTGAATCTGCTCGCTGATCATCAGCAGTTCGTAGATGCCCGTCCGGCCGCGGTAGCCCGTGTGGAAGCACTTCTCGCAGCCGGCGCCCACGTAAAACTTGCCGTCGCCGTTGTGCTTCCTGGCGGTCTTCGGCTCCAGGCCCAGTTCGCGCAGCTCGTTCAGGGCCGGCTCGTAGGCCTCGCGGCACTCCGGACATATCCGCCGCACCAGCCGCTGGGCCAGGATCGCAATCAGCGATGAACTGGCCAGATAGGGCTCGACGCCCAGGTCCAGCAGTCGGCTGATGGCGCCGGCCGAGTCGTTGGTGTGCAGCGTGCTGAAGACCAAATGGCCCGTCAACGACGATTGAATCGCCATGCGGGCCGTCTCGATATCGCGGACCTCGCCGACCATGATCACGTCCGGATCCTGACGCAGCACATGCCGCAGGGCCGTGGCGAAGGTCATGCCCTTCTTGGTGGCCACCTGAATCTGACTGATCCCCTCAAGTTGATACTCGATGGGGTCCTCGATGGTGATGACGTTTTTTTCGGAGGAGTTGATCCGATTGAGACTGGCGTACAGGGTCGTGCTCTTGCCGCTGCCGGTCGGGCCGGTCACGAAGATGACGCCGTGGGCCCGCCGAAGCAGCGAATCGAAGACTTTCAGATCGTCCTCCATCATGCCCAACTCGTCCAGCGTGAAGATGCCGGTGCTCTTGTCGAGGATACGCAGGACCGCCCGCTCGCCGTAGCTGGTCGGCACGGTGCTGACGCGCAGGTCCACCTCGCGCTGGCCCAGGCGCACACTGCACCGGCCGTCCTGGGGCATCCGGCGCTCCGCGATGTCCATGCCCGCCATCACCTTGATACGCGAGATGATCAGCGGAAGGACGTTGCGGTTGAGGCTCAGCACATCGTAGAGAATGCCGTCGATACGGTAGCGAATCTGAATCTTCGTCTCGTAGGGATGGGCGTGGATATCGCTGGCCCGCATCTGCAGGGCGCGGAACAGCACGTCGTTGACCAGCCGTATCACCGGCGGGCGATTGACCACGTCGAGAAGGTCGTCCGAGGTGGAGACCTCATCCACCAACTGGTCGAGGTTCTGCGAATCCAGTTCCTCGGCCACCTCCTCGATGACCGTGCTGCGCTGCTCGTAAGCCGTATCAATCACGGCCGTGATGGCCGTGCGGGTCGAGACCGCCGGCCGCACCGGCAGGCCCGTCATCTTTGAGACGTTGTCCAGAAGGTCCGCATCCAGCGGCTTGGAGAGCACCACGACCAGGTCGCCGTTGTCCTGCTCCCGTTTAATTCCTATGAGGTAGTGGTGCTGGGCGTAGGTCGCCGGCACGGACTCCACGAATTCCGAGGGCACGAGCTTTTCCGGGATTTCCGACAGGTACTCCCAGCCCAGCGCCTCGGCAAAGAGCTTGAGCACGGCGTCTTCCGTGAAATACGGACAGCTCAGCAGCACCTCGTCCAGCCGACCCCGACCGGCGCTTTCGCTGAGATATTGCGCAAGCTCATCGGCGTCCACCAGCCCCGTCCGCTTCGCGGTCTGTAACAGTAACTCCTTCATTCGCTTGTTCTATTATAACGTCGCGTTCAAGAATCGGTACTCTTGTCATCCTACGTCGCCCGGAAGGTCGGCGTTCTCAGTCGATCTCCAGGACCTTGGCCGGGGCCACGGGCTTGGGCTTGATCCCGGGCCAGTCCTGGTGGCTCTGGAATTCGGTTTCGGCCCGCTCGAAGGCCGCGCGGTTGCGCTCGGAGATCCTGTTGAGGTCGTTGGCCGCCAAGGCCTCGTCCGGCCGGAGGATCTCGGCCCGCACGAACACGTAGAGCTTCTTCTGGATGTCCGAGTTCTTCGTGTTGCGGAACAGGCCGCCGAGCACGGGAACATCCATCAGCACCGGCACGCCGCCGCCGCCCTTGCTCTGGTTCATCTTCAGCATACCGCCGAGAATAATCGTGCTTCCGTCCGGGACCGTGACGATGGTGGTCACGTCGCTGGTGGTTGTATTCGGCGGCTTATCCGGGTCGGCCGTGTCGAGGAAATCCGACCGCGTCAGGGCGACCTCCAGCCTCAGCAGATCCCCCTCGCTGATGTGGGGCGTGATGTCGAGCGTGATACCGGCGTCGTAAGGGTCGTAGCTGACGCCTGTTTGAATCAACGTGGTGTCCGTGCCCGCGGAGCCGCCTGTGCCCAGGGGCGTGGTCGACACCTTCTTCACGTAGGTCGTGTCCGTGGTCTTGATCATGCCCTTCTCGTTGTCGTTGACGAGGATCTTGGGCTTGGCCAGGACGCGGCCGTAGTTGCGCGTGTGCATGGCGCTGAGTAGCAGGTTGATATGCTGGTCGCCGTAAAAGCCCGATGCGCCCGTCGTCTTGTTGCTGGAGAACTCGAGGAAGCCCGTGCGGTCGCCACCGGCGGCCGGGAACTTGGGGGCGCCGGCGATTTTGCCGCTCCATGACACCATATCCGGCAAGGCGCTCAGGGCGTTCAGATCGTAGTGGAAATCCTCGCTCTTGGATATTTCCACCAGCGTCACGTCGATCAGCACCTGCGGGCGGCGCTTGTCGAGCTGTTTGATCAGGGCGGAGATCCAGTCCTGGTTTTTCCTGCTGGCGTAGACGATCAAAGAGAACGTGTTCTCGTCGGGAACGATGACGATCTCCTCGTCCTGCCGCTTGATGACCTGCTCGACCTTGCCCTCCTTGTCCTTGATCGTCTCCTGGATGAGCTTCTCAAGGACGCCCGCGAGGTCGGATGGCTTCTGGTTCTCCAGGGGGTAGATTTTGTAGGGGATTTCGTCGGCGTCGGCCATCTGGTCGATATAGCTGACAATGGTCTGCAATTGCGCATGCTGTTCGGCGGTGGCGTTGACCAACAGCGAGTTGGTCGCCTCCAGGACCACGACCTGGGGCTCTTCCACCAGGACGTTGCCGCCCTCGGTGCTCGTGGCCAGCGGACTCGGCGCCACCGGTTGCGGCGCCCCGGGCGTGGCCGGCGGAGCGATGCCGCCGGTGGTTCTGGCGGCCGTGGTGGCGGTTCGGGAGCCGTACCGACTGCTCGTATCGGCGGCCGCGCCGGAGATCACGCCGAGTTCGCCCAGGAGCTTACGGACCTCCTTGGCGTCGATGTGGTTGATTTTATACGTCTTCATCGTTCGCAGGTCCGCCTGCGAGACGTCCAGCGTGTCGATCAGTTGTTCGACGATCTGGAGCTGCGTCTCGTCGCCGATCATCAAAATACGGTTCGTCCGCTCGTCGGCGTCCAGGTACACCGAATCCGGACTGGCCGCGGCGGCCATGCCGCCGGCCGCGGCCGCCGCGCTGCGCGCCGCCGCCTCCCGCGCCAGCCGCACCCGCCGCGCCGCCGCCGTCTCGCCCGGAGGTCCCGGCGTCTCGCCGGCGGAAACCGACACCGACACCGTCACCGTGCCCAACTGCTCGGCGAGGCTCTTGATCGTCGGCGCCAGGGCCTTGGCCATCGTGTATTTCAACTGGCGGAAGCGGAACTCCCGCGGCGCCCCCGGCTTGTCGATCATCTGCAGGAGCTGTTCGATACGCGGCATCAAATAGGCGTAACCCGTCACGATCAGGGTCTGGTTCTCTGGAATATCGGAGATGGACGCGCCAAGCTGCATCGTCGTCAGCAGGGTCTTGGCGCTGGCGGTGTCAATATGCTTGAGGGTGAAGACCCGCATGATCACCACGTCGCCGTAGCGGACCTGGTCGCCCTCGACCACCAGAGACGGGTCCACCGTCGTGAGCTTGGCGACCGGGACGACCGTCACGACGTTGCCCACCCGCGTCATGACCAGTCCCTTGAACTTGAGGACCGACTCCAGGAAGGGGTAGAGGTCCTTGACCTGGAGTTCGCCGCGCAGCTTGCCCTGGAGCTTTAATGTCACCTGCTGCTTGACGTCCTGCGGTTCATACATGTAGTCGAGGTGCAGGTACTCGCCGGCCAACTGCAGCAACTGCTCGATGGTCATGGTTTCGGGCAGTGTGATCTTCAACTGGTCTTCGGCGTTCGGCAGTTCCGGAGGTCCGTAGCCCACCCTCTGCGGCGAAGTTCTTGTTTCGTTGGGTTCCATCGTTCCGCCGGTCTGCCGCCTGATGGCGCCGCGCGTCCAGTCGCCGCTTGGGACACTTGCCTCCGACGTGTCCCGCCGCGTTCTTGGCGCATCGCCGCTTGGCGGCGGCGTAGCACCCCTTCCGGCGGCCGGCGGAGCAGCCGGTGTATCGGACGGCGGCGTCGGCGCGGGTTCGGCGGTGCTAGAATCGGCCTGCTCCTCCAAAAGCCGGCCAATCAGGGCCTGGAGGTCGGAGGGCACAGCCGGTGCGGCCGGGTCCGGTGCGATCTCCTGGGCCGTCTCGTCCGGCGGTGCCGCGGGTTCAGCGGGCGTCGTGTTCGGTCCGGCGGCCGTGGCGACCGGCTCGGCCGTTGTCGCCGCGATGGTCGCGGCGGTGGGTTTGGGGCCGTTGCCCGTGTTCGGCTCCACGGTGGCGGGATTCAGCGGCGTCGCGGCCCCGTCCGAAGCCGTGTGGTCCGCCATCAGCTCGGCTATCGCCGCCTGAAGGTCCTGCGGCGGCGCTTGGGTTTCTCCCGGAGTCTCCGCGGGCTCCGACGGGCCCGGGTGTGCGTCTTTGTGTCTTTCCGCAAGCAATCTGGCGACATCCTGCATCGTCGCCCGCTGGTTGGGGTGTCTGCCGGTCTTGGGAGCCGGGGGACTTGCCGGAGGCGCGACCGCTGGTTGGGTCGGCTGCGCCGCGGCCGGCGGCGGGGCCGGTTGGGTCGTTTGACTCGGCTCGGCGGGAACCCCGGAGGGTTCAGGTGTCGCCATTGTCGGCGTCTGGGCCGGGGGGGTTACGGCGGCGCTTGAGACCTGCGAAGAGCCCTGCAACGTGCCCACGGCCGAGGCCAGTTCACCGACCCGCGAGGCCGGCAAAACCGCAACCAGCAGATTGCGGTGGGTGTCGATAATCGCCCGATCCTTGCCCTCAACCTTCGCCGGAGGCTCGGCGAACGTGCCGATGGTGATGGACCCCATCTCCCGCTCAATCGCCGAGAGGCTTGGCAGCACGCGGCCGGCTTCGCCCAGTTTGCCCATGGTATACGGCGTCTCGCTGTCGACCACGTCCAACAGAGCGATTGCTTTGAAGAGTTCGTCTTTGGGGCCGGCTACCGCGACCTTGTTGCTGCCGGCGATCTTTGAGACCGTTCCCAGACGCAGACGACCGACAAAGGCGTCGGCCTTTTCCACGGACAAATGCCGCAAGGGCACCACTTGCCTCGCCGACTCCACCGACATCGATTCGGCCGCGAAGACCCAGCCGCCCTGAAACAGGCAAATCGCCAGAACGAGCCGGCCGATGATGGCGCCCCAGCCTTTGGCGGTACAATACCCTTCTCTCATCGTTGACCCCACTGTTCAAACGCCTTCCGTCCCTGTCTGTAGGCTCCTGCTTTTACCGGACTGTGCCGCACACCTGCTGGGAAAGACCCTTGCCCAGGCTTGAACGATGCCGAGCCGCGACGCGGATGAAGGACGCAACCCGGCCAAAGTATCTGACAACTCGGACGTTCGGCAGTTCCACTGACCTGCCACAAAAACGGCCCCGGCAGCACTGGTAATGCCCTGTTTACGCCCACCCCGCGCATGGGCAACCCCGCGCGCAAAGGCTATCGGACGATGGAGACGCCCTATCTCCAGTTGCGTTGTCCTTGAAAGTATTGGAAATAATCCGCCTTCGTGCAAAAGAAACCGGCTCGTCGGGCAGGTGTGCGAAAAAAAAGACGCCGCGTATCAGCGCGGCGTCCCGGGACTGTCCAATTTTCTTGTGTCTTGTCCGCTGTTCTATACGTAGGACGGATATGCTATCCCCGCCCGCCCGTGCTACGGGGAGGACGTGGAACCGCGGGTGCCGGCGGAATCTGAGAGGCCGGAAGCGATCGGGCGGGGTCCACCGTCTCTTCGGTCCCTTCGCTGAGATGTTTACCGAGGTCGTCCAGCTCCCGGGCCTCATCCTCGCTGACGCGAGAGGCCGCCATCTGGTCCATCAGGGCCCGCATCTGGGCCTCCCGATCCTCTGGGCTGGCCGCCTCATTGCCGCTCTTATCGGTGTTGAGGTTCTTCTGCATGGCCTTGAGCCGCTCGACAAATGCCTCCATCTGGGCGGCCCGATCCGGGTCCACGGAGGGTGCCGTTCGACTGACCGGCGGCCTGGCCGCGGTGGTTGTGGTGGGCCTGGCCGTGGCCGTTGTCGGCTGGGGCGGAACCGCTGCCGCCGTGCTGGCGCCCGGGAGGGCTGTGGACACTCCGGGCATAGAGGCGGGAGTGATCGCTGCTACCGGTGATGCCGGGGCGCTGTCCGGGGTCAATTCGTAGGTCTTTGTGCCGTCGTTGACGACCACGGCATCCTCTTTGACGGCCTCTATCGTGATATGGCCCAGCTTCGTCGCCGGACGGACCCAATGGGCGCCTTTGCCCACTTCATCCACGAAGGCCAGCGACTCCTCGGGTCTGGCCTCATAGTAGCTGATGCCGATCAGACGAAACTTGGGTGTGGTCTGAATGGGGGGCTCGACCCGCGCAACCTCACGGGGCGGCGCAGGCGCCGGTCGCTCCATGGGAATAATGGGGGGGTCGAGGTACTTGGAGAACGCTTCAGCAGCAGCGATAAGAGGGTTTTTCTGGTTGTCTGCGCCGCCACGGTTCCTGCCGCCGGCCTGCTTGAACATGTCCAGAACACCGGGCGACTCCAGAAATTTCTCGATTTCCGAGTCGCCGCGTACACCGAAAACGACCGAACTGACCAGAAAGACGACCGCCAACGCGACGGCCGCAATACTGGTGATGCGCAGTGTCTTTATCATAACACTCCTTCTCCTTGGCCCGGCGAGGCTCCGAGAAAAAACGCCTCAATAGCCCTGCTGTACTACTGTTTGACACTGCGTTTTGTTTAGGGTTCCGGCCAATGCACGATTTTTTGCATATATTCCGCTTCGTGGCCGGCGTATCCCGTACTCTTTTCAGGGGTATGACAGGTCTTGCACACGGCCGTGGCGTCGCCGACGGTCTTGACCGACGATGGATCGCTTACGTGCGCCGAGCCCGGCCCGTGGCAGCTCTCACAGCCTACGTGATTGAGCTGGGGTGTTTGTTCTTCATTTACATAACCACCCTCGTATTTCATTCCCACAACGTGGCAGACCACACACTCCGGATCGTACTGGGAGCCGACCTTCACCAGCGAGGCCATGGCGTTGGCGTGGGGCTTCTTGCTCCAGAGACCGTAGGAGTATTTGTGGCAGGGCTCGCAAGCCTTTGAGCCGAGGAACTTCAGCCCATGCGGCTCCGGCATTCGGGGGGCCCGTTCGAGAAGATCGGCCTGCTTCACCAGCAGTTGGTAGGTCCGATAAAGCTCAACCTGGTGTTTATCTTGGGGCAGTTCTTCCCGAATAGCCACTTTGGCGTAGCGGAGCCTGGGCCCTGTTGGCGTGTTTTCGAGATCGAGTCGGCTCACGTACCTGCCGAAATGGCCCAACGAGATGGCCAGCGGGCGCTGCTGGGCCAGGACCTGCGGTTCATCGATGTCGCTGCGGCAGACGATGCAGTCGAGGCCGGGCCATTGCCCGCGAATCTCGTTCAATACCCCTGAATCACACCGATCTATCAGGAGTATCTCAATGCCGCCATCCGTTATCCCGTCGGGAAACAGGGCCCCGATTTCCTCGGCTCCCTGGCGCATCGTGTTGAATGCGGCCACGGTGACAGGCACCGGCTTGCCGTCAACCTGGAGAACCTTGTGGAAACTACGATCCAGAGCCACCGTCGGCGGGGCCTCGGCGCTGATGAGCTTGAACCCTACGGCCGCCGAGTCCATCAATCCCTGGTTGCGCAGCCGTTCGATGTCCTGGGCTGTCAGATTCACGGCATCATAGCCGAGCATCGTGTAGGCCTCGACAATCAGGCTCAGCTTGATCATATCCTGCTCGCCGTCGCCGGCGACGAGTCGGCCGGTATCCAGAAGCATCCGGCTCGCGGGGGCCACGTTGTTCCAGACCGCCCGGCGCCTGTCCAGACCACCCAACTGCCCCCCGGAACAGCCACATGGCTTCATCTCCCCCAGTTCATCGCCGGTCAGGAAGATGGCCGCGGACGCCGCCTTGACCGCGGGGGCATCCGGATCGGTCTTCACCGCCGGCTCCTCTCGTTCACAAGACAGGACCGCCACTGCCGCAAGAACACAAACTGTCAGCCCAATAAGCCTCATAATGCGCCCCCATTGCGGTTAGCATCATACCGATGAGACTTCATCCGGAGCCTACGGGCTCCGCCGCATATAGAAGCCCCTGATCGGAACCGTCAGCGTCTCGCCGTCTCGGATATTCACCGTGAAGGTGTCGGTGAAGACCGTCTTATTGGCCTCCTCTTTCGGCGGGGTAATCCGGACCTCGAATTGATAGCCGTTGGTGATTTCGCTCTGCTTGAGCACCTCGACAGTGCCGCCCGGCGCCGAGGCCGAGGTGATCTCAAAGGCCTCCTCGTAGTTGTTCAGGACCCATATCTTGCGTTCGATGGGCTTGCCCGCTTCGGCGTTGAAGACAATCACCTGCGGCGGCGAGAGCTTGTAACGGGGCAAGGCGTTGAAGCCGACGGACACCGACTGAGCGTCGGGGTGCGTCAGCGAGATCTCGATGAACCCGCTCAACCCGGTCTTGAGGCGATCTGGGACGATTTTGGGCTGGAGGACGAATTCGGTGGCCTTTGCCGCGGGGTCAAAATCAATGGTCAGGGCCCCGGCGGTGGCGTTGACGGCGGTAATGGAGAACGGCCTCCCGTCCAGGCTGGTCAGCTTGATCGGCTCGCAGCCGGCATTCTCCTTGTTGAGGAACAGGCTCAGCGTGGTCGGCTCGATACCGATCTTCTGCACGATATTGGCCTTGATGGCGATGGTGGCCTTGAGATTATTCGGGTCATTGGTGTTCACGTACATCGTGCGCCGCATCGCCCCGGGCCGCGAGGCGAACGTGCAGGCGACCTTGAGCGTCCCGGATTCGCCCGGGGCCAGGACCTGCTTGGTCAACTGCCCGGTGCATCCGCAGCAATCGTCCACCCGCAGGATATTCAGCGGGGCCTTGCCCTCGTTGCGGAATGCGACCTCGACGGTCTGCCGCGTGCCCGGTCCGACATCGTTGAAATCCGCGGTCATTGAGTCAAAGACGATCTTCGGGGCCGGCGCGTTGGGATCGATCACGACCACAATGGCGTCGGACACTGGTTCGTTGGCGTCGTCGGCCGGTTCGGCAGGCTCAGGGGGTTGGGGCTTAACCGCCATTGGCTCGGCGGTCGTGGCCTGCGGTTCGACAACGGGACCGGACGGGCCTTTGGCCTGCTCCTCGCACCCGCAGAACACGCCCGCCAAGATAGCCGCCAACACGATTGAAACTGTTCGATTGAGCTTCATATTCCCTTATCTCCAAAACAGTTGCAGACAGACTGCCCTGAACGGCAATGGGCCCTGTATTGTACCGATCCGCCACGACCCGTGCAAACCCTTTTCCCATCCTTGCCAAGAACCGCCCGGCGGGATAATATGGTCGCGATTGAGCTGCTCTGTATGGAGACAACTATGACCGCGGACAGTCCCGAACTATCAATTGTAGCTCCGCTGCTCGATGAGCAGGACAATATAAGGGCGCTGTACGACGAGATTACGCAGACGCTTGCGGGGCGGTTCGCCTACGAAATCGTGTTTGTTGACGACGGCAGCACGGACGGGAGCTTCAGCATCCTCAAGGAGATCCAGTCGGCCGACCCACGGGTCCGGGTCATCCGGTTCCGCAAGAACTTCGGGCAGACGGCCGCGATGAGCGCCGGTTTCGACCACTGCCGGGGTCGTATCATCATCGCCATCGACGGCGACCGGCAGAACGACCCGGCTGACATACCGGCCATGGTGGCCAAGCTCAAGGAGGGCTACGACGTGGTCAGCGGCTGGCGGAAGGTCCGCCACGACAAGGCGCTGACGCGGCGATTACCGTCGCGGATGGCCAACTGGCTTATTGCCCGGATTACCGGGGTGGCCCTGCACGACTTCGGCTGCACCCTCAAGGCCTACCGCCGCGAGGTCATCGCCGAGATGCGGTTGTACGGCGAGATGCACCGTTTCATACCCGCCCTGGCCTCGTGGTCGGGGGCGCACATCTGCGAGATGGTGGTCAACCATCGGCCCCGCACGGCTGGCGTCGCCAAATACGGCCTGGCCCGGACGTTCAAGGTGGTCCTCGACCTGATTACGGTCAAGTTCCTCGGTTCGTTTTCCACCAAGCCCCTTTACATCTTCGGCGCCCTGGGGGCGCTGAGCGCCCTGGGGGCTATCCTCTGCGGGCTGGTGGTGCTCTATCAGAAGTTCATCTCCGCTTCGGCGCTGTCCATGAATCGAAATCCGCTGCTGGTGCTGACGGCCCTGCTGGTCACCACCAGCGTCCAGTTCATCCTGATGGGCCTGATTGCGGAGCTGCTCGTGCGGACCTACCACGAATCGCAGAACCGCCC
>OMKS01002755.1_pt1 | contig 14421 bp, 9 predicted proteins | sample 1674721 | NCBI WGS metagenome assembly OMKS01 (sample SAMN06264996, study PRJEB25208) | sediment metagenome | isolation source: hot spring sediment | place: USA: California | collected 2014-09-02
ACGCGCCGCGCGCCCGATTCCCGATAGGAGAAAGTATACAGCGCAGCTTTTCAGACTTGACAGTCCGTTACATCTGTAGGCCACGCTGCCGGTATCCGTTTCGGCTTCCACAGCGGGCGGCTGAGGCAAGGTCAGCACCGCGTCGATGCCGGTGCGCGGTACACCCGGCGTGATGGTGATGACATCCGCCGTGGCGATGGTAGGTTTGGCGGCGTAGTATTGCGGGGCCAGTTGGTGCGTGGGATCGACGAATTGCACGCGGTAGTCAATGCCGAGGCCCTGGCCCAGGTCGGTAAAGTGAAAGGCCCCGTCCGCAGCGGTGTGGGTTGAATGAGTAAGGGTATTTCTCCTTGCCGCCCAGGGAGAGCCATGTCAATGCCGCAAGATTACCGATTTCTGGGGGGAGGCTGGTCAGTTGATTGACGGCAAGATCAAGGTGGGTCAATCCGGCGAGATTGCCGATTTCTGGAGGAAGGCCTGTTATTTGGTTGTGTCTCAGATGAAGCTGCTGCAACGCGGTGAGATTGCCAATTTCTGGCGGCAGGCTGGTTAGCCGGTTGCCGGCTAGTATGAATGGGTCGTCGCCGAAAAAGAATGGAAACAGGTAGACATCCCAATCCCGCCCGCCCAGGGAAAGCCACTTCAACGCGGTCAGGTTGCCGATTTCTGGTGGGAGGCTGGTCAGTTGATTGCCGTCGAGATCGAGGTGGGTCAATCCGGTCAGGTTGCCGATTGAGGAGGGGATGGCCCCGGTGAGTTGATTGAAGGACAGGCTAAGCGATGTCAGCGCAGTGAGATTGCCGATTTCAGGCGGGATTGGGCCACTCAGTCTGTTACGACTGCCCATAGAGCCAATCGTATCCATAATCATAATTTTGATGCCTAGATCAAGCGATGTTAACGCAGTGAGGCGACCGATCTCCGGTGGGATGGGGCCGCTTAGTTTGTTGCTGCCCAAATCGAGTTCTAGCAATGCGGAGAGGTCGCCGATTTCTGCGGGTAAGGCGGTCAGTTGGTTATTGGAGAGGGCGAGTGTCCGTAATGCGGAGAGGTTACCGATTTCCGTGGGTAAGGCGGTCAATTCATTGTGGGACAGGTCAAGCGACTCCAATGCAGATAGCGCGCCGATCTCCGGTGGGATAGGGCCAGTCAGCCAGTTACAGGCCAGATCGAGGTTTTTCAACGCCGTAAGGTCGCCGATCTCTGGCGGGATGTGGCCTCGTAGATCGTTGCGAATTAATGCGTTTCCAGATAACAATAACGCACTGACATGGCCGGCCTCACATCCAACCCTGTACCACGAACATGGCGTGTTGGTCACCAGCCAGTCATCTTTGTCCATCCAGTTATCCCCGCCGGTAGACTCATAAAATGCCACCAACGCCTCACACTCGCTTTGGGGGATTTCGGTCACGTCCCCACAATCGAATTGCGCGGGACTCGTTGGGATGGCGGCTTGCGAGGTCATTCCTGCCGGTGGCAGCAGGGCTAATAACAAGACGAGACACAATGGGCGTCTACACCAGGTGAGGAGTGTTCTTGACAGCATCGAAGACCTCCTTGTGAATGGTGAATGAACGAATTACCAATCGTACACCACCGCCAGCACCCGCCCACCCGGCGCAGTCACCTCGACCTTCGTCCCGCCGGGATAGGCCGCTTGCACCGCTTGCAGTTCGGCCAGCCGCTCCACAACGAAGACAAAACGTGCCGGACGGTTGACCGCCTCCGGCATCTCGCCGGGAAACACGTTCACGCCGGGCCGGTCGCGCAGCATAAAGGCCAGGGTGCCGAAATCCCAGTAAAGCGCCGGCGGCCCGAAGAAGTAAATAACCGGCTGCCCCTCTATGCCGTCACACGCTGCAGGCGCTGCCGCACACGCGGGATGCGGATACGCCTGAATAACCCTGGCGAATGTGGTGGCGACCTCCGCCGTGGGATTGCCGTAAATCCGGCGCGGCGTGTAAACGCGGAAGTAAAAGCTAAGGTTGAACAGCACCGCCGTCAACAGCAGCGCGCCCAAGAAGACCCGTGCAGCATCGGAAGACGGTATCCGGCTTGGTTCTGCCCGCACGGTGACGCGCTCAGCCAACTGCCAGAGCGCCTCCATCCCCCACGCGGCCAGCAACGCCACCGCCGGAATCAGCAGCAGACCCCGCTGGCTACTCGGCGGATTCTCGGTCAAAGCCCAGGCCATCACCAACGTGGACGCATACCACAGCAGCGTCAACGCGCGGGAAGGCCAACGCACGCGCACCAGCGCCGCGACGATCCCCACGATCATCAATGCTCCGGTGATAAAGTCCGCCAACGGCTGTTGCGGGTAATACCAAAAGGTCGGGTCGAACGTAAAATGGAACGCCGTCGCCGACTTCCACAGTTGTTCCAGCAACAGCGCCGCATCCGATTTGCCCGTAATGGCTGCCGCTTGCGTCATCCAGCCGGAGGCGAAGATGCTCACCGCATTGTAACGCTCCGTCAGCGCCGAAGGATGCACGGTGTACCAACCGAGCAGCGGCAGCACGACGATCAGCCAGCCGCCCGCGAATAACCTCAATCCACGCCAATGCCGGGCCAGGAAACGTGGCTCGACCAGCATCCGCCACACGACGATCAGGCCGAGCAACATCGTGACCCAGCGCGCGCCAAAATAGCCGTACCACCCCAACCCCGCCACGAGGCCCGTGAAGCCCCACAGACAGGCGTGATCTCGATGTAGCACAGGCGTCTCGCCCGCGCTACAAACGCCATTTGCCATTTGCCATTTGCCATTTTTGGAAGAGCAGCGGCCGGATTGCAGTGCCAGCCACACCAGCCAGAGCGCCAACGTCCCGATCAGCGGATCGAAAATCTGGTTGGAGGCCAAACGGCTAAAATGGATGTGATAGTGCGAAAAGGTGAGGAACAGCGCCGCGAGCCATCCTACACGCCTCCCGCCAAGCGCCCGTGCCAACAGAAACGTCGTCAGCACGGTAAGCGTTCCCGCCACTACCGACAGCATCCGCCCGCCTGCCACGGTCGCGCCAAAAACCCGCATCGCCGCGCCATACGCCAGGAACGACATCGTCGGGACCGAATACCAGCCGGTCGCAAAGGGGTTGTTGAGCGGGCGTGCGACCAAGCGCAGGCTATCCACCAACTGCGTACCCTCGTCACCGCCGAGGTTCGCCGGGATCCGGTCCAGCGCTACAACGCGCACCAGGAACGCGACGAGTAATAGCGTCGCCAGTGCGTATCGTTCTACTGCCGGAAAATCGATTAAATGTTTTTTGCGCAGCAGAGGGAGGAGCAACGTGGCGGCGAAGCCCATCACGGCGAACAACCACCAGAGGAAAAGTGTGCTGAAATCGTGGGGGATGACCGTCCGTCGAGCCGCCAGAGCAACCGTCGCCGCGATGACGAGCGCCACCACCCGCCACCACCCGCTAAAAGTGCGCGGCAAAAGCTGCGCCGGTTTTATCCACGGGCTGCGCTCTGGCGCGACGGCGCGCGCCAGTTGCCACACCAGGCCTAAAGTGGCGAGGCCCAACAGCAGAAAAGCGTCCCACACGTAACGGTGGGACGCCAAAAGATAAGTCGCTATCAGGAGCAAAACAAACGCGAACGCAGTAAAGCCCATCGATTATCTACCTTGGAGCCAGACTACAAAAGTCTCACGAGACATCCGATTACGCAAATCTCCGCGCTGAACACAAAGTCTTGAAGACCGGTACGTGCGGAGACTTTTGTAGTCTTGGTCATGTCAGGTCTGGTAAACGTCATGCACGGCAGAGACTTGCAATTTGTTCGACGGTCGTACGCGCGTGGTGCCGCATCAGGCCCAAAGGCGCGGACCCGCGCACGGCGACGCCCATAATGGCGTTGACCTCCACGCTCAGGGCGTAAAGCATATAGTCGCCCCCCGCGATGCTCTGCTCGAAGCGGACCTGTTCGCGGCCCAGAATGCGGGCCACCTCGGCGGAGGTACGCCAGCCGTGGATGATCGCCCGCGAGATAGACTCGGCCTCAGGCTGATCCAAGCCGCCTACCCACGTCAACAGCCCACCGCCAAACGTCAGCAAGACCGCATCGGCACCCACGTCATTGAGCAAGACATTCATCGCCCGTTCAACTTCCAGCCGGTGTGTGACGAAAGCGTCATAGGAGATACCGTAACCCTCCTCACCTTCCTGAGCCATAAATGGAGTCTCGGCGGTGACCGGCATCGGCACTTCCCGGACAGGGGTAGGCACAGGGACAGGCGGCCTGGCTGTCTCGACCGGTTTCGGCGCTTTTGCGCGCGGCGCAATCTCAATGACCGGCTCGACACCAATCTCCGGCCCAAAAATATCCTCGTCCGGCGATGGTGTAGCTGATACGGCCATTTCCGGCGATGAGTCTGGTTCATGACCGGGTGTCTCCGCAGGCGTGGCAAGAGCATCCCCATCCATAGGCGCACTGAACGCCGCCTCGATCAACCCGGGAAGTTCCGGCAAGAAGAAGGGCTTGGGCAGCACGCCTTGCACGGCGAGCGCTGCGGCCTGAGGAGAAAGGGTCTCGCCCATCAGCGGGATCAACATCAACCGCATCGTTTCGTCCGTTTCCCGCAGCGTCTGCGCCAACTCGACTGCGTCCGGATTGGCTAAAGCCATATCCAATATGGCGAGATCGAAGTGCTGGCGACGGGCCAACATCAGCGCGTCTGCCCCACGTAAACACATATCGACTTCGTAGCCCTCGCGTTTCAGTTCCTCGGATAACAGAATCGCAAAAGGCTCATTGGGATCCACAACCAGTATATGCATGACATTTGCCCTCAAACGATACACGTGATTCGTGATTCATGATTCATGATTCGTATTGTAATAGTGGCGCGGGAAAAGGCAAATTGCGTGGTAGAATAGTTCAAGGAGAAGATGCTGTGATCCACCGGAAACGTTCAACAAAACAATCTCCAATCAGGTTCTACGGCTGGCTGATCCTGCTGCTAATCACGCTGTTACACACGCCGCGATGCGCACCGTATACGCCGCCTGCCACGCCGGACACCGCCAGCGAGCACCTGCGCGCCGCCGCGGAGCACGTCGCCGCCGGAGAATACACCGCTGCCGAAACGGCCTACCGCGAGGCCATCCAGGCTGCCCCCCACGACCTGCACCCAATCCTGGAGCTGGTACGCCTCTACCTGATGTGGCAGCGTCCGCTGGCTGGATTGTCCGCACTCGACGAGGCAGTTCGCCAGGGCGCATCTGCTCAAGAGAATGCTAACCTGCGCCTGGAACTGCTGGCGCTGGCGGGGAACTGGTCCCAGGTCATCAATGAAGCCGCCGCGCGTCTGCGCGCATACCCGAACGATGGCACAGCCCTTAAGCTACTCACCGAAGCTTATCTGCAAGACTATCAATGTATCGCCGCCACGACCATGGCCCAGCGCTGGCACGAAGCCGCGCCCGACGACCGCGACGCAGCCCTCACCTGGAGCCTGCTCGCGCCGGACACGCGCCTGCTATGCCAGACGGACGCGCGCCTGCGCGAAACGGCGTTCTGTGCCCCGACTGTTCACGAGACCAATCCCGATATGGAATTGGCCGCCGCGCTCATCCGCAATGGAAATTGGCCACTGGCGGCCTGTGTGCTCGCCCGCACTGCCGCGCAGACCAATACCGCCGAAGCCCACGCCTGGCTCGGCGAAGCGTTAGCGCGCGTAGGACGGCCCGCAGAGGCACAGGAACACCTCATCACTGCAACCACGCTCGCGCCGGAAGCGCCGCTCGGCTGGCTCCTTCTGGGGACACACTATCTAGGCCAGCAGGAGACCGACGCCGCGCGGGAGAGCTTGCTCCACGCGCGCACCCTCGATCCGCGCAATCCCGCGCCGTACCTGGCACTGGCCGAAGCCACGGCCCAGGCCGGGCGCTACGACGAGGTCGAGGTCTGGATCGCCGCCGCCCTCGACAACGCCCCGACCGATGCTGACATCGCCAAAGCCGCCGCGCGCTTCTACCTGGAGCGCCACCTTATTCACGCGGAATATCCCTTCCGCGCCATCGAGAGCGCCATCCAACTCGCGCCAGACGACGGCGAGGCGCACATGCTCTTGGGGCAGTTCCGGTTGGTGACGGGGGACCACGCGGGCGCAGTCACCGCGCTGGATATGGCGGTCAAACTGGCCCCTGCCCTGGGGCCGGCGCATTATCTGCGCGGGCTGGCCCTGCAAGCTACCGGAAGAAACAACGACGCACAACAAGCCTTCATCCGCGCCGCCGACCTCGGCTACTGGCCCTAATCCCTACCCGTCTACCGTCTACCGTCTACCGATAACATTCCCAACACCACCGCGTCGTCGCCGGAAGCCGCCAACAAACGCGGGCCGTCGAGCACGTATAGCCCCACGCGGATCTCGTAATCGCCCGGTACAGTGCCGCCGGGAAGCGCGATAGCCCGCTCATCCACCACCACTTCACCGACGGCCCACCCGGTCGTCGGGCGCGTCCAGCCGGCCGGTTCGCCATCGCTCTGAGCAAGTATCTGCCCCGTCGCGCTCACCAGGTGGACGAACACGCGGTACGACGTCTCCATTTCGGCCAACGCCTGCCAGGCCAGCGTCACCGTCACCGATCCACCGGGCGTGGCGGTGCTCTCGTCGATGTTGTATCCCGCCAGCCTGACTACTTCCTCAAAGGTGACGCCGGTTACGGTGAAGCCATCGGGCACTTCCCAACGCCGCTCCGGCGCGACGATGCGCAGCGGAACCTCGGCCAAAGCGGCGCATCCAGGCAGCCCAACGCGCAATGTGTAGTCTGCACTCTCGACTGAGCCGGGCAAACGCAGGATGGGCTGCCCGATCCACCGGTCGTTCAACCGCCACTGATCGGTGGGCCACCAACTAGCCGCGGGCGGCAGATACCAGGTATGTATCACGGCGTCGCCGGCATCGCGGAGCGTGACCGTTGCCATCGCAGACACCGGCGTCACGTCCAACGCCTCCCACACCCAGCGCAGTGCAACCACGTCACCCGGCGCGGCACTGCGCCGGTCCGCCGTCATCGACCACAGGCCCAGCGGACCGCAACGCTGCACACGCGCATCCTCCGGCACGCCGAGGTCAATCACGGCCGGCGCGTGTTTAGGCGGCAGGACATACACTTGGCCGAGCGCAAATTCCGGCCCTACCGGATTGCTGTCCGCGCCCAATACCGGCGCGGGTTCCAGTGTGCTCCAATCGAACAGCGACAATGCCAGCGTGTAATCGCCGGGCGGCATACCGGGCAACACGTCCAGGTGATAGTCCATCCGCGCATAGCCCGCAGCAGGCCATTCGGCGAGGGGCGGCGGCGTGCGCGCCCAACGCACCGCGCGCAGGTCGTCAAGCGGCCAGCGCGTTCCGTCAGCGCCGATGAGAACCAGTCCCGCGCGCCAATCCCGGCCCTCCGGGTTCAGCGCCCGCCAGTACAGCGTGACCTCCGGCGCAGCGTCGGCGATGAACGTCTCCGGCACGTCGTAGCCGAGCAACAGCGCCCGCCCGCCGAAGTTCACCTGCGCGGGTGTCTCAACCCCGGTCAACGCTCCATCCGCCTGCAAGCGCGTGCTGCGCCACAAGGCCCGGTTCTGATCCACCCACAGCAATTTGCCCGCAACAACTGCCATCCCCGCAACAACAAACACAACAGCGACGCCAGGCGTGATGCGTGATGCGTGATGCGTAATCCGGAATTCGCCATTCGCCATTCGCCATTCGCCATTCGCAATTCGCACCAGCACAAGACCCACGAGGAATGCAAGGCTCAATGCCGAAATGCCGTCTGCCATCCGGCGCAGGGGCGTCTCGCCGAACCACACTTCGATGCGCTGCGCTCCGGCGGGAACGAGGAATGTCACCAGGCCGCTCTGCTGTTCCGGCAACACTTCGACGGGCGCGCCGTCCACTTTCGCTTGCCAGCCGGGGTAGTAGAACGCCAGATAGCGCGCCTGGAAGGCCTCCGGCGTCGTCATCTCGATGGCGGCGTGCAGTGCGCCGTACTCCGCGTGGGTGACGGCAGCGCCCGGCGGCAAGGCAGCGGCGTCGAACCGCGCAATGGGGCCGCCTGCAGCGTAGGCCGCGTCGAGCGGATTTTCGCCGTCCGGCGGTATGGTCTCGACCCAGATTGGCAGATATTCGCCCTTCGCCGTCATGCCAAGCGTGCCGGTTGCCCGCTCCCAGGCGATCATCGCCGCCACAGAGGTATCCGCAGGCGCGGCGCACAACGCGGGAAAGAACCAGCCCAGGTTTGCCGCGATCAGCGTCATCATCAAGCCGAGGGGCGCAAGCGTATGGACAATTTTCTCAACGGATCGAACGGATTTAACGGATGAATGTTCCGTTGGATTCGCTGAATCTGTTGAGGAAGACACGCCCGCACCGGCGAGCAGGGCCAGGCAGAACGCAGCCGGGCCGAGGTAACGCCAGGGGAACTGGATGTAAGGCAGCAGCGGCAGCCGGTCCCACAACCAGACCGAGGGAGACAGCACGAGAAATGTATAGCCCAACGCCAGCGCCCACAACAAAACGACGATCCATCGCGAGGCGCGGGACAAACGCGGCCAACGCAGCAGGGGCAGCAGCGCGACCAACACGGGAATCAAGCCGAGGGATTTATGCGGCCAATCGTTGATCAAATAGGGATCGGCGACGCGCGGCAATGCCAGGACGTGATCCAGGGAAAGAAAGTTGTAACGGTAATCGAAAACCCACGTCCCCAACAGGCGATCCGCCTGCACCCATCCACGCTCCAGCAACGGCGGCAGCCAGAAGAACGCCGCCAGCCCCATGCCCAATCCGCCGAGCAGCGCCCCGCGCCAGACCACGCGCCAATCGCGGGCCAGGTAGCCCATCAATAACACCCACAGGATCAGCAAAGGCGCGAAGAGAAAGCCAAACAAGTGGTGGCTGAGGATCAACGCTGCCAGCCCCAACGCGCCGGCTACCAGGAAACGCGCCTCGCGTCGCATAGCCCAGCGCGTCACCGCCCACAGGATCAATGGCGGAAAAGCCCAGGCCACAGATTCCGAAAGGCTGCCCCGGTTGAAGACGTCGTAGGCCAGAAACGGCGCGTAGACGTAGCCAATCGCTGCGACCATCCCGGCGCGCGTGCCGAAGAGATCGCGCGCCAGACAGAACATAAACAGCCCACCGGCAATCATCCCCAGGGCGAATAGCGCGTTCATCGCGACCGGCCATGCCAGCCCGAGCCGGTGCAGCAGAGCCGCCCCCATCGCCGACCCCGGTGCAGCGAAGATGTACAACGGAAAGCCAAAACCGTGGGCCATATCCGGCGCCCAGCGGGCAAAGAGCACGCCCTGTGCCCACAACCGATCGATCTGTACCGCGCGCCAGAGGTGAAAGACGTTGTCGTATCCACACGTGAGGTCGGCGCGCAGCAGCGGTTGCACCGCGGGCACGCAAAACAGCAGCAGCGCCAACAGCAACAGCCCCACGGTCCACGGCCTCGTCGCGCGTTTCATCGGACGATATTCACCCGCGATTGAACAACCGGTCGAGGATATAGTCTACGACCAAAAAAAGCAGTACCGCCAGTACCAGAAATCCCCACCATGGCATCCGGACGAAGACCACAATCCGCAGTTTGCTCCAAATCAACCAGAGCGTAACCAACAAGGCAATGGCAGTCAGCGCGCTCCCTACACGTCTACGCATAAATACCTCCAGAATAGTCGATCGTCCGAAGTCAAAAGTTAGGAGACTCTGGTAATCCGTTAAAATCCGTTGAATCCGTCGACAGTTTCGTGAAGATTAGAACCTATCCGAAAATTCGCCGTTGACGCACCAGAAACACGCGCTGGCACGATTTTCGGATAGAGACTTAGTGGTCAAGTCTATCACTCCACAGCACAAAAGCATCCTGCCCATCCGAGGTGAGCAGGCGGGTGCCGTCGGGCAGGTAGAGGCCCACGCGCAGGGTATACGCGCCGGGCGGAAGCGTCGCGGGGAGGGCAATCTCCCGCGTTTCGACGACGACTTCCCCAACGGCCCAGCCGGTCGTCGGGCGCGTCCAATCGACCGGTTCGCCATCGCTTTGTGCCACCACGCGACCATCGTCTCCCACAAAATGGACGAAGACACGGTACGAATCCTCCATTTCCTCCACGGCCTGCCACGCCAGGCGCACGGTCAGCGTCTCGCCGGGAACGGGCGCAGCCGGTTCGAGCGTGTAACCGATCAAGCGCACGACACGGGAATCCTGCGCAGCATCGCGGAAAACGGCATCCACACGGATGAGGTCTGCCGGCGCGCGCCAGACCCGCTCCGGCGCATTGATGTCGATGGGGACTTCAGCCAGCACGCCATCGCAGCCGGACAGGCAAACGATCAGGCGGTAAGCCCCACTTTCCACGCCGCCAGGCAGGCGGATGATGGGCCGCCCCACCCAACGTTCACCGGCGGCCCAGCGGTCCGTAGGCCACCACGCCGCCGATAGCGGCAGTTGCCAGGTACGTGCAACGGCTCCGGTGGCATCCAACAGCATCAGTTCCGCCTCGACCGCCTCGGGGGGTGACTCAAACGCCTCCCACACCCAGCGCAGGCCCACAATCTCGCCCGGCGCGGCGCTGAGCCGGTCTGCTGATACCATCCACAGCCCCAGCGCACCGGACCGCTGCAAAACGGCTTCCACGGGGACATCGAGCGACCGCAAATCTGGGCGCGTCTCTGCGGGCGTCACCTTCAGTGTGCCCAACGCCAGCTCCGGGCCTAGCGGGTTGCCATCGGCGCCCAAGACGGAAGCCGGGGTCAACGTTTGCTTCTCAAACAGGCTCACGACGATGGTATACGTGCCCGGCGGCGTCCCGGAGAGCGCCTCCACGATGTGTGGATCGTAAGCGTATTGGCCTGGCAGCCACATCGTCGTGGGTGGCGTCGGCTCGTAGCCGCGCGGGCGCACGGCTCCGGCAGGACTCCACCGTTGCCCATCCGCACCGATCAGCAAGACGACGGCGTGGTATTCCACCGGGGGCACATTGCGGGCCTGCCACAGTAGATCGATTTGCACTTCGCCATCGGCGGGGAATGCGGCGGCGGCGATATCGTAGCCCAGAAGCGTCAATCCGCCACTGAAAGGTTGCCCTAAGGGCTGCTCAACCTCCGGCAGTTCGCCTGCCGCCAAACGGGAATAGCGCAGAGGATTTGTGGTGCGATCCACGACGAGCAATTTGAGCGCGAGCAGGAGCAGGGCGAGTGCAACTAACACCCACGGAATGGCAAATGGCGAATGGGAAATGGGAAGGGGATCGCGCAGATGATTCTCCTCTGTCGAACAAGCGACATTATCGGCCAGGGGTTTGGTCCGCCACGTCGCCAGACCGAACAGGAGCAGGCCGATTGCCGAGACGACGCCCGTCACTGTCCACGCAGGCGTCATCCCAAAATACACTTCAATCTCGTGTTGTCCAGCCGGGATGGCGAAGGTCAGGAAACCGGTGCGTGCTTCGGGTGCAATCGCCACCGGCGCGCCATCGATCTCCACCTGCCAGCCGGGGAAGTAGAAGCCCAGCCAGCGCGCCCGGAACGTCGCCGGGGTTTCAAGGGTGATTTTGGCCCGCAAGGGGCGGTAATCCGCCGCTAACACGCGCGCGCCTTCCGGCAACACGCCGGCATCCAGGCGTTCTGGCTCCACGCTGCGCGCAAAGGCGTTGGCGAGGACTGTATCTGCCGGATGGTCTTCCACCCAAACGGGGAAGTAACTCCCCTCAGGATCAACGCCCAGCCAGCCCCGCTGCTCGTAGGCGTAAAGGTCGGCCATCGTAGGATATGGCGACATCTCACAAAAGCCTTTGGGCGGGTAGGTGTCGGGCCAGGAAAGGAAGGCAAGGAAGACGAGGGAGAGGTAAAAGGGTAGACGGTAGACGGTAGACAGTAGACGGTAGACGGGTCGCGAATCTTCGCGCGACGGTAAACGGCGGGGAGAGCGTGTGTGGGATTTGGATGGGCGCGGGATGAAGGCAGCGGCGGCGAGGAAGGAAATGGGGAGCAAGGCGCGGCCCACCAGTCGCCACGGGAATTGGACGAAGGCCAGCATCGGGAAGGCTTCCCACAGCCATACAGAGCCGGAGGTGCTCATCCACAGGTAGCCGAGCGCCGCCAGCACAAAGAAGAGGATTGTTGCGCGAATTTCGTGAGTGCGCACTTTTGCATCATTGTTTGAGCTTTCACCGGGGTCTAAATCCGCCCCCTCATCCGTATCTGCACGGTTATCCTCAAAAGCGCGCGCACGCAGCCAGCCGGTGAGCACGCCGGCAACCGCCAACGCCATCTGGACGACGCCGAGTGGCACGCGCATCGGTGGATTGAGAAAATCGGGGTCGTAGGGCATAGGCAGCGTGAAGAGCATCTCACGCCAGGAGGCGAAGTTGTAACGGAAGTCGTTGTTGCGCGTGGTGCGCGAGAGGTGCAACTGCACGATGGATTGCTCCGTCAGTGCGGGGAACCAGAACCAGGCGGTTAACATCACCGCCAACAGCACGGCCACAAACGCCCAGGGCCACGCTTTGCGCGCGCGATACGCCCACGCCAGCACGATCACGTAGCCGCCGAGTAACGGCGCAAAGAGCAACGAGGAGATATTGTGGCTCAGGAACAATGCCGCCAGCAGCAGCACCGACGCGATGAAAGGCCCACGCCCTTCGCCGATAATCACCCGGCGAAAAGTCACCAGCAGCCAGGGGAGCAGCGCCAGGGCCACGGATTCGGGCATGTTACCCCGGCGGAGCGCATCCAGCAACAGATAGGGTCCCAGGCCGTAAGCCAATGCGGCGATCCAGGCAGCACGTTCACCTAAAAGATCGCGCGCCCACACGTAAGCGCCCCAGGCAGCAGCAAGGAAGCTGGCAACGTAGAGCAAGCCGAGCACAAGCGGCAGCGCGAGGCCCGTCTGGTAGAGCAATGCGCCCACGAGATATGGCAGCGGTTCGCGGTAGTTGAAAAAGGGGTAGCCGTATCCCAGGGCCAGGTTAGGCACCCAGCGGGAGAAAATCCAGCCCTGCTGCCATCCCGCATCGATTGCGGCGATGCGGTAGTAGTGCAGGTCATTATCGTGGGTGCAGGGCAACGCGGTTGCGCTCAACAGCGGCAGCAGCGCCGGCAGCAGAAAGAACAGCAGCACCATTAGATGCCACGGCGGAGCCAGGATTCGTGTTTTCATCGAGGAAATTGTACCATAAATCGGGGGACTGCACATTGCGAAGGCTGTGGCCGGTCTCCGACCGCGCCACCGCAACGCCAAGCTTGGGCGGGCACGGTCAGAGACCGGCCCGAGCGGGAAATTGTTTGTTTACCGGCGGTCAGGGGTTCTCGCGTGACTCCCGGTAGACATACCTCACACGCTGGAAAACCGTGAACCAGGTGAAGACAACCATAATGACCAACGTTGGGCGCACCCATCCAATAATCAGCCCCACGGCCAACACCACCACCCGTTCCAGGCGGGTCAAGATACCGACCTTACAATCGTAGCCAACGCCCTCGGCGCGCGCGCGCGTATAGCTGACCATCACGCTGCCCAAGAGAATGAGAAAGACGAGGTAAATCTCCAACGTCGCGCCTTGCCGCAGCAGCCAGGCAAGTAGGCCGAAGAGCAACGCGCCTTCGGAAAGCCGGTCGAGTGTCGAATCAAGAAAGGCGCCGAAGCGGCTCTTCGCGCCGGAGACGCGCGCCAGTGCGCCATCCAGCGAATCCACCGCCGAGGCGAGCAACACAAACACGCCGCCGAACCCCAGACGACCGGAGGCGAGGACAACACCCGTCCCGACGTTGAGGAAAAACCCCAAAAGCGTCACCGTGTTGGGATGCAACCCCAACTTTCCTAAAACTCGTGCAATCGGATACGTGATGACAGTGGCCTGTATGCGCAAGAAATCTGTCAACGAATCGTATTGTTTGACCTTCAAGCGTTCCATCTACTTCTCCTCATCCGGCAAAGATATTCCCAACAACGCTTCCATAGCGCGCACCAACTCTTGAAACGCCGCCGGTTCAAACCGGTAGCGCATCTTGCGACCCACACGCTCCGCCGTCACAAATCCGGCCTGCCGCAACTGCGTCAAGTGCCAGGAGAGCAACGGCTGGCTAACCCGCAACACGCCTTCCAAATCTCGGACGTTCAATTCGCCCTCCGCTAATGCGGCAAGAATACGCAAACGCAGCACCGAATGAAGCGCCTGGAATCCCTTTGTCAGACGACGTAATTCTTTATCCGATATGTAGCCTTCAGTCATCATGCCTAATCCATAAAAAAGCGTTTATATGTTACCTACATCCTAACCCGAATGAACGATTTGTCAATTCTCTTGGCCGCGAGCACTTCTAACCCGCAAGGTTAGACGTATTGCCCAAAATAGCGGATTTGTAACTGTTTAGTTTTATGAGCACGACTGCGAGAGCAGTCCATGTGC
>OMKS01002757.1_pt1 | contig 14412 bp, 12 predicted proteins | sample 1674721 | NCBI WGS metagenome assembly OMKS01 (sample SAMN06264996, study PRJEB25208) | sediment metagenome | isolation source: hot spring sediment | place: USA: California | collected 2014-09-02
CCGACGGTCGAGGCGGTTGTCGAGGCGGTGCTGTTCGCCAGCGATGAGCCGCTGACCGATGCACGGCTGGCGAATATCGTCGAAACGACAGCCAAACAGGTCCGCCGGACGGTCGACGACCTCAACGAGAAGTACCGATGCAACGGCAACGCCTTCCGGATCGAGCAGGTGGCCGGGGGCTATCAGATGCTGACACTGCCGCCGTTCAACCATTGGCTGGGCAAGCTGCTGCGGGTCCGCAGCGACAACAAGCTCAGTCCCGCGGCACTGGAGACGCTGGCGATTATCGCGTATAAGCAGCCGGTCATCCGCGCCGACATCGAGGCGATCCGCGGGGTGGCGGTCGGCGAGGTGATTCGCAGCCTGATGTACAAGGGTCTGGTCAAGATCGTCGGACGGGCCGAGATTCTGGGCCGGCCGATGTTGTACGGAACCACAAAGAAGTTTCTGGAGGTCTTTGGGCTCAATACGCTCAAGGACCTGCCAAAGATAGAAGAACTCAAGAAGCCGCGGGACGATGCCGGGCCCGCCGAGCAAGAGAAAGGCGAAACGATGGAGCAGCAGATCGTTGATATCGCCGCCGCCGCTCCGACGCTGTCTGAGCCGGAGGCAGCGAGCAATCAGATCGCGACGCAGGAGACCGCCGAGCCGTGGGGGCAACCCGCGACCGAAGCCGTGCTGTCCCGCGATGACGACGAGCCATGGGGTTCGTTCGACGACGATGAAGAGGTTGAAGACGACGAGGACCCGTGGGGCGATGACGAGGACGACGGCGATGAGGATGAGGATGAGGACTGGGATGAAGATGAAGATGAGGACGATTACGAGGCCGACGACGGAGAGATAGACCCCGACGAAGACTTCGACGAGGACGACGACCCGGATCGCTGACGAAGCACCCCCCCAAGGCTGTCACTTAGGGTCGCGGCACAGCGAACGCCAACGGCCCGGGCCTCGCAACCGAGCCGTTCTTCGCCTTGCTTGGATTCACGCGCATGCGTCGCTTGACTTATGGGGTCAGGCGGATGCCGCGGAAGGTCTTTCGAGCGGCGTCGCGGAGGAATTTCTGCTCGCAGACGCCTTTGGACGGGTTGTACTCGTCGGAGTCGATGCAGTCGTCGGGGCCGGCGACCTTGACCTCGATGGCGCCGTCGTCGCTGAGGATGAGCAGTTCGGGGCGATTGCCAAAGGGGATAAGGGCCTCCGGCTTGAATTGCGGCAGGCCGGTCTTAATGAGCATTGCGAGGGTCGGGGCCTCGGCCGGCTCGCCGGACCAGCGGTAGAGGGCGAAATTGTCGCGTTCGTCGGGATCGCCGGCGATTAGCAGGAAGGCCTTTTGTTGGGGGCAATACTCCATGCTTCGCAGGCCCCTGCCGCCGAGGTCCCAGAGCATCGCCTTGCCGAATTGGGCCGCGGCGGAGCTTTCAATGACGGCCTGAGCATTCTCCAGCGGGATGACAATCGCCCGTTTTGAGGAGGCCATCGGCAGCAGCGGGTTGCGAAGGCCGATGTAGAGGGTACGGCCGTCGGGCGACGCGGCCAGGGCCTCGATGTTGAGGCCGGCTTCCTTGGGGGCGAGCCTCTCTCGCTCTTTCTTGGACAGGTCATCGTCGAGCCGCGTGGCCTTGTCAAGGCCGAGTTGTAACCCGATGGGCGAGGCTACCAGGGATTGCGCCAGCGTGACGCAGGGCTTTCCGACGCCACGGATTGACACCTCGTCGCCGGTGCCCCGGATGTCGGTGGCGAAGAAGCGATAGCGGTTGGGGCGCATCTTGCCGTCCTTGTTGCGACCGTGGGAACTGATCCAGTAGATGCGGTCGCCGACGCGGGTGGCCCCTTCGATGTCGGCCTCCGGGTTCTCCGGGGCGATGGCGAGATACGCCGTCAAGTCGAACGCACGAATCGGCATGGAGCCGTCGGCAATCCGGTACAGACGCAGGATATTGTTCTCATCGTCGGCGACAAGGAACGAATCGTCGGACAAGGCCACCGCCGCCGAGGCGTCGCACGAGCCGCGAAATGTCAGGTGCGGCACGTTTGCGCCCGGGGCCGCCGGATTACCGTTGGAGCAGGACCCAACAGCGCACAGCAAAAGGACAGATACCCAATGTGTCGATCGCATGATGGTCTACCTCATTGTATCGTTCGCCACTATTCTACATTGAATGTCTACGGCTTCTCAAGGCGGATGTTCCACAGGCACGCCCCCCGCCCGGTGACGAAATACATGTCGGCCAGCAGGTTCCGGCTGGAGGCGAACAGGCAACGCGGCATCACAAACGCGGCCTGCTTCCATTGGTTGGTGTTGGTCAGCCTCACAGGTTCGACGCCCTGGCCGGACTGTTCGACGGGTCCCAACGTGCTGCCACCCCGGAGGGGCCTTGCCCAGATGTGCAGGACCGTCACGTCCCACTCCGGTTCACCGGCCGCCCCGAAGCCCACGGCGATGTAGTCTTTTGGCAACATGACCGTGGCTCCACAGGCATGGTTGGGCTCGCTGCCGAGGCGGACCTCGCATGGATCAACCAGACGGCCGGTTTCGGTGAGGCGATGATGGCGAACGTGCATCGTGGTAAAGCATGAGGCCAACCAATGAGACACCAAGCAGACGGATCATAAGCATCCTTTCCGGACCGGGGATGGTCTTCTGGTGGGCCAGGGGTAGCGGCCAATTTCTTCATGGCCCAAAAAAGGTAGTCTATCCCGGCGTTTTTTTCAACCGTCCACCCGTCTCTGGCACCCGCCATTGCCGGCCATGAGGCTGGTCCTTCGCTGGGTGTTGCATAAAAGCAACACAAGGAAGGTTGGAAGATTCTGTAGGCCGCCTTTCTTGGCGTTTTCTGATGCCTGGGCTCGCCCATGTTGCCGCAAAGCAACACGGATGCAGGATCGGCGCAGTTATTGCCGTCGGCAGACCTGGGGCATGTCGTATAATCTACCCGACCGGCTCCGTTTTCAGTGGATATTATGGGATGGGGGACAACATAGAGCCTTTATGCTGCTGCCATCGGTGCTGGCACGGGTTTTGCCCCTTTATATACGGCTCATGGGCACGACCCGGAGGAACTCTGATTCGACACTGACAGCTTGCAACAGGAGAAAAGGTGATGAACAGCAACAACATCGAGCACAAGCTGAGCGAACTGGTCAAGGAATTCGGCGAGGCGGTTGAGCCGCAGCACCGCAAGCTGGCGCAACTGGCGGAGAAGGCCAAGGAGAATCACCAGAAGCTGGAGCAGAGTCTGTCGAGCCTGCAGGAGTTGCTCGATTACCTTCGGGTATGCATCAAGTACCAGGTCTTTGACCTTGAGGCGACGCGTCGGGAGAATGAGTATCTTCGCAAGCTGCTGGAAGATGCGGCCAGCTGAGTCGGCGTCCTGATTGGACGCATCGTTGAACGTATACCGGACCCGGTCCGTTTTGGGCCGGGTCTGATTTTGCGCCGAGGTTGCCAATGGCTCAACGTTCGATAGGCCGCAGGGGGGCAAAAAGTGCGTTTTTGGGCCGTTTCGCGGGAAAGTCGTGGGGGCATTTTGACGATACAACCAAGGCCCCCAAAGGGCAGGACTGCCCCGGTCGGATCGGCGAACAACGGTGCGGCCAACTTGTATAGAGACTTAGACAAGGCCGATCCGATACGCCGCGGTGTATGCGTTGACACCGTGCCGAACCTTTGTATAATGCTGGATGCTTCGTGATTGGGTGTGGTGTTGACCGTCAAGCGGGAGTATCAACCGGCGAAGGCAATCGCTTGAATCGGCAACGATGATACTGACACTAATCGGGGAAATGTGATGTTCGAACGTTTTACAGACCGTGCACGGAAGGTCATGGCCCTGGCCAATCAGGAGGCCCAGCGGTTCAACCACGAGTACATCGGCACCGAGCATATCCTGCTGGGGTTGGTGAAAGAGGGCAGCGGCGTCGGGGCGACGGTCCTCAAGAACCTTGAGGTGGACATCAAGAAGCTCCGCCTGGAGGTTGAGAAGCTCGTCAAGAGCGGGCCGGACATGGTCACGATGGGCAAGCTGCCGCAGACACCCCGGGCCAAGAAGGTGATCGAGTATGCGATTGAGGAGGCCCGCGCGCTGAACCACAACTACGTCGGGACCGAGCATATCCTGCTGGGTCTGCTGCGAGAGAGCGAGGGCATCGCCGCGCAGGTGCTGATGAACCTCGGGCTGAGGCTGGAGGACGTCCGGCAGGAGGTGCTGAACCTGCTGGGGGCCGGGGTCGAGGACGGCCCGCCCGGATTGGGGATGAAAATGAATCCGGCCGCCGCGGCCGCGGCGCGTAAGGCCAAGAGCAAGACGCCGGCGCTGGACAGCTTCGGCAGGGACCTGACGCAACTGGCCGCCGACGGCGAACTCGACCCGGTCATCGGACGAAAGAACGAGATTGAGCGGCTTATCCAGATTCTCTGTCGACGAACGAAGAACAACCCCGTGCTGCTGGGCGAGGCGGGCGTAGGCAAGACCGCCATTGTCGAAGGGCTCAGCCAACAGATCATCAACAAGCAGGTGCCGGAGATCCTCCGCGACAAGCGGCTGGTCGTGCTGGACCTGGCCATGATGGTGGCCGGGACCAAGTACCGAGGCCAGTTCGAGGAGCGAATCAAGGCGGTCATCAACGAGGTCAAACGGGCGAGGAACGTGGTTCTGTTCATTGACGAGTTGCACACGCTCGTTGGGGCCGGCGGCGCCGAGGGCGCGATTGACGCATCGAACGTGCTCAAGCCCGCGCTGGCACGCGGCGAGGTCCAGTGCATCGGGGCCACCACCCTGGATGAGTACCGCAAACACATTGAAAAGGATGGGGCGCTCGAGCGGCGGTTCCAGACGATTATCGTGGAGCCGCCGTCAAAGGACGAGACGCTGGATATCCTGCGGGGCTTGCAGGACCGATACGAGGCGCACCACCGGGTGCGGTTCACGGATGAGGCGCTGTTCCAGGCGGTGGAACTGTCCACGCGGTACATCACGGGACGATGCCTGCCGGACAAGGCCATCGACGTGGTTGACGAGGCCGGGGCGAGGGTGCGGCTGAAGAACATGGCCACGCCTCCAGACCTGGCGGAAATCGAAGAACGCATCGAGAAGCTCCAACGCGAGAAGGACGAAGCGGTTCGAGCGGCCGACTACGAGCGGGCGGCGTCGCTGCGGGATGAGGCGCAGCACCTGCTCGACGAAAAGACACGATTGCAGCAGAAGTGGTACGAGGAAAACAAGGAGGCCACGGGCGTCGTTGATACCGAGACCGTGGCCGAGGTCGTCAGCAAGATGACGGGCGTGCCGTTGACGCGGCTGGAGAAGAAGGAGGCCCAGCGGCTGCTGGAGCTGGAGACGGAGTTGCACAAGACGGTGGTCAGCCAGGACGAGGCCATCAAGGCCGTCGCCAAGGCGGTCCGGCGCAGCCGAAGCGGGCTGAAGGACCCGAATCGTCCGATGGGGTGTTTTATCTTCCTGGGGCCCAGCGGCGTAGGCAAGACGCTCCTGGCCCAGGCCTTGGCGGAGTTCATGTTCAGCGACCGCAACGCGCTGGTGCGGCTGGATATGAGCGAATTCATGGAGAAGCACAACGTCAGCCGGCTGGTGGGCGCGCCGCCCGGGTACGTGGGCTACGAGGAAGGCGGACAACTGACCGAGCGGATCCGGCGGCGGCCTTACGCGGTGCTGCTGCTGGACGAGATCGAGAAGGCGCACCCGGATGTTTACAACATCCTGCTGCAGATCATGGATGAGGGGCGTCTGACGGATAGCTTCGGCCGCAGCATCGACTTCAAGAATGTCGTGCTGATTATGACCAGCAACATCGGGGCGGACCTGATTAAGAACCAGTCGGGGTTCGGTTTTGGCAAGAAGACGGCCGAGGCGAATTACGAGAAGATGCGCGATATCCTGCAGAAGGAAGTGGACCGCCACTTCCGGCCGGAATTTCTCAACCGCGTCGATGAAACCATTGTATTCCACGCCCTGACGCGGGATAATCTGCAGACGATTGTCGATTACGAACTGGCCAAGGTGTTCAAGCGGCTGATCGAGCATGGGCTCAAGCTGCATCTGAGCGACCGGGCCAAGGAGTTCGTCATCGACAAGGGCTTCAACCCCGAATACGGGGCCCGGCCGCTGCGTCGGGCCATCGAGCACTACATCGAGGACCCGCTGAGCGAGGCGGTGCTGGCCGGGCGGTTCAAGGACAAGAACCTCATCAAGATCGACGTGCAGGACGAGGACAGCCTGAACTTCGAGGGCGAGAAGGTCGAGGAGGCCCCGGAAAAGGAGAAGGAGCCCGCGGTGGCCACCCAATAGCCTGATCCCTCATAAGACATGAGAAACGGCCTTTTCGGCAGAAAGAAGGCCGTTTTTTATGCGCCTGATGAAGAAGATTCGCAGTCTGATGAGAAAATTCTTGACAATACGTTGGCGTATAGATATAATCACGACTGTAACGTGGTTATATAAAAGTCTGTTATGCGGATCTCACGAAAATCGGATTATGCCCTGCGGGTCTTGTTCACGCTGGTTGAGCATTACGGCGAGGAGCCGATCTCGATTCGGGAACTCGCCGAACGCAACGACGTTCCGAAGCGGTTTCTGGAGCACATCATGCTCGAACTGAAGGCCAAGGGCTGGGTCCGGAGCATTCCCGGAAGGTCCGGCGGCTATGTCCTGGGGCAAAAGCCCGAGAACATCACGATGGGCCACGTGGTGCGGTATTTCGACGGAATTCTGGCGCCGATGGGGTGCGTATCGGTATCGAACTATCAGCATTGCAGCCAGGAGCCGGTCTGCCGGTTCAGGCGGACGATACTGGACATCCGCAACCAGACGGTTCGCCTGATGGATGGGCTGACGCTGGCGGCGGTGTACAGCGGCAGGCCCGTGGCAAGGGAAGAGGTGTTCAGCGAGCAGATGATGAACGGTGCGGGGATTTGAGCCATCTTTTTTTGGGCTAATATACGACCGAATGGGTCGTGGTTATATTATTGAGTTTCATAAGGAAGGAACCATGGCAGATAGCAAGCGAGTTGTGGTTGTGGCGGTCGTTCTGGTAACTGCTATTGTGTTGGGCCTGATTCTCATACGCATACTTGGGGGTAGCGGAGCCGATCCGGATGAAACAGCGGGCAAGAGGGCCGTTACGCTGCTGAACGTGTCCTATGACCCGACGCGGGAGCTTTACCAGGAGTTCAACCCGGCCTTCGCCCGCTACTGGAAGGCCAAGACCGGGCAGGATGTGGTCATCGAGCAGTCGCACGGTGGGGCGGGAAAGCAAGCCCGGGCCGTGATCGACGGGCTCAAGGCCGACGTGGTCACACTGGCACTGGCCTACGACATCGACGCGATTGCCAGGCAGGGTGGTTTACTGGCGGCCGACTGGCAATCGCGGCTGCCGGAGAATAGCGCCCCCTATACGTCAACGATTGTGTTTCTGGTCCGCAAGGACAATCCCAAGAGCATCCGGGATTGGGACGACCTGGTCAAACCCGGCGTCGAGGTCATTACGCCCAATCCCAAGACCTCCGGCGGGGCCCGCTGGAACTATCTGGCGGCGTGGGCCTTTGCCCTTAAGAAGGAGCTGGGCGACCTGAAAGCCCTGCACCATCCGGCACAGGCGGCACAGGTCGAGCAGGCCCAGGCCAGGGCCCGCGAGTTCGTCGCGGAACTGCACAAGCATGTGCCGGTGCTCGATAGCGGGGCGCGTGGCTCGACCAATACCTTCGCCCAGCGGGGCATCGGCGACGTGTTGCTGGCCTGGGAGAACGAGGCGTTTCTGGCGGTCAATGAGCTGGGGCCCGACAAGTTCGACATCGTCGTACCGTCGATCAGTATTCTGGCCGAGCCGCCGGTGGCCGTGATTGACAAGGTGGTCGAGAAGAAGGGGACGCGGGAGGTGGCCGAGGAGTATTTGAAATACCTCTACAGTCCGGAGGGCCAACGCATCGTAGCCAGGCACTATTACCGGCCGGCCTATCCACAGCACGCGGACCCGGCGGACCTGGAGCGATTCCCTGATGTCGAGCGGGTTCGCATCGATGAGGTGTTCGGCGGCTGGCGGAAGGCTCAGGAAACGCACTTTAACGACGGCGGTGTGTTCGACCAGATCTATCAGGTGAGCAAGTGACCGGTATGAGACGGTATCCACAGGTGACGCAATGCGACTACGCATCAAACAACCCAGTGTGCTTCCGGGTTTCGGCCTGACGCTTGGTTTTACGCTGCTGTATCTGAGCGCGATCGTGCTGATCCCGCTGGCGGCGCTGTTCCTGAAATCGGCGGGCATGGGCTGGTCGAGTTTCTGGGCGACGGTGACGTCGCCGCGCGTGGTGGCGGCGTACAAGCTGTCGTTCGGGGCCGCGGCGATAGGGGCCCTGATCAACGCCGTGTTCGGCTTTGTGGTGGCGTGGTCTCTGGTGCGGTACTCGTTCCCGGGCAAGCGGATCGTGGACGCGATGGTGGACCTGCCGTTTGCGCTGCCGACGGCCGTGTCGGGCATTGCGCTGACGACGCTGTATTCCCGCAACGGCTGGATCGGGCAGTATCTGGAGCCGCTGGGCATCCAGGCGGCGTTTTCGCCACTTGGAGTGACCATTGCACTGACGTTCATCGGGCTGCCGTTCGTGGTTCGCACGCTCCAGCCGGCCCTGGAGGACCTGGACCCGGACATGGAGGAGGCGGCGGCCAGCCTGGGCGCGTCGCGGTGGCGGACGCTGCGGCGGGTGATCCTGCCGACGGTGCTGCCGAGTCTGCTGACGGGCTTCGCGCTGGCGTTTGCACGAGCGTTGGGCGAGTACGGATCGGTGGTGTTCATTTCCGGCAACATGCCGATGCGGACGGAGATCGCCCCGCTGTTGATCGTGGCCAAGCTGGAGCAGTACGACTACGCCGGGGCGACGGCCATCGCCGTGGTGATGCTGCTGATCTCGTTTGCCATTCTGCTGGCGATCAACGTGATTCAATGGGTAGCGTCAAGACACAGGATTGGAGGCTGAGCATGGCGGGGACGATTGCTTTTCGAACAGGTTCGGCATCGTCCGGGGCGGCCGGGCGGCCGGCGATCACGGAGCCGGCGCCGGTGCGGTGGGCGCTGATCGGCGTGTCGCTGAGCTTCCTGGGGCTGTTCCTGCTGATCCCGCTGGCGGGGGTGTTCGTGGAGGCGTTTCGCAAGGGCGCCGGGGCCTTTTTCGCCGCTCTGCGGGACCCGGCGGCGCTGGCCGCGGTCAAGCTGACATTGCTGGTGGCTGCTATTGCCGTACCGGTCAACTGCGTCTTCGGGCTGGCGGCGTCGTGGGCCATCGCGAAGTTCAATTTCGTCGGCAAGAACCTGCTGATTACGCTGATCGACCTGCCTTTCGCGGTCTCGCCGGTGATTTCGGGGCTGATCTACATTCTCGTGTATGGTCTGCACGGCTGGCTGGGGCCGTTCCTGTCGGCCCACGATATTGAGATTATCTTCGCGGTGCCCGGCATCGTGCTGGCGACGCTGTTTGTGACCTTTCCCTTTGTGGCCAGGGAGGTGATCCCGCTGATGCAGGTGCAAGGCAACGACGATGAGGAGGCCGCCATCACGCTGGGGGCCGGCGGCTTGCAGACCTTCTTCCGGGTCACGTTGCCCAACGTCAAGTGGGCCGTGTTGTACGGGGTGATCCTGTGCAACGCGCGGGCGATGGGCGAGTTCGGGGCGGTGTCGGTGGTGTCCGGGCATATCCGGGGCAAGACGAGCACCATGCCGCTGCACGTGGAGATTCTCTATAACGAGTACAATTTTGTGGCGGCGTTCGCGGTGGCGTCGCTATTGGCGCTGCTGGCCCTGGCGACGCTGGCATTGAAGAGTTTCGTGGAATGGCGAAGTCGGCGTCCGTTCGCCGAGGCGCCGGATGCGGCCGTATTGGAGGACCTGTCCCATGAGCATTGAAGTGCGGAATATCACCAAGACCTTCGGCCGGTTCACGGCGCTATGCGACGTGAGTCTATCGGTGCCGAGCGGGCAGTTGGTGGCCTTGCTGGGGCCGAGCGGCTCGGGCAAGACCACACTGCTTCGGGTGATCGCGGGGCTGGAGCATCCGGACGGCGGCAGCGGGTCGGTCCTCTTTCACGAACAGGATGTCGCCGGCCAACACGCCCGCGATCGGCATGTGGGGTTCGTTTTTCAGCACTATGCGCTGTTCAAGCACATGACGGTGTTCGACAACATCGCGTTTGGTCTGACGGTGCGGCCGCGTCATCGTCGGCCGGGCCGGGATGAGATCCGGCGGAAGGTCCAGGACCTGCTGCGACTGATTCAGTTGGAGAACCTGGCCAACCGGTATCCGAGTCAGTTGTCGGGCGGCCAGCGGCAGCGCGTGGCGCTGGCGCGGGCCCTGGCGGTCGAGCCGAAGGTGTTGCTACTGGACGAGCCCTTTGGGGCACTGGACGCCCGCGTGAGGCAGGAGCTGCGGCGGTGGCTGCGGCGGCTGCATGATGAAATACACGTTACCAGCCTGTTTGTCACGCACGACCAGGAGGAGGCCCTGGAGGTGGCCGACCGGGTGGTGGTGATGAACGCCGGGCGGATCGAGCAGGTGGGGACTCCGGATGAGGTGTTTCATCAGCCGGCGACGGAGTTCGTGCTCAATTTTCTCGGTCACGTCAACGTGTTCCGCGGACGAGTCCAGCAGGACCGCGTGGTGTTCGGCTCCCTGGCGGTCGATGCGCCGGGCGCCGCGGCGGCCGAGGGGGGCGAGGCGAAACTGTTTGTGCGGCCCCATGAGTTGGATATTCTGGTTCATCCTGGCCGGTTCGACTGCCTGCCGGCCAGGGTCACACGTATCCAGTCGGCCGGGCCCTTTGTGAAGCTGGAGTTGCTGACCGAGGATGGGCAACCCGTCCACGTGGAGCTATCCCACGACCAGTCCAATCGCCTTGGCTTGCATGAGAACGACACGGTGTATGTGCGGCCCCGGCAGTCGCGCGTGTACCTGGGGCAGTACTCCATATAGGGGCTTACCGAGCGGCATCGCATTCACGGGGCGCGCCGCCGGCGCTGCGTCCGTCAGGGCAGCAACATGAGCGTTTCATCAGGGTCTTGCTGGGATGCGAGCAGCTCTTCAAAGGGCTCCTTGTCCATCCACTCGACGGTCCCGTCGAGACGCAGCAGGACGTAGCCGCTCGAAACGAACCAGGAATGGAAGAGGCGAGGCGAGTAGGCGACGATGGTGTCCGACGGGGCGTTGAGGTCGATCCAGAGGGCCCGATAGCGCATGTCGCCCAAACGGGCGCGCCCTTCCAGGCTCTTCTTCACGGTGTCGACGAAAGAGGTGGGCGGCAGGGGGACTTTCTCCGATGGATAGTCCTTGCCGGTGCGGCGGTGGTAGTCGAGCTTGTATTCCTCCTGGTAGTCTTGAATCGCCTTGCTCAGATTGTTCATGGCCCGCATCGCCTCTGAACGGATGACGACGTCCTTGACGTTGAACATGAGGATAACGCCGGCCGCCGTCAGCATGACAACGGTGGCGAGTTCAATGACCGTCTTGCGTTGTCGTCTGTTCATGGTTGAGCCTCCGAAGCAGGCATGGATCAAGGACTCACGACCGCCGACCGGCGTTCGCCGCCGGAGGCGTCAGGATGCGAACCCGGCCGTCGGCGACGCGCAGTCGTCCGGCGGCGAAGAGCCGAATGGCTTCGGGATAGGCGATGCACTCCTGTTCAAAGACGCGGACGGCCAGCGTGTCGGGGGTATCGTCCTCCATGACGGGGCAGGTCCGCTGGACAATGATGGGGCCGCGGTCGTATTCATTCGTGCAGAAATGGACGGTGCAGCCGCTGACCTTGCAGCCGGCGTTCAGTACGGCCTCATGGACATGGTGGCCCCACATGCCCCGGCCGCCGAAGCTCGGCAGCAGGGCCGGGTGGATGTTCATCACGCGGTTGGTGTAGCGCGGGGGCAGCTTCCACAGGCACAGCCAGCCGGCCTGGACGACGAGGTGGACTGTGGCGGCGTCGATGGCCTTGACGAGGGCCTTGCTGAATGCGTCGATGTCGGGGTAGTCCTTCTTGCGTATGATCCGGACGGCCAGTCCGGCCTTCTTGGCGCGTTGGACGCCGGCGACCGTCGAACGGGAGCTGACCACCAGCGGTATTTCGGCGTTGAGAAGACCTTCATCGATACAACGAAGCAAGTTCAGCAGCGTGGTGCCGCCGCCGCTGAGCAGGACCGCCAGGCGGATCGGTTTGGCCGGCGCGGGCTTTGGGTTTGGTTCTTTGTGGGCCGCGGCGCGGCGAGCGGACGGCGGCGATGACTCCACATCCTTCTTGAGATCAAGGGCCTGGTTGACGAGTGCGTCGGCGCGGGTGTTCTGGTCGCGTGTGACATGCGTGACCTGCCAGGAGGAGAACCGCATCAGCAGGCCGTGGACTTCGTCGTAGAGGGGGCGGAGGAGGTCGCTCTTGACCTTGTAGCGGCCGTTGATCTGGTGGGCCATCAATTCGCTGTCGGTGAAGACGCGGACGGCATTGAAGCCGTGTTCGCAGGCGGCTTCAAGGGCCCGAATCATGGCCGTGTACTCGGCGACGTTGTTGGTGGCCTCGCCGATGTAGATGCCGCGGCCCAGTATCTGGCGCCCCGCCGCGTCCGTCATAACGAAACCGGCGGCCGCGGGGCCCGGATTGCCCCGGCTGCCGCCGTCGGTGTAAATGACTGCATGATCGGACACGGCACGACCCTCCGTGAAACGGCGAAAACGCGGGCCGGTCAGGCCTCTTTGGGGTGGTAGACAACAATCCGCGTGCAATTTGGGCAGCGGAGGATTTCGTCCCGCGTCATAAGCAGGTTGACAACCTCGTTGGTAATGCCCATGAAACAGCCGCCGCAACTAAAGGCGCCGCGGTCGCCGCCCTGCTGCTCGATCTCAACAACCGCCTCGCCATCGTAGGTCTCGGCCACGCGCTTGAATATCTCGAGGGGTTCGGCGGGGATATCCTTGGCGGCCTGGTCCCACTCGGCCTGTATTTCGTCGATGTCGGCCTGGAGCTTGACGGCGGACTGTTCGGCATCGACCCGCGTGGTATCGAGCTGTTTCTTCTGCTCGTCGATCTGTTGCTGCAAGTCGCGGGCCTGGGCCTCGTCGGCCTCGATATCCTTCATTAGATCCAGCACCTGCGTCTCGATCTTGGAATTGTCGGCACGGGTCGTGTTAAGCTGGGTAAGAATGGCGGCGTATTCCTTGTTGGTCTTTGAGCTATTGAGAGCGGCCCGGAGCCTGGCGACCTGGTCTTCACGGCTCCTGAGTTCCAGTTCCAGCCGATTGAGTTGAACCTTTGTGAGTTGGATTTCCTCTTTCTTGGCTTCGAAGGCGTTCTGCTGGGTGCGGACCTGGTTCTCCTGCAGGATGACGCTGCGGCGGCAACGGGTGAGTTTGGCCTTGGCGGCCCGCAGGCGATTCTCGACGCTTTGAAGTTTCACCAACCCGGCGTGTACAGGTCCCATTCGTGCTCCTTGTGCTCCATATCAGAAATATCGAATCTTGTATTATCGTGGCCTGTGAAGGCCTTTGCAACCACTTTTTTGCGACATTTTAGCGGGCGGCGGGCGGAATCGAGACCGGACAGGCCAATTGGGCCTTGACGGAGCCCCCGGCGGGAGGGTAAACTTCGTGGTTTCTTCAATCAGCCGTTTTTCAGGAGTGCAGACGTGGAAGAAGCCATCGCAAAAGCGGGGGCCCTGATTGAGGCAATGGAGTATATCCGCAGCTTCCGGGGCCGAATCGTTGTCGTCAAGTTGGGCGGCAGCGTCCTGGACGATGTTTCATTGCAGCGGAGTATGTTGGCGGACATCGCTTTCATGGCGACGGTGGGCATACAGCCGGTGATCGTGCATGGCGGCGGCAAGGCCATCACGCGGGCGATGAACGCGGCGGGCATCGAGCCGCAGTGGGTGCAGGGCCGCCGGTATACCGATGAGCGGACCCTGACCATCGCCGAGCATACACTGGTGAACAAGGTCAATACGCCGATTTGCGATGTGCTGGAGGAGCTGGGTTGCCGGCCGATGGGGCTGCATTCGCTGAGCAGTTGCGTACTGTTTGCCGAGACACTGCGAATGGCCGGCGAGGACGGACGCAAGGTCGATCTGGGGTATGTGGGGCGCATAACGGAGGTCAACGGGCAGCTGCTGAGGACGCTGTGCGGGTCCGGGACGATTCCCGTCATCGCGTCGATCGCCCGCGACAAGGCCGGCGGCAAGCTCAACGTCAACGCCGACAGCGCCGCCGGGATGGTGGCCGCGGCGCTTGGGGCCGACAAGCTGGTGATGGTCAGTGATACGCACGGCATCCGGCGGGATATCAACGACCCGGCCAGTTGGATTTCCAGCCTTGACCAGAAGCAGATCAAGGAGATGATCGACGCCGGGATCATCACGGATGCGATGTTTCCG